>WNFZ01002758.1_pt1 | contig 17644 bp, 18 predicted proteins | sample 5400081 | NCBI WGS metagenome assembly WNFZ01 (sample SAMN13153365, study PRJNA577476) | soil metagenome | isolation source: 80 cm soil or saprolite under grassland replicate 1 | place: USA:California | collected 2016-06-15 | reverse complement strand
CGGTGTGCTTCGATCCGCTGCGTGAAAATGAGGTATTATTCGTCGGAAACTACCTGCACCCGCCGAATATCGAGGGCGCGCTCTGGCTAGCGCGCGAGGTATGGCCGCGCGTGCGCCGCCAGCGGCCCGCCGCGCGGCTGATGCTGGCCGGGCGCGACCCGCCCCCAGCAATTCGAGCCTTGGCCGCGCCCGACATTCGCGTCCCTGGCGCACTGGCCGACCTGCGCCCGCTGTACGCGCGGTCGAGCCTGTTCGCTGCACCGATCTTCTGGGGCAGCGGCGTGCGGATCAAACTGCTTGAGGCGCTGGCATGCGGGCTCCCGGTGGTCACGACCGCATTGGCCGCCGAAGGGATCGACCTGCACGACGGCGCCAGCGCACTATTCGCCGAGCGGCCGGATGCATTTGCCGACGCGATCCTGCGGCTGCTGGACGATGCGGCCCTGCGTGCACGCTTGGGTGCCGCCGGCCGCGCCATCGTCGAGCGCGACTACGACGCCGATCGCATTGGCGCGCGGCTCGCGGGCCTGTACGAGCGGCATGATTGGCTCAGGCAGGGCGCTGCGCGATAACGGCCAGGCCGGCGCCAGCGGCCGGAGGGGCGTAGAGTTTGTACATCCAGGGCACCAGCGCCAGGCCTAGCGGCGCGCGGCGCAGCTGGTTTAGGCGGCGCCACAGGCCGGCACGCCGTTGGCGTTGCTCCCAAACACGTAGCCGGTAGCACCAGCGCGCCTGGGCAGCATCGATATAATACGCCAAGCCGAGCACCCGCAGGCCGCGCTCCACCAGCAGAGCAGTCAGCTGTTCGGCGCTGTAGTAATGATAGTGTGCATAGCTTTGATCGATCGCGGCGCGCTCGCGCGGGCCGGGCGCGTGGCCGAGCATTAGCGCCGCGAACTGCTCGCTGACGGTCGAAAAAATCAGATAGCCGCCCGGCGCAACCACCCGCGCCAGCTCGTCGAAGGCCGCCAGATCGTCGGGAATATGCTCGATCACGCTATTCGAAAACACATGAGATCGAAACCAATACCGATATCGCGCACCAGCGCATGGCCCAGCACGCCATTGCCGCAGCCGACATCGAGATCGACATGCGATTGGAGATCGAGACCCTGCCGCGCAGCGAGCTCGACCATCACCGCTACCTCGATCGCGCGCCACAAAATGATGTAGGGCGAGGTAACATGAAACCGCAACATGCGCATCAGCAGACGCGGCTCAAGCGGATGTTGGTGTATCATGAATCTTTCATTCTTAGCATTTTGCGCAAACCGCCTTTAGCCTGCGACAGCATGGTTCTTTACTATTTTCTTGTTCATCTTTTTCGCTCTGCGAGCGAAAAAGATGAACAAGAGAATCTACCGCTCTAAAGCCAGTATACCAGATTGCAGACATGCCCCATCCAGCTTGTCTTGGAGTGATTTGACCATAATGAACATAGCCCCACAAATCGCCCTGATCATCCCATCGCTGCACGGCGATCTCGAGCGGCTGCTGGCGAGCGTGCGCCGCCAGATGCTCCAGCCGGCCGAGATCGCGGTGGTGCGCGGCGTGCGCCCAAACGGCCGCGCCCGCAACCAGGGCGTCGCGCAGACGAGCGCACCGCTGCTGGTGTTCGTCGACGACGACGCAGTGCTGGGCGACGAATATGTGCTTGCCAACTTGGTCGCGCCGCTGCTGGAAGACCCAACGATTGCGGTGGCCGGTGCGTCGAAGCTGCTGCCGCCGAGCGCACCCTGGTTTCAGCGCTGGGTTGCCCGTGAGGTGCCGCGAATCGAGCACCCAGTGGTCGCGCAGCCGCTGGAAACCAACCCCGACCCGCCATCGTTCTACTGCGAGATCACCACGACCTGCTGTGCGATGCACCGCGAACTCTTCGAACAGGCCGGCGGCTTCGACGAGGCATTGCTGCGCGGGGTCGACACGGAGTTTTTCGTGCGCCTGCGGCGGATGTCCGTAGTCCGTAGTCCATTGTCCGTTGCTTTACTCGATCGACCACGAACCATAGACCACGGGCCACGGACCACGCACGACACACGCTATCGCTTCATCCTCATCGCCAACACCTGGGTCTACCACCCCGCGCCCGCGACGCTACAGGCGCTGCTGCGCAAGCACTTTCTCTACGGCATAGGCCACGCTCAGGAGGTGCGCCGCGACCCCGCGCGCGCGCGCGGGCGGGTGCTGAAAACGCCACTGCACGCGGCCGCGTTCCTGCTGTTTCGCAGCGCGATTTTGCTGCCGAATATGTTCGTGCCCTACTCGTTTGCCACGCCTTCATGGCGCCCGGGCTTTAAGCCGCTCAAGGCGATCACATCGTATGTCGGGGCATTAGGGTATGTGTGGGGGTGGTATCATAACAAAGCATAACAGCAAGCTCGCCCTCTCGCGATATGCTATACTCATATTTATGAGGCTGGTAGTGGCGCCTTATATCTTGTGACAATCAAGTTCGCTCATAGTTCGCTGGAGTCGAACCTCCAAACGGCGGATCGACAGCGCCTGGCGATCGACGCCATGCCGGCCACGCTGCTGCGCGAGGTGTTCGGCGGGTTCGCAGGATGAGATAATGCCCTGTGCATGCAGAAGGAGCATACTATGCGGACAGCCTATGTTGTCAAAGGACATATCGACGCCGAAGGGACAATTGTGCTCGACGAGCCAGCGCCGGTGCCGCCTGGCGCGGTGCTGGTCACCATTCAAACAATCGAGGAGCGCCACGAAGCGTCCGCTGGCTACAGCAGCGCGGAGCGCACCGAGCTGGATGAGCGGATCGCGGCGATCGCCGCGCTCGCCGGCCCCCCACCGCCCAACGACGGCCTGACAGCGAAAGACACCAAGCGAATGCTCTACGGGTCCGAGGATGACGCCGATGTACGCTAATCACTGCTTCGTCGATACATCCGCCTGGTTCGCGCTTTTTGTACCGCACGATCCCGCCCACGCGCAGCTGCGCGAGGAATTCGGCCGATTCACATAGGAAGTTCTGTAGTGCCGCCTTCAGGCGGTGGCGCTACCTGTATCCCGCCTGAAGGCGGCACTACTATATTGCTATATAACAAATGACAACAACTTCAGAACGCAAGACCAAAATCGCGAATGGTAATGGTCGCGCAATCGGCGGCGTGGCGTCGATGAACGCCTATGTCAAATCGATCGCCGATATCATGCGCTGCTCGGGGCGCGCCGGCGCGCTGCAATACGTTCCTGAGATGACCTGGATGATCTTTCTACGCATGCTCGATGAGTGCGAGCAGCGCGAGGCCGCCGAAGTGACCGCGCTAGGCAAGCACTACAGCCCAACGCTTGAGCCACCCTACCGGTGGTTCGATTGGGCCGCGCCCTACGACCCGGCGATCAAAGATGCGCAAGGGCTAGCCCAAGGATGGAAGCGCAAGCAACTCCAGGAGCGCGAGTTCGGCGCGGTGATGCGGTTCGTCAACAACGAAGCTCAGGGAATCCTTGATGCGGTCTATGATCTCAAAGCTGTTAACCCCAACGCCACAGACACCGGCGATCAGCAAACACCCGACGAACTGCTGAAGATCATTGAGGAAGCGCAGCGTGAGATAAGTGCCGGCATCAGCGCCCTGCGCACCGTGCGACGTGGGTTGTAGGCATAGATGAGCAGCGCTACGTTGCAGTTCCACGCCGAGCTAAACGACTTCGTGCCACCCGCGCGGCGCGACAGAGGCTTTGTACACAGCTTTCGCGGCCGCGTGTCGATCAAGGATATGATCGAGTCGCTGGGCGTGCCGCATACCGAAGTCGCGGCAATCGCCGTCAACGGTCAGTCACAAGATTTTTCGTATCTGGTGCGCGATGGCGATCAGATCGATGTCTACCCGATCTCGATCGCCGAAGCAGTGGCGCCGTTCGTGCCTCTTCGAGCGCCGACTTTGGGCACGCCGCGCTTTGTTCTCGACACGCACCTAGGCCAGCTCGCGAGCTATCTACGCATGTTAGGCTTCGACACGCTGTATCGCAACGATTACGAGGACAGCGAGCTAGCATATATCGCCAGCGCCGAGGAGCGTATCCTGCTGACACGCGATCGTGGGCTGCTTAAGCGCGGTATCGTAACGCATGCCTACTACCTGCGCGAGACCGACCCACAGCGGCAAGTCGCCGAGCTGCTGCGGCGCTATGATCTAGCGCCGGCAATCAGGCCGCTACACCGGTGCATTCGCTGCAATGGCCAGCTGCGCACGGTCCCAAAGGAACAGATCAGCGATCGACTGGAGCCCAAGACACGCGAACACTACCAAGAGTTCAGTATCTGCGTGAGCTGCGGCCAGATCTACTGGAAAGGCAGCCACTATCAAAAGATCCAGGGGTTTGTCGACAGCGTCGTGCGCCAGAAGCCGCTTGGCGAGTGACGGGGTGCATTGTGCGAATAACAATCGATGCGCGCTACATCAACGATCATTTTCCAGGAATCGGTCGCTATGTCTACAATCTTTTACTAGGGCTGGCTGAATTCGATCAGCCTCACATGTTGGTAGCGATCTACAATCCTGATCTACCAAATACCCGCTATGACATGGCCGCGCTCGGCCGCTACCCCTGCATCCGGCTGGTTGCAACGCGCCTGCGCCCGTTTGGCCTTGCCGAGCAAATCATTCTGCCGCGCATGCTGAAGACCATGCAATCGCAGCTGTACCACGCGCCCTACTACGTGCGGCCCTATTTCAAGCTGCCTTGTCCATCGATTGTAACGCTCTACGATGCGATCCCACATCTTTTTCCGCATGAAGTCTCGCCGCGCGCGCGCTGGCTGTTCAACCTGCTGACCCGGCAGGCGATTCGATCTTCGCGCCACATCATGGCGATCTCGACCAGCGCCCGCGACGACCTAGCAAGCGCCTATCGCATCCCGCTCGATCGCATCACCGTGACGCCGCTGGCCGCCGACCGGCGCTTTCAGCCGCAGTCGCTCGCGGCGGTCGCCGCCGTACGTGCAAAATATGATCTACCAGAGCGTTATGTCTTGTCGCTGGCGTCGAACAAGCCGCACAAGAACCTAGTCGGGCTGGTGGAAGCATTCGCCCAACTATTGAAGAAAGATCAGCCCAATCTCCAATCTCCAATCTCCAATCTGCAATTGGTGCTCGCCGGCCAGTGGGATCCGCGCTATCCCGAGGCGCAAACGGCGGTCCAGCGGCTAGGATTGAGCCGCCATGTGCGCTTTCTGTCCGACTTTGCCGAGGCCGATCTGCCAGCGCTCTACAGCGGCGCGGAGGTATTCGCCTTTGCATCACGCTACGAAGGATTTGGGCTGCCGCCATTGGAGGCAATGGCGTGCGGCGCGCCGGTGCTCTGTTGCGATAGATCAAGCTTGCCCGAGGTCGTCGGCGACGCGGCCATGCGTGTGGCGCCAACCCCTGAAGCACTAGCGGCCGGCTTGGCGAAGTTACTCGGCGACGATGCGCTGCGCATGCGGCTGCGCGCCGTCGGGCCACAGCGGGCATCCCAGTTCTCATGGCGCAAGACCGCCGAAGCAACGCTGGCGGTGTATGAACGTGTAGCAGCCAACGTTCGAACGTTCGAACGTTCGAACGTTTAAACGTTTTAGGCTTGGTACACCTCGCGGAAGCGCTCGCGCGCGCGGAACAGGCGTGTCTTGACCGCGCTATTCGAAACACCCAGCGCATCGGCAATTTCCTGAGTGCTACGACCCTCATACGAATGCAGCACGAGCGGCAAGCGGTACATTGGCGGCAGCTGCTCAAGCGCCCGCTGCACAGGCTCGCCCTCGTCGAGGCGCGACTCCATGGAATGGTCGCCGTTTGGCGGTGGCTCGATATCGACCAGTGGCATGAAGCGAATCCGCCGCCGCCGCCGCAGATAGTCGTAGGCCGTGTTGGTGGCGATCCGATACAGCCATGCGCCTACGCTCGCCGAAGGGTCGCGCTCCGACCAGCCACGTAGCGCCTTGATAAATGTCTCTTGGCAGAGATCCTCAGCCGCTTCGCGATCGCTGACCAGGCGCGTCAGGTATGCCAGCAGCGAGCGCTGATATTCTACGTAAAGCAGCTCAATACAAGCGCCATGTATACGACCATCGGTTGCCGGTAACATCACGCTATCCTTTTCTTACGCAGTCGCCACACCGAAACCAAACAGAGGAGTTGCGACTGTACAATATCATTTCGTTGAATAACATGCTCCCGCCGCAAGATGGATTTGCCATCGGTCGGGAGGTGGAGATAACTCTAAGGCTACTCTTATTCAGTCACTGGAGAGATTTGCCGGACCAATCGAATCGGGCGCGCGGCTCGGACGTGCCGTACATACTCCGAGTGCCGCTGTTACGCAAGCTAGACATCATACCCAGGCAGATTCATGATGATTCCGTTTTCAATCGTACAAAACATCGCATCAACGGGGGGCGTTGATGCGAGCCTGTACGACTCGCATCATCAGTCAGTCGATCTGCCTTGTGTAATCACGGGTGCCTCCTCGGCGTAGGGCGTCAGTGCCGCGCGCGTGGTGCAAGCGAGGTGAGCAGCCTCTCCCACAAGCGCTAGTAACACTTTGCCATTCCCAACTCGATAGTCAAAGTATAGCAATCGCCTACCTGAAATACATCATTCCAATGGGCAATCGCGGCTCAATCGCTGTGCGGAATGCGCAATCAGCCTCGCGAATGAGCTCGCTCCATCGCCAGACTGAATTGCGATAAAAAGCGCAATTGGGCGCCCAGGAAGGGCTATGAGCTTGTCAAAGAATAATTGCCTGTTTGGCGATTGGAGATTAGAGATTCGAGATTGATCGCAGCGTCGCAATCTCGAATCTCTAATCTCCGAGCGGCTAGGAGTTTATTTCTTACTGCAATTTGAAACCTACAATTGCCCTAGGGAGCAGGCGGTGGCGTGGGGTAGATAATCAGCGGTGCGGTTGGCTCCAGCGATGGAGTCGGCTCGGATGTGGCGGTTGGCGAAGGGGCTGGGCTAGCCGTAAGCGTTGGAGCTGGTGTGTTGGTTGGGCGCGGCGTGGGGGTGACGGTCGGCAGCGGCGTGTCGGTTGGCGGCGGCGTCAGTGTAGCAGGCGCAACGGTTACCGGCGACGGGCTAGCTACCGCGGTCGGCACACTTGGCGCGGCGGGCAGCGGGGCGCAGGCGGCGACCAATAGCCCAATGACAAGATGACAAGATGACAAGATGACAAGATCACGAACTTGCATATATCCGATTCCGTGTTATAATCGAAACAGACGTTCTAGTGTATAACATGGAGGCCGTCGATGGTCGCCCGCATCCCGAACGATTTCTTCAAGACCTGGACGCCACAGATGGCCTACGTGCTGGGCTACTGGTGGGCGGATGGAGGAATGTTACGAACGCCACAAAGTTGTCGAGTGACGTTTACAAGCAAGGATGGAGAGCACCTCAAACAGATCGCCACCGTAATTGGGCTTGGAAAAGTCGTACCAACAACCAACGGATGTTATCGAATCACGATTTATCGTACGAGCATGTATGAAGATCTGCTTGAACTAGGCGGGATGCCTAACAAATCGCTGATCGCGACATGGCCAGCAGTACCGCCAGAGTTTTTGAAACCTTTCGCACGGGGCTTTATAGATGGTGACGGAAGTCTCTTCTGGTTGCGAACAACTATCACGACTCATCCACGCATCCAGGCCCTAGGGACGAAAGAGTTTTTAGCGGGCATGAAGCTTGCGATCGAGCAACAAACCGGCATTCCTATGCCCACAACCTTTATCAGTGAGAACATTTGGAGGACAACATGGAGCGGGATGTATGCCAAGTGCCTCACTTCCTGGCTGTACGAGGACTGCGATCTCTACCTGGAACGGAAGCGTAACATCGCGCTTGAGTTCCTGCGATGGCAGCCGAAGCTTTATCGCAAGAAGCACATATCCTCAAAGATGCGAGAGCTTTTTGGCCATCTCCTGCCTGAGTAACCTCGCCGAGAGTTATACTGTCAATATTGGTGTAAATGGTTTTTGCTACTCCATAGGCACCAGTCGTTGACGCAGGGCATATATGGCTGCTTGGGTCCTATCTGCCAAATGCAACTTTGAAAGAATGTTTGACACATGGGTTTTCACCGTCTTCTCGCTAATGATCAGCGTGTCGGCGATCTCCTTGTTGCTTTGGCCTTTGGCGATCAGGCGCAGCACATCCATCTCGCGCTCGGTCAGTTGCTCTACTGAGTCTTCGGCCGGGCGCGGCGTGGTAAACTCCTGCATAAGCTTGGCAGCCACCTCGGAATGGAGCACCGCCTCATTGCGCTGCGCCGCACGAATGGCGCGCGCCAGCTCTTCCGGCTGCACATCTTTCAGCAAATACGAGATCGCGCCGGCCTTGACGGCTGGGAAGACCTTGTCGTCGTCGGCAAATGAGGTCAGCACAATAATCCGCGTCGAAGGGCTGGCACTCTTGACCCGCCGGGTCGCCTCGACCCCATCGATGCCCGGCAGCACCAGGTCCATCAGCACGACATCGGGCAGCAGCTCTTGCGCCAGCTTGACGCCCTCTTCGCCGCTGGACGCCTCGCCAACGACCTCGATATCGTCCTGTAGCTCCAGAAAATCGCGTAAACCTTGCCGCACGACCCGGTGATCATCGACCAGAAGAACACTGATACGCTCCATGATGTGGCTCCTACTTCCAAATTACATATTGTAAATGGTAAATTGCAAATTGTAGATGATTATTCTCAATTTGCAATTTACCATTTACAATGATTAGCGTGGCACCACCACCACCACCTCGGTGCCTTTGCCCGGCTGAGAATGCAGCTCAAGTTGGCCGCCCAGCTCGGCCGCGCGCTCGCGCATGCTGATCAAGCCTAGATGCCGGCCGTTCACAGGTTCGATCACGCCCAAGTCAAAACCGGCGCCATCGTCGACCACGCGCAGCGTGATCTGTTCGGGGCACACGTCGAGCGCGACGGTCACAGAACAAGCGCCCGCATGTTTGACTACATTATTGAGCGCTTCCTGCACGATCCGAAAGATCGCCTGCTCGACACCACGGGTATAACGCTCCTCGCCGCTCACGACCAGATTCATCGTCAGTCCCTCGCGCCGGCTCAGCGCGGCGACATGCTGCTGCAGCGCGGCGATCAATCCCTGCTCGCTCAGGCCCGGCGGCCGCAGCTGGAAGATCAGCGCGCGCATCTCGGCCAGCGCCGCGGCGGCGGTTTCTTGCAGGCGCTCAAGCTGGGTTGCCGTGCGAGCCGGGTTCTTCTCGAGCTGCACGCGTGCGGCCTGGGCAGTCAGCGTCATGCTAAAGAGTTGCTGGGAGATCGAGTCGTGCAGGTCGCGCGCCAGGCGGCTGCGCTCTTCCAGCACGGCGGCCTCCTGCGCCCGTTGATATAGCCGGGCGTTCTCGATCGCGCTGGCCAACACGTCGGCGGCGGTCTCTAGCACGCCAACGCTTTCATCGGTAAAAGCATCCAGGCGGCGCGACTCGAGATTGAGCACCGCGAGCACCCGCGCGCCGGCGACGATCGGCACGCATAGCTCTGAGCGCGTCTCGCGCGGCGTCTCGGGCACATAATCGGGGTCGGCCAGCACATCGCCAACGTATACCGTTCGGCCGGTGCGGTAGGCGCGCCCCAACAGGCCGCGCGTCACCGGCAAGTGATAGCCGATCTCATTCGGCTTGAACGTGCCGGCCTGCGCCGCCAGCGTCAGCGATTGGCGTTCCTCGTCGACGGTATAAAGCTCGACATGGCCGAAGCCAAAGCCCTGCTGAATCTGCACCGTCACCGCCGCGAGCATGCGTTCGACGTCGAGGGTTGATACAGCGATGCGCGCGACCGCGTTCAGCACCGTTAGGTGCTCGTTGCGCCGCTCGACCTGCTCGGCGAGGCGCTGGGCTTCCTGATACAGGCGCGTGCTGGCGATTGGGCCGCCAATCTGCGCCGCTACGGCCTCCAGCAGATCGACATCTTCGTAGGTGAACGCATTCGGCTGATCGGATTCAACGCTCAGCACGCCTAGCACGCGCCCACCGGTGCGCAGTGGCACGGCGATATACGAACGAATCTGCCGATTGGTGCCGATGTCGTGCGCGGCTGGAACAACGCGCGTCTCAGTCCAGGTATCGTTCGAGAGAAACGGAATGCCGCGTTCGACCACCCAGCCGCAGATACCCTCGCCAATCTTTAGCCGCACCTGCCGGGCCGCGCTATCGATCTCGCCGACCGTCGCGACAATCTCAAGCTCATTCTGATCATTCAGCAACGAAATTGCGCCGCCTTGAAAAGCGACTTCCAGCCGCTCGACAGTGCGCGTCAGAATCGTATCAAGATCCAAGGTATTACTGACATCGCGACCCAGCTCGGCCAGCAGCTGCTCTTTGGCCAGCAATCGCGCGCTGCGCGCCGCTAGGCGCGCATTCTCAAGCGCCAGCGCAGCCTGGCGCGCAATCGCCTCGAGAATCTGAACGCTCGACAGATCGGGCGCCGTGGGGGCGACCGGCAACTCGACATAGATCGCGCCAACCAGCCGATCGCCACGCCCGCGCAACGGCACCAGCAGCACGCCACGCCTGCGCTTGCGCGGGCGCTTTGCGCTGGCAGCGCCAGCAATTTGTAATTCACGGTCAACGCTTTGCCCAGCCGGAATGAGAAATGACTCGCTCAGCCGATAGCGCGGCTGGAGCAACGACTGGTAAAACGTTGGTGCGGTTGGGGTGGCGCGCAGCTGCGCTTCAATCTCCTCTGGCACGCCGGCAAACGCAACCGCGACTAGTTCGTCCGTATCGGCATGGCGCAGCCGGATATAGACTTGGGGATACCCAAGCACGGTAACGATCGCTTCAGCGACCTCTTGCAGTAATGCCTCGGGAGTGATGTCGGCGCGCAGTTGCGTGCCCAGCGCCAACAGATCGCCTAGCGGCAGACCACGCGCTAGGTCGGTAGTAGCGGTTTCAGACCGAGTGCGCGAGCGGGTATGTTCCACAGCAACCTTATCTTCAGAATATTATGACGACGCTATTGTAGCACACTACCAAGCGCTCAGCATCCTTCGCAAGCCGCATATCAACTATTCATCGATCTCAAGCTCGTGCAACTCTGTGCTATTGAGCTTCGGCCCGCGGCCGATCATGATCGGCCCAAACACATCCGCTTGGTCGACGACGATCGCACGGCGCTTGAGCAGTTCCAGCACCGCCCACAGCGCGACGATCACCTCGAGCCGGTGCGCCGCCAGCGAGAGCAGGTCGTCGAAGCTGATCCAACCGCTCAGTGCCAGCCGCTCGCGAATGCGTTCGGCCATTTCTGGCACGGTGACCACCTTGGGTGCAGGCAGTGGCACCTCAGGCGGCTCCAGCGGCAGCAGCAGCTGCATACGGCGTTGCACCGCAGCCAGCATATCCGAGAGCGTGACATCCAACTTGCTATCGCGCGGCTGCGCCGGAACAACCGGCGGCGCGACGCGCATGTACGAGCGGCGCCCAACTTCTTCCCAGGCGCGCAACAGCGCCGCGGCCTGTTTGTAGCGCTGATACTCGCGCAGCTGGCGCGCAAGCTCGGCGACCTCATCGGGTGGATCGTCAGGGCCGGGCGCGGCCGGCGGGCGCGGCAGCAGCACGCGCGATTTGATCAGCAGCAGCCGCGCGGCCAGCACCAAGAACGACGAGAGCGCGCTCGGATCGGGCTGCTCCATGGCGCGGACATGCGCCAGATACTGATCGGCCACCTGCGCCAGCGCAATCTCGGTGATATCCAGCTCCTCACGCTCGATCAGCTTCAGTAGCAGATCGAGCGGGCCCTCGAAGGCCGGCAGCTGGAAGGTGTAGTCAAGCTCTTCTTGAAGGATCATAGCTCATTGAGTTAAGAGTTCAAAATTCAAAATGGGCGTACACTCAACTTTGAACTTTGAACTTCGTTAGTTCTGTTTGTCGGCCCACAACAGCGCCGCCGTCTGTTCCGTCGTGCGTTGTGCGCCATAGTCATGCAGAATCGCCACCAGCGCAGGTGGGCTGCCAGCCGCGGCCGCCAAGCGTGCGCTGCGCTCGTCGTGGGCGGCGTGCACTCCGAACGGGCGCAGCGGGCCGCACCCAACCCGGGCGGCCCAGCGATACAGCGCGGGCGCCAGCCGCTGGATCACCACGAACGCCCCATAGTAGATCAGCGGGATCGGTCGGCCATCGTCGTCGACCTTGCCGCAGTCGTGCAGCAGCGCCGCGCGCAGCAGCAGTGGGTCGTCGTAGCCAGCAGCACGCAGGGTTATACAGACATCGAGACAATGGCGCTGATCATAGCGCGGCATGCGTTCAAACAGCGCCAGTTCGGCCCGGCTTAGTGTCCGCGCGACAAGTTTGCGCTCGGCGGGCGTGAGGCGCGCCATGAGCGCGGCGAAGAACTGGCGAAGGCGGTACCATGCGCTGCTAAGAACAGAGAACAGAGAACAAACAACAACCATGTGTCGCTTGGCTTGTTTGTTCTTTGTTCTGTGTTCTTTGTGCTTCATCTTCAGCCCAGAATCTCGTCGATCTGCGCGGCAAGGTCGAAATCATTCGCGGTCAGGCCGCCGGCGTCGTGCGTGGTCAGCACCAACGTCACTTTACGCCAGCGAATATCGATATCCGGGTGATGACCGGCAGCCTCGGCCATGAAACCAACCTGGGTCACAAAACCGATGGCCATCGGAAATGAGGCGAGCTGAAACGTCTTGCGTATCTGCTGTCCATCAAGCGTCCAATCGACCAAGTCGCCTAGGCGCTGCTCAATTTCCGTATCACTCAGCTTTGCAGCCATAGTACTATATCCTTTCGATTATGCGCTACTGCGTGTCATTAATAGGCTTTAAGCAGTGGCCTGGTCAACGTGGCTTATAGCCTGCGGCAGCATGGTACTTCCTAATTTTTCTGTTTTTCGTTTTTGCGCTCTGCGAGCGCAAAAACGAAAAACAATAGAAGATAAAGTACCGCTCTGCCGGAGGCTAAGATAACTTTCGATAAGCGACTGCGTAACTCCTGTCATTGATAGTAGTATAGCAAAATTTGAACATGAATTGGCTGGGCACGGGCAAAAAGAAAACCGAGAGCCGTAACTACGATCGGCTCTCGGTTCACCCAGAGAGTACCCAGTTCTCGATTTTCGATTCTCGGCGCTTAGTCGAGATACCCGCGCAGCTTTTTACCGAGATGTGGGTGGCGCAACTTGCGCAGCGCGACCGCCTCAATCTGCCGAATGCGTTCGCGCGTGATGCCAAACTCGACGCCAACTTCTTCGAGCGTTCTGTAGCGGCCATCTTTCAGGCCATAGCGCAGCTGAATAATCTTGCGCTCACGCTCCGGGAGCTTTTGCAGAACCTCTTCGATCTGCTCGCGCAGCATCGAGGCGGCGGCGGCATCGGCAGGCGTCGAGATCCGATCGTCCTCGATAAAGTCGCCCATCCGGCCCTCGCCTTCCTGCCCAACTGGCATCTCAAGCGAAAGCGGGTGCATCGATGCTTCGAGTGTGCGGCGGACCTTGTTCGGGCTCATGCCCATTGCGTCGGCGATCTCCTCGGGGGTTGGCTCGCGCTGCATAGTCTGCTGGAGCTTATGCGAGGTGCGCTTGACCTGGCTGATCGCCTCGCCCATATGCACAGGCAGCCGTATAGTGCGGCTTTGATCGGCGATCGCGCGGGTGATCGCCTGGCGGATCCACCACGTTGCATAGGTGGAAAATTTATGACCTTTCGTATAATCGAACTTCTCGACCGCGCGCATCAAGCCAATATTACCCTCTTGGACCAGATCCATCATGGTCAGGCCATAGGACGTATATTTCTTAGCGATCGAGACAACCAAGCGCAAGTTGGCTTGGATCAAATGCTGCCGGGCCTCATTGCCGCGTGCGAGTTGCTGCTCAAGGGTAAATCGTTCTTGCCAAGATTGATAATCTTCGCGATCCAGGCAGCCCTTGGCGAGGTCGCCGGATTCCATTTGTTTGGCGAGCGTCACTTCTTGCTCAGCGGAGAGGAGTGGAACCTGGCCAATTTCCTGGAGGTACATGCGCACAGGGTCATCGAGCGCAATATCAGTCAAATCGGGGAGTTCCGCGAGGAGTTCATCTTCGATCGAAGTTGGAGCATCGGTTATTTCGGCCGGCGACTCAACCACCCGAATGCCCTCGGCTTGGAGGGCCGCGTAGAGCTGATCCACGTCGGCGACGTGATGCTCTGGCTGGGGGAGCGCCTCGAGAATGTCGCCGTAGGTGAGATACCCCTGCGTGCGGGCGATCTCTAGCAGTTGCTCCAGCATCTGCGCCCACTCCTGTAGCGATGTCTCTGCGAGAGGCACGGTCATAATATCTTTCCTAATTGACATATTACACGACTTGTCAAGACCATCTGTTCTGCTCAAGTCGCGTCGTGAAATTGTTCACAGAACTTGCTGTTTTTTAGACAACAAGATGGGGCTGAGAGCCAGCCACTCAAAGCCCCCGATTTGCTCTCAAATAAGAGGGACGCGAGCTTGGCACCCCATTCATGCACGCGATTACTATAACATTAGCAACTGGTTAAAGTCAACCCCTTTCTCCACAAGATCTTCTACAATTTGTCCACTTATCCACACAACGGAACCAGATTAGAGAGCCATAGAACATACGTTCTCAACAAAATCCGCATCGCGATTGTGGAGAATAACCAACTGTCGATCACGCTGCGTTCACTTGCACTCAGGCGTATCAGCTTGCCCGACGTGAGTAAGCAGTTAGGCCTTATAGATGCGTCAAATGATCTTACTAGCAGGCTCAGTTTGCGCACCTGGCAATCACAACATTACTCTGGACGAACAAGCGCCGCGATCAGTCGCATCCTTGGTGGCCGACTTGACAAGCGTTCATTATACTCCTACGATCGCCACATATCCGAAGGAGTTACACCCAATGAAGTGTATGGAGTTATTGCGCGATGCCAGCCATCGGAACCAGAGTCTGCTGTGCATTGGGCTCGACCCCGATCCCCGCCAAATCCCGGCCATGCTGCACGCCAGCGCCGACCCGATCTACGCATTCTGTATGGCGATCGTCGAGGCCACCGCCGATCTCGTCTGTGCGTTTAAGCCGAATATCGCGTTCTTCGAGGCGCTCGGCCCGGCCGGCGTCGCCACATTGCAGCGGCTCGTCGCCGACATGCCGCGTACTGTGCCGGTGGTCATCGATGCCAAGCGCGGCGATATCGGCTCGACGGCCGCCGCTTATGCGCAGGCGCTTTTCGCGCGACTCGGCGCCGACGCGGTGACGCTCAGCCCATATCTCGGCGGCGATGCACTGAAGCCGTTCCTCGACTACGCCGAAAAAGGATGTTTTATCTTATGTAAAACGTCGAATTCCGGCAGCGGCGACCTACAGGATCTCAAACTGGCGTCCGGCGAACCGCTGTATCTGGCGGTCGCGCGGCAGGCGCAGCATACTTGGAATACGAACGGGAACGTCGGGCTGGTTGTCGGCGCGACTTACCCGGCGGTGCTGGCGCAGGTGCGCGCGGCTTGCCCCGACCTGGCGCTGCTGGTGCCGGGCGTGGGCGCGCAGGGCGGCGGGCTGGCCGCGGCCGTGCGCGCCGCGGTCGACACTGACAATGCCGGGGCACTGATCAACGCCTCGCGCAGCATTCTCTACGCCAGCGGCGGCGCGGATTTCGCCGAGGCGGCGCGACAAGAGGCGCTGCGGCTACGCGATGCGATCAACACGGCACGCGGCCTCCCGACAAGATGACACGATGACAAGGTGATTAGCCGCACCTTACTGATTGCTCTCCTCTGCGTCGGAACGTATGATTGATTACACCACAGCGAACACTACGACAGGTCCGGCTTTTCGGTACAATAATCTATACAAAATGGCGGCATACCTGAGGAGCGTCGGATGGACCGCACACACTCGTTCGGCTATTGGTTACGCCGGCGCCGCAAAGCGCTTGACCCAACGAAGATCAACGCTGCTCAAGGCGTCCGGGCGAATCGCGTATTTGCCCACGCTAGGGGTCAATGCAACCAATGCGCCGCATCGCCGGCCATCACGAGGATCGCCCTCCGCTTCGATGGCTGACATTCCTTACGTCGACGCAAAGCCGCCCACACGCAAAATGGTCACTCATAATCGCGCTATAATGATCCCATGCGATTCGACATATTCCTCAACCAACTTCGCGACAGCATCGCCCAGGAACGTGCGTTGCTCCGGCGCGTGACGCGCTACGTCGTGCCCTTGCTGCTGCTGCCAATCGGCTTCGCGCTGGCGCAGCTGGTGCGCGGCTGGCTGGGGCTGATCACCGGCGCGATTGGCGCAATGGTGCTGCTGGCGCAGATCGAATTGTTTCTGCGCCCTACGCTTGAGCGCGCGCGTGTGACCGGCCGCGATCTTACATCCTACCTCGGCCTGCCGCCGAGCCGCGAGCAACCCAACCTCACCAAAGTGATCGCGCTGCTGCTGCCCGCGGCGCTCGCGCTGATCGCCAGCATGACGCTGTTTCTCCCAACGATGCTGGCGAATGCTTTGCCATGGCAGCGCCTGCTGGCGCTCGCGCTCGGCTTTGGGGCGCTGTACGTCATCTGGCAGCGGCTCGCACATGCCGTCACACTCCTTGATGGCATTGAAGAACGGCTCAGCGTTGCGCAGGCGCATGTCCCAATTGCCGATTCACAAGCGTCAGTTGTCAGTAGTCCGTCGCAGGTCGCGATGCACCATGAACAACGGGCAACTAACAACGGACAACGGACTACTAACCAGGCTGGTCTGCTCGACCCAATTCTCAGCCAGCGCGCCGCCGGAGCGCCGCTGCCGGTGTTGCCGCTTTCGCCAGCCGCACAGGCGCTGCTGCGGATCGAAGCCTATCTGCTGCTGCGCGACTTCCCAAGCACCAGCGATCGCGACCTGCGCGACGCGCTAGCCGATCTGGCCCGCCAAGCCCATCACGACGAGTTGCGCCACTGGCTGCTGCCGCCAGTTGGCGGCAAGATCTACCTACCGGTGGCGGCCAACGGCGCGGTAGCACGGCTGCTCGGCGAGACGATGCGCCGCTTGGGGCTGGCCGGCGGCTACTCGGCGACGCTCGGCACCTGGCTGGTGCGCCTGCCGCCGGCGCGCTCCTACGCCGTCGCCGGGCGCCTGATCGACGCGTTGATCGCGCTGGGACTAACCCCGACCGGCGGCATGCTCGTGCATCATCTGACGGTTCAGGGCGACCTCGGGCAAGCGTCGAAGCTGCTGAGTATTGTCCATCTACTGGCTTCGCCGCTGTTGTTTGAAGAACGACCTGGCCACGCACAGGGCGACGAGCGGCCGTTCATCATGCGCGGCGGCGGCGTGCTGGACGACATGGCTGGGCGCGGGCAGCACTATGGCCCACGCACCGATTTTGTCGACGGTTTCATTTTCGTGGAGATGCCTGGAATGGAGGCGGTCGAACACCGCACCGCCCACACCGTCAATCTTCGGATCAAGCAGATTCTGGCGTCTGGCCTGCTGGCCACCGCGCGCCCGTACGACCGGCGCGCCCCGGTCGAGCGCAGCGCGGCCGCAGCATATGAGCGCCTCCAAAGCGAAACGCGTAACCTGCTCAAGAACTACGGGCTGGAGGCGATGATCGAGATCGCCTGGCTGGACGGCCGCTGGAGCGAGCTGTGGCCGCTCATTCGGCGCATGAGCGAGCTGAAAGCGCACGATC
>WNFZ01004242.1_pt1 | contig 17673 bp, 17 predicted proteins | sample 5400081 | NCBI WGS metagenome assembly WNFZ01 (sample SAMN13153365, study PRJNA577476) | soil metagenome | isolation source: 80 cm soil or saprolite under grassland replicate 1 | place: USA:California | collected 2016-06-15 | reverse complement strand
TCCAGGTAGGCGCTTGGCTCGTACTCCATCAGCATCTCCACGCTGCGCAGCGTGACCTCGTTCCTCCACGCCGGCGCGACGGTCTTGCCGCCCTCGCTGAACCACTCCCAGGAGTCGGGGGTTGGCAGCGCCGAGACGGCCAGCGGGTCGGGATCCACGACCGGGACCATCGCCGGGGGCTCGCCCCGGTAGCGGGCGGCGCGGTCGGAGTCCATCGCTGCCCGGTTGGGGGCCAGGAAGTCCTGTCGCACCAGCCGCTGGATGTTGCGGAAGCCGCTGACCAACGGCACCTGGCAGGCGACGCACTTGACGCGCTTGTCGATCGCCCCCAGCACGAGCACGTGGCCGCCGCTGTAGCTGGACCCCCACACCCCGATGCGGTCGGCGTCGACCTCCGGGCGGGTCTGCGCCCAGGTGATCGCGTGGCGGTAGTCGCACACCTGCGCCCAGGGGTCGATCTCCTGGCGTGGCTCGCCGTCGCTGGCGCCGAAGTTGCGGTTGTCGAACGCCAGCGCCCCCAGCCCCCCGGCGGCGAATGCCTCCGCGAAGCTGTCCAGGAACATCTCCTTGACGGCGGAGAAGCCGTGCGCCATCACGACCGTGGGAACTGGACCTGTGGCCCCGTCGGGTAGGTACAGCCAGCCACGAAGTGTCACACCTTCGGCGTCGAACTCGATGTCCTGTCGCATCGCCGTCCCCTTCCGTCATCGTGCAGGTTGCAGGGTGTAGCGGATGGTCTGGATCGGATCAGGCCGTCGCGGAAGATGAAGGTGTCGATGCCGTCCTTGCCGCGTTGCACGCCGGCCGGGGTGATGATGACGGCGTCGTCGCAACGCTGCCATGGCCGCCTCCCTCTCCCTACCGACGCGGCCAGCCCGGCTTGTTGATCTCAACAGAGGGCAAGGCGGCGCACAAGAGGCGATCCCTCGCGGCTGGATACTGGGCGGGGAAACCCTGCCGAGGGCCGCACTGCTGCGCTGACGAGACCAAGAGTCGAGCCGAGGTTGGGCCAGGAAGGCACCGCGTATGATGGGCTCGATCCCGATCTGCTCTGGCTTACGTGGAAGGTGGACGGCTCGTCATGCGCACGCCGGTCTTCGAGCTGCACATCCGGCCTCTGTTCCGCGCGACTGATCGCGCGCACATGCGCGTGCAGATCGACCTGTCGGACTACGACCGGATCGTCGACAACGCGGATCGCCTGCTCCTTCACCTCAAGGGCGAACGCGACCACGCACTCATGCCGCCACTCCACGCTGGTGGCCCCTGGCCCGACGAATGGGTGCGGCTCTTCCAGCGCTGGATGGAGACCGGGTTCAAACGCCTCGAGCTCGGCACCGCCGAGTACAGCTTCGACGCGACGGCGAACCTGATCCTGGCCACGGGCACCTTTCCGGCGGCGGGATTCACCGGCTGGCTGCAGATCGAGTCGGAGACTGATGCGGCACGAGCCTACGTGCTCTACTTCGAGCCCCCTGACGCCGCGGTCGCGGGCAGTGCTGGAACCTTCAGCCTGGAGGAGCCGTACGAGGGCCCCGAGACGCAGTCGATCGACGTCCGCGACAGCACGGGGGTCCATCGCGTTCGGTGACGGTCGCGGCGCGCTCGGTCAGTGGCCAGACGGCCTCGCGCGCTGTGGCCTCCACAGCAGGACGGAACCGACGTCGGGATCGTGCAGCCTGAGGTAGAAGTGGCCGATACCGGCGAGACCGATCATGAGGCCAGGCGTTGCGCCGCCGCCTGCCCCACAAGGCCATGACCCTCCGCCCTCGGTGAGGTACTGCCGAGCGCCGAAGTCCGCCAGAGCCTGGGGTACCGCGGCGGCCGGATGGTCGCCGCCCTTCCCGAGGACCCGGGTACCTTCGAGCAGGACGTCCGCGTTGCCGGCCAGCCCATGGCACAGGGAGAAGTCCCGGCCCGGCCAGGACGCCGAGGCGACGGCCTCCCGGGTGGTGGACAGCGCGACCTCCGCCTCGCCGCGAAGGCCGCCGTCCTCGAACAGCTCGTATATGCGCAGCCGAGACAGCGCGATGCCAGGCGCGCCGTGGCACCAGTGCGTGGCGAAGCGTTTCGGGCCGCTGCCCTGCTTGGCACCGCGGGGCTCGTCGCGCAGATCGCGCCAGTTGCGCGCATCGTGGTCGAACCAGCCGCGCTCGTAGCGAAGCGCACCGGCGCCGGCGTCGAGAAAGCGCCGCTCGCCGGACGCGAAGGCCAGCTCCGACAGCGCCAGCGCGACGCCGGCGGTCCCGTGGGACAGTCCGGTGAGGTTCGCCCGATGGACGCCGTCGGGTGCCCTCCACGACCAGGCCCCATCCGATCGTTCCGCGGTCGCCAGCAGGTCGTTCCCCAGCCGCGTCGCCTCCTCCAGGAACCAGGAGTCCCCCGTCTCGGCGTGGAGCGCCAGGAACGCGATGATCGCTCCGGCCCTCCCCTGGGTCAGGTCGAATCCGGGGGAGTCGACGAGCGCCGCACCCGCCAGCCGCCGGAGCAGTTCCTGCGCCTGGTCGAGGAACTCGTCCTCTCCGAGGCGCACACCGACCCGCGCGGCCGCCACGGCGACGCCGCACCAGCCGTCGTAGAGTCCGAGCCCATCCGGACCTGAACGCCGGTCCGCAGCCGAGAGTGCCTGACGGATGGCCCCGCGCGCGGTCCGGCCCACCTCTGGTTCCTGGAACGCGGCGTAGAGCTCGGCGAGGAACACGGCCACGCCGCTCGTGCCGGCGTACATATTGGCGTCCAGCGCGCCGTAGGCGTGCCGCCCTTCACGCGCCTGGCGTGACCCGATCCAGGTGCAGCGACGGCCGTGCCAGACCGCCTCTCGAACGATGCGGCGACCGATCGACCGCGCCGTCTCCGACGGTGGAGCGCCATCGGATTGCGGCGTGGCCCGGCGGATCGGGAGCGGCACACCTGAGGACCCAACTCGCGATGGCATGGACAGCGCGTACCCGTCGGTCGAATCCTTGTGGAGATATGGCGTCGCGAAATCAATGCCCTCCTCCGCAAAGCGTCGCAGGACGACCCCCATCCGAGCACGCAGCGTGGCCGCGCGCTGCTCATGAGCCTGGATGACGGCCTCGGCGAGCAACCGCGAGCGGTGGAGGCCAAAGCTCTCCCCTTGTCCCGGATCCTCCGCCAGGCTGAGTCCCGGTGCCAGAGCCTTGGTGAAGGCTGGCCGTCCCGAACCGAGAAGGGCGGCAACCCGTTCGTAGGTTCTTCGCACGTCACTCGCGGCTGCGGCAACGTCGCCGTTCGCCAGATACAGGACGCCGGCGTCGCACCGTTGGAAGCCATCTGGATGGTTCACGACCTTCAGGGAAAAGGGCACCCGCGATCGGTTCAGCCCGCTCGTCAACGACTCGACGAGCACGGCCGCACCGGCCGGCGTGACGTCCCAGTACAGCCGGACGACTCCCCCCGGGGGTTGCTCGCGCCAGGGCTCATCGCCCATCGCGGTGTAGAAGCCAGGAGACAGCGCGAACGATTCCTTCGGAGACCAGAGCCCGACGACCTCGCCAACCGCGGGGTCGGCCTCCGTCGCGATCGCCGGATCCTCGGTGCGAGCCAATAGCTCGAGACCGCCTCTGGCCACTCGCACGCCGTTGGTGCCCGAGGCACGGATCTCCCATCCGTTCTGCCAGTGGCCGCTCCCGCGGTTGGCTTCCGAGAGGCCCCGGACGAAGGCGGGATCACCACCCGGCACAAGGCGTCGACGCACGGCACGGCCCCAGGCCTTTGGCCAGCCGTGACAGTAGAAATTGAGGTAGAGGTGGGAGGTGAGGGTGGAGAGGAGGTAGTCGCGAGCGAGGTCGGCGGCGACGTTCGGCCGGACCCATCGCGGCGGCGTGGGCGAGCTCCGCCCGAACCAGGAGTAGCTCGCTGGCGAGAGGATCGTCGTGGCCTGGACGGCAACCTCGACGGGGAGGCGCCACTCGCTCATCGCGCCGAAACCGGCAGCCCCAGGAGCCGCGCGGCGGCTTCCTCCGGCCGCTGCAGGATGTTGTGGCTGAGCTGGAGGATGAACACGACAGGACCCGTCAGCTGGGACGAGGACTGCGCCTGCTCCAGGGCCGTGTGAACCAGCCGCGCGGCGGCGTAGCGTACGGCGCGGACAAGCGCGTCGACGGCTGTCGAACCGTGAAGTGCCATGCCGCGCGCGTAGGCTGTCCAAAATGCATGGATACCCGGCTGCATGCTCGAGAGCGGCAGTCGTGCCAGCTCGACGAGGCGCTCCGGCGGAGAACCGCCGGTGACCGGGATCGACAGAAGCCAGGCACTCAGGTAGTCCCCGAAGACGCTCCCCACGTCCCAACATGGATCGCCGATGCCACCGGACTCCCAATCGACGATCTTGATCCGGGTTCTCCTCGAGGCGCCAGCTCGCGGCACCGCGATGAGGTTCTCCCATCGCGCATCGCCATGAATCATCGCCGTCCGACGCCAGCCGCGCTGAAGGCGATCAAGCTCGACGCCGAACCCGGGGTGTCGTTGGATGACCTTCATGGTCTCGATGCTTGCGCCGCTCGCGACCCGGAGGAAGCCGGGACCCGGGAGATGGGCGGCCAGCGCGGCCCATCTCCCTGACTCGCGCGGCGCCCCGTCCTCGGCCGTGGGACCTGGACCCTGAGGTGCACGGTGCACGGCCGCGAGCGCCTTGCCCAGGCTGCGAGCGAGGACCGTCGAGAACCGCCACGGATGCGACTGGTAGCGACGAAGGTCCTGCCCACTTCGAAGGAGCTCGACGACCAGGATCGATCGCTGGCGATCGTAGGCCCGCAGCTCGGGAACGAACGCGGCCAGTCCAGCCCGGGCCGAGTGGAGGTACCTGTAGTTGCGGGCCTCCTCGTCCAGCACCGCGGACCGCTCGGGGTCGACGCCGCACTTCACGAAGTACGAAGGCCCGTCACGGCTGATCACCTTGTAGTTGCGGTGCCTGCGTGACTCGTTGGTGACGATGAGGTCGTCATCCACCAGCGATTTGGCGCGCACCAATTTCTCCCGCAGGAGGTAGGAGATGAGCTGGACCTCGTCCATCGCACCGAGCTCGGTCTATGGGATGTCGAGCGCGTCCTTCACGCCCAGGAGCTACCGACCGGGCCCGCGGGTTCGTGCCTCCGCGGGCCAACATTCGTTACACAATGTAAAGCAGGAGAGGTTGATGGTCGGCCAGGTGTAATTCTCCATCGACTCGCTCACGGAGAACCGCTGGCCGATCGCGAGGCTGCGAGCGATATCTCCTCGGAGGAAGTCGGCATGCGACTGCAGGGGCCCGACCGTAACATGGCGGACCTTGGCCTCGCGCATTACCCAGACAATCGTCCCGGCGGTCGAGGATCGCTCCTCGAGCGCCTTGCTGGCTACAATATCCTGATCCCGAATCTCGAGGTAAGCGTCGAGCGAAGGGCTCAGGTAGAGACGCCAGAAGCCGTCCTCCGCGCTGCGGCCGAGGAATCCGTGCAGTGCCTGCGCGTCGGCAATCGTGGCCGGGTCGATATCCTGGAGCAGCGGATCCTCTCGAAGCTCACCGCGCCTGCGCTCAGGCTCTTCGGGCATGCGGTCGCCTCCCTTGGTGGCAGATGGGACTTATATCGGATTCTCTGCATTCGCGCCAGCCGCGTTGCGCGGAAATGGGCACCACGGCGCGCCTGGAATGGGTTGGCCGAGGGTTCATGACCTATCGAACGCTTCAACAAGTCGCACTGGACACGGGCCGACGGGCTGCGGCATGCTACACGCGCCTTCATGCCTAGAGCTGCCGCGCACGCGGCGGCTACCCGCCGCCTGGGGGGAGGAGCCCGACAATGGCCGATCGCAAGGCATTTCAGGACTTCCTGACAAAGCTGTCAAGGGACCCATCCGCGCGAAACAGTTACCAGGACGATCCCGTTGGGGTAATGAAGGCCGAAGGATTGTCCGACTCTCAGATGGTCGCGCTCCTGTCCCAGGATTCCAAAAAGGTCCAGGACGAGTTGGGCGCAGAGGTCGACGCGGCATTCCGGGTTATCGTGACGATCATTGTCACCGTCACGTTCTAGCCCGACGAACGTCAGAGACGGCAAATTGCCAGACGAGCAGGAGAGCGAGCTCTCGGCGAAGCGTTCGGGAAGCCTGTGGGTGGTCGGCACCGGTATCCAGCTGATGGGGCAGGTGACGCTCGAAACCGAGTCGGTGATCCGTAGCGCGTCCAAGCTGCTTTATCTGGTCACGGACTCCGTCACCAGGGGATGGCTCGCCGAGCTCAATGATTCGGCAGAGGACCTCTTCCCGCTCTATGGCGAAGGCAAGCCTCGTATTCAGACCTACAGCGAGATGGTGCAGAGAATTCTCGCCTTCGTACGTGCGGGAGAGGAAGTCTGTGTCGCCTTCTATGGTCACCCAGGAGTGTTCGTCCATCCTGGTCACGAGGCCATACGGCTGGCCCGCGCCGAAGGCTACCGTGCGACGATGCTCCCCGGCATCTCTGCCGAGGATTGCCTGTTTGCCGACCTGGGCCTCGACCCCGGCGCGACGGGCTGTCAGTCCTTCGAGGCGACGGACTTCCTTGTCTATTCACGCAGGTTCGACGAGCACGTGCCTCTGGTTCTCTGGCAGGTGTCAGTTATCGGGCAGCTCACCCATGAAGTCGAGAACTCGATCGTGGGCCTTGAAGTCCTGGCATCACACCTGGCCGCTGTGTACGGCCCCGACCACGAGGCGGTCATCTACGAAGCCGCGCGCTACCCGGTATGTCCCCCCGTCATGCGTGCGGTGAGGATCGAAGACCTGCCCAAGGCACCGTTGTCGGGAATCTCGACGCTGGTCGTGCTCCCTCGGAGCCCAACTACGGCTGACATGGCGATGGTCAAGCGGCTCGGCATCCCCGATGCCTACGTGGTCAAGAAGTCCGAGCGCAGCACACCTGCGATCCCTCGAACCGCGCAGGGTGAGCGTGGCCCCAGTACGGCCCCAGGCCATCCCGAAGACGACGAGAGCACCACTGTGGATCCGGCGACGCTCTGACCTGCGTAGGTTGAGGTGAAGGTGAGAGGTCCGGCCCTGTCAAGGGCGCATGTGGAGGCCGGCGTAGAAGTTCATGGGCGTGTCCTGTGGCTGCAGGGTAGCGAGCTGGCGATCTCGAGCGCGCCGTCAGCGTCGTGGCTGCCACCTTGCACCGCTGCTCAGCAGCATCCCAACGTGCGCGCAGGCAGCGCTGGACCCGTCAGCACGGGCCAACCACAGGTTGCCGTCGCGCACCCAGCTCAGCCGGCGGCCGTCCGGGGACCAGGCCGGCGCGGTGTCCTTGCGGCCCCTGGTAAGCGCCCGGTCTCCTGACCCGCCGACCCGCATGACGTGGATTGCGCCGTCCTTGACGTAGGCGATCCGGCGGCCGTCCGGGGACCAAGCCGGGGAGTGCTCATAGCCGGGCGCGCGGGTCAGGCGTCGGAACCTGCCGCTGTGGACGTCGATGACGGCGATGTCGTCGTTGCTGGTCCCGCCGTAGGCGGAAACGGCGATGCGGCGGCCGTCCGGGGACCAGCGTGGCTCGCTGTCGGACGTCGGGGTGCCGTCGAACTGCCGGGTGCCCGACCCGTCAGTGTTCATGACCGAGACCTTGCCGGTGCCATCCCCGCCGGCCTCCGACGTGAACGCGATCCGTAGGCCGTCGGGCGACCAGTCGGGCATGGCACCTGGGCTGAGCTCCCTGCGGCCTGACCCGTCGGCGCTGGCGACGTTGACCGACGGCGGCGGGGCGTTTGGGTCGGGCTCGGCCCTGGCGAACGTGATCCGCTGGCCATCCGGCGACCAGCTTGGTTGCATCTGGATGGCGGCGTCCCTGCTGAGGCGGCGTAGCTCGCCGCCGTCGGCGCCGATGGTGTACAGGTGCTCCACGTCGTTGGTGATGGCGGAGAACAGCAGCCGGCCGTCTCCAGGCGGTAGCGGCTTGCCGCCGCGGCACGGCGGCCCCTGAGGGCTGCCCGGCTCGGTCTGGCCGGGCTTCGGGACCGCCGCGTGGTGGGCCAGGGTGCTGACCGGCGCGGCCGGGGCGGCACCCTTGCGGGTCAGGGTCAGCTCTAGCTCGACTACGCCTTGGTCCTGGATCCGGAATCCGGCCAGGCTCGGGACCTGCAGGTCGAAGTCGGCGCGCCGGACCGGCATGCTCCCGGCCACCTGGATGGCGGCGCCGTCCCAGCGGGCCTGCAGCGGGAAGTCCACCGCTCGGGTGACGCCATGGAGGGTCAGCTCGCCGGGCAACCCTAGCGACACGACCCTCCCGCCGGACACGTCGCCCAGCGGGACCGGCCGGGTGAGCTTGAATGTTGCTGTGGGGAAGCGGAGCGTCTCCAACCCGTCTTCTCGCATCCGGCCGTCACGGGGTTCCATGTCGGTCTGGAGTGTCGTCATGTCCACGGTGACCTGGGCAGCGGTAAGGGTGCCTTCGGCGATCGTGACGGCGCCGCTGACGTTCTGCGAGCGGCCGACGACATCGTTCGGGGCCGAGATCGCGCCCAGCCGCTCACGGATCCGATAGCCGACGAAGGCGTCGTCGGTCGGGGCGACGACCCACTCCCCGTCCGGTCGCCCGACGGCGCTCGTCCCCGAGCCTGGCCGCAGCCGCGCGGTCGGCGGCGCATCACGACCTGCAAGCAGCAGCCAACCACCTCCGGCTAGCAGCCCGACCACGACGGCGACGGCGATACCGACCTTGAGCAGCGGGCGCATCGGTGAGTCTCCCGGACTGAGATGGGTGATCGCCTCCCATACACCGGCCCCGCCACATAGGTTCCGATCTGGGATCTGTCGGTGGATTGATGGCCGTCCGGACGCCGCGCAGCTGCTCGACCGCCGGAACCGCTCCGCATGCCATGGTGTAGAACCGGCAGTACGGTCGCGATCGAGGAAGGTCGCCATGTCCAACCGACTCGCCGACGCCGCAGTGCGCACGCGGCGGGCGGGCGGTGTTGCCCGGCGTGATTCGGCGGTGCGCTGCCGCCGCCGGCTGGCCATCGGGGTCGTGCTCCTTGTGGCGATGGCGGTGGGGTGCACGCGCCAACCGCCATCGATCACGCCCAGCGGCGAGCCTTCGGTTGGGGTCCGCATCCCGGTCCCGCGACCCTTCAGGGTGGCGGCGGGAGAGGGGTCCGTCTGGGTCCTCAGCCGCGGCCCGGCGCCGTGTTCGCCCCCTGAACCGTGCACGGTCTCGCGCATTGACCCCGGCTCGAATCGGCCGGTTGGAACGCCGACCCGCCTACCGGCCGACGGGTGGGATCTGGCCGTCGGCCCCACGGGCTGATCCCCGGTGAACAGCGCCCGTCCTCGGCGGATCTGGCCGGCCTCCTTGGCGTCCGGGTCCACGTCCCCGTCATGATGGACGATGAGCGCCAGACTTCTGCCACGGTGACCAGCGATACGGATCAGGCGCCCCGGGCGATGGTCCTCGACACCGCAGGGAGGCTCGCGCAGGGATGAACGACGCGGACGACTTCTTCGACCTCTTCCACCGCTCCGCGCAACGGCTCGAAACCCGCGCCTCTTACGGCCCCGACGCCGAAGCGTTCCGGGCGTTCCAGGAGGGCACGCTCGCGCCGGCCGGGTGGCTGACCCAACGGCGGCAGTGGCGCGAGGGCGTAGCCGCGCTGGTGCGGCAAGGCCGCCGCGTCAGCCGGATCCTGCTCGTCACCACGCCGCTGACGCCGTACTGGAGCTGGCGCACCAGCGCCGGCAGCCTGACCCCCGGCGAGGAGGTCAGCATCGTCGACCGGACCGAACATCCCCAGTTGGCCGAACTTGATCGCGACTGGTGGGCGTTCGACTTCGAGACCCCCGACCCGTCGGTGCTGCTGATGGATTACGCGCCCGACGGCACCTACCTGGGCCGGCGGCACATGACCGATCCTGCGGTCATCGCCCAGTGCCGCTCCGAGCTCGACTTGGCCCAGCGGCTCGCCGTCCCCCTCGAGGACTACCTGCGGGCCACCAGGTGAGCGCCAACGGCGGGACCAGCGCGGCGAGGCGACCTGGGCGACGGCCCGAGTAGCCGCGGGTCGGAGAGGACCGTTGCTGCACCAGTAGAGGAGGTCCGGCCACCAGGCCATCAGGGTTAGCCGCCGGTGCTTGTCGACGTTCCACAAGACGTCGAGGCGGTGCAGCTCGCTCCAGCGGAACGCCTCCTCGAAGGTCTGGTCCAGCGCGACGCCGAGCTTGTACGCCCTGTTCGAGGTTCACGAAGGGCTGAACCGCACGGAACGCTGCGCGTGCTCGCCTACACCGCCGCCGAGCTGCTCGCGCTGCTGCCGTTCACGCCTGGCGGCCTCGGCTTCGTGGAGGCGGGGCTGGTCGGGACGCTCACCCTCGCCAGCGTGCCCGGGTCCGACGCGCTGGCCGCGACGCTCTTGTATCGGCTGGCCTCCTACTGGCTGCCGATTCCCGCCGGCGGCGTCGCGTACCTATTGTTCCGCCACCGCTACCACTGACGCGGTGCGGGTTGTGGAGTTCCCTGCCCAAACGGCGCGCAGGCCGCCATCACGTTCCCGAACGAGCCCTTCGGCAAGGGGCCGGAGAGGCCAGCGGTTTGTTCGCAACGATGGTTCCGCCGTGGTCTCTTACCTTGCGCCTAGACAGGCTGATCCCGAATTGGCTAGGGACCATCTGACGGCAGCGCGTGGCCGGGGGCAGGAGAGGAGATCTCAGGAGGATGGGCGTCAATGGAGCTGCCCGCCCGCGACGGGGTCGTGGGGGTCATGCGTCCGACCAGCCAGACTTCCCGGATCACGACCTTGGCGGCGGCGGCGATCGGCGCGATGATCGAGATGACGATGTTGCCGGAAACGTAACGGCCGATTCGTCCTAGCGACTCCTCCAAGATCCGGACGTTGCGGTCGGCGTGCTTGCGCTGGCCGGCCAGAAACGCCGTGGCGGCCGCTTGGCCGCGCGGCAGCCCCACCAGGAAGTAGATCGTGAGCACCGCCACGGTCAGCACGTTGAAGATGATGCTCCCGGCGCTGGCGGTGACGCCCGGGACCTTCCTGAGCGCCAACGCGGGGATTCGCGCCGTCGTCTCTCTGAGCTGCTGCGCAAGGTCGTACTTGTTCTCCAGGGTCCCGAGGAACCCGGTTGCGTGCTGCAGTCGATCGAGGTAGTCGGGGGTGTGCCTGGCCAGCGCCTGGGTCTGGTGGACCGCCGCCGGGATGACCAGCCAGCCAAACAGCACCAGGAGCCCAACGCTCAGCAGGAGGATGACCGTCACCGCCCAGCCGCGGGACAGGCGCCGGCGCTGGAGGTAGCGGACCTGCGGGTCCAGGCCCACAGCGAGCACCGCCGCGACGAGCACGAGCAGGAGGACGTTGCGGACCCGCCAGGCCGCCAGAAGCAGGACGAGCGCGCCGGCGACGGTCAGGGTGACGCGGGCCCAGTAGGCCATCGCGGGAAAGCGGTCATCGGGCACTTACGGCCGACTCTTTCCGGGCTCAAGGCCCCGAGAAGGTCCCTTCATTGGCACGTCCACCCTGCCGCCTACAGCACCACGGTGGAATAGAGGTTAGGCCCCGTCCGATCCGGCCGGGCGGCCAGCGGAAGCCGACTGTGCCCTGGCCATCTGGTGGATGGCCTTGGTGAGCTCCAGGATCTGGTTGGACAGGTTGAGCAGCTGCTGGTTCTGCCGATCCTCTTGCTGGACGGTCTGCCACTGGTGGTCGGCCAGCACCTGGCGCTTCTCGTCGGCCCGGTTCTGGCTGATCATCACAAAGGTCGACAGGAAGATCGCCTCCAGCGACACGATCATGGTCAACAGGCCGAACGGGTAGTGCTCGACCCGCAGGATGATCCAGGCGGCGAACCAGATGACGTGGAGGTAGACGAACTGCATCGAGCCGGCGAAGCGGGTGATCTGGTCGGCAATGCGGTTCTCCAGGCTCTTGCGGCGTTCCTCGGCGTGCCGCAGCAGCGCCGGGTTGACTGGTACGGGGAACGGTCGTGCGCTCATGCCTCCTCCTTCGTTCGTGCTTGCTTTAGTGCTTGCCCGCGCTGGTCGCCGGCCCCAGACGCGCCGTGCTGGCCTGCTCCCCGACCCGAGCCTCGAGCAGGCCAGCCAGACGCCACCTGGCCCACCGACCGGTCCGGACCGACACCTGGTCGGCCGGCGGTCAGCCGACCAGTCGCTCGGCCCGCCGGCCGGCCTCGCGGACCGAGAAGGCGGCGAAGATCTCGCCCACCCCATGGAAGATGGCCCACACCCCGACCAGGGTCACCAGCGTCAGCAGCGACTGCTGCCAGGAGCGGACCGCCCACACCCCCAGGACCAGCTCGGCGACCCCGAGCAGGAGCTGGGTCCACCAGTAGTGCACCTTGGGACCGGCCAACGCGCCGACCAGGTGGATGATGCCGAAGAAGACCAGGTACCAGGCGACCAGGATCGACACCACGTACAGGGTGATGTCCGGCCAGACGAAGGTGAGGATTCCGGCGGCCACCGCCAGGATGCCCGCCACGACGAACAGCCAGCGCCAGCTCTGCACCCGGGCGGCCACGACCAGCTGGGTGACGCCGCCGAACAGGAAGGCCACGCCGACCAGGGCGGCCACCGCGGCCAGGCTGCCGACGCGGTAGGAGAGCACGTAGGTGCCGAACAGGGTCCACAGGACCCCAAGGGAAAGGAACCACCACCAGACTGACGACAGGTCCCGCACGCCGCTTCGGACGGCGTCCTGGAACGCGTCTGAGGGTGTCGCATTGCTCGCATTGCTTGTCATGACAACCTCCTTGGAGGGTACGGCTGGTCGGACAGCGGACCGGAACGGGAAGAGGGGCGCGCCGTCGGTGGCTTGGTCGGAGCGGTCAACGGCGGGTCCTGCCGAACAGCGTGAGGAAGAACTGGAAGACGTTGAGGATGTCCAGGAAGATCGAGGCCGCAAGCAGCGGCGCGCTGTCGAGCTCGCTGCTGACGCGTAGCCGCTGGAAGTCGATCATCACCAGGCTGGCGAAGATCACCAGTCCGAGCAGCGCGTAGACGACCGAGCCGGCCGGGATCGAGACGAAGATGAGCAGCACGCCGAAGCCGATGAGCGCGATCAGCGCCCACAACAGCACGCGAGCGAGGGCGGAGAGGTCCCGCCGCGTCGCGTAGCCGGCGGCGCCGAAGCCGGCCACGAACAGCGCCGTCGCGCCGCCGGCTTCCCAGACCGCCTCGGGAGATCCAGAACCCCACCCCCCACCCGCCGGACAGGTTGCGGGCCAGGTAGGCGCCCAGGGTGAACAGGCCGGCGGTCACCGCGACCAGCCCCATCGTCTGGCCGAACAGCGTCCTCGTGTCGGTGCGTGCCCCGAAGGAAGGGAACGCCTGGTCGGTGTCGTAGCTCTGTGCCATAGGGCCGCTCCTTTGTTGTCGTTGCATGTGGGTGTGGTGGGTGGGCGCCCGGGGCCGGTGGCGGCGGGCCCCGGGCGTCCTGCTCAGGGTGAAGGCTAGGAGCCCGCCGTCGCGGCGAGCTCGTCGGCGTAGACCCGGGCGTCGATCGCGTCCAGCACGGCCAGCCGCGCGTTGTCGACCGTCCAGGCGGCGAAGTCGATCGCGTCGGCGGCGTCGTCCTCGGCCCCGTCCGCCTGGCGGGCGGCCAGGTTGGCGTCGATCTGGTCGGCCCGCCTGTCCATCTTCGCTTCGAAGTCGTCCAGCTTGGCGGCGGTGTCGGCCTTCATCTGCGCCCACTTGCTGCGGGCACTGGCCTCGGCCTCATCGACCTGCTGCCGGGCGTCCTTGGCGGCCAGGTCCACCTCCACCTTGGCCTGTTCGATGCGCTGGCGGAGCTGGTCACGGGACTCAGAGACGGCCGCCTGGGCCGAGGTCTTGGCGTCGGCGGCGCGCTGCTGGAGGTCGTCGAGTTGGGTTGAGAAGTCCATGGGTCCTCCTTGGTGTGGGCGAGTACGGGATCTCGCTGCCGGCCGGCACGCGGTCCTGCCTGACGGTACGGGCGACACTCCGTCCTGCCATTGGGCGCCCGTCACCAAGAACCAGCCCGGCGTCGTACCCGGCGCACAGCCGCCCACGACATACGCTGGCTAGCTGTGCATGGGCGGCGCGGGCGAACCGACATGCTGTCGCCATCCCGGCTGTTGGCCGAGGCAGCATCCAGAGCAAAGTGGCGTACCATCCGGCTGTGGAGCGAGCAGGTCCCACTGTCGACCAGCACGCCGCCGACGTCTCCGGCGCGCTTGCCCCCCACACCGCCGAGTTGTCCTCGGACATCTACGAGCTGATCGTGCGGGAGATCCCGCGGCTGCGCGGCGACAGCCGAGTCCTCACACTGCTGGAGGCCAGTGTCGCCGAGAACGTCGCCACCGTGCTCCACATCCTCCAGCACGGCATCGACCTGGACCGGGTCCACGCTCCGGCAGCCGCTGAGGAATACGCCCGCCGGCTGGCCCAACGCGGCAGCCCGATGGCCGCGCTGCTGCGGGCCTATCGCATCGGCTCGACCCGGTTCCAACACTGGTGCCTGCAGGAACTCGGGCGGCACACCGACGACGCCGCGATCGTCAGCGCCGCCGGGCTGCGGATCGCCGAGACCACCGCCGCCTACATCGACCGCGTGTCGGAAGAGCTGGTGGCCGCCTACGAGGCCGAGAAGGAGAGCTGGCTGCGCAACCTCAGCGCGGCCCGAGCAGCCCGCGTCCGGGCCCTGCTGCGAGGCGACCGGGTCGACGTCGACGCCTCCGAAGCCGTCCTGGGCTACCACCTGCGGCAGTACCACGTCGGGGCGGTGTGCTGGCTCGGCGACCGAGAAGCCGGCGGGCCCGCCCTCGCCCGACTGGAACACGCCACCATGGTGGTCGCAGCCCAGGCAGGGTGCGAGGGGCGGCCGATCTTTGTTCCCCAGGACGAGTCCAGCGCCTGGGCCTGGCTGCCGCTCGGCGCCAGCGACTCCTTCACCGTTCCAACCATGCGTGGCGCTGGGGCAGAGCCCGGGATCCGGTTCGCATTCGGCGCCGCAGGCGCCGGTGTCTCGGGCTTCCGCCGCACCCACCAACAGGCGCTGGGCGCCCACGCGGTCGCGCTGGCCGCTGGTCCGTCGGGAGCGCGCCTGACCAGCTTCACCGAGGTAGCGCCGCTGGCCCTGATGGCGAGCTCGGTCGAGCTCCTGCGGACCTGGGTGCACGAGACGCTCGGGCAGCTGGCCGATGACGATGACCAGCACGCCAGGCTGCGTGACACCCTGCGGGTCTTCCTGAAGGAGAACGGCAGTTTCAAGGCCACCGCCGAGCGGCTCATCCTGCACAAGAACAGTGTCCAGTACCGGGTCCGCAAGGCCGAGGAGGCCCTCGGCCATCCCGTCGGCGACAACCGACTGTCTGTCGAGCTGGCCCTGCTGGCCAGCCAATGGCTCGGCCCCACCGTCCTCCGCCACCCGAGACAGCCCCGGCCATGACACTCTGGCCAGCACCGTCCGGCCTCAGTCGTTCACCCACGGTCTGACCATCGGGTGCAGGTGCCTCCCTCCGCAGCGCGGGAGGCATCTCGTCTTGGCTTTGCCGGTGCTCTGATCGCGGTAGAGGCGCTCGGCTTCCTCGCCCTCGCTCAGCAGCGCCTGCGACCGGGCCTGCAACCCCAGCGCCCAGTCGGTGCCACTGGCATCAGTCATTATGGCGAACCGCTCGCAGGCGCCGGCCGCCATCTCGTAGGTCCCGCTGCGTGCGGCGGCCTCGACCAGCTCGACCAGCGCCCAGTTCAGGAAGGCCAGCTCCCAGGGGTTCTCGGCGGCTCGCTGGGCAGCGACCAGCGCCTTGTGGTAGCGGCAAAGGCCGTTGCTGAGCACAGCATTCGCCCACTCGACGACGGTTATCCCAATTCCTTCGCCTCGCAATGACACGTCCCGGAGTGGACTTCCCCCCGGTAGCAGGACACCTCCGATGAGAGGAGGCTGTCCAGATGCCCGAGCAGCAGCGAAGAAGCAGACGGCAGTTCACCCCCGAGTTCAAGCGCGACGCCGTGGAGCTGGTGCGTACCAGCGGCCGGCCGATCGCCGAGATCGCCCGCGAGCTGGGCATCTACGACTCCACGCTGGGGAACTGGGTCAAGCAGGACCGCATCGACCGTGGCGAGCGCGAGGGACTTTCCAGCGATGAGCGCGCCCGGCTGCGCGAGCTCGAGCGTGACAACGCCCGGCTTCGGATGGAGCGTGACCTGCTCAAACGAACCGTCGCCTTCTGGGTCAAGGAGACGTCGACACCGTGAGCCGCTACCGCTGTGTCGATGCCCAGAAGGCCGCTGGCTTTCCGGTAGCAGCCGCCTGCCACGCCGCCGGAGTGACCCGCTCGGCCTACTACGCCTGGGCGGCGAGCACCGCCAAGGGACCGTCCCGGCGCGAGCGGGACGAGGCGAGCTTGGTTGCCGAGATCCGTCGCATCCACGCTCGCTCCAAGGGCACCTACGGTGCGCCGCGGGTGCATGCCGAGCTTGGCCGGCACGGCTGGGCGGTCAACCACAAGCGGGTCGAGCGGCTGATGCGCACCCATGGCATCGTCGGCTACCGGCCCCGCCGGCGCCGCGGCCTGACCCGCCCCGACACCACCGCCGCGCCCGCCCCCGACCTGCTGGGGCGGCTGTTTGACCCCGAGCGGCCCGACGTGGCCTGGTGCGGCGACGTCACCTACATCCCTACCGATGAGGGCTGGCTGTACCTGGCCTCGGTGATCGACCTGGCCTCCCGCCACCTTGTGGGCTACTCGATGGGTGCCCACCACGACGCCGGCCTGGTTGTGGGCGCCCTGGACGCCGCAGCAGCCACCCGCGGCCGAGCCCGCTTGGACGGCACGATCTTCCACACCGACCGCGGCGCCGAGTACACCTCTGGCGCCTGCGTCCAGGCCTGCCAGCGGCTGGGGCTGCGCCGCTCGATGGGCCGCACCGGCTCGTGCCTGGACAACGCCGTCGCCGAGGCCTGGTTCGCCTCGTTGAAGGTCGAGCTGGTCGACCGGGCGCACTACCGCACCCGTGCGGAGGCCCGCGCCGCCATTTTCCGTTGGATCGCCTGGTACAACCGATTCCGCCTGCATTCCACCCGTGGCTACTTGCCACCCATCGACTGGGAACACCAGCACGCCGCCATCAGCCCGCTACCATCGACCCCGGCCGCATAACCCCGGTGTCCACCTCTCGGGGGGAGGTCCAACCCGGTTCGACAAGCTTGCCGTGCGCTACCAAGCCACCATCTACATCGCCGTGATCCACACCTCGAGGAAGGCTCGCCATGGCCAAGCTGCTCTATGTGATGAATGCGTCCCTTGACGGCTACATCGCCGACGAGGACGGCAAGTTCGACTGGGGGGCACCAGACGAGGAGTACTACTCCTTCATCAACAACCTGTTGCGGCCGGTCGGCACCTACCTGTACGGCCGCCAACTGTACGAGCTGATGGCCGTCTGGGAGACCGACCCCGCCGCCGCGGCCCAGTCGCCCGCCGCGCGGGAGTTCGCGGAGATCTGGCAGGTGGCCGACAAGGTCGTGTACTCCAGGACGCTGGCGGCGGCCTCCACCACCAGGACGCGGATCGAGCGGGACTTCGACCCCGAAGCGGTCCGGCACCTGAAGGCGGCAGCCGAGCGTGACTTCACCGTGGGCGGTCCCACCCTCGGCGCCCATGCGATCACAGCCGGGCTGGTGGACGAGTACCACCTGTTCGTCTGGCCCGTCGTGGTGGGCGGCGGCA
>WNFZ01003571.1_pt1 | contig 17673 bp, 19 predicted proteins | sample 5400081 | NCBI WGS metagenome assembly WNFZ01 (sample SAMN13153365, study PRJNA577476) | soil metagenome | isolation source: 80 cm soil or saprolite under grassland replicate 1 | place: USA:California | collected 2016-06-15 | reverse complement strand
TCGCGGCCACTTGGCATACCTGGCATCGGAACGCTGTATTTGTCTCTATCACGATGTTGCTGGCCGTTTGTAATACCCAGATCCTCTTGGCCGCCCAAGCCAGGCTGCACGCTAAAGCCTCCGAGGCCAGCCGCATCTTTTACCGCCTGCGCTGCTTCAGCTGCGCCTTCCGCTTGCGCGGCACCTGCGAGCCCTTCGATAATTGCTAGGTTTCCGATGACAATCTGTCTACCCTGAACGGTCTGCGGCAGCTTTATCGCTGATGGTTTGTCCGAAAATTGCATAATACCCCCTGTAAAATTGACTGTAACTCTAGCATATCGTGCTACGCGGGTAACTGCAAACAGCGAAGTTGGCCGGTTCGTGCCTTGGCAGGAAATACATCTAGCGCCGGGGACCCTTGCTGGCTGATTTTATTCTTGTTGTATGCAGGCTAGAAAACTCGACTCTGTAATAGTCTGGGGTAGGGCGTGTTATGCGGTAATTTCACGGCAACCTGCCTTGCCGGGCAGTTCTACTTTTTTTCCCTTTCGATCAAGAAGCCTTTAATCTCCGCCTCTCTTATGCTAGAGGTATGAGTTGTCTAGAAATATCACAAAGTTTGAAATGGGCTGCGAAATGGACAGTTTTAATACAATATCGTATGATTTTACATGCTGTGGTAAGCAAATACCGATTTTTGTAGGTGGAAAATTCGATGGACAAATCGCTGCGTAATCCATATAGTAACTTGGCGCTAACGCTGGGCGAGGCAGAACGGTTAGTTTCAGTAGCTGTGATGTACTGCCGTCTTACAATAGATTCACGACAACGTCTCATCGTAAAGTCGATGGCCCAGGTTAGCTTGTGGAATGTTCATATTAAAGGCAGCTACGTAGGTGTGCAGTTCGAAGATGAGCTTCCCGGCGAACAATACAGTTCTTCGCGGCCTGGATTTAAGCCAAAGCAGCGAATCCAAACTTATAGCCCCCACCAAGCTGGCTTGGTTCCAAGCGGCTGGCCTAATGTAAGGGATGCCGCCTGGATGCTATGCTGCCTTATCCTCGCCAAAGATGCAAAAAAGTTCAAGCGTGAATTTCCAAAAGCTTTTCCCAGCTGAACCCCGACAAGATGCGTAGCCGGATGCCCTCCGGCTACGCCCTAAATATTTCTGTGCAAGCCAAATAAACAACCAGTACTTGTTAAGTAATCTGCAGCTTTGAATTCATTAATACTCCATATAAAATGGCAGGCTTCGGACCAAAATCTTGCCCACAAGAGCACGCCCAAAGACGTGAATTATTAAAAATATGATTTCCTGGCAGGAGAGTCGGTCTGGAACCAAACTTTTAACACAGACGAGCTAGAGAAAATTGACGTAATGAAAATCAAGAGTTGTTCGAGTAGTAACGTAAGTAGTAGCGGGCCACCGGCGCAAAGTGCACGCCGGTGGCCGTAAATGCCATAAAAAGATTGAGTAAAGTCTCGCAGGAGAGTCTCTGGACACACCGACAAGGGTACCACAAGTCGTTTGACTGTATGCCCCGCAGGGTCTGCCCCGACGAGGTGCGGCTAAGGTCAACTCCTATCCGCTGCTCAAAGAGCTTTCTTCTGGCATTCACTCCTCGCGCAATACAGCGCAGTATTAGGTACTATGCCGTCCGGGATTCAAACCCGGGACCGCTCTTTTAGGAACTGCTCTCTTCAACTGAGCTAACGACACGCAACCTGAGGACATTTTTATAATAACACTAAGTCAAAAATAATCAACGACGCTGAATAGAATCTTTAAATTAAAAAGTCTACGTTCTTATCTGTAGATTTGATGAAAATTCCTGGCAGGGAGTACGTCCGGCGATTGGTTGGTTCAGCCTTACGATGCCGCACAAAACGAGTGTAGTTATTACGATTTAAACGTTTTGCATACAGGACGTTGTCGGTCTCGTCTGTTTCGACTAAATCCGATAAGCCAACTTGCCTACCTATATCTTTATCAATGTAGACATTGTCTTCATTGGGCGCAAGACCGGCGGCAAACTCTTGTACTAGCTCAAGCAAATTTGGTGTGTCAGCTATATGTGTGGCGGCATATGAACCTTGCAAAACACAAAAAAGGTGCACGGTTCATGCATCTTCTCATTTGTTACTAAGTTTGGCAGGAGCTCGTGGATGACTATAGGGCTTTAGCTTCCAATTAGGTACTGTAGTTAAGATGAATAAAGACAACACATTGTCTGAGTTTTCGCGACGCCCTCTTGTAGAAGATGCATTTTGTGAAGAAATCCACTGTGACGATTACCGCCCTCCGGATCTTTTTGCACCACCAACACGAGATGAGACACACGCTTACTACCATGATCTGGATGAAACAAAGTTTTTCGTGAGTAGTCATGATGTCTCCAGAGAGCAAGCTAGAAAGGCCTACGCAGAATTACACGCCTGGAATCGCGAATCATATAACCATATGGTTGAACTCTTAGAGCCGCCATTCCTGGAGCATATGGAACGAGCAGCCAACTTTATTATCCTGCATCCTTACGAGGTCAGAAAAATGGCAGAAAATGTCTCTGCGCACCAAGTTCCATACAAATTCGCCGGGCTACCCCCTAATCTGTTCGACCATCTCGATGCAAATGAGCCATTTTTGCCACAGACCAAGCAAGAGGTACTTGATTTGATAAACAGCTTCCAAACCTACAACGAGCGTTTAAGGCGTCTGCAGAAATGGGATATTATCTGCAACGGCAAGGAACATCCATATCGTGATATTGCGCTCGAACTTCTTCGCCAGCAGCGTACGCACCCCGATCTCTTTGCGACGTCGACCGCACAACAAGAGTGGCGCAGCTACCACCAAACCTTCCAGAATTTTGGGCTTGATCAAAAAAGACCAACTTTTCATCAAAGCGTCACCGCCGTAAATTACGTAAATAATCGGCAATATAGCGAGATGAGTGGTTTTTTCGAGAAGACCGACGGTATGTTTGATGCTTTTTTTCTGGCGAATTTTCATCATTCACGTCAAGCAGTAACGTCACAGGTTCGTGTTCCCTTTATGTATGGCTCTGAAGTTCCCGCCGAAGAACTTTTAAAAAGCGTTCATGTCTTGATGCAAATATTCACCAATGATGGGCAATTAGGACAGAGAGCTCCTTGGAGGCTCACTCCGCACGAAGAGTTTCTGGAAACACATCTTACGAGAAGTGGGGGGCTGGACCTCCTGTCTCCTATCCATAATGGATTATACGGAAGTCTCACCGAAGGTGCAGCCGTGGTCGGCGCAGTATTTGCCGAATGCGAGGCCGATGGCATTCCAGGATTTGAAGATGACTACTGGGGAGGGATAAATGCTATGCTCGACGATGATGTAGCGGTAAAACTAGCTGCAAGCGTACCCCCAGCCATAATTATGCCGCCTACACTTCACGGCAACCGCTTTGAACGCGTTCTTGCATCTGGCAAGAACGGTCTGTTTGTAAGACCAGAGGTTGCAATAAAAATCCAGCAGATGCTCGATAGGCAAACTGTCGCAATCCATGACAAATGGTCTCATCACCGTCAAAGTCTTAATCGCCCCGGGCAACATGGGCAACCACCTAGACGTTTTGGACTTCGTTGTCCTTTTAAAAACAACGTGGTGCGTCAGATGGCAGAAACTCTTATGCTGTGTCGTGCGGCTATCCACTAACCGACACGGCGCGTAGACACACTAACTAGGGAAACAATCGAACATATAGTAGCGTCTACGCTACATGCTAGGATTGAACCGCTCGCAAAAGTAGGCAGCTAGCGCGGCACAGGCAAAAATCAATCCTATAATTCCAACGCCAAGCCAACTTCCACGAGTATATGCCTGGCCAGACAAAAACGATCCTGCAGCACCACCCAAAAAGTATACTGTCATATATACAGTCGTTATGCGACCACGAGCCTCTGGACGCAATCGATAAATAACACCTTGATTCAATACATGCGCACCCTGCACGCCGAGATCGAGCAATACTATACCAACAATCAGCATAACCAAATCATGTCCACTCTGATATAGCATGCACAGCCAACCAACACATATCACTAATAGAAAGCCGAGGGTCGCAAGCCGCTCCCGCCCTACGTCAATTAACTTACCGGCGCGTTCGGCAATTAGTACGCCAGCAAGTCCGGCCAGTCCGAACAGCCCAATTGTTACTTGGCTGTAGCCGTACTTGGAAGTAAGTAGAAAGGCAAGCGATGTCCACAGCACATTAAACCCAGCAAAAGACAAAAAGCCATATAAGGCACGTCTGCGCAGTAAAGGTTCTTCACGCACAATCGATCCTAGTGACCGCAGTAGTGCCCAATAGCGAAGTTTATCGGCGGGAGGCGTGTACGGCAATACCCTGCCGAGAATCACCGCCAGGGTAAGCATAACCAGAGCGGAGAATATATATACAGCCCGCCAACTGCCAATTTGCGCGATAAAACCGCTGGTTGTCCGAGCAAGCAGCACACCAATCAGGATACCGCTCATGATTGTTCCCACAACCCGGCCACGCCGTTCCGGCGCTGCAAGCGATGCCGCCAGCGGCAGCAAGACAAGTATAACAACCGTACCGGCAGAGACGGCTAGTGTAGCTACCAACAAGACAAGAAGCGACGATGCGCCGGCCGCTATTCCAGATGCCAATGCAGCAACCAGTAGCAAGACGATTGCCAAACGTCGTCGGTTGACGGCATCGCCAAGTGGCACAAGTAGCGCTATTCCCACAACATAACCGATCTGACCTATAGCCACAATTAGCGACGACTCCACGCTACTCAGTTTTAACGACTCAGCTATTGCCGGCAGCAATGGCTGCGCGTAATACAAATTAGCGACCACCAAACCGCAAGCAATAGCAAAAAGAACTACCATACTGCGGGAGATTGTTCGCGGTGATGCCGTTATGTGTGATTTCATAAGGTTCAATGTAATAGTACATTCATAAAAATGCTAGTACTATTATTTTTATTAGTATTTTTATACAGTAGAGATTATGACAAAAAAATCACCTTACGCTGACGAGTGTAACGTCGCCTACGCCATGAACATCATCGGTGGAAAATGGAAAATCGCAATCATCTGGAAGCTACTCGATGGGCGCTTACGTTACAGCAAACTGCGTTACAAACTTGGCAATATCTCCGAGGGAGTTTTGATCAACCAGCTCAAAGAGCTCGAAGCGGATGCTATTGTCAGGCGTATAGATCATAAGGAAATACCGCCTCGCGTTGAGTACGAATTAACTCAGCGCGGCGAAAATCTACGGTCCGCCCTCCGACAAATTGATCGATGGGGTGCCGAGATACAATCCTCATCAAGTATCTAGCGCCTCGTTACATTCGCTATAAAAGTATTCATAGTTCAATCTGTAGATATTTGATAATTCATGACAGGAGTGTCAGTTCTGGAAACAAACTTTTGAGAATAGTGAAGAGTGGAATTTCGAGGTGGAGGAAATTAGAGCGCTTTTAGAAAATAACGACTAATTCGGGCTAAAAGTTAGACTTTGCTGGGCAGATGTCTTGCGTAGATACCCCGATTGACAGAGTTACTAGACATATAGCGTACATTATGGTATAGTCAGCTCGAACCCACAAATTGCCGAGGAGGGGCTATGCGTGTTACGCGTGGCGAAACTACGTGGATCCTGCATCCCACGACACCCCAAGAGGAGGAAATCTTCGCCGCTATCGTGCGGAATATTCCCTCCGGAGAAGAGTTTAACCGTAATGAATGGGATCGCCCTGAAGGTAGTCAGGCGACAGCCCTGATTTCCGTCGGGAGCCAGTTCTTTCAGTTCAGGGGTCAGCGTCATCCGAATGTGACCTGGTGTACCTGGATCGGAGGTATCGTTATCCCGTTCGTCGTCCCCGACGATAATGACGCTCGGGAAATGCTCGACACAATGGGTGTCTGCGGGCTCACCTACGTGGGTCCTGTTGGCGACAGCCTCGAAGTCTACGGCACCAAGTGCCAGTACTGCGGACGCCAGATGATCGATCCCCGCCAGTGTATCAACGAGGTCTGTGCAATCTGCGCAGCCGCGTGCGAACACAAGGTATGGGAGCCCGATCATCTGGTAGGCACGGCGGATGGTGGAGTTGCGATGGGAGAGCAATGCACGCACTGCAAACTCACCCGAGGACCAGCCACCGACGACCGAGCTGATGTCGAGCGCACCACAGGGATTCTCGTGATTACCCGGGGCGTCGGCAACGTCAGAGAAGCGGTCAACACGCTCCTCCTGCCGAACCCGGACATCGATAACTAAAATAAAGTGGGTTATAGCCCCGGCGAGGCACCGCCCGTCGGGGCCTCGTTCATTCTTGCAAGCCGATTTACTTTGCGTAGCCGTTAACTTTGTAACGAGATGGCAATATTAAGCTCAAAATACCCCGTTTCAAAGAGGTATATTCAAAGATGATTTCCTGGCAGGAGTTCGGGCAACTATATAACTCTCTGTCTTGATTTGAATGTAGACAATCTAGTTATTCAAAAGTACTTGAACATTGGGAAATAGACTTTATATCCTTTCGTCCTTTTGGACTCATCAACATAACTACACAGTTATGAAGGATATCCGGAACGAGCACGAGGCTCATTCCGGTGTAATCTTGGAGACAACTTCTAGGGATATAGAGACCGGTCTACCGTGTTCTTGTAGAGGTGACGAAGCGCGACGCATCCAGGAAGTCTATTTTCTTACTTTTTCCTTACACCAGGGGTTGGATATCAGTCACGACTCCACGTTCCTGGTCGGCTACGATGGTCGCGCACGGCTTGTTATGGTACGGATATCCGCTACCATACATTTCAGCCTGAACGATAGACTCATCTACCGAAATGATACGAAAAGTGAAGTTCGTACTCACGAGCACATTAAACACTCGTACAAGTTCGGCTAGACGAACGAGGCCGCTACGCTCCGCGTAGACATGGTAGCCCCGGGCCTCCTCATCATTAATAAAGGTAAGCCCCAACGAGCCATCCGGCACGAAGTACAACGACACCTGTGGCGAGTAGGGCAACGGCGGTGAATAGCGCATCACACTCGCATCACGTGTCAACGCAATGAGTCTGCCGCCATCCGAATCAGCATGTTCAACCTCTACCGTCAGTCCACCTTTATCACTCAACGAGTGAATCAGGCCGACAATGCGTCCGGCAAGATGAGGTAGTGGGGTCATGGTATCTCCTAGGTTGTATCGGTGCACAATCAGGTGATTGATACCTTACATAATATCATAATTTTGAAGGTGTGTCAATGCAACGACCTTCCCCGGTAAAGAGCATTGGGAGCAACCGAACTTTTTTGTAGCAAAAAAATTTACAGTTCAGTCTGTAGATTTCCGATGAGATTAAATGCAATAGTAAGGAAATTCGGGAGCTACTCGACTATTGAGAATATCGCACGTTTATGCTACAATTGAGACATCAAGACGAGAAGCGCCCCAAACGGTTAATTACCTAAGGAAGCTTCTCTTTTTTATTGCTTGACCTTACGTTTAATACCAGGATCGTCGAGGTAAGCGAAATACTTAAGATCTATCGATTTATAAAGTGACGAGCGGTATCGTCTATTAGGGAATAATATTTTTCCAAACTTATTTTGCTCGATTAGAAAATCAACGAGCATTTTATAGTCGCCGTCACCAGACACTAGCACTATTTTGTTAAACTTTTCTTGAAGGTAGAGTCGCTTCATTATTGAAAAAATGATATCAGCATCAACGTTGCCCTTCTTTTTACCGAGCATCGCGCTATTATGCTCGCGGAAAACGAGTATGAATCCTGCTTTTTGAATGGACTCATATAACCCTTCAATATTAGCGCCCTCTTGAACATAGCCTAGGTAATAATACGCGTCTTCAACATTGTATTTTGCAGCCAAGTACTTTCTGAGCCGACCCAGGTCAATCCTCCATTGCGGGTTGCTCTTGGCGGTACCCATGTAAAGATTTTGACCATCAACGTAGGCGATATTTTTCGGTGCTAAGTTCATATTGCCATTATAGCAAGCCTTGGCTTTAGGCCTGTATCTGACTTAACGCCCAATACTTCCAAAAGACACAAAAGACGAAAAATTCGGTTGAAATAGTTGAAGTTATCTTGGCAGGGAGTACGTCCCGCGTTGGAAACCTCTTGCTGACGGATTTTCTTCTGGTGGGGCGGAAGCTAGAAAAACTTGGCTTCATTTACCATCGCGGCAAAGTCATAATTATCGAGCCAGAGAAATCGCATGAACACCCTAGCTGACAACACATTAAGTAGTCCGGTCATCCAATGTCGTATTACCGAAGACGCGCTTGAGGGCATCATAATCTTTTCTGACTTCTTCTTTTTCGTCTTCAAAGAATATCTTCGTATTGAAATCGCGGTCAATTTTACCGCCGAACCATTTTTGCCATTCCTCGTAGATATGAGTGTTGTCAGGGCGATTCATATAGCAGATAACTGGAAAGAAGTTTGTCTGCAAGTGCCACATTCCATCTGCGGTTGCGAGCACTTCACCCTCGATCGCCGCAGGAAGATGATCTGGGTGACAAGAGTGCGTGCGAATAGCTTCAAGGACTTCATCTCTCTCGGCTTTGCGAAATCCAGCCTTTTTGAGTATCGCCTTGCTCGTATTCCAAGACCACGTATCAAAATCCGCATGCCCTCGTTCGTATTTACTGTCGCCCAGATCGTGCAACAAGGCGGCACAATAGACTTTTTCAGTAGCCGCTCCATATTTGCCAGCCAATCCCTTGGCCTTGTCGGCAACCCACTGGGTATGATTACGCCACATCCACTTGCCCATGCTCGTTGTAGCCGTCGCGTACAACTCGCTGACTTCATTCAATACTATTTCGTGTTTCCCCATCTTTTCATAATATCAGAAATAACCCGTCAATCTTACTCGCACCAAGGCCACAAAGACAAGCGGTTCGAGAACAAGACAAATGCCTCAAACTTTGAGGCATTTCCGTATCTGTTATTAAGCTTGGCAGGGAGTATGTCTTGCGTTGGAAACCCCTTGCTGGCTGATTTTCTATTGGTCGGACAAAAGCTAGAAAAGCTCGGTTTTACCTATCATCAAAGTAAAGTGCTTATTCTTCATGAAGTAGAATAGGGAGATAAGAACCATAATAAGCAGAGGAGCAACGGAATGCCATTCCATAAGTGTTTTGACTACGAAGTGCCCGGTGATGCCAGCGATCTAGTGTGGCACAGCCTCGGTGAAGGAGGGGCATTCGTTACCCGCAAAGGCGGTAAGCCCTTCACGTTTGCCACCGGCCAAAAGGCAACGCTTAAGTTAGATGCCGAGCGACTTGCTGATCACCCAAGGATCGTAGAACGGCTTCTCGGTTTATACGCAATGCATCCTTGTATAATCGAGGCAGACGCGTTATCGTTTGTACCAAATGGCATGGCCGACTTTGCAGATAAATTGAGTCGTCAAATGGGTAAACAACTCATTCGCCTAATTCGGCCGGACGGAGCACAGCGCACGGATATACGGTTCGTCAGTCCAGAAGATGAAGCTTTAGCAAATTCAGTAAGTACCATTTGCTCAGTCGAGGACATATCCCGCACAGGCTTTTCTGCACATGCGACAGCACGAATGCTACGTGGCACCAATCCGCAATTGGATGTACACACTCTCTCGATGCTACAACGGGATACAGTCGATCCATCATACGCGACAGGAGCAGATGGAATTGCGTACCACACCTTTGCTCATCGTCACATCCCCTTAGCCATTGAAGAATTCCGAGAGCAATTTCCTGGTGTTCAAATCGGGACAGTCATATAAAAGTAAAAGTGCAACGTCGGCAAGATAAGGGGTTCCAGACAAAGACAAATGCCCCAAATTTTGAGGCATTTTCATATCTGTTACTGAGCTTGGCAGGAGTAGAGGGATTCGAACCCCCGACCCTCGGTTTTGGAGACCGATGCTCTGGCCAACTGAGCTATACTCCTATATCGTGGCGGGCGACGGCCAGCACGAACGATTTGTGCTGGCCATGGCTTGCTTATGGATATGATACGACATTTTTATCGTCTTGTCATCTGTTGTCTAGGCGTACTCTCTAAGTGCCGTGATAAGTCGTTCCATCAAGGGCATTTGCAGTATGGCGCTGCGTATGACATCGTGGCCCTTGAAGGCGGGGAAGCGCGCGGTGTTGATGGCGTGGATTTGTTGCAGCTTTTTGTGCAGTTCTTGGGTAGGCATAGTGCGGTGTTTGAAGATGGTGTACATGTCGAGGGCTGGCATGACTTCATATGCACCCAGACTTCTGATGGCGTCATCGACGATTTTCTTAGTATTGCGCATAGCATCAATGGCAGTATGGAGTACATCGATATGCTGCAGGGCGTGCAGAGCACGATATTGGCCTTCGCTATTGACATTAAAGAACAGCTGTTCGGTGCGAAACACCTTAATCATGTCGGGGCTGGCTAGCAAATATCCTATTCTACTGCCAGCCATGGCGGCAAATTTGCTGAGACTTCGTGATACGACCAGTTGGTTTGGATATTTAGTGATGTACGGAGCCATGGTTTGGCCGTGAAATTCGTAGTAAGCCTCGTCGGCAAAAAGCCGGAAACCGGCATCAAGGAGACCGATAAGCTGCCCCTTGCCGATAATTTCCCCGCTGGGGTTTGCCGGGCTATCCAGCATGACGACGGTGTCAGCCGGATTACCGCCCATGCCCAGAAGGAGCTCTGCGGTAATGGCGCTCCGATCGTGCGGCAGATGAATCGTTTCGACACCTTCACGCGCCGTATAGGCTTCGTACTGCGGGTAGGTCGGTGGCGAGAATGCGACTTTCACTCCCGGTATCAGCGCTTTGTGCATACGGATATAAATGTCGATCAACTCGTCAGATCCACTGGCTACCAGGATCATATCCTCATGCATTCCGGTGTACGCAGCAAGCGCCTGCCGCAGCTCGCTACAGAACGGATCCGGATAATGAGCAGTACTTTGTAGCGGTTTATATGTTTTGTATACATCATCAGCAAAAGTATTCACGCCATACTGCAGATGTAATGGACTTCGTAGAGACATGCCCACCCCCTTATTTGTTGTTAGTTTGGAATTTCTAAGCAGTTTCGCTGCTTGGCATGACGCGTTTGACGTTGTCCAAGTTGAAGCTCCCTTTATAGTGTTTACGCCAATCGGCTGGCAACTCACCTGCTTCGTGTTTGGCCTGCAATTCCGGCAACAGTCTGGTTGCGATCTCATCCAGGTGCGGCAACAGCTCGAGACTCTCGTAAAACTTCGGATCAGACCGGCAGACCAGACCGACTGTCGGCCGCGTGCTGCTGAGGTTGGCGGGTAAATGCTCGACACCTTTTGGAATAAATAAGAAGTCGCCCGGCCGCTGGAGAACCGGTTCTTGCTCGGCCCCCATAAATGTTACTGCGAACCCATCGAGCAAAAAAATAATCGTTTCGTGATTGTGGTGGATATGCCCTTTTGCCTTGACGCCTGGACCCATGATTACCAAATTGGCAGCGAGTTGTGTGGTGCCGGCGGTTTTGTCATTAACACCCGGGATGTTGTCGTGACCCTGTGGTGAAATTTCTGTTTCATACATCCCGGTTTCGACAACTTTCCAGTGGGCATGAACATCCGTCGCTTTGTGATCGCTCATTTTACCTCCGTATTAATCCTTGGTTAAATCGATATTAAATCATACCAATACAAAGCATAAGCGTGATAGGCTAATTTTCCAAGCCTATTTTTTGGCAAACGCTGCGTCTGCCAAAATATGTTAAAATAAGTAGGTAGTAATACGTTATTTCCTGATACGTTAGAATTATATATATGAAATCCCTCAATCTTGCCCGTCCTCAGGTACTGGTTGTCGTCGGACTTCCGGGTGCAGGTAAAAGTTTCTTCGCCAGCAAATTTTCCGATACATTCAGTGCGCCCTTGGTTGCGGCGGATCGCATTCGGTACGAATTGTTCGCCACGCCCGCTCATAGCAGCGACGAAAACGAGCTCGTTGCTCGCATGGCAAACTATCAGATCGAGGAATTGCTTAAATCTAGGCGGAGCTTTATCGTTGACGGCAGCTTCAATGCCCGTGCCGATCGCATGCGTTTGGGACAGTTGGCCAAAAAAGCCGGCTACGATACGTACATCATCTGGGTACAAACCGACGCCTCGGCATGCCGAACCCGAGCCCTCAAGCGAAGCACTAAACGCGACGACGACAAATACAATGTAAGTCTCACCGAGCAACAGTTCGATGCTATGGCGAAACGTTTTACGGAGCCAACCCGTGAAAAACATGTAGTGATAAGCGGTAAGCACACCTACAACGCGCAGGTCAAGACAGTTCTTCGACGGCTTGTCGTTGCCCGTGAGGCCGAAGCTAACGCTGCGCACCGTCAAGGTGTCGAACAGGCCAAGCACACCTCCCGCCCCGCAGCTAGCGCGGCGCATCGGCGCGGCGTTATTATCCGGTAGAGGAATTTAAAGAAAGCATGTCCAAGCTTAATGATCCGGAATTTGGCCAGGTTTCGCTGCGCCGCAATGGGCTGAGCCGCACCATCAGGCTAAAACTCGATGCCCGTGGTTTTATTTCGATCACACTCCCCAAGCGTGCACCACTCTTTTTGGCGCGTCAGTTACTCAACGATTCCCGGCAGAGTCTCCGTAACTCGCTGAGCAAACTACGCCAACACGATAAAACATACCAACATGGTGACGTGATAGGCAAAGTACATCGGCTGCGTATCGAGCAGAACGACGAAGCGGGCTATTCGCATCGGCTCGACAAGAACGAATTGGTAGTTTTCACGCCGGCCTCCCCTGCGCCCGATTTGGTGCAGAAAACCATTCGCGAAGGCATCACCAAGGCTTTGCGCGTGCAAGCCAAGGCTTATTTGCCCAGGCGTATCAAAACGCTAGCCGCCATGCACGGCTTTTCGTACAGTAAATTGCGATTTAGCAGTGCCGGTACGCGCTGGGGAAGCTGTAGTTCCGAAGGTACGATCAGTTTGAATATTTGGATGATGCAGTTACCATTCGAACTTATGGATTATGTGATGTTGCACGAATTATGCCACACTCATCATATGAACCATAGCGAGGCATTTTGGGATCTTTTGTCGCAACATTCGCCGGATTATAAAGACTTACGGCACAAGCTTAAAGAACATCACCCGTACGCGTAGTTTATGTATGAAGTGAAGCGTTTAGCACCTCGCTAAGGGTTATTCTAACTAAAGTGCCTAAACCCCTGCTTGCAGCAAGCGGTCTGCGAAATAAATCACAGACTCAACCGTTCTTTCTCGACTACCTTACTACGTAAGGGGGAATCATGCCAAAGTACGGTGAAAAGGCTCAAGAAAAAGTTAAAAAAACTATGCACGAGATGAGAGAAGGCGCACTTCATTCGGGCAAAAGTGGCAAAAAGGTAACCAGTAAAAAACAAGCTATAGCCATCGGGCTCTCAAAAGCGCGAAAGGAAGGCGCCAAGGCACCGAAAGTATCGAAAGGTCCCAAGAATCGCAAGAAATAATTTGCTATGCTTCGCCGCGCAGGGTGTGCCGAGCAATATTTTATCGAAGTAAGCTGGCGAAAGCTGTCGTTTTAGTGTATCCGTGGTAAAGAGTGTCGTGCTGTGCAGCTTCACACTAAGCCGTTCGAAATTGGCGATCAGGCGAACCCTCGAATTGTCATTCACCCATAGTTCCGCTTGATTGCTGTCATGGCAGCGATGTGGCTGGATTTGCCGCCTGGCACATCCGGCTCACGACGCACATTGTATCAGATGGAGTACGTGGCAGACTAGCTATTTCGCTTCAGTGAAAATATCCTCCGAACCAATCGGTTTGTTTTTGAATTTCCCTATCCTGGCATGCGAGATTGCCACGCCGACTAAAACGTAAGGGCCGGCGCGAAGTTTGGCAATGGGTGGCAACCATTCGGCGGCATGGGCGTGTGCCCGCGTAAGCTGCTTCATGACCATGTCGATAACCCGCGGATCATTCTCGACGGCGGCGGTGCCTTGGGCTTGCAGGGTGCTTACTTCGTCCTCGTCATAGCTTGTGATACTCACGGCAGGCCGGGTGGTAAGATTGTGATATTTAAGTGTGTCGGATTTTGTCAAAAAATAGACATGCATCTTGCTCGTATGATCTCCGCTTACGCCGTATATCACGGTTCCGTGCGGACGACCGTAATCATCGATGGTACCGAGTATTGTTATTGGGTGCTCATCAATGTAACGCATGACAGTTAAGCGATTGTGTTCATGCTTGTTCATACTGTAATAATATCAGACAATAATGCATATGAGCAGTATTCCATTGGCCGAACGAATGCGGCCGCAAACGCTGGAGGATGTGATCGGGCAGCAAACGCTGCTTGGCGACGATGGTATTTTGCGGCAAATCGTCAAGAATACAAAGCCGGTCAGTCTGATACTTTGGGGCCCGCCAGGGAGCGGCAAAACGACACTGGCCCGCATTATCGCCAACGAAGTGCATGCCGATTTTGCCGAGATCAGCGCTGTGACGGCTGGCATGGCAGACGTGCGTAAGATCGTAGAACGGGCGCGCACTAATCAGACGCTTGGCACGCAGACCGTACTATTCGTCGATGAAATCCATCGTTTTAACAAGGCCCAGCAAGACGCTTTTCTGCCGCATGTTGAAAGTGGTTTAATTACGCTGATCGGCGCCACAACTGAAAATCCAAGTTTCGAGGTCATTACCCCTCTTCTCTCGCGTACGCGTGTGTTGGTGCTGGAGCCACATAGCAAGGCTGATATCGTGAAGATTATAAAGCGAGCCTTGAAACTTGAGAAGGCTGCCAAACGAGTCAGCGCCGAAGCTATTGATTATGTGGCGGAACTCTCTGGAGGCGATGCCCGTGTAGCGTTGGGTAATCTGGAGCTTGCATTGCAGCTGACCGACGGCAGGGTTGATGCCGGCATGATCAAAACCGCAGCAGGCGGGTGAAGATCCGAAGTTTGTGGCACGGCGTATGGTAATTTTTGCCAGTGAAGACATCGGTTTAGCGGGGAACGGCGGCCTCAATTTGGCAGTTTCGACTTTTTTGGCCGTGGAACGTATCGGTATGCCAGAGTGCCAGTATAACCTCTTTCACTGTGCGGCTGCTTTGGCGCGGGGCGAAAAGTCACGTCAGCTGGCTGATGCGATGGGCCGTGCCCTTGCGATGGCCCGTGACTATCCTGATCTTCCGGTGCCCCTCCATTTACGCAATGCGCCGACCAAACTTATGAAAGATTTAGGATACAACAAAGGGTATGAATGGCAGGTGAATTTCCAGCACGAGGCCGGGTTTTTGCCTGACGAAATCAAAGACTTCTCTATTTTCCTGCGATAGCTTAAGGGCCACAATACTTTTTACCACGATCCGGCTCTTGACAAATGGTCGAACTGGGATCTATGGCACGTACTTCCCGCTCTCCCCGGGCTAATTAGCCTGAATAGTGATCGATTTCATTGCATCAATAACATGCCGATAGAGCTGTATCGTGTCACTTGGCACATTACCGGCTACAAATGCGGCCCACGCTGATTTCATACCTTGTTCATCATCCATGCTCAGGGTGTGGCTGGCATTATCCAGCAAGTGGAACGTACCGTACGCCAGAAGTTGTTGTTCTTTGACTTTACCGGTCAAAAAAACAAAAGCTCGTGGATCGTACGAGATGGATTGTGCTTGGGTGTTCAGGAACGCTACGCCGCGCATGGAACTGTCTTTGGTGATGATCGGTGTGGCTTTGAGCTGGTTAGTACAAATGGTTATATCAACAACATCGGCGCCGTTGCCGCACACGTTCGGATCGGCCGGTTTGCCGTTGCCGATATTTTCGATATTTGCGATCCAGGCGGTTTTCATGGCTGGTGTGACGGCCTGCCCGTTGATCGAACGGCTGGTTTGCTTGAGCCATGCAGTCGTGTTATAAAGATTGAAACCATTGATTGCCTGTAAAGGGTCGGCCGGTACTTTTTCAGGGACGAACAGTAACTGTGCTAGTACATCGTTGAGCGCGGTTATGTAGGGGGTGTTCTTTTCGGAACTGTTTAGCACATTTTTGGCATTGATCGCTCGCCAGGATTTGGGTGCGGTAAGTGATAGTACGGAGGCTTTGATTTGATCGCCTGGTTTGTCGTTGGGGCCAGGCAGTACCAGCGCTGTTTGAATAGATTCAGTTTCGGCCTTTTCGGTCGTATCTAGAGCGATACTACCGCCTGTGTTCGTGCTGGATTGGTTGCTCGGCTGATTCATATGAGTCTTTTTGTACCAAAAATATCCGAGCGCTCCCCCGCCTATCAATATTGCGAGCACGAATAAAACGCCAAGTAGTATCATAATCCTGCGATGGCCTTGTTGATTTTCCATATCCCCTCCCGGTATTGAGTATTACTATTAGTATAAGCGATATAGGAGGATTTGAGGAAGTGACATGCCTCAACCGACTCTGTTCTGGGAGCACCGAGCTTTATGTGTGAAAGTATAATTGCTCGAAGTAAATATTGTCTTTGTATATAATATTATATTACCCCTCTGGTGACAGTAAAGGCGGGCTGTATGGACGTCCAATATAAACGTATCAAGGCACAGACCCTTCAGGGCCGCCGCTTCACGATTGTGGTCGGACTGCATGAAGGTTTCGATCCCGAGGCCGGTGTCACGCACTATCAAGTTACGGCCCAGCGCGCGCTCATACAATGGATGGAGCGGCGCGGTGCACGGCAGATGCCCTATCTGAACGGCTTGGTTACTTCCGGCGGCTACATCTATTCGCATGGCAGTGGCGCGGCGACGAGCGTCGGGGGTGAGCCCGCTATTGAGTTCACGGGCATCATCTCGACCAGCTATCTCGCCGATATGTCAAACCAAGATATCGAGGATATGCTGGAGGAAATGGCAGCTACTCTTGGAGCAGTGCTGGGTCAGATACGTGTCGAGATAGCGTTCATGGACCGTGCCTGGGCTATTGTTGTGCAGCAGCCATAGAAAATATTGTCGTGGGATATGCGGCCACCTGATTTCAGGTGGCCGCCTTCACTTTTGATTATCGTTCGATGAACGTCAGCGCGTTGCCGCGTTTACCACCACGGCCGGTCCGGCCAATACGGTGTACGTAATCTTGGTATGTGTTTGGCTGGTCAAAGTTGATCACGTGACTGACATTTGGAATATCAAGCCCGCGTGCAGCAACATCGGTAGCAACAAGAACTTGTACGCGATTTTCCTTGAACTTCTCAAGCGCCTTTCGGCGCTGCGGCTGAGTCTTGTTGCCATGAATCGCCTCAGCTGGAAAGCCACTCTTGCTGAGCGTATCGGCCAAGCGCTGCACACCCCACTTGGTTTGGCCAAAGACGAGTACCTTCTCGAATCCTGGCTTGCCAAGGAGTTCCTGAAGCACTTCAATCTTGTGTTCTTTTGAATTGGCATGCACGACGTCTTGTTCGACATGCTCGCTCGTCTCGGCTGTACGGACGGAAACCGTAACCGGCTCGGTTAAAAGAGTATTTAGTAGACGTTGAATGTCGGGTGTAATGGTTGCGCTAAAGCACAGCGACTGACGTTTTTCGGGCAACTGGCCGATCAAAAAACGAATATCGTTGATGAAGCCCATGTCAAGCATTTGATCAGCTTCGTCCAGAACAACTATTTCTATCTGGTTAAG
>WNFZ01002421.1_pt1 | contig 17688 bp, 17 predicted proteins | sample 5400081 | NCBI WGS metagenome assembly WNFZ01 (sample SAMN13153365, study PRJNA577476) | soil metagenome | isolation source: 80 cm soil or saprolite under grassland replicate 1 | place: USA:California | collected 2016-06-15 | reverse complement strand
CCTGCCCACCCCTCGCCCATCACCGCATGGGCAAGGGCGTCGCGGTGGCTCTGGTCCCACCCCTGCAGTGGTCGTGTCGACGCCATCATGGCTCCCTTGCGTGCTGGTCAGCTTGTCGATGGTGCACGGCCGCTCCGGTGCTCTGGCCGCAGCAGCGGTGCGAAGTCGCTGTCCTGCCATGCGGCGCGGGTCCGGTAGCCGTGAAACGACAGCGCCGCCCGATCAACCTGCTCGTCGAGGCCATGGGCGGCGAACCAGCCGGCCTCCACCAGGCGGGTGGTGGTGGCCAGGCAGGTGGCGGTGTCGGTCTCCTGGATCACCGCGCCGCTGAGCCTGCGCGGCAGGTCCAGCACCTCCCAGAACGGCATCGTGTCCGGACCCGCGCACTGCTTCCATTCGGACAGGTCGCGCCAGGTGCCGCCCAGCGGCTCCGACACCAGCGCAGGATAGGTGGCCAGCCATTCGCTGACGGTGCGCAGCGGCCGGGCGAGAAGGTCGCGCTTGCGGGAGCCACGCTTGTAGGTGAGCGGGTGGGTCATCGAGCCCATCGTCAGCACCAGCGACGAGGCCGCGGCGTCCGCCACCAGGTGGGGATCGACGTCCGCCCACTGGTCGATCTGGTCGACGTCGGGCAGCGGCAGGATCTCGCCGGGCTCCCCGCCGTCATCGAGGTCGGCCAGCAGCACGGCCCGGGGGGTTGGCGGCAGGAACGCCAGCCAGAACGGGACGGGCATGTGCGGGCCGAGCTTGCCGAGCGCGGCGGCAGCCTCGGCGGCTTCGTCCTCGGCCCCTTTGAGTTCCTGCCACAGCACCGGGTTGATGCGAAATCCCGGGGAGTCATCGACTACCACGACACCGTGACGAGGGGTGCGCTGGGCGGCCGGGATCGTGCTGGCATCGGCTTGGCTGGCGGGGATGACGGCGAACCCGGCGGCCCTGAGCAGCGCCATGTCGTCGGCGTCGTGGTGTGGCTGGTTGACCAGTTGGAGCAGGTCGGCGGTGGACAGGCCAACGCGGGTTGGATCGATGTGCTCAGGCCAGTGCGGCATGCGACGCCTCCAGGGACCGCGATGCAGGGCCGTCTGGGCGCAGCGGCATCACGGACGCCCAACCAAGCCAGACGGCAGCTCGACCGTAGCGTACGACACGGACCGGACGCGGCTTCCCCTCCAACACGTGGCGACCGCCAGGCTGACCTGTCGGCGGGGGTGCCAGGCCAGCACGCACGCGGGACCAGGACCGGGCCGCCGCGGCAGGCGGCGGTGGGGCGCCGGTCGGGCGGCGCCCCGCGCCCGCCGGTGTCACCAATACCAGGGGGCAGCCGCGATAGACTCCCCGCCAATCCGGTCTGTAGATATCGTCACAGCCTGTCCAGCTTTGGCTGTAGGCTCCCGTCGTCCACCACGAGCCCAACGGTGAGGCCACCAGCATTGAGGGGGGAGGGCTAGATGGCCGTCTTCGTCGAGGACTGGGCCGCCACCTACGGCTCGCCCTACCTGGTGTGGGAGGACGACACCGGCAACGGCGAGGTGGAACTGGTCGAGGACCCCGAGCTCACCGTCCATGTGGGCGCCGAGTACCTGGACGGCCCGGTGGCGTTCGTGGATGGGGTGCGCCGCGGCGAGGCCACCCTGTACCTGCTGGAGGACGGGGTGACCGCTCGGGCCGTAGCCGGCGCGCACGCCTGCGGCGCGGTCCTGGCCATCCCGCAGCGACGCTGCGACTACGACCGGTGCGTGGTGCGACGCATGGTCATCTGGGGAGCAGGGTGTCGCGCGGAGCTGTCCCCGGTCGAGGGCGGCTGGTCGTGGTCGTCGCACGCGGTGGCCAGCGACGACCCGGCCGCGCCGCTGCAGGAGCTGCAGCGGCGGATGCGGGAGGCGGAGGGGCGGCTGGCCGAGGACCTGTGCGACCACGGCTACCTGGCGATCGTGGATGGGCCGCTGAACTTCATCCGCAGCCGCGACCTGCCGGTGGTCGGGTTCGTCAAGACCCATCATCGGGCGCTGCTGCCGCCCGAGCAGCACGCCCGCGTGCCGGCCCTGGCGCCGGGGGAGCGGACGTCGCTGTTCCGCAAGCGGCACGACATCTACTCCGCCTACCTGCGCCTGGCGCCCTGCTCGGCGATGGCTGGCCCGTGGGCGGGCATCGTGCGCATCGAGCTGCCCGCCTCCACCGGGCTGCGGGAGGCCATCCACGTGGCCGACCGGGTGGCGGTGTCGCTGCCCCGCTACGCCGGCGTCGCCCACGTGGATCCCAGGGCGCCGCAGAACCTGCAGCCGATCGGCGCGCTCGAGCGGCACCTGCGCCACCTGCTCAGCGACGAGGGGCTGGCGGCCCGCGCGGTCCGCGCCGCGGTCGCCCGCTCCCACTCCCAAGGGGGGAGCACGCGATGACCGAGTCAGTGGCCGGCGACGGCCAGCGACCCACCAGCAGCGACGGGCAGCCCACCGCCGAGGTCGTCGGCCTGGTCGACGGCGCCGTCCCCGCCTCCACCAGACGGTTTGTCGTGGTGCTCGGCGACGACGCGGTCGTGCAGCTCGACGACCTGCTCGCCACCACCCAGGAGCTGCCGGACGGCCGCACCGTGACCCACTACGGCATCGTCGTGGAAGGCAGCCGCCACATCGAGGGGGCGAGCTTTGCCACCGACACCGCCCGCATCGCCCGCGAGCAGACCATGCCCGGCCAGACCGCCCGCCGCGTGGAGGTGCAGGTGCTGCGCACGGTCCCGGAGCTGTGGCTGGCGCCCGAGCCGGGCGCCGACGTGGCCCGCGCCGCCGGCGCCGGCCGGGCGCAGGCGCTGTTCCTGGACCAGATGGACCAGCCGCTGCCGGTCGGGCTGGACCAGGCCGGCGAGCCGGTCTACGTCGATTTCGCGTTCCTGAACGGCAAGAAGGGCGGCCACGTCAACATCTCCGGCATCTCTGGGGTGGCGACCAAGACCTCCTACGCGCTGTTCCTGCTCTACCAGCTGCTGGAGACCGCCCAGGGGCGCCGGCTGCTCGGAGCGGCGGCGCCGGCGACCCGGGCGCTGGTGTTCGCCGTCAAGGGCGAGGATCTGCTGCAGATCGACCGGCCCAACCGCCGCTTCGCCGCCGACCCGACTGGGATGGACGGCTGGCGCGCGCTGGGCGTGGAGGCGCCGGGGCCGTTCCGGTCGGTCGCGCTGTACGCGCCGCGGGCCGCCGGCGCCGCCGCCGGGTCCGCGGCCCCCGACGTGGTCTCCCGCCCCTCCGGCGAGGTCGGCGTCTACGGGTGGACACCGGCCGAGTTCATCGCCCGGGGGCTGCTGGAGTTCTGCTTCGCCGAGGACGACAGCGCCCGCACCCAGGTCGACTTCGTCACCCAGCGGGTCCGCCTGCAGCTGGCCCGCTACGCCTGGCCGCTGGCCGGCGAGCCGGGCGCGGTGCTGCTGACCGACCCGCCGCCTGGCTGCGGGTTCAACTTCGACCGGGTCGCGGCCGAACGACGCGACGAGCGTGACGCGGGGGAGGGCACCCCGATCCGCGACTTCGCCGACCTGGTCGGCTTCCTGGAGGGCCGGGTCCAAGACGAGGATCACGACTGGATGGCCGGGGTGCAGTCGGGCACGGCGCTGGCGTTCCTGCGGCGGCTGTACGCGCTGATCCCCCGCATCGGGCACCTGATCGTCCCGAACGTGACCCCGGTCAGCCTCGACCGTGCGGCGGTATCGGTGGTGGACATCCACGGCCTGCACGAGGCCGCGCAGCGGTTCGTGGTCGGGGCGCTGCTGGCGGAGCTGTTCAGGGCCAAGCAGGGCAGCGGCCGCGAGCCGCTGCGGTTTGTGGTGCTGGACGAGCTGAACAAGTACGCCCCCCGGGAAGGCCGCAGCCCCCTGAAGGAGCTGCTGGTCGACATCGCCGAACGGGGCCGCGCGCTGGGGGTGCTGCTGATTGGCGCGCAGCAGAACGCCGGCTCGGTGGCCCCGGCGATCGTGCGCAACGCCGCCGTCAAGGTGGTCGGCCGGCTGGACGCCGGCGAGGCCGGCGAGTACCGGTTCCTCACCCCAGAGGTGCGGGAGCGGGCGACCCGCTTCCTGCCCGGCACGATGGTGCTGGACCAGCCGCTGATCCCCGCGCCGATCCCGCTGCGGTTCCCGTTCCCGGCCTTTGCGACCAGCGTCGAGGAGGGCGTCCTGGACCCAGCCGCCCGCGAGCAGGCCGCCACGGAGGTCTTCCAGCGCCTATAGGTAGGAGCAACGGCGATGCGGCTGCTGCACATCTCCGACTGGCATCTCGGCGCGACGCTGGGACGGGTTGACCGCTGGCCGGACCACGAGCGGGTGCTCGGCGAGCAGATCGCGCTGGCACGTGAGGTGCGCCCCCACCTGGTGGTGCACACCGGCGACCTGTTCCACTATCCCCGGCCGGGCGTGGAGGACCTGCGGCGAGGCATGTGGGCGCTGGAGGAGCTGGCCGCGGTCGCGCCGGTGGTGGTGCTGGCCGGCAACCACGACTCCCCGGCGCTGTTCGACATCTTCCAGCGGCTGCTGCGGTTGGGCCGGCCCGGCGCCGACCCGGGCCAAGTGCGGTTCATCGGCCGGGCTCGACCGCCCAGCGACGGCGGCCTGCTCACCCTGCCCGGGGATGCCAGCGGCGACCTGCAGGAGGAGATCCGCCTGGCGCCGTTGCCGTTTGTGCACCCCAACGCGGTGCTGGAGGCGTTCGGGGTGCCGCCGGAACGGTGGACCGCCCACTACACCGACCAGGTCCACTACGTGGAGCAGGCCCTCGGCGACGGGTTACAGCACGGCTACGACGGCACCCGGCAGGTACTGCTGTTCGCCGCCCACCTGTACGTCGGCGGTGCGGTGTTCTCCAACTCCGAGCGGCGCCTGCACGTCAGCGAGGCCTACGCCACCCAGGTGGAGCACCTACCCCAGGTCAGCTATGCCGCCTTCGGGCACATCCACCGACCGCAGCCGCTGCCCGGCGGGCTGGTCCCGGGCCGCTACGCCGGCGCGCCGATCCCGATCGACTTCGGCGAGGAAGGCGAACACAAGTCGGTGGTGGCCGTGGAGGCCACCCCGGGCCGCCCCGCCCACGTCGAGGTGGTCCCGCTCAGCGGTGGGCGGCCGCTGCGCCGGGTCCGCGGAACCCTGGAGGAGCTGGCCGGCATGGCCGACGACATCGGCCCGGCGATCGTGCTGGTGACCGTGGTCACCGAGGCGCCGACCCCTGAGCTTGCCGACCGGGTGCGGGCGCTGCTGCCGCGGGCGACCGTGCTGGATATCCACGACGACTGCGCCGCCAGCAGGGTCGAGGTGGTCAGTGCCACGCCCGACGGTGCCGAGCCGACCCTACCGGAGCTGTTCGCGGAGTTTCTCGCCGAAAGCCCACGTCCAGGTGTGCACGCCGGGCAGGTCCGTGGCGTGTTTGACACGCTGCTGGAGGCGGCCGAGGCCGAGACGTCCGTCAGCTTCGACGAGGAGGCCCTGCTGGCGGTCGAGCCAGCAGCCGAGGCGGCAGCGGAGCGGCAGCCATGAGGCCACTCACCTTGGAGCTGGATGGGCTGCGCAGCTATCGGCGGCCCACCCGGATCAACTTCGGCGACGTGTCGCTGATGGCGATCGTCGGCGACACGGGTGCCGGCAAGTCGTCGCTGCTGGAAGCCATCACCTACGGGCTGTATGGCGCGTCGACTTGGAGCGGCCAGCCGGGCGACCTCATCGCCGACGGCGCGCAGACCATGCGGGTGGAGCTGACCTTCCTCGCCGGCGGCAAGCGGTGGCGGGCGACCCGGGCAATGTCGCGCAGCGGCTACCCGGAGGCGGTGCATCGGCTGGAGTGCCTGGACGCGCCTGGGCAGCGGTTCGACGGCCGTGGCCAGGTCAACGCCCAGGTCGAGCGGCTGGTGGGACTGGACCGGGAGGGGTTCCTGCGGGCGGTGATCCTGCCGCAGGGCCACTTCGCCGACCTGCTGCAGGCGACGGCCACCGACCGCACCCGGATCCTCAAGAACCTGTTCCGCGTCGACGAACTCGAACACGCCCGCGAGCAAGCCGGCCAGGTGCTGCAGCGATGCCGCCCATCGCTGGCCGCCCTGCGCGAGCGCCGGGCGGGGCTGCTGGAGGACCCGCAGGCCGCCGAGGCGGCCGCCACCGCGCGGCTCCAGACGGCGACCACGACGCTGGCCGACCTCACCACGCTGCGGCAGCGCCTCAACGACCTGGACGGTGAGGTCCAGGAGGCGACCGGCACGGCCGCGGCCCTGATCCGTCTGGTCGGCGAGCTGACCGACGAGCAGCTCACCGGGACCGCTAGCCGGCTGGATGCGCTGGTGGGCCGCGCCGCCGCGCTGGCCCGGCGCCGCGGTAAGCTGGAGACCGTCCAGGGCGACGCCGCGGCGATGCTGCAGCGGCTGCGCGGCCAGCTGGAGGCGGCCGCGGAGGCCGGGGAGAGCCTGGACCAGCTCAGCGCCGCCGACAGCACCCTCGACGCGCTCGCCGAGGAACTACCCGCCATCGTCGAGCAGCTGCAGGCCCTGGCCGAGGAGCGCGCCCACCTCGCCGGCCTGGCGAAGCGTCTGGCCAGCGCCACCTCCAAAGTCGAGGATCTGACTGTCCGCTCAGCCCGCGCCGACGAGACGGCCGGGCAACAGCGCCAGGCGGCCGTCCACGCCGAAGGCGCCGTCCAGACCGCCCGCGCCGCTCTGGCTACCGCACGGGCCGCGCAGGCCGCCCTCCTGGAGACCAGCAAGGCCCTGGCGGGCCAGGAGCGCGAGCTGGCCCGCTTTGAGACCGCACGTGCGCAGGCGGCCAGCACTCGCCGGCGGGCCGCAGAGGCCTACGAGGCCGCCAGGGTCGAACATGACCGGCAGCGGCGGGCCCAAGCGGCCGTCCACGCCGCCCATGGGGTCGGCCCGGGCGATGCCTGCCCGGTATGCACGCAGGTGCTGCCCCCGACGTTCCGGCCGCCCCAGGCGCCCCTGCTCGACCAGGCGCAACACAGCCTGGACAGGGCCGAGCAGGGGCTTGCGGACGCGCGGGAGGCGGCCACACGCGCCGACACGCAGGCTGAGACGGCCAAGCGCCATGCCGCCGACCTCACCACGCAACGCACGGCACAGGCCGCCGCACTCGCCGCGCGAGTGGCCGAGCTGGCCGGCACGCTCGGACAGCCCGAGCCCTCGCCGGCGGCCACGGTGCTGGACGCGACCGACGAGGAGGTGCTCAGCCGACTGACCACGGCAGCCAGTGCGGCCGGGCAGGTGGCGGGCGCCGCCGAACAGCAGGCCGCCACGCTGCGTGAGCAGCTCAGCGCCGCCCAGGCGACGCTGACGTCCGAACAGCAGGCCTACCAGGGGCAGTGCCGCAGCCACAGGCAGGCCGCCGACCGGCTGCGCGGCCGCTACCACACCGCTGCCCGTCGGGCCATCCGGCTGCCCGGCCGGTTCCGGCCAGTCCTGCCGCCCACCGATCGGCTGCTCGGCACCGACCTGCCCCCCGTCCAACTCGACCTCGCCCCGCTCGCCCGCCTGCGTGCGGCACTGGACGAGCGGCTGACCGAGCTGCGGACGCTTGAGCAGCAGTGCCGCGAGCAGGCCGACCGGCACCAGCAGGCCAGCGCAGCCCTGGGCCGCCTTGCCAGCCAGTACCGCAGCGAGATCGACACGCAGGCGCAGGCGGCCCGGGGCACGCTCAGCCGTCTCGCCGACCGCGCGGCCCGCGCGGCGCCGCACCTTGGCGCCGACCCGGTGGCGCCCACACCGGACGGTGACGCGCTCGCGCCGCTGGCCAGCTGGGCCCACCAAGTGGAGGCGGTCGCCGCCGGCCTGGCCGGCCGGGCCACCCAGGCGGCTGCGGAGGCGGCCGGGCGGGCGGCGCGCGCGCAAGCGGCCAGCGCCAGGCTGCTCGCCGACCAGGGCCTGGCCACGCCCGAGGCGCTGGACCAGGCACGCCTTCAGGCAGCGAGCGCGAGGGACCAGGCGCAGCAGGACGCCGACGAGGCCCGCCGTCAGGTGCCGCTGGCTGCCGACCTGGACCGGCGCATCCACCAGGGTGGGGCGTTCCTGGCCGCCGTCGAGGCGATCTATGACCTGCTGGCCGACGGCCGCTTCGTTGGCTACGTCGTGCGGCGACGCCAGCAGGCGCTGCTCGGTGTCGCCTCCGAGCTACTCGCCGAGCTCACCGGCGGCCGCTACGGCTTCGCGGCCGACTTCCGGGTCGTTGACCGCCTCTCCGGCCAGCCCCGCTCCACCCGCACCCTGTCGGGCGGGGAGAGCTTCCTGGCCAGCCTCGCGCTCGCGCTGGGCATGGTCGAGCTCGCCGGCCGGGCCGGCGGCCGCCTGGACGCGGTGTTCCTCGACGAGGGCTTCGGTGGCCTGGATACCGGCAGCCTGGACGCGGCCATCGACGCGCTGGAGACCCGCGCCGCCAGCGGCCGGCTGGTGGCGGTGATCAGCCACGTGCAGCTGGTGGCCGAGCGGATCACCAACGTGCTCGGCGTGCGCGCCACGCCCGCCGGCAGCGAGGTCAGCTGGCTGTCGACGACTGAGCGGGCGGAGGTGGTCGACCAGGAGCTCGCCGCCACCATCGAGGCTGGCCTGCTCAGGTGACCACCTGCCGAAGACCGGCGACCGGCCGAGACGCTGTGCGGCGCGGCTGCACCGGGTGGCATGGCGGCGCGCCCTACCCGCCCTGGTCTTCGCGGTACATGCTCAGGACGTCGACCGCGCCAAGCAGGTAGGAGATCACCGCGCCGCAGACCTCGCGGATCTGCGCGACGTTGACGTGCTCCACCGGCAGCAACCCGCTGGCGTCGGCGGCCCGCTCGTGGCGGAAGGTGGTGGCCGTGGGCTTGCGCACCTGGGCGTAGCGGAATGCGTCGCCGCTGGCGTCAAGCCGGTGCAGTTCACCGATGATCCCCACGACACCGGGCGCCACCGTCTTGTCCGCCGGATGCATCGACAGGACCGCGAAACAGTCGTCGAGCTGGCGGGCCAGCTCGTCCAGGTTGTGGGTCGAGCCGAGCCAGGTGTCGGCCGAGACCGGCTTGGTGGAGTTGTGGCCGGTGAGGGTCGGCTGCGGGATGCCGTCGTGGTCCAGGCACGCCCAGGCCTCCCGGAGGGCCTGCTTGAGCAGCAGCTCGATCGCGTGCCGGTAGGTGTAGAGGATTGGCAGGAGCAGCCCGTCGTCGGGGCCCCGGGTGATCCAGTGTTCGACCGCGACGTCCGCGAGCCGGCGGAACCCGGCAGCGATGGCAGCGTCGTCGAGCGGCCAGGCGCCCACGATGGCATCGTGGCGCCAGTCGCTGCCTGGGGGGACCCAGCGGAACTGGTCCGTGGCTGGCTGGTTCATGCGGCCATCATGTCCCGCTGTGCTGCTACCCGCCACCGTGTTTCGCGAAGGGTGGCATCGACGGCACCACCAGCGGCCCCTCAAGGCTGTCTTGGCGGATGAGCAGCGCGGCCTCCAGGGTTGGCCGGCGCCCGCCTGATCGATCCGCTGCCAGCATCGCGAGGTGACCAGCATATCCGGTCATGGTGGCGGATCCGCAGGCGCCTCCAGCGGCTGGACTGCCGCCCGCCCAGGCGTGCATGCGCAGTCGCGCGCCTGGCTGCCGGCAGCCTCGAAGAGGCCATAGGCGGCAGCCAGAGCCCTGGTCATGCAAGTGAGGGGGTAGTATACTCTGCGCTGAGACTGATCTGGACGCCCTGACCAAGCGTCCGCCAGGCACCAAGGAGCACCACGGCATGCCACCACTGCACGCCTGTCGACGGCCACGGCGGCCCGCCCCATTCCGCAGGCGTGTCCTCGTGGCGTCCGGCTGCTTGGCCTTGCCATCCGGGGCCGAGCAGCCCGGCGGGGGAGCGAGGACCAACCCGTGAGCGTCAGCCGCCTGAGCATCGCCCTGTACCTGCAGAACGGGGTGCGGACCAGCACGCTGCACGCCCAGCCGACCGAGACACGTGAGGCCGTGATCCAACTGGCCTTCTGGCTCGCGAAGGCCACGATCGGCACCGCCGTCGTGGAAAGCAGTGAGGGCGGCACCACCAGGCAGATCCGTGTCGCCCGGCATCCCAAGGCCGGCAGGCCGCTCCAGCCCGGCGCCAGGCGAGATGCGGACCGACGGCAGGCATGCTCTGGTCGGCTCCCAGGGTCGACGTCGACCCGACGGGACGAGCTGGCCCGCATGGCAGGTCGAACCCGCTCACGGACCCCCAGCGAGCCTTCCCGATGAGCGCCGCCGCCAGCACCCCCATCGACCGTGCCGGCGCCGGCCAGCAGGACATGACGTCGCAGCCCAGCAGCCCCCCGACAGGACAAGCAGCTCATGCCGACAAGGAGGGAGCCAGCCGTGCCAGAGCAGCGCGAGGTGTGCGGATGCTGCGGCCACCCGGTCGACTCCGCGGAGTTCCTCCGCCACCATCCCAACCGGAACCAGGCGATCCCCTGGAGTGCGGACCCCGAGAACGTCGCCAACTGGGTCTACGACCCGTCCCTGTCGCGCTACCGACGTCCCACCGATCCGGAGCTGACAGCGATCCTCACCGGCCAGGACCGCCACCTGCCCGACCCGTGGGGCACCAGGCACCGAGCGCCCTGACCATCTGGATCTTCGACGTGGACGAGCCCCTGGTTCCCGACGAGGCGATCCTGCTCAGCGCCGCCGCGCGCGTGCTGGCCACGGAGGCAACCCCACCGGTTAGGATCGCCGACCCGACCGCACCCGATGTGGTCATCGAGGACGGCCCCGGATTCCGGATCGAGCTGGCCGTGCCCGACCGGGGCGCGGCCCTGCTGCTCGAATACGGCTGGGACACACCAACTCCACCACCGGCCGCCGAGCTGAAGGCGCGCGACGACCTGGCACTGCTGCGCGAATGGTGCGACCTCGACGTCGAGCTTGAGGCCTACCAGCTGCCCTGGCACGCCGTCCGCGTCCCGGTCCCCTCCCTGCCGGGTCGGACGATCCGCTGGTCGGCGTCGCGCCTGGTCACCCGGCTGGTCGACCCGCTGGGCCGCCACGTCGACCTGCCGTCGCGGCACGACCTTGACCGGCTGCTGCCCGACTGGACCGAGGAGTCATGACCGCCACGCGAGCCTACCTGTCCGGCGCCGAGCTGTGGGTGCCGAGAGGACCTCGGCCCCACCCCCACCCACCTGGAGCACGCCTACCGACCGCGTCCGTCGTCGCATGTCGCCGGCGCCGACCACGTCGTGCTCGACGGCCCGCTGCTAACCGGCCGCCTGCTGCGCGACGTGGGCGACGCGCTCTGCAAGCCGCGCCGCAAGTTCTGGGGCCTGTACGACAACATGGGCACCACGCCAGACTGCGCCCGCTGCTGCACAATGCTCGCCACGCTGACCGCCGCCGGCCTCGTTCGCCAGCCCACCGGCAATACCGCCCAACGGTGGCTGCCCTGCCTTGCCTGGGATGGCCTCCGCCACGACCCCGATCCGGCCAGGGGATGGCGCTGGTCCTCCGAGGTTTGCCAGACCTGCCGTTGGCCGCTCACCGATCACGCCCTGCTGGCCCGGGTCGCGCGGTATGTCGAGCCGTTCGTCAGCGCCGCCGCACACCGGCTCGCGGTCTGGCCCACGACCACGGCGCTCGCCCCGCTGGTTCGGCAGGCGCTGACTGCGGCCGACCAGTGCCTCGCCGGGCAGCCGGCCATGGCGGCGAGCCTGCATCAGCGGCTCAGCCGATCGGCGATCCAGGCGGCGCTCGCCGCCATCGAGGGGATGTGACCGCCGATGCCCCAGACCCGCGACTACGCCAAGCTCGGCCAGGTCACCTGGCGCGCCGAGGTGGGCCTGAATGACGGCGCCGAGCCGCACGCCGAGACCGTCGCCGAGCTGGAGTTCCCCGGCGCCTGCTCCAAGGGCCTGGCAAAAGCATCCGTGACCCGCATCCTGCGTGGACATCGCAACCCACCGGAGCGTCCCGGCATCGGCCGCCCCTTCTACTGGGGCACGATCCGGCGCGGCACCTACCGCGACGACTCCTTCGACGACATCGACGACGGCCGAGTGCTGAACGCGGCCTGGGAGCCCGACCGGGACACCCGCGGCGAGCCGGTCGCCGACCACGCCCACCTGGGCGACGACGGCCAAGTCGTCTGGGATGGTGACGCCGAGCCGCCCCAAGGAGAGCAGGGAACACGCCTACCGAGTCCGGGGAAGCTCCTAGCCGCCGCGAACGTCGCCGGGCCCGATCCGCTCAAGCGACGCCTGTACGACGGTGTCGCGGTCTGGTGCTGCACCAGCACCGACGCCAGCCACGCGGACAGCCATCTGTGGCGGGTTGGCATGCGCCGCGCCGACGGCGGCTACCGGCCTGCCGACGATGACGACACCGCCTGCCCGGAGTGCGGCAGCCCCGGCCAGCAGGTCAGCCAGGTGCGCGCGTGGACCACGCAGGGGCGTCGCACCGCCAACCGACCACACCTCATGGGGAGGTGATGACCGCATGCGGGTCATCGACGTCAAGGTCAGCGATCAGGACGAGTTGCTGCTGCTCATCGACCGGATCCCACCGGTGGAAACGCTGGAGTTCCGCAAGGTGCGCATCGACAACCCTGCCGCCCCGGGGTACCTGTACGTCGCGGAACAGGACGGCTACGTCGATTTCCTCTTCCAGCACGACCCCGGCCACCCCCTGCACGGCCAGGGCTTCAACGGCCGCCAGTTCCACCTCCGCCTGGACGACGGCACCGCCGAGACGCTCAACGGGCCCATGTCGGCCAGCACCAGAACCGTCAACCAAAACTTCCCGGAGCTGGCCGCCCGCGACGTCGTGATCACCGACAGCCGAGCCCACTTCGACGACGGCATGGTGACAGCGGCAGGGGCGATCACCGCGGCGCTGTGGGATGAACTCGCCGATCGGGTTGAGCGGATGACCGAACAGGCGCGGCAGCGAATGCTGCAGCAAATGATCCCAGATGACGACGCCGAGATCCGGTGGGGGACGGGCCTCGAGCCAGACCCGGACCCGGCGGAGGTACTGGCCGATCAGGGACTCGTGCTGCTGTCAGGCTATGGCTACGCGATCCCCCACGGGGACCACGAGCAGGAGGTCGGCCGGCATGCTGGGCACGCGGACTCCCTGGACGACCCCGGTCTGGAGATCGATCTGCCGTGAGAAAGGCAGCAGACGAGTGAGCGCACCCGACCGCCACGAGCTGCCCTTGGAGGGGTTCTGGCAGCCGACCGGCGTGGTCGGCCCACCCGATGACGCGAAGGCCGTCGTGTCGGTCTGGACACCAGGGGCTGGCGACGGCGACCCGGGTGAGGCATGCGTCGATGTGACCGTGACCGAGCCGCTGACGCCGGCGGAAGCAGAACGGCTGAGCATGCTGGCTGCGGACGCAGCCAACACGGCCCGCGAGATCGCCGCATGGGCGATTCCGCTGTGGCAGGCAGCAAACGCCGGACGGTGAGTTATGGGGGCAGGAGGTGCAGGCCATAACCTCGAGGCGGCGGCTGCACCCGAGGAGACCAGCCCACAGGACCGCCCGGCCCCCTTGGTCGACGTCGATCAGCCAGCTCGGCCACGTGCCCCGGCGCGGGCACGTCGCACCGCCAAGCGCCGCACCCGGGCGGCGCCCGCCGACGACAGGGCCGAGGAAGAGGCGTACACGGTCCAGAAGTCCCCCCACTTCGCCGAGACGCACACCTGGCTGGTCATAGTCGACGGCGAGCAAGTCGGCCAGATCCGGCCCGCCTTCACCGCCGGACGGACCAGACGCTGGGAGCCGTACGTCAGCCTCGGCGCCGGCCTCGGCCAGGTCCGCGCCCAGGTCCTCGGCAGCCCCTCCAACACCTGCAAGACCGTGCAGGACGCCGCCGTCCAGGTCCTCATGGCCTGGCAGCGGACCCGCCGCAGCCGCAGCCGCGGCCGGCGCCGCTGATTCGCAGCTACAAAGCTGTAATCCCCGGGCCCGGCACCCTCAATGATCCACCGTCACGCCTCGGTCGATCGAAGGCGTTCCGCAATCGTCAGCCAGAGTTGCCGGGTCTCACCGTCAGGAAACTGGCCTATGGTCGCCTCGAACTCCCCGATGAGATTCCGACGAAGTTGGTCGTCCACGAGGACGTCGGAGGCTGCGTCAGCACTCGCCGTCCTCGCCGCAAGCTCCTGAAGTATCAGCACTGGGTCGGGATGGGCGCTCAGGATTCGTGCTGACTGCCTCACCTTCCACGTCTTCAGGTCGAGGTAGCCGTTCGCGTCGAAGAACAGCCCGATGAGGAGGCTCTCGATGTAGTGCGGAGGCCACGTGTCAGGATCGTCTGGCTGCACGGCCTCCACACCGTCCTCGATCACGACAAACGTGTCCTGGGACGCCCGACGCGCCACAGCGAGCCCAAGCCGTCGCTGATCCACGTCTGGGAGGTGGGGGAGGTCCGCGTAGCTGAGGCGCCGCTTCAGGTCCCCTCGGCGGAAGATCTCGCGTTCCAGGTCGCGCACCAGCGCGGTGACGTCGCCTGCGATGTACGGCTCGAGTCTACGCAGGGCCCAACTGCTCCAAAGCAAGGCGGCATCGAATGCGAGCTCAGCGTGCTCCTCCGTGATTGCAGTTGCCGCAGGGCGGCCATGACCAGTCCCATGGCGGTTGCGCATCTCGCCCAAGCCGATGACTACGGACTTCAACCCTTGGGCCACCTTGCGCGTCTCCGCGTCGTTGGCCAAGCCCTCTCCCGGCTGGAACTCGAGCAGCTTGTGCGCCGTGGTGATGAGCCCCGACACGGAGGCGCTGGCATCTGGGACTCCGCCCCGCTCGGCGAGGATTACCTTCGCGATCGACTCGCAGAGCTCCTTCGCGCTTCCGACGACGAGGGGACCATCAGAGGCCGCCTTGGCTCGCAGAAGGCGCGTCTCGGCCTCCTTGATCGCCGTCCACTCGTCCTCACCAAGGCCGTCAGGGCGTCTCAGGTTCGCCATAGGGGCTCAGAGTAACTGCCGAGTCCGCCGCACCCAACACCACGACCGTCCCGCTGCCGGCGCCTGAGGCCCGCCGCGGCGGTAATCCTGGATATCCAGGATGGATCGTCGCCGACCTCCAGAACGGCCCGGTCGCTGGCGTGGAAGTCGGCCGTCGGAGCTGTTCGTGGTCTGGCCGCTGTTGGCTCCGGCCTGGTCTGCCCTGGGACGGTACGGCATGATCGCCGGCATTCGCCGACGGGGGGGAGCGGCATCCCCTCGGCAGCAATACTGCCGCTGCGCCATCTGCGGCGGCGGTCGCCCCGGCTCCCTGGTGCTCGACCATGACCATGAGACGGGCCTGGTGCGCGGCTGGCCGTGCCACGCCTGCAACACGATCGAGGGCACCGGCCGGTGCAGCCCTCGATTCACCATCTATCGGGAGCGCCCACCTGCGGCGCTCCTCGGCCTCCAGGAGCGATACCCATCTCCGCCCAGCCTCTGGCCGGGCCCGCCGCGTGGTGGTGCGCACGCCCGCCCCGCTCAAGCAGCGCCTGGAGCGCCACGTCCGCCGCACCGGCGCCACCTAACCATGCTGGACACTTCCAGACCGCCGCCGCCCGCCTGCTCGCCAAGCTCGTCGCCGGCCGCGACCGCGGGCCGGTCTTCCTGACCGACCGGCGGCCGGGTCGCGCCCGCGCACCGGCCGCCGGCGACCTCGACCCCACCACCGGCCGGGCGAGGCTGTCGTATGAGATGGCCGAGCAGCTGTTCAAGCGCTACTCGGACGGCAGGACGCTGCACCAGCTCCGCCACTCCCGCCTGACCCATCTGGGCGAGCAGAACGTGAGCGCGCCGCTGCTGATGGCGATCTCAGGCCACAAGCGCCTGGCCACCCTCCAGCGCTACGTCAAGCCCAGCCAGGCGGCCATCGCCAAGCTCATGGCCGCCACCGACCCGACCGGCGCCGCGGCTGACCCGCAAAATGGCCGCTACAAACGGCCGCTACCAGCCGCATGCCCGGGTCAGCGCCAGCGCCGCTGCTGAGCTCGCCGGCGTTGGTCATCGCCGCCTGCAGCACGGTCGCAGGCCAGCCCCGGCGAGCGCGGCTGTGAGCCGGCGCGCCGCTTGGCGAAGCGGAGTCGGACATCTCGCTCGGGTCCACCCTATAATTTCATTTCATTTGCTATCGTTACATTGACTTATTCGATGTAATGAAATATTGTCCTCGTATGAGCGAGGACACCACCACCCAGACCGCGCAGCTCCTCTGCAAGTTCGCCACGCTGCGTGACCCGGCGTCCGGCGAGGCACTGTGCCAGCGGCCCCGACGTCCCGGCAGCGGCCGCGGCCGCCCGCCCGAGTTCTGCGACCTCAAGGACGAGCACGGCCGGGACGCGCACACCCCCGTGACCTTCTGGCGCACCCAGCAGCGGCTCGGCGCCGCCGCCGACACCGCCCAGCCGGACGACATGGACCGGCCCGTGAGCATGGCGGGCACCCGCCTGCGGGACAGCGTCACCCGTATCGAGCAGTCCGTCACCGGCCTCGTCGACGTCTTGGGGCAGGTCCGGCGGGACCTGGCCATCGTCCGCAACCCCGACGCCGTCGCCGCGCAGATCAGCGCGGTCGACGCCAACGCGACCCACCGCATCGACGAGGCCGAGGGCCAGCTCGCCCAGGAGCGCTCGCTGCGGCTTGAGGCCGAGGAGGCCAAGGCGGCCGCCAACGACGCTGCTGAGGCAATGGCCGCCGACCTCGCCGAGGCACAGCAGGCCGCCGAGGAAGCACAAGCCGACGCGGCCGCGGCCGACGAGCGCGCCCAGGCCGCCGAGCAGCGCGCTCGCGAGGCCGCCGAGCAAGCCGCTGCCGACATCGCCGCTGTCAAGGACCAGACCGCTGCCGACATCGCTGGGGCCCGCCGCCAGGCCACGGACGAGGTCGCGGAGGCCCAGGCTGCGGCGGATGAGCGCGCGCAGGCGGCGGAGCGGGCCGCACAGGCTCGCGCTGAGGCCGCCGAGCGGCGCGCCGCCGAGCAGGTCGCGCAGGTGCGGGCCGACGCGGATCGGCGGGCAGTGGCAGCCGAGCAGGTCGCCGAGCAGGCACGGGCCTCCGTGGCCGCGGCCGACGAGCGCGCCCAGGCCGCCGAGCGGCGCGCCCGCGAGACGGCCGAGCAGGCCACCGCCACGGAGCGGGCCGCGCAGGCTCGCGCTGAGGCCGCCGAGCGGCGCGCCGCCGAGCAGGTCGCGCAGGTGCGGGCCGACGCGGATCGGCGTGTTGAGGCGGCCGAGGCCCGCGCGGGCGAGCAGGTCGCTGCGGCCCGCGCCGACGCCGATCGGCGTGTCGAGGCCGAGCACGCTCGCCTGAGGGCCATGACCGACCTGCGAGACGCGGCTGTGGCCGAGCGGGAGCGGCTCGCCGCCCAGCTCGACCGGGAGGCCAGCCGTTCCGCCCAGCAGACGGCTACGCTCCAGGCAGCCGTGGAGCGTGCCCAGGCCGCTGCTGAGGCTGCCGACCGCCGGGCGGCGACGGCCGAGGCCCGCGCCGTCGAGCAGGTCGCGCAAGTGCGGGCCGACGCCGACGTCCGCGTCGGCGAGCTGCGCGCGGAACTGGAGCGGACGCGGACCCCGCCCGAGCCCACCCGGTCGGAGCCCGCGCCCGAACGCGGCAGCAGTCAGGCGAGTGGACAGCGCCGCCGCCGCGGCGGCACCTGATCCTCGACCACGCTGCACAACAGGAGGAACCCAGGAGGAAACCGATGGCCGCCGCATCAGCACCCGGGCCCGAACCCGCTTTG
>WNFZ01002419.1_pt1 | contig 17692 bp, 17 predicted proteins | sample 5400081 | NCBI WGS metagenome assembly WNFZ01 (sample SAMN13153365, study PRJNA577476) | soil metagenome | isolation source: 80 cm soil or saprolite under grassland replicate 1 | place: USA:California | collected 2016-06-15 | reverse complement strand
AGCGGTTGGCGACGGTCGCCGGCGTGCATCGCTCATGCAGACTGACCAGGAACGCCTCGACGTCCTCGCGGCGCACCTCCGTGAGCGGCCGACCGTCCCGCTGGCGGAGGAACGTGCTCAGGAGCTGGACGGCCTCCAGGTAGGTCTCGATCGTCCGGGGCGACTTCCGTTCGGCCCGGAGGTGCCGCTCGAAGGAGCGGGCGAGGTCGTTTACGCTTGGGTCTGTCACAGCAGTAGGGTACCATGCGCAGTCAGGCGCTCTTGGCTCACTGTGCTAGGGTCTGGAGAGGAGGTGCTGAGGAGAACTAGCAGGTCAGATGCAGTTTTCCGAGGGGCTGTAGCTCAGTTGGAAGAGCACCTGCTTTGCAAGCAGGGGGTCGTGGGTTCGAGTCCCATCAGCTCCACCACCTTCCCGCCCTGGTCAGCGGCCTTCTTGGTAGAGCGCCTCCGAGGCTTCCGCTTGCCGCGTGCCACGTCCGTGCCACTTCGGTCGCGCTTCGGCTTGGCCTTGAGCGGCCTGACGTTGCCGAGGCCTTCCAGGGCGTCGGCGATGGCCGCGTCGCGCTCGGCGACGACGTGCTGGTAGCGGATGGCCGCCTCGTACGAGGAGTGTCCGATGCGCGCCATCAGCTCCTTGGTGGTTGCCCCGGCCGCCGCGGCGAGGGTCGCCGCGCTGTGGCGAAGGTCGTGGAAGCGGAGGCCCTCGACACCGACCGCCTCGACCGCAGGCAGCCAGACGCGGCGGCGGAAGTTGCTCCGTCGCAGGAGGCCGCCCTCTGGCGCCGGGAACACGAGCCCTTTGGCGTCCTCCTCCGCCCAGGTCCCGAGGTGCTCCTTGAGCGCGTCGGCGACGAAGCGCGGTATCGTGACCACCCGCTTGCCGGCCTCGCTCTTGGGCGAGCCGGGCCGGAGATGGCCGTCGATCTCGGTGATCTGCTCCACCACCGCCACCGTCCGGGCCTCTAGGTCGACCCGGTGGCGGCGTAGCCCGACCAGCTCGCCCCAGCGCAGCCCACAGTAGCCGGCGAGCAGCACCAGGGCTCGGTAGCGCGGCGCGACCTCGGCGGCCAAGGCGTTGATCTGCGCCGGCGAGGCGAACCGCATCTCCGGCGAGCGCTCCCGGCCGGCGCCCTTGACCTTCCAGGTCGTATGCAGGATGTAGCGGTTCTCGACCGCGGCGCCCATGATCCGCGCGAACAGCCGGTAGGCCTTGGCGACGGTCGCCTCGCTGATGCTAGGCAGCGCGCGGAGCTGGTCGAGCCACTCCACCGCGAGCGCGTCGTCGATGTCGTTCAGGGCGACGTCGGCGAATGTCGGCTTGATGAAGCGCCGGAGCAAGTAGTCGTACAGGTCGCGCGTGGTCGGGCGCAGGGTGGCGCCCTTCATCCACTGGTCGGCCCAGGCGCCGAAGCGTGTCTCGCCGCGTTTGGGGTCGTGGAAGGAACCGCGGAGCTGGTCGGCCTCCACCACGGCGAGGTAGCGCGTAGCGTCGGTCTTGGTCGGGAACGTGTGCGGCGACGCGACGAGGCGACCGCGCTTGTCCCGGTAGCGGGCCTGCCAGCGGCCCGACGGTAGCTGCCGGACGGCGCCGAACGAGCGCCGGCGCCGGCGCTTGTTGGTGAACTGCCTGTCGTTCTCAGTGCTCATGGTGGTGCTCTCCTCGGTCAGCTTGCGCGGCGGCGGACGGTCGAGGCCCGCATCGCCTCGACCCGGTTAGCCGCGAGGTAGTCGGCGATGTCGCGCTCGTGGAAGCGGACGTAGCGTCCGACCTTGTGGTAGGTAATGCGCCGTTCGGCCACGAGGCGCCGCACGAAGCGCGGCGGTACGTCGAGCCGCTTGGCAACCTCTTCGAGGCTGAGTAATTCGCCTTCCATTGCGTTGCATCACTCCGTTGATCAGCCGCTCAGGCGCAGGCGGTGGTAGTTCTGGACTCCTCATGAGCGACCCGGCGCCGGACCCTGGCCTCCTCCGCCATCACCCCGGCGAGGTCGGTATCCGCCGGCGTGGTGTAGCCACGGCCGGCGAAGCGCCATTGGGCGAGGATCACGACGCCGCCGGCTCCGGCCGAGCGCCCCCAGGCGTCGCGCGGATCGCCGTTGAAGCGAACCCGGATCGCGTGCTCGGCTCGTGCACGGCGGAGCGCTCCGAAGGTGGTCGCGTAGCGTCGGCTCTTGGTCAAGAAGTGGCCGCCGAAGCCGAGCTGATGCGCCCACTGGCGCAGCCGAAGGCCGGCGAACTCCGGTCGGCCTCCGAGCGACCAACAGGCCCGCACCAGCCGAGCGACGTGCTCGCCGAGGTCCTGGTGCTCGATGTCAGGGCCTCGGACGCGATGGTCGAGGCCGCCGAACTCCTCCGCGCTCTTGGTCGCGTACTTGGCGATGTAGGCCGCGACCGCCTCGGCGGACAGGTCCTCCGCCCCGTGCGTCGCGGTGATGCGATGGATCTCGAGTTGGTCGCCCCAGCGCGCCGCCAGCGAGGCGCCCGAGGCCTCGATCCGGCCCGGCCAGGGCATGGCGACGCGACGCGCGGCCTCGCGGACGGCTTGTTCGAGGACCTCCGTTGTGAACTGCGGCGGCGGAGGCTCGATCTCGCCGGCGCCGTCCCCCGCAGCGTCGAGGCGGACGAGCGCGTGGAAGTGGACCACGCCGCGGCGCTGGTACTCGGCGACCTTGGCGTAGCTGACGCGCACCGCCTCCGCGAGCTTCGCCGGTGTGAGCCCGGCAGCCCGCGCCAGCTCGCGGCGGAGGTAGACGGTGGTCCGGCGCCACAGCGCCGGGGCGAGCGCGTTCCAGATGACCGCGGCCTGGTAGTCGAAGCAGTCTGGACAGATCGGCTCGCCGAGGTCCTGGTCGTTGGCCTCGTGTCGGCGCCAGCACGCGGCCGGACAGCCGTGCGGGCATCGCGCGTTTGGACTGCGCGGATGGCACGGCCGGACGGTCGCGCCGTGCTCGCGGCGGCTATGGACCGGGCCGAACGACGGTGCCGTGAACGTGACGAACAGGCGCGGATGCTCGGCGACGCCTGCCGGGACGCCCTTGCCGCCGCGCAGGCCCGCGGCGACCAGGTGCCATGCGTCGCGGCGGTAGACCTCGCTGCACGGGCGGCAGCAGGAGGCGCGGCGGTTGCCGCATGCCTTGAAGGTCACACCGTCCGGCTCGGCCTTGCTGGTGTAGGTGCGCCGCACCTCGCCCGTCGCGAGGTCGGCCTCCTCGACCCGCCCGACCAGGCGCACCGGTTGCTCGCAGCAGCCGGCCTGCCTGACCTGCTCGACCCAGCGACGGTATCGAGCCGGATCGGCGGCTCGGGCGCGCAGCCCGTCGGCGTTGAGGATTACAGTTGGTCCCGCCAAGGGGACATCTCCTCCTGGTGGCGGGAGCGGGGCGCGTCCACTCCTCAGCGGCTTCGCGCCCCGCTCCTGGGTTTCGTGTCAGCCCTCGTGGCCAAGCGCGACGATCAGCATCAGCGCGTTGAACCGCAGGCCCTCCGGTACCGCCATGACGGCCCGGAGTGTGGACGCCGGGATGAAGAAGCACTCTTGCGGCCCGACCTCCGGCTTGAGGTCGATCCAGACGCCAGAGGGCGTCGGCGAGACGCGGAGATCGCCGAGCAGCTCCGACTCGCTCGCCTCGGCCTTGCCGAGGTGCTGGGCGAGGTGCTGGTCGAGGGCGGCGAGCGCCTGCGAGCGCATCTCCGACGGCGCATCGGCGAGCCGATGCAGCTCGGGCGCGCTCAGGAAGGAGCGCCGGGCGTCGCCGTCGGGATAGTGGATCTCCAGCCAGAGCCCGCCGTCGGTTAGCTCGACCTCGATACCCTCGGTCGTGATCGGGCAAGCCCATGTGCCATTGGTGGTCATGACATCTCCTCACGGATGGGATGAGCGGGGCGCGTCCACTCCTCAGCGGCTTTGCGCCCCGCTCGTGGATTGGGTCGTACAGGGTCAGCTCAGGCCGGACAGCGGCGGCTGCTCGCGGTCGTCGCGGCTGGCGGCTCGGAGGTGCTCGGCGCGGCGCCCGAGGATCTCCAGGTCCTCGTCGCCGAGGTAGCAGGTGCGCATGCGTACGGGCCGGTCGCCTTCGTGGAGCAGGAAGCCGACGCCGCGCTCCGCCGAGTCGATGGTCGCGGCCGAGTAGCCCATGGACGCCCAGCCGGCGCCAAGGATCGTGTCGGAGGCTTGCGGCGTCGAGCACCGCAGCGCCCAGCGGAAGCCGAACAGGTCGCGCAGGTACGTCGGCACCGTGTCGCCGCTCGGCTTCTGCGTGGCGGCGATGACGATGATCCCTGGCGCCCGGCCGCGGGAGACGATATCTCGGAGCAGGCGCGAGAACTCGGTGCACTGCCTCCGGTCTGGCCCGGTGCAATAGTAGGCCAGCTCGTCGACCACGATCACCAGCGGCCGGATGCCGCCGCCCTGGGAGAACTTGCGCCGCCGGTCGGCCAGCAGCCGCAGGAGGCGCCCGTCCAGCTCCGCCTGCACCTCGCGGAGGGTGTCGATCGCGTCGTCGAGGCTCGGCCCGACGATCCGGTCGGCGCAGCCGGCCCAGGTCGCCAGCTCGACCCGCTTGCCGTCCAACAGAATCAGGTCGACCTCGGGATCGAGCGCCGCCGAGGCGACGAGCATCGAGGCAGCCACCGACTTGCCGGCGCCCGGCTCGCCGCCGATGAGGACGTTCCGCTCCGGGAGGGAGACCGTCACCCATATGCCATCCTCGTCGACCCCGACCGGGATCGGCTCCCACAGCGACAGCCGAGGCGCGAGCAGCTCCGGCCAGCCGAGAGAGGGGTACTCGGACAGCGGATCGCGTCGAACGATCGTGACCTCGGCAAAGCGGGCGTTCGCCAGGTCGCGGTTGACACGGATCTCGCGCACCGCCAGGCAGGCGGCGACCGTCTCCGCCGCATCGGCAAGGTCCGAGGTGCGGCGCCCGGCGGGAATCTGGACCCGCATCAGGTCGCCCGCAGGGATCGGCTCTATCCTCACTGGTTTCGGTACCCGGTCGCTGTATGTGGCGAGCCCGGCATGGCGCACCGCTTGGAGCCAGTGCCGCCGCACCGATGAACGGTGGAGGATCAGCCGGGCGCGGTCTCGCGCCCGTGGCGGCCACGCCGGCGCCGAGAGAACGAGCGAGGCGAGCGCCAGGCTTCCCCACAGGCGACCGAGGCTGCCTGCCAGCTCTACCCACACGAAGGCGAGCAGGAGCGCCGCGCCCGCCTCGACCCGCCATGACCACGCCGGGCGGAGGAGGTTGCGGACGAGCCAGCCGGCGAGGGTCGCGCGGACTGGCTGATGAAGGGTGGGAGGTGTGCGCTCGAACGGTGGCGGCGCGCTGAGCGACTGCCGGTACGGGTCAGCCATTGGCGCCGCCCCCGCTCGAAACCAGCTCGTGCAGGGCGTTGAGGGCTGTCAACGTGACCTCGCGTGCGAAGGTGATCATCAGGTTCGGCTCGATGGCGATCAGGAGGAGAAGGAGCAGGACGAGCAGGAACCGTTTCACTTCCGTTCCTTCCAGGTGGCGGGAGCGGGGCGCGTCCACTCCTCAGCGGCTTCGCGCCCCGGTCCCCGGATGGTGTTGCTGTGTGCGTCAGGAGGCCCGGGCCGTCGGCTTCGCCAACGGCTCGATCCCCGCGGCCCGGTACGCGACGCCGTTGCGCTCGCTGGTCGCCCACGGCACGGCCACCAGGTCGATGACCTTTACGGGAGTCCCGATCGGCGCTTCGGGCGGGGCGCCGGCGAGCTTGACGCTCACGATCTCGGACTTCTGCTTGCCGCTCCGGTCGTCCCTGTACGAGGCGATGAGCTGTACGGCGTAGATGGGCTGGCCCTGGCCGTCGGCCTTGGGCTGCTTGGTCTCGAAGTCGATCACCAACTCCGGCTCGGACCCGACGGTGAACGTGAGCCAGGAGGTATTGAGCACCAACTTCAACAGAGGTCATCTCCTTGCGATGCGACTTGTCTTTACAACTTCCTTCGGCGTCCCGTGAGGCAGACTCCTTCCTGCCGTAGCCGAAGCTGGACAGCAGTAGATAGAGGTGTGGGGGTTGGCGGCTTCCCGGTGAGGTTCCGTCACTCGGTCGAAGGGAGGATGCCCCGCCGCCCGCGCTCTGTAGTTGTGAAAGGTGCTTGCTCGTGCTTTGCCGTCAGGTGTCGCAGCAGCCCGTGGGCCGGGCGCGGCTGTCGGCCTACGTCGCGCCGCCCGCCGGCTCGATCCGCTCGGCGCGGAACACCAGGCCAGAGCGGTTACCGATGGTCCACGAGACGGCGGCGAGCCCGGCGACGTCGACGACGACACCCGGCCGGACGTCGGCGGAGGGTTCGCGCGCTACCTCGACGGCGATGGTTCCGACCGTGCCCCGCCAGCTCGTGACGAGCTGGACCATGAACAGCGGCCTCCCTTCCCTGGTGGTACGCGCGCGAGCGCTGGTCGGGTCGCGGAGCGGCTCCGGTCTGCTGAGGACCTGGAACGCCATCTCGGAGGTGTCGATCGGGAGCCGCATCCGTCCTTCCTGTCCCAGAAATTTGTTAGGACAAGTTAGACAGTAGCATGGACCTCCGTCAAGATGTACTGACTAGTAGCCGACAATTGGCACGCCGGCTTAGGCTCCGCAGGTCGTCGACACGGCAGGGGGGAGGGGATGTCGTTGGACGCTCGGCCCGACCGGGAGGCGAAGTACCAGCAGGTCGCCGACCGGCTTCGCGGCGCCATCCAGAGCGGCGAGCTACGTCCCGGCGAGGCCCTGCCGACCGAGAAGCAACTCGCCGAGCGCTATGGCGTCAGCCGGCCGACGATCCGGGCAGCTCTCGGCCTCCTGCGTACCGAGGGTCTCGTCGACGCCCGCCAGGGCAGCGGCGCCTTCGTGCGGCTCCGCAGGGCGCCCCGCCGCGTTCCAATCCCCCGACTACCCGACGCTGGCGGCGGTCCAGGAAGCCGTGACGGCCGCTCGATCACGGAAGCCGGCCCGACGACCGTTTGGGGCGAGGTCGCGAGCCTCCTCGGCGCGGACGAGGGCTCTCAAGCCTTCGTCCGGCGGGGAGTCGTGACCACCGCCGAGGGCGAGCCCCGGGAGCTGGTCGCCAACTACTTCCCGCTCCTACAGAAGCCGCCGCAGCGGACCGCGGACCGGCTGGCCTCGGTCATCTCGGCGCGGATGCCGTCGCGTGACGAGGCCGCGGCTCTGGCTACCCCTCCCGGCGTGCCGCTACTGGCGATGCTCCTCGCCTCCTATGATGAGGACGGCGACCCGATCCAGGTCATGGAAACGGTCTGGCCGGCCGACCGCTATGCCATCTACGACGAGTACCCCTCCGGTCAGCCGGTCCCCACCCAGACCCTCGACCCCGACGCTGAGCGACATCTCCGCGTGGTAACAGAGGCCCTCCGCGACGGCCCAGCGCAGTCCGCCGAGCCCGAGTAGGGCGAGGATCTCGAATCCTCGGCCTTCGCTAGACTCTCAAGTCTAGAGTCTGGACTCCGGAGTCCGGACCCGACACTCTGGACAGGGGAGAGAGCCACCTCTCACCGAACGTCGACGGTGCTGACCGGAGAGCCCGTGGCCCGACACTCGGCCGACGTTCGGGGGTTGCGGTGGCCACCACGACGCTCGTCGCCAAGGCGCAAGCGGCGCTCGAAGCGGAGCTTCAGCGGTTCGTTGCTGGCGAGCCGGATCGGAGCGTCGCCGTCCATGTGCTCGACGGTCCACTGCTACGCGCTGAGGTCGCGGCTAACGTCGTTCGCCCGGCGGCGAGCTTCCTCAAGCTGCTGCCGGCCCTAGCCCTGTACGACGCCGGCGAGCGTGGCGAGATCGACCTCGACACCACGGTCACCCGTAAGGAGGTCGGCTATACCGCGTACCCGAGCATCCTCGCCGCCTTCCAGGATCACCGGCGATTGGCTCTGCGCGAGGTGTGCGCCTTCAGCCTGATGACCAGCGACAACCCCGCCGCTGAGTACCTCCGTCGCCTCGTAGGTCATGACCGGATTAAGCGAATCTGCGAGAACTTGCAGCTTAGCCGAACAGCGATGATAGTAGGCTTTACCGACCAGGAACTCGGCGCCGTCGGCCGCCGCAACGTCTCCACGGCGCGGGAAGCCTTGCGCATCATCGAGCACATCGAGGCGTCGCCACGGCTGGGCGAACTCCGCCGGTTCCTCGTCAACAACCAACGGAACATGCGTATCCCCGTCCGATTGGAAGACGAGATTCCGGTGATGCACAAGACAGGGAGCCTGGCGACCGTGGTCAACGACGTTGGCGTCATCCATCTGCCGCAGGCGCGGATCGCGCTCGCCTACTTCTGCGCCAACGAAGCCGACACTGCCCTCGCGGGCGTCGCCATCGGCGATTCGGCCCTGCGCGTCGTGGAGATCGTCTCCGAGATCCACACCTGAGTCCCCGCCGCATGAGAGCCGTCCCGGCCGTCTGGATTCGGCGATCGGTGCTCCTGGCCAACGCGCTCGCACTCGTCGTCGGCCTGGTCCTGGTCGTCATCGCCGCATTCCTCAGCGAACAGCAGGTACTTGCGACCGTGCTGAGCCTCATCGGCGGCGCCTTCGTGTCGGCCGCCGTCGTCACCTTGGTACTTGGCGCGCTCGCCGTCCGGGAGACGGTCGAGCAGGTCGACAGCGCGCTCCTGCGTGGACTCCAAGACGTCCTCGACCCAATCCGCGACCCGGTGTTCGCAGGGTCGCTGACCGCCTACAGGTGGGATTGCTTCCTCGCCTGCCCGATGCCGGACGACGAGCACCCGGACTACGCGTATCAAAACATGCGGATCTCCTACCGAGTCGACGCCGTGCCGGCCACGCTCCAGCTCGTCTGCGCCGCCTCGCGTGACGACCGCGCCCTGGAGGAATTCCGCGCCGAGGATTTCATCCTCCGCTGGCTGATCGACGATGACCTCGACCCCACCGACCCGATGATCTTCCGGGCCGGGATCGTCTCGGTGGATAACGAGCATCTGAAGAGCCGACCGGTGAGGACCGTCAACGTGAGAGGCGGCACAGCTCGCATTCTGAGCTACAACGTACCGCGCCGGCTCCGCCAGACCACCGGCCATACGGTCGAATTCCAAGTCCTCGTCCGTAAGCACGTCGGCCGCGAGACGCGGCTCCGTATTCAGGCGCAGCTCTTCCGCAGCGTTACCGATGCCGAGTACCGGTTGTCCGTCGACGCGGGTTTGAACGTCACGCGGCTCTGGCCGAGCGCCGCAGAGGTGAGCGCCATCGGTGCCGCCCGTGGCGGCAGCATCGAAGCAACGTACGCCCGGCCGTTCGACAACCGAGCGGCGATCGTCCACCTCCCGTTTCCGCTCCAGCCGGGAAGTACGATCGCCTTCCTCGTCGACCGGGACCCGACCGTCCAGAACGGGTAAGCGCGCCCCCGGCTTGGAGCAGCGATTACCAGCGGCGGAAGCCCGCGGGGATTGCGGTATCGTCCGTTTGTCGGCACTGGCTCCGGTCGGTGCTGGCCACGGCCGGGGGGGAGGTGGCTCTCCCGCCCCGGCCACCCTCCTTCGTGACGCCGGCGAGGTACTCGCTCGCCAAGTGGCCGACCTCCGACCCAGGGTCCTCGATGTTGTCTTGGCCGTAGTTCCCGGCCGGAGGTCGACGTTCTCGTCAGGGCGGACCTGACGAAGCGTTGGTGGGAAGATTGATCTCCGGCCAGTCGCCGACCATTCGAAGCCCGGTCGCGTCCTTGAGCGCCTCGGCCAGCCCTGGTAAGTGGCCCATCAACTCGACCAGCCGTCGTCCGGTGGGCTCGGTCGAGCCTCGCTCCCATTGACTGATGGACGACTGGCGGAGGCCGAGACGCTCCGCAAGCTCGCCTTGGGTCAGGCCGGCTTGCTGCCGTACCACCCGAATCGCGGTGGCCAATGGCCGATCCGCACCGCCCTCCCGCGAGCGCGGTCGTCGGGATGGCACTGTGGAGCCGGATGGGTCGGCCCGCTTCACCAGCTCGTCGAAGCGTTCCGCCGGAAGTGCCGCGACGACCCGGACCAGCGCCGCCGCCGGCAAGCCGTCGCGGAATCGGCGAGTGAACTCGCCCGGCGCCATCCCGCGGACAACCCACAGGAGCCGATCGTCTTCGGCAGTGACCCGCCCGGGCGCAGCCGGTCCATCACTCATCATCGGCCGTCGCATGTTCAAGCGGTTGCCCCGCGGCTCGCCTCGCCAGCTCACGCAGCCTGTCGGGGAGACGTAGCAGCTCGGCGTTCGTCTCATACACCGCACCGGGTAGCTCGACGTCGGCCATAGTGGCCCGGCCGATGAATTCGTTCGTCCTCGTCTGGAGCCACTCCGCTTCCCGAACGAGTTCGTCCAGTGCGAGCAGACGGCGACTGCGTGGATCGTGCTGCATGGCGATCATCCCTTGCGTGGTACAGAACCGACTGGAAGGTCGGGCCGGGAGGCATTCAACGAGGTCCTCGAGCCCCTCGAACGACGCCTCCCGGCCCGCCGGTAGCTACCGTGGCGCCGATCGCGTCAGCGCCGCCGGCAGCGCAAACCGCAGGCCGGCGCGTGAGCGCCCTCCTGGGTTCGTGATCGGGGAGCGAGCCGGGGATCACGACGGTGGCTCGCCGCGCCCCGGACATCGCTCCCCTACTACGGCCGAGTCCCCGGTACCTCGACCGCAGCGGTAGGACCCACGCCCGACTCCGGGCCGGTCTGCCTGTGTGTCCAGCGATCCAGCTCGCCGCCGGCGCCGGAGCGCCCGTCAGCGGCAGGGATCGCCGCATCGACAGCGCGCGCGGGGGCAGCGCCAAAGCGGGCGCGCCTCGCCGCCGGCGAGCTGGTGAGGATGGAAGACGAGTGAGCGATGGCAATGGCCCGAGAACGCGGGCAGCCATCAACAGGAACATGAGCGCGCGAGTGCGCACAGAGACGACCATCGACCCGCACTCCTCCGGTTGAGTGACGGCACGCCTGGACGGGAGGTGGCTCTCCCACCTCGGCGCTTGCAGCACCAAGGCTTCCAGCCGTGAGGCCCTACTCTTCTACTACGTTCGGCCGCCGAACACCAGTCGTCCCACCCGCGGCCTCCACGCCGATCGCCCGCCGATCACACCATCCGTCGCCCGTGTTACGAGTTTCCATACCTGCTCAAGCCGGCCCTGCGGACGGCCGCCTGCGGCGGCCGTCCTCGTTCCGGCATAGACACGAGGGGGCACCCGGGAACCGGCCTCACCCTTGACGTTGGCGGCATGGAACCACCAGGCGGACGAAGGTTGTTCAGTGGCCGGGTAACGACACACGTCGGCCTGGCTGAGCAGCGTTGCCGCATGCGATGTTCATCGACGGCAGGCACGGCCCCGGCCGCACCAGTGGGCGATGATGGTCGCTGACCTCCGCCCCCGGCGACCCACGGCACGATCGTCGCCGAAATCACATGTCAGGCCAGGTGTCCCACCCAGCCTCTAGCTTGTTGACTGCTGGCCGTCTGGCCGTGCGGGCCATCTCTGGGGCAGGATGGGCGTTGGTTCTTGATTTTCCCCCTCAGTTGAGGGAACATTCCGCGAAGTCGACCCGGAGGTGAACGAATGACCGTGGTACAAGCGGCTCGCAGCGAAGTGCACGACAGGCTGGCCGATCTGGGGCTCACTGTTGGGGAGCTGCACGACGTACTCAACCGGGCCGAAGCCGAGCGGAGAACCTGTACCGGGTTCGATCCTCCCGGGTTGCCTGGCAGCGTCTTCTGGGGCCGCGTCATCCGTTTCCTGCGCGAGACGTACGTACCGAAGGGCTGGAAGGCCCGTAACATTGACCAGTTGCCGCTATTGATTAGTCCGGACAGAAGCCTGGCGGTCACGGCCTCCAGCGGTGATTGGGCAGCCGGACTTTCCTCGCTATACACCCCAAGGACTCGGTACCCGAAGGGAGCGGCTACCGGCCGACGCGTCGAGGCCAATGGCCAGTTCACCATCCCGGGATTACCAGCGGACCTGACGGAAGACGCAGACGAGGACGACTCGCTCGCTACCTGGATACTCCTGTACTACCACGAGAAGGGAAACGAGCAGACTAAGTTGCGCTGCGAGTTGTCCTTGCCCAGCGAGATCGGTGCCCGGGGCAGGATCGACAGGTGGAGCGACCGCATCATCCTGCCTTCCCTTGAGTTCCCCGAGGACGTGATCGGCCTTGGTGGCGCGGACGACGACGAGGGGCTGGGTGCGATCGATGTGCCCGTCGAACGACTTGGTTCCTGATTTCCTAGATGGGAGGCTTGGTGATGCGGAATGATTACCGCTTCCCGTCTCACCCTTGCGCGCAAGCGCCGAGGTATGACCTTGGTCCGGCTTTCCCAACTGGCCGGCGTTTCCACGCGAACCCTTTCGGCGTACGAGAACAACGAAGGGCAGCCGAGTCCTGAAACCCTCTCGCGGCTCGCTGAGGTTTTGAACTTTCCGGTGTCATTCTTTTCAGCCGAGGAGCTGGATGAGCTTACTCCTGATGCCGCTAGTTTTCGTGCTTTAAGCAAGCTGACTGCTGCCCAGCGAGATGCTGCGTTGAGCGCCGGCCGTATCGCCATGGAACTAAGCGCCTGGATCAGGGACCGATTTCGGCTTCCAGAGCCACAAGTTCCGTCACTCAATCTGTTCCACAATGTGAAAGAGGCTGCGAATCCCGAGAGCGCCGCCGAAGTGGTCCGCGCTCGATGGGGTCTTGGTAGTGCTCCAGTGCAGAATATGATTCACCTACTCGAGGCGCACGGAGTACATGTGTTCTCTCTTGCGCAACAATGCATAGAAGTCGACGCCTTTTCACTTTGGTGGAGGGGCGCCCCCTTCATCTTCGTTAACACGATGAAGACTGCTGAGCGCAGCAGATTCGATGCTGCTCATGAGTTGGGACACCTGGCTCTGCATGGCGAGGATCGGATACCGCATGGGCGAGAGCAAGAGCAAGAGGCAAATCATTTTGCCGCCTCCTTCCTCATGCCGAAAAGTAGTGTTCTTGCCCATATGCCGAGATATCCGTCGACTCAACAGATCATTGCGGGAAAGCGGATTTGGAAAGTCGCGGCGATGGCTCTTACACATCGGCTATATGAAGTCGGCCTTAGCAGCGACTGGCACTATCGTAATGCTTCTATTGAGCTAGGCCGCCTCGGATATCGAAGTGGGGAGCCGGGAGGAATCCAGCGGGAGTCTTCGCAAGTATTCACAAAAGTCTTCTCTGTGCTCCGCGCTGAAGGATTGAGCCTCGCTGAAGTGGCTAGAGACCTTCATGTGTCAACGGTGGACCTCAATGAAGCCGTCTTTGGGCTAGTGGTAACTGCCTTGGAGGGTGGTGCGTCAGGCGGGGAGGCGGAACGCCCTAGGCTCAAGGTGGTCTGAAGACGCCTCCCATCAACCGGTCGAGTCCCGACGATGGTGGCGTCCCAGTCGGCTATGACGTCCTGGTGGCAAGAGCGGCGACTGTGGTTGAGTGCGCCTGTCTGGTTGAACTGAACTCACGCAGGAAGCGGCCTCCAGCGGCCTTCCTAGGCCGGCACAAGACATGACCACTCTAGGCAGCATCGGGGACGTTCTGCGCCTTCCTCGCGAATGCTCTATTTCGCTGATGAGCCATGGCTAGCCTATACTGGCCCGCCAAGACAAGAAGAGCAGAAGGGTCCACCGGTGGCTGTTCGAATCTACGCAGACGAAGCCGGCACTCATGGCGGCGATTGGCTCATCATCGGAATGCTGTTCGTTCCTGACCACGGCCCGCTGCACTCGGCCCTTTGTGCATCGAAGGAGAATCATAAATATTACAATGCCAAGCCGAGGCGAAAGGCCCGGTATAAGGAAACACATCTCGCGGAATTCCGCTCCCAGCGCGACGTGGACGTTGCTCGGGAATGGTTCGATGCGTTCGCCGTCCATAACTGTTTCTACCGAAGTTTGGTTTTCGACTGGTCGACCTGGGATGCGCACTTCTTCGGAGACCCCTTCGAGCCGGAAGCACTAAAGCGACGTCGGGCGTACAAGAAGTGGGCGGAGCTTCTTCTACAACCTGAATTCTCCACCCCATTAGAGGGCTACGCCCCAATACGCGACGCTAAGTTCTATCTAGATCGATTGCGAATCTTGTACGAATACGATGTACTCGATCATCTTGCAGATCGATTTTCTCCACCCGCTTCCTACCTCGGCTCCTCTCGATTCATCGCAAGCCTCCAGCATACAAATTCCTGGGCAGACGCAAATCAGTGCCTGCAGCTTTGTGACCTACTGACCGGTTGCATCTACCAGGAGCTTGTACCGTCGCAGAACCGATTCAAGCTTGCAGCCAGAGACTCGCTCAAGAATCGCTTGCAGCAATTGGGAGTGGAGCGACTTGACCGCGGCTATTGGCGCCAGTATCACCCTGTAAGTCTTCGCCAGAAGCAGCCCAAGTTTAGCTGCTGGTTCTGGGAGCCCGAAGGGCGTCGTGATGGTGGCAGACGGACGCGACCTCCTCAGCAACCCAAGAGAAGGAGACGCCGCTAAGAAGCGGACACCTGGATGGGCCTGCTGTCATAGGCGATCGGGTAAAACCCAAACCCTCGGCGGGCGCTCCAGGTGCCCAAGAGGACGGTACCGCATCTGGACACGGCTTACAACTTACGAATCCAGACATACAAAAAAAATCGACCAGATGGCTCTTCGCGAGGAAGCACCCCCACCGGGCCGACTGTCGGCAGCGTAGCACCCTCTCCACCGCGCCGCCTATGGCGGCCTGCCAACAAGGCAGGTGGTCACTGAGGACTGCCTCACCTTCGGGTCGAGCTGGTGACCGTCGCCGCCACGCCTGAGCCAGGTTCGTCCTCACTGGCCGTGCCCTCCATGTGCCCGTAGCATCGGCACCTGATGGTCCCTCACGGTCAACAGTGGTCGATCGCAGGAAGGCCTGACCCGCGCGATCGGTGCCTCATGTGGGTTCGGGGCACGGCCCGGACGCGCCTTCCAAGCTCGTGTCCGGCTCCTCCTGGGTCCGCGCCGCATCGGTCAACCCCGGATTCTCAGCAGCACGAGCGGTCACGACGGGGTACGAAGGAATCGCAGCTCACCACACCTGCGTGCCCGGGACCTCGGCCGATGGAGCGAGGGAGGGTGGAGTTCGCGGCTTGCCGCCTCAGCAGACGACAATGGACAGCACACGGGAGGTAGCGATGCGGATCGTGCTGGCAACAGAACGCGAGCACGCGATCGCACGCCTGCAGGAGCTGACGCTTGCGGTGCAGAACCTCCTCAGCGGCACGACCGGTGTACCCCCACGAGAGCTACGGCGCTCATTCCTTCGATGGATGGCCGAGGCTGAAAGCCTCGTCCGGTCGGCGTTCGCCTCCATGGAGCCATCGATCGCGTTCGACTCGTCGCGTCTTGTAGCCTTGCAGGGCGACCGTATCGCAGCCGATCAGATCTACCCGGTGCTCCAGGCCGAGGGCGCACGGTTAATCGGCCAGCTTGAGGCGGCCGCCCATGCGCTCACCTCACCGTTTCCAGCGCCGGTCCTGGAGCAGGACCGCACAATCGTCGTGTTGGACACGAACACACTGCTGCACTACCGCAACCCCGACCAAATAGATTGGCAAGCGCTTACCGGAGCGTCGGATGTCCTGTTGGTTGTCCCGCTGGTCGTTTTGGACGAGCTTGACGACAAGCGCAACGCAAAGGACACCAGCTTGGCGCGCCGCGCTCGCAATATCGCCTCGACCATCGAGAAGTGGACGGCGAATGCAGGCGCGGCCAGGCCGACGGAGTTGGTCAACGGCGTGGCCATCGTGGTGCTTAGCGAGGAGCCGGGTCATCGTCGTCTGCCGAACAACGATGACGAGATCATCGCGGTGGCGCGCAGCCTTGCCGACCGTGGTGAGAGGGTCTTTGTTGCCACTGCGGATGGCGGCATGCGCACCCGCGCGCGAGTCCGCGACGTCAGCGTGCTCGGTCTGCCCGACGATCACCGGCTGGAGACGCCAGATCCAGTGGAACAGGACAACGTCGCCTTGCGTCGCCAGCTCAATGAGATGCAAGCACAACGTCCTGCTCTGCGCGTCCTCACCGCCGACGGCACTGATCGCGTCGTTCCCAACCCACCCAAGGATGTGAAGTACGACGACCCGGAGAGGATTGTTGCCCAGCTCGCAGTTAACCACCCTCCGCTGCAAGCGTCGCCGACGTCAGCGGGATCGTTGGTTCGCATCATGGCGTCGGGACCAACGCCAGAGCAGATCGAGCGCTACTCCTCGGAGCGCGATGCTTGGCTGGCGCGCTGTCGCGTAGTTGTCCAGCGGCGTAACGGCTTCCGGGAGATACGGGCCGGTGCCATCGAGCTGAGCCTCGTCGTCCGCAACGACGGACAGGCCACGGCTGGTGACGTACTCGTCGAGCTAAGGGTGCATGACGAGCAGTATTTGCCGTTCCGACCTGATGAGCTCGCGGAACCGCCCTTACCAGATGCCCCCGCCAAGCCGACGGGCCAATACGACCTCTCTTCTCTCGTCAGACAGCAGCTGGATCCCACCCTCCTGCACATCCCAAGTGATAGCGGCACATGGTCGTTCTCCAGGGACCGGCGCGTCGCCAGGGTGCATGTCCCGCAGGTCCGCCACGGCGCGGTCGATGTGGCGTTGCCAGGGCTACTGCTCATAGAGCGGGATGCGAAGGTGGCCAGCGGCGGGCTCACGCTCCGCTGGCGCTGTCTCGGGGCGGCGCCAGCCGTAAGCGACTCGGGCGAGCTGCACGTCACGCCGCGCGGTGTTGGTGTCCGCGACAAGTAGTGCACCGCGATAGTGAGCCGTCGACTCCCTACTCCCTTGCCGCTCCTACCAACCCGGCGACCGGCAAGTCGGTCGTGGATTTCTTCTCCGGTGCCAGCAAGGACCTGACCGTGGTCGACAACGGGGACGGCACCATCACCCTGCGGACGGCAGTCAGCGGCGTCCCGGACGAGATCACGTTGTCTGACGGTACCCGTGGCGATCAAAGATGTCGGGCGCATCGTGTTCGTGACCGTGATCGACTACCACGGCACCCCCACCGACACCAGCGACGACGAGGAACTCTCCCAATCCATCAGTCGATCTCCGGCCCGCACCCGGAGGCCGAGAGAGGCTTCACGTTGTTCTGCCCCACGGTGGTCGCCGGGCTCACGTAGCTGCTCGGAGCCGAGCCCCAGCGCGGTTCTCGATTCGTGCTGGGTCCCGGGCTGCACCGGGATCATCGCGGCGTCATCGGTCACCAGCCGTCACCCGAGAGCGCCCGCTACCCAAGGTGGTGGTGGTCCGGCGCACTGCTGCCGCGCGCCCTTACGGGCGCTTGCCCGAGGAACGAAGTCACCGGGCCGACAGTCGTTGCCGCTCACGAAGGGCGGTATGTGGCTGTAGGCACCGCAGTGGCCCGGGACTCCTCACCGCCGTGCCATGAGCGTGCCATTCGCAAGGGGCTTGGGCGGTCGCCAAGGGGCGCGAGCGGTCAATTGAGAGCGTGCTGACCTCGGCGACCGCGTGTCGGTTCTGGTCGGAGTCAGGCTCGACGTTGCTTTGCAAGCAGGGGGTCGTGGGTTCGAGTCCCATCAGCTCCACGACGTTCCCGCCCTGGTCAGCGGCCTTCCCGGCTGGCGGCCTCCGCCCTTCCGCTTGCCGCGTGCCACGCTCGTGCCGCTCGCTGCTGACGACCCTTGGCGCCCACGTGGCCGCGGGTCTCTGGCGGTTCGATCTGAGGTTATCGGCCGCG
>WNFZ01003367.1_pt1 | contig 17696 bp, 20 predicted proteins | sample 5400081 | NCBI WGS metagenome assembly WNFZ01 (sample SAMN13153365, study PRJNA577476) | soil metagenome | isolation source: 80 cm soil or saprolite under grassland replicate 1 | place: USA:California | collected 2016-06-15 | reverse complement strand
CCCGTCGCCATCACCGCAAACGGCGCGCTTCCCATCGCCATCTCCCACGTCCAGGTGTAGCTGTCCGCGGAGACTTGCTTGATCGTGTAGCGGCTTTTCATCGTCTGCCCACCCACCTGGTCTTCCGCCTGAAAGGTCCACGTGTCGCCCGCGACATCACCGTACGAAACGCCACCGCCCATCCCGGAATTGTCGATGCCGTAGTACGTGTAGCGCTTGGTCTCGGTGCTGTAACCGAGGATCCCGAGGCCGTGTGTCGGCCCGCTGGGACTCGTGCCGTCTCCCCTGCACACGAGGTAGAAGCCGCCGGAGAACCACTCGCAGCTGGAGGCTACGGTCATCTTGCCCCCGGGTCCCATCGGGCTGGGCTTCATGTCGGCCGTTTCGTTCCAGCGGCCGGCGAAGTAGGCCAGCTTCTGAACCTCGGGCCCGGGCTTGGGCGGCGCCTGGGGCGCTTGCGCGACGAGCGCGGGCGCGACGAGTAGCGTGACGGCGGCGAGAGTGCAGTACGCGATCCTCATGCAAGATCTCCTGAGTCAGAAGGGGACGCAAACATACCCCGGCGGCGGCGGGCAGCAAGCCGCGCGACGTCTGGTCTTACGAACCCCGGGCGCAAGCCCGGGGTTGCTCACCACCGCAGCGGCTTGCCATCGCGGAAGAACCCTCCCGTCGGGCCGTCGTCCGGGAGGGTCGCCGCCCAGACCACGCTCGCCGCTCCCTTGGCGACGGGTCGCCCGCCCGCACCGCCCATGTCCGTCGCCACCCAGCCGGGACACACCGCGTTCACGAGGATGTGATCGCGTTTCAAGTCGGCGGCGAGCATGATCGTGAGGGCGTTGAGCGCGACCTTCGACAGGCTGTAGGCCGGCGTCCCGCTGCCCAGCTCGGCCAGCGCTCCCACCTCGCTCGAGACGTTGACGAACCGCGCGTGGCGGCTGCGGCGCAGCAGCGGCAGGAACGCCTGAATCATGCGCCACGCCCCGAACAGGTTGGTCTCGAGCGCCTCGTGCACCTGAGCGAGGTCCGCATTCGCGGCCCGCTGCCACGTGTCGTACAAGATCCCGGCGTTGTTGACCAGCACGTCAAGCTGGCCGAACTCTTTGTCGACCCAGTCGCGCACACGCTCGATGCTGGCTGGATCGGTCACGTCGAGCTGGTGGGGGAGAATCGCGGAGCTACCCGCCGCCGCCGCTTCGCCCTTCGCCAGGTCCCGCGAGCCGAGCACCACCGTGTAGCCCTGCTGCGCGAGCTGTCGGCAGACCTCGAGGCCGATGCCGCGGTTCGCACCGGTGACGAGTGCGACCTGCGGTCCCTCACCGGAAGGGGGAGGCCTTCTAGTAACCGGCGCGGGGCGCGAAACAGAAACCGTTGTAGCCGCCCGGCGCGTCCCACCCATAAACCACGGTACCAAAGTTCGCGCCGCTGCTCGCAATCGTGTTGATCGGGGCGGTGAGGGTGACGGACTGGCCCGAGTACCCGGATGTGCCGATCTGGGTGAAGCCGCCCGAGCTCACCGGAGCGCCGTTGATGGTGATGGCTCCCGTGGCGCTCGCCGGCACGACGAGGTTGACGCGGAGGGTGCCCACCTGATTCGTCGGCGCGGCGAAGAGATAGCGGGTTTGGAATCCCGAGGTAGGTGGCAGCAGCGTGAAGCACGGATCCGCGCCCGACACGGTGTCGGCGCTGTTGCCTTCGGCCAGCTGAGCCACGAGCACGGGCTGACTGGTAATGATCAGGGCGGCGGTCGTGGTACGGGCTTCGCTGAGCTGACCGGCGTTGAGGGTCGTAGCGAGCCCGCTGATGCCGGTGGCGGTCAGGTTGGTGCCGTTCTGCAGCCCCAGCACGCGCAGTCGGTAGCCGGTCCGATGACTGAACGGACGGGCGATGAACGTCGTGCCGGTCACGCTCGTGGGCGGCAGCGCCGTCCACAACAACCCGGAGAAGTTGGTCAACGGCGGGACCTGCCCGAGGATGTGGCCCCCGAATACGGCGAGGGGCTTGTCGGCCATCACGTCCGTGCCGGTCAGGTCCCCGAGGCTGTCGGTCGCTTCGAGCTGATACGCGTCGCCGCGATCGAGGGTCACCTGAAACGGGACGGTCGCCGCGTGCGTCCCCGCGTTCGCCGTCGGCTGGATCGTCACGGTTGTGAGATCCTGCGTGCCCACGAGCGCGAGGAACGACCCCCGGACCGCGCTGCCCCCGCTCGCCGACATCACGCGATAATGGAGTCCCAGCGCCGTGGCGGGAAGTGGGGCGGCCGGGTGCATCGAGCCCGCCTTGTCGCTAATGGCGAGAACCGTCGCATCGTCGTCCGTGTGCACGATGACACCGCGCGCCATGACGGAATCCCATGCGTTGAGCATGACGGTGTCGGGCAGCGCGACGGTGGCGAGGCCAGCGGCGTCGGTCGTGAACGCCGCCGCATAGCCCTGGCCTGGCACCGTCACCGTGCCGTTCGTGGCGGGGACTCCGGTGATCTTGAGCGAGAGCGACGCGTCCTGAGTCAGGTCGACGTTCGCAGGGAAAGCGACGTAGTAATCCTGCGGCAGGGGGACGTGCGGCTGCGGGCCGGCGGAGTCCTTGCCGCAGCCCACCAGGTTTGTGAGCAACAGCAGCGCAACGATTCCCGGGCGGCTTGACCGAGCCATACGGAGGCCTAACCTAGCCCCGCGGGGCTTCCTCGTCTATTCGGCGGGTCTATCGGAGTGGGGCCTTTCGGCGTGAACGGCTCAGCCCTTCATCATCTTCACCACCAGGAACACTAACCCGACGGTGGTCGCGGCTTGGGCGATCCAGAAGTTCAACATCCGCTTCGTGAGCCGAGTCTCGAACTCGGCGAGCCGCTGATCGACCCGCGCGAACCCGGCCAGCATCTTCGCGTCGACGCGCGCGAACCCCGCCTGCATCTCACCTCGGAGCTCGGCCGTGCGTTCCTCGAGTTTCGCGTCGACGCGTGCGAACCCCGCTTGCATCTCCGCCCGCAGCTCCGCTATGCGCTGCTCAAGCTTAGCCTCGAAGCGCGCGAAGTTGAGCTCGTTGAGCGCCCTCAGGTCGGATCGGTAAGTGGCATCCACCAAGTTGAACCACTCCACGAGCTCGTTGGCGACGTCATCGCCGAGCTTCTCGTAGAATTTGCGCGATAATTTCGCTGTGACCGGCATAGGACTCCTCAAACGAGCCGGCCACACGATAACGGTACGCTCGGCGCTCTCCGGTATCAAGAAAACGCGGTATGAACCACAGTTACTCCGGGTAGGCTAACCCCGGGGCCATGCCCCGGGGTTGAGGGGGTCAGGGGGTGAGGCCCCGAGGAAGTCAGGGGGCGAGGACCATCCCCACATCCGCGTACTGCCCCCCTCTGCTCTGGTGCACGTGGACCGCCAGCGTGTTGCGGCCGGGGCGCAAAGCCGCCCGCGCGGCCGCGGAGAGCGCGCGCACGTGATAGCCGCTCGTGTACCCGGGGAAGGTGTCCACCGCTACGCCGTTGAGATACAACTCCGCGTCTTCGTCGTGGTGAATGCTCCAGTACAGACGCGTGAGATCGGTCCCGGGAGGGAGATCAAAACTGCGGCGCAGCCACAGGTCGCTCGTGTTCCACACGGTGCGCACGCGCGTACCCGGCGTGCTGTCGGTCCCGAAGCCGGCCGCGCCCAGCGACCAGCCCGAATCCGCGTAGGCGGGATCGGTCCAGTTGCCGGCGGGAACACGCGTCGTGTACCGCCAGGTCTGCGGCCCGCTGCGCGCGTCGGGCGCCGGTGACTCCAGCGGGCGCGACGGCTCGTACAGCCGCCGGTTCACCGCTCCTCCGTCGCCGGGCAGCTTCACGACCGCGCGATCGTAGGGGAGCAGCCCGTTGACTTCGATCTCCACGTCCGACGTCTGCGTGTACACCGCCGCCGCGAGACCGGCGTCCTCGAGCACGCGCAGCTCGGAGAGCAGCTCGCGGTAGGCGGCCCGCAGCGTCGTGGTGTCGGTGAAGCGGCGGTAGCCCCAGTTGTCTTTCGCCTGCCAGGTGTGCCCCTCCAACGGCAGGCCGAGTCCGCCGAATTCACCGAGCACCAGGGCGCGGGTCGAGTCGGTGGGAGGGATGGCGGGCCCGGGGTACTCGTGGATATCGAGCACGTCGCCCACGCGGGCGTCGGTCCAACCGCTGGCGTTGTCCACGAGACGCGTGGGGTCTTCCTGCTTGAGCCAGGCGACGTGACGCTCGGTGTCGTGCTGGCCCCAGCCCTCGTTGAACGGCACCCACATGACGATCGCGGGGTGATTGCGCAGCGCCGCGACGATGCGACTCATCTCCACGTCGAACTGCCGCCGTCCTTCATCAGTCTTGTTCTCGGCGCTCGGCATGTCTTGCCACACCAGCATGCCGAGGCTGTCGCAGTCGAAGTACCAGCGCTCGGGTTCGACTTTGACGTGCTTGCGGATCAGGTTGAAGCCGAGGCGCTGCAGCGTCTCGATGTCGGAGCGCAGCGCGGCCTCGGTGGGCGCGGTGTAGAGACCGTCGGGCCACCAACCCTGGTCGAGGGTGCCGAGCTGGAAGAGGGGGCGGTTATTGAGGAACAGTCGCAGTACGCCGGCGCTGTCGCGGGCGACCGCGATCTTGCGCATGCCGAAGTAGCTCGTGACGCTGTCACCGCCCGTCCCGGCCGCCACCCGCAATCCATAGAGGAAGGGATGGCCGGGCGCCCACAGCTTGGCGTCGGGGATGCGCAGGGTGAGAAGCCCGCCAGCGGCCCCTGAGGTCGTGTCGACGGTTCGGTCACCGTCGAGCGCTGTCACGCGCACGGGGAGCGCGGTGTCGGGGCCGGCAGCCAGGACCCGCACGCTCACCGTGCCCGCGTCCACGTCGGGGCGCACGTCGAGTGACGCGATGTAGCGCTGCGGCACCGGCTCGAGCCACACCGTCTGCCAGATGCCCGTGACGGCGGTGTACCAGATACTGTGCGGCCTGGCGACCTGCTTGCCGCGCGGCTGATCGCCGGCGTCGGTGGGATCCCACACGCTCACCATCAGCTCCTGCCGGCCAGGCTGCAGCGCCGCGGTAATGTCCAGGGTAAAGGGATCGTAGCCGCCGCGGTGCGTGCCGACAGCCCGGCGGTTGATGAAGACCGTCGCTTCCCAGTCCACCGCGCCGAAGTGTAGCAGCCAACGGGAGCCGCGGGGCGCGGGCGGCAGTCGGAATGTGCGGCGGTACCACAGTCGCTGTGTGGGAGTGACGGCCCGCAGCACGCTCGACAGCAACGACTGAATCGGGAACGGCACGAGGATCGTGCCGCCGAAGCGGGTGGGTCGCGGCGCGCCGCTGTCCTGGACGGTGTAGTCCCATGGTCCGTTCAGGTTCAGCCACGCATGGCGAACCATCTGTGGCCGGGGATACTCGGCGTGAACGCGCTGGGGCGACACATTGGCGGCCCAGCGCGTCGGCAGCTGCAGCGCGAGGAGGAGAGCTAACACTCCTTGGCCAGGCGCTCGAGCGCGAACTTCAGCCGGATCAGCGCCGAGTCGAGCCGCTGCCGGGTGTCGTCGTCGAAGTTCGCGTCGGTGGCGCTGCGCGCGGTGGCGAGGAGGTCGAACGCGCCGCGCACCAGGTCGGTGGCGGTCTGCCGCGGCGAGCGCCGGTCGGTGCCTGCCTTGCCATCCCTGCCGCGCCGCCGGTCCTCGAGCTGCCGCCGCTCGCCCTTGAGCAGCCGCAACAGGTGGCCGCGCGGGCCCGTGCCGCGGCGGCGGTCCGCGCCGTTGCGCCGCTCTCCTTGCGCCCGGCGGTCATCGGTCATGCCTCAACGTGGAGCCCGGGCGCCGCGACCGCAACCTCCTCCGGCTTTCCTCAGGGGGTGAGGCTCGGGTGGCGCACCTCCCAAACGACGCGTATCTCTCCGCTTAGACAGCCTAACCGGAAAGCGACCGATGACCTCCCGCCGCGTTTCTCTCGCCTGTGTCGCCGTCTTGTTCGCCGCCTCCCCCTCAGCGCTCGCTGCCCAGCAGACCGGCACCGTCAGCGGCACCGTGCTCGCCGCGAAAGACGGCGCGCCGCTCGCGAGCGTGAGCGTCGTGATCGTCGGGACGGCGCGCACCGCCCTCACCAATGCGCAGGGCCAGTACCACGTCGCCATCCCCGCGGGCGCGGTCACCGTCCGGGCACGGCTGATCGGCTACGAGTCCGCCGAGCAGCGCGTCACGGTGCAGGCGGGTCAGACGACCACCGCGGACTTCCGGCTCGCCGCCACGCCGCTGACGCTGAACGAGATCGTCGTCGTCGGCGCGCGCACGTCGCGCACCGCCACGGAGACGCCGGTGCCGGTGGACGTCGTGTCGGCGCAAGAGATGGTCGAGACCGGGCAGACCGAGGTGAACCAGATGCTCGCCGCGGTTGCGCCGTCCTTCAACGCGTCCCACCAGACGATCGCCGACGGCTCCGACCACGTGAATCCCGCGAGCCTGCGCGGCCTCGGCCCCGACCAGGTCCTCGTGCTGGTGAACGGGAAACGGCGCTACTCGAGCGCGCTGGTGCACGTCAACGGCACCTTCGGGCGGGGCACGGTGGGCGTGGACCTGAACGCGATCCCCGCGGCCGCGATCGAGCGCATCGAGGTGCTGCGCGACGGCGCCTCCGCCCAGTACGGCTCGGACGCGATCGCCGGCGTGATCAACATCGTCTTGAAGCGCCAGACGGAGCGGCTGGACGTGAGCACCACCGCGGGGTCGACCCCGGGCGGCGGCAGCGTCTGGGACATGGCCGATCGCCACGACGGCGACGAGATCGCGACCGACGCCAATTACGGCTTCGCCGTCGGGGACCGAGGGTTCTTCAATGTGACCGCGTCGTATCTCAGTCGCGGAGCGACCAATCGCGCGGCGCCGTATTCGGGAAACGACATTTTCCGCGGCGTCACGACGCAGGCCGGCACGGATTCCGCACTCGCCGCGAACGGGCTCACGCGCGAGGACTTCACGATGCGCGTCGGCCAGAGCGCGGCCACCGAGGGCATGGCCTTCTACAATACCGTCGTGCCGCTCAACGAGACGGCCGAGTTCTACAGCTTCGGCGGCGTCGGCCACCGCGACGGTCTGTCGGCCGGCTTCTTCCGCCTGCCGAGCCAGGAGGGGCGGGTGGTGCCGCAGCTCTATCCGTTCGGGTTCCTCCCCGACATCCACACGATCATCGATGACCACTCGACGACTGCCGGCGTCCGCGGCGGCGTCGACGCCTGGGACGTGGACTTCAGCCTCACCACGGGCGGCAACGGCTTCCATTTCTTCGTCGACCACTCGGACAACGCCTCGATGGGGCCCGCGAGCCCCACGACCTTCGACGCCGGCCGCCTGACCTTCGCCCAGACAGTCGGCAACCTCGACGTCGTGCGGCCGCTCGGGGCCTGGGGGGGCTTACGCTCCCTGTCCTTCGTCGCGGGCGCCGAGTTCCGCCGTGAGGAGTACCGCATCGAAGCGGGTGAAGAAGCCTCCTGGCAGCTGGGCAACGGCGGGCCCACGCCCGGCGTCGACTTCGACACCATGTCCAACGGCGCGCCGAAGGAGCCCGGCGCCCAGGTGTTCCCGGGCTTCCAGCCGTCCAACGAAGTGGACCGGACACGCAACAGCCTCAGCGTGTACGGCGGGTTCGAGAGCCAGGTGAGCGAGCGCGTGCTCCTCGACGTCGGCGGGCGGCTCGAGGACTACAGCGACTTCGGCCGCACGCTCAACGGGAAGGTGGCTACCCGCTTCCAGGTCGTCCCCGCTCTAGGGCTGCGCGCGGCCGCGAGCACCGGGTTCCGCGCCCCCTCGCTCGCCCAGATCTGGTTCAACAACGTGAGCAACCAGTTCGTGATCGACGCGGGCGGCAGTCTGGTCCCCAATCGCATCCTCACGAGCAACAACGAGAGCCGGGTGACGCAATCCTTCGGCGTGCCGCCGCTCAAGGAAGAGAGCTCCGTCAACTTGAGCTTCGGGGTCGTCGCGCAGCCGGCGCCCAGCTGGTCGCTCACGGCGGACGCGTACCGCATCACGATCGCCGACCGCGTCGTGATTTCCAGCCAGTTCAAGGCCTCCGATCCGGCCGTCGGCCCGGTCGTGACGCGGCTGCTGCTGCCGTTCCAGCGCCTCGGCGTCACGACCGCGCAGTTCTTCACCAACGCCGTGGATACGCGCACCACCGGGCTGGACGTCGTGCTGACGCACAGCCGCACCCTCGCGGGCGGCTCCCTCTCCCTAACCGCCTCGGCGAACTTCACGAAGACCGAAGTCGAGCGGGTCAACGTGCCGCAGGCGATGGCCGACACCTTCACGGCCGGCAACCTGCCGGCCGTCCGCGCGATTCTCCTGAACCGCGAGGATCGTAACCGGCTGGAGGACGCGCTGCCGCACCAGAAGGGCGGGCTTTCAGCGCGCTGGGCCCGGGGGCGGTTCGCCGGCCTCGCGCGGGCGACCTATTACGGCACCATCTACTATCGGCATCCCAACGGCCCGGCCAACGACGAGCGCTTCGGGGCGAAGACGCTCTTCGATCTCGACTTGTCGTATGAGCTCCAAGGTGGCGTCCGCCTCGCCATCGGCGGGGCCAACATCTTCAACACGTATCCGGACCGGCAGGTCCACGCCACGAATTCGAGCCTCGGGCGGTTCGTCTACAGCCGCCGCGTGACGCAGTTCGGGATGAACGGCGGGTTCTACTACACGCGCCTGCAGCTGGGCCTGTAGGGATGCCCACCATCTCCACCCGCTTCCCCAGCCCCCTCGGCGAGCTCGTCCTCACCGCGTCGGAGACCGCACTCACCGGGGTTTTCTTCCCAACTTCCAGGGCCGTTGGGGGTGAGGCAAAGAGCCCAGCCGTTGAGACGGGATCTCTGGGTGAGGTCCTTGCTCGCGCTCGCCAACAACTCACCGAGTACTTCGCCCGTACGCGCACCACATTTGATTTGCCTTTGGACCCGTCCGGCACGCCCTTCGAGCTGCGGGTATGGGAGGAGCTGCGCGCGATTCCGTTCGGCGCCACGCGCAGCTACAGCGAGATCGCGCGCAGTTTGGGCGACGTCCGCTTGACCCGCGCCGTCGGGGCTGCCAACGGCAAGAACCCCATCCCCATCATCGTTCCCTGCCACCGCGTCATCGGCGCCAAGGGCGAGCTCACGGGATTCGGCGGCGGCCTGGACCGGAAGCGCTGGCTCCTGGAGCACGAGGGGGCGCTGCTGGCGTTAGGAAGGGTCTAGCCAGGGCATGAACCTCGGCAAAACCTTCTACGCCAAGAACCGCAAAGAATGGCGCGCGTGGCTCGCCCAGCACCACCGCACCGCCCCCGAGATCTGGCTGGTCTACTATAAGAAGGACAGCGGCAAGCCGCGCATCCCCTACAACCACGCCGTCGAAGAAGCGCTCTGCTACGGCTGGATCGACAGCCTCTTGAAGCCGATTGACACGCGCCGCTACGCGCAACGCTTCTCGCCGCGCAAGTCGACGAGCGTCCTGTCGGCGATGAACCGCGAGCGCGTGCGCCGCCTGATCGCGGCGCAGCGCATGACCAGGGCGGGGCTCGCCAGCATCAGCCACGTCTTCGATCACAAGCGCGACACGAAGCGGAAGCTCAGCGCGAAGATCCCCGCCGATATTGTGCGAGCCTTGAAACGCGACCCCGCGGCGTGGAAGAACTTTCAGCGCTTCCCCGAGTCCTACAAGCGCATCCGCATCGGCTGGATCGTCGCCGCCCGCCACCGGCGGGCCGCCTTCCTGCAGCGGCTGCGCTACTTCATCAGGATGACGGCGCAGAACAAGCGGTTCGGCATGGTGCAGTGAGCCGGGTGCGGGACGGGGCGGCCCGGGGTAGTATCATACCGTGGCCGAGCTCCGTTTAGCGCTCGCCGATGCGCTCGGGCCCGTGTACCGGGTCGAGCGCGAGGTGCGGCCGGTGGGCGAGTGCCGGCTGTTCGTCGCCCGCCAGGTCGCGGGCGGCCCCGACCTGCTGGTGAAGGTGCTGCCGCGCGCGCTGTCGCTGGCGATGGACGCGCGCGCGTTCGAGCGCGAGGTCGTGGCGCTTGCCGGTCGCCTCGGCCACGAGGGGCTGGTCGCGCCGCTCCGCGCGGGACGCGCCGGCCCCTTCGTGTACCACACGCGACCGTTCGTGGAAGGCACCACCCTGCGCGCGTGGCTGCAGAACAACGGGGCGGTCCCGCTGGCGCGCGCCGTCGAGACGCTGCGCGATGTGCTCGACGCCCTGGCGGCCGCACACGCGGCGGACGTCGCCCACGGCGACCTGCGTCCCGAGAATGTGTTGGTGATTGATGGACGGACACTGATCGCTGACGCCGGGATCGTCAATGCGGTGGGACGCTCACTCACGGCCGGCGCCGTCGGCTCGGCGTGCGCCGCGCTGTGCGCGCCCGCGTACGTGGGGCCCGGCCGCTGGGAGGACGACGAGCCCGCCACACCGCGGGACGACATGTTCGCGGTCGGCGTCCTGGTGCACGAGATGTTGTTGGGCCGGCCGCCGCGTCCCGAGCCGGAGCCGCTCGAGGAGGAGCGCGCGCTTCCCGCGTGGCTCCCGGAGCTGTTGCGGCGGTGTCGCGCCGTGAAGCCCGCCGCGCGCTGGAGCGATGCGGGGGAGGCCCTCGCCGCCATGCGGCAGCCCCCCGGCCCACACGACCAGCCGTTGGCCTAGTTCAACCTCGTCAGAAACCTGTCCAGTCTGCTCGCGGGGGTGTGCACGTCGCGGCCCAGATAATCACGCCGCGCCTCAGCCAGCGCCGCGCGCAGCGCTTCCGCTTGATCGGCCGCACGGGCCCACAGCGCGTCGCCCTGGGGAGTGAGCGGGGTGAGGATGCGCGCGGCCAGCGCCAAGGCCTGGGCCGCGAACGTCACGTAGGCGCGCAGCATGCCGCGGCCCGCGGCCCGGCGCGTCACGCGCTCGGGGAAGCATCCCGCCCACCACAGCGCCAGCGCCGCGACGTCCGCGGCACCCTCGGCCTGCGCCACCGTCCCGTCGGGGAGCGACGCCACGTACCGCGACCACACGTCGAGCCCCGTTTCACCGCGCGCGACGGTGCGCACCGCGCGCCACGTCGCGAAGACCACGGGCAACGTCGCGGCGTAATCGGCGAGCTCGAGGTCGGCGACGCCGCGGGCGCGCAGGGCCGCGCGCACCGGCACGTACCAGAGGAGGGTCAGCGGCACGGCGGCGGGTGCGCCGCCCCGGCCGCGCACGGCCTCGAGCGCCGCGGGGGAATCGAGCACCGCGTCCACCTCGCCGGCCTGCACGGCCGCCTCGGCCGCACGCGCCTCGCCCTGGTCCAGCCGGCCGATCTCGGCGACGAGCCGGGCCAGGTCCTCACGCGTCAGTACGCGGTGAATGAGCGGTGTGATCATGACTCCTTCCCGTGCAAGGTCGATGCCCCAGCGCATCCGCCCGTCCCACAAGGAATTGCCCAAAGCGCCCGGGTGGTGCGGTAAGGACAACTGTTGCACAAATGCGCGTTTCGCCCTGTGAGGCGCATCACCGCACAAGCTAAAACGCCGGAGAGCGAATCGCTCCCCGGCGTGACCAGCCAGTCGAGTTTCACCGAGTTCGGTTAACCGAGGCTCGGGCCTTCACCGCCCGGAACGGCACCAGCTTCCGCGCCCGTTCGTCCCACAGGGTCAGCCGCACGCAGCGCAGACTCTCCCACAGCGTCAACGTCGGTACTTCGCGCAGCTGGGGATGGTCGTCCAGCGCCTGTTGCAGCCGGTAGTTGGGGATGCGGGGGTGGAGGTGGTGGATGTGATGCAGCCCGATATTGCCCGTCGCCCACTGCAGCAGCTTGGGGAGGCGGTAATAGGAGCTGCCCTGCAGCGCCGCGGCGTCGTACGCCCAGCGATCGTCGTGCTCCCAGTAGGTCGGCTCGAACTGGTGCTGCACGTAGAACAGCCACACGCCGATCATGCAGGTCAACAGCGTCACGGGCAGCTGTACGAGCACCAGGGACCGGAACCCCACCAGCGTCCCCATCAGCACGATGCCGGCAACGAGTCCCACGTCGGTCCACAGAATGCTGCGCCGCTCCCGTGTCCATTCACGCGGCACGATGGTGGGGAGGCGGTGCCGGACGAAGAAATGCAGCACGGCGCCGACGCCGAACAGCACCACCGGGTGGCGGTACACGCGGTACTTGAACCGCCCCCAGCGCGACAGCGCGAGGTATTCGTCCACCGTCAGGGTGTCGATGTCGCCGAAGCCGCGGTGCTCGAGGTTGCCGGAGGTGGCGTGGTGCAGGGCGTGGGTCTTCTTCCAGTAGTGATAGGGCGTCAGCGTCAGCACGCCGAGCACCGAGCCGACGAGGTCGGCCGCGCGCGTCGAGCGGAAGAAGGAGCCGTGCCCGCAGTCGTGTTGGATGATGAACAGCCGCACCAGGAAGAAGCACGTCGGGACGGCGAGCAGCAGCGTGAGCCAGTAGCCGACGCCGAGGCTCGCGTACATCAGCGCCCACGCGGCCGCGAACAGCCCGGCCGCGCTCGCGAGCTGCCACACCGAGCGCGAGAGATCGGGTCCTTTGTAGCGCGCGAGGCGCGCCGACCAGGTCGCTTCTGTCGGGATCACCGCGAACCCGTCAGTTGCGGGAAGCGATCGCGCGCACGTCGATCCTCGGCATGCCCGGCAACGACATGTGCCCCGGCGGCGGTCCGTACACGATCGCCGGCGTGCAGGCGCACAGCCCGCTGTACGGCACCGCCGGCATCACCGTCTCGCTCGGCGCCAGATAAGAAATCGTGGTCGGGTCGTTGATGAACCCGCCGCAGGTGTGACAGTGGATATCGCTCATGGATCTACCTTTTCGATGAAAGCCGAGGGGCGGCGTGCTGCCGCCCCCCCTCATAAACCTCGCTCGGCTGCCTAGTTCTGCGCAGCGAGCTTGTGGAACGTCGAGTTGGAGACCTCAAAGGCTTCCACCCTCGGCGTGCCATCGACCACCTTCGCCAGGCTCTGCAGCACGGCGGGATAGGTGTCGCGGCTGTACGCCTCCGCGTTCTCCTTCTTCTCCCACAGGCTGATCGCCACCGCTTCCTGACGGTCCGGCGCGAGGAACGTGATCTCGTCCTTGAACCCGGTCTGCTTGCGCAGCATCGGGAGGACGTCCGTCTCCAACGTCCGGGTGAACTCGGCGGCCGAATTGGCCTTCAGGTGCAGCGTGACGTTACGTGCGTACATGTACGGCTCCTTCACTGCTCCGGCATGAACCTGCGTCCTGCTGAACACTTCCTAACTGGCACAACCTATCCCGCTGTACTATACTTGTCAAGTAATCGTGGAATGGTAGCACATTGCTTAACGCCACAAGTTAATACCGGGCAAGGGCGAGGAGGCCGTACCGTGGACGTGCCGTTTCTGATCCGGCAGCGACTCGAAACGCTGGGGCTGGAGCAGCGCGATCTCGCCCGCGCCGCCCGAGTGACGGAGTCCTACGTCTCCCAGATCTTGACCCGCAAGAAGGCACCCCCCGCGCCGCACCGCACCGACATCTACGACCGCATGGACAGGTTCCTGAAGCTGCCGGCCGGCGAGCTGGCGCGGGTGGCGGACTCGCAGCGCAAGGAGGAGTTGAAACGGGAATTGGGGGACGGACCCGCGTCCCTGCATCCCGAAGTCCGCGAGCTGCTGCTGCGCAAGTGCAGCCCGGAGAAGACCGAGCAGATCCGCGTGCTGTTCGAGCGCCAGCCGTTCGGTGAGCTGGAGCGCCTCGTCACCCAGAAGCTCCTCGACGTCGCCAAGCACGACACCGACGTCTACCACCTGTCGGCCCGGCACGCCGCGCTGCTGGACCCGCTGATCCAGTCGTGGGACGTGGACCTCGCGACGTTCGCCCTCGAGGTCGTGCTGAACCCCCGCGTCGTCGCCGAGCCGGTGCGGCGCTTCGAGTTCGTCGAGGCGACGGAGCCCGCGCGCGCCGAGCCGGGGCTCGAGGAGTTCCTGCGGGATCGCTCGCTGAGCGGCGGCGCGACGGCGGAGGAGCTGGCGTTCCTCAAGCGCCTGCGCTTCCGGCTCAAGGGCCGGCGGCCCACCCCCCTCTACTATTACCGCGAGCTGCAGAGCCTGCGGGATCCGCTGCACTTCCGCGCTGGTGACTGACGAGCCGTGCTGGTCATCGCGCTCGTCCTCGCATCCATCGCCGGTCTCGTGCTTATCGCCCTGGGACTGCCTGGGCTGTGGCTCATCGTGGCGGCCGTCGTCCTAGGTGGCGCGCTCACCGGCTTCCACGCCATCGGCGCAGGGACGATCGCGATCGTCATCGCGCTCGCCCTGCTCGGCGAGCTGTTCGAGCTGTGGTTCGGCTACGGGCTGGCGCGGCGTTACGGGGGATCGAAGCGGGCGGGGTGGGGGGCCCTGCTCGGCGGGTTGGTCGGGGCCATCGTCGGCGTGCCGGTGCCGATCATCGGCAGCGTCATCGGCGGTTTCGTCGGCGCGTTCGCGGGCGCGACGCTGCTTGAGTACTCGCGCTCGCCAGTCGCCGGCGCCGCGGTGCGCGCCGGCTGGGGCGCCCTGCTCGGCCGCGTGGCCGCCACCGCGGCGAAGATGACCCTGGGAATCGTCATCGCGGTGGTGGCGGTGTTCGCCGCCCTGCGGCGTTAGCGCGCCGCCAGCTGCCGCCGGATCTCCGCTTCCCACGCCGCCTGCTCGCGGCGCTCCAGGCCGTGCCCCGTCTCCGCGTCGTAGCGCCGCTGGAACGCCCGCTCCTCGTCGAGGATGCGACGCGCCTCGTAGCTGAGCTGGTCATCGCCGCGGGTGCACGGCGACGACAACGCTGCGAACCGCCGGCGCATGCGCCGCGCGTACACCTCCGCGATGTTGAAGTGCGTCTGCTCGTGCGCCAGCACGCCGAGCACCGCCAGCTTGACCCACGAATCGTTGGGGTGAAAGGCGGCGACGACGCGAAACTCGAACGCGCGCCCGCGGCACTTCCACGCGTAGTAGATCCCGTACGCGGTCTTGGCGGCCTCCTCACCGCTCTGCGGGGGCGCGCCCTGGAAGTCGTTCCAGCTGAGCCGCCGCGCCGCCGACCACGGGATGCCGCGATGGGGAGCGATGTCGCCCTCGAGCATCGCATCCAAGCTGGGTGATGATGCCGGGGAAGGGTGAAGTGCAGGGGAAGGGGATGGCCCCGCGCTGCACCCTGCCAGTCCTACGAGCAACACTACGACCCTACTTCGTGGCGCCATGGCAGGGGAATCTACCCGCGGACACTTCGGCTGCGTTGGTCCCGTAGGGCGGCCGTCACCCATTCTGGTTAGGTTACGCTCATGCGCGCCCCACTCGTGAAGGTCGCCGCCCTCGGCGTCGTCGGCTTCGCCCTCTGGAAGATCGCTACCATCCTGGTATTTCCCGTCGTCGGCGCCCTGCTGGGCCTCCTGATCAAGGGCGCCCTCATCGTCGCCGTCGTGTTGTTCGCGATGTGGTTCTTCAAGAAGCGCCGGGACGAGGAAAAGCCGGCGGAGAGTTGAACCCTACGGGCGAGTCTGGTCACCCAAAACCCCGGGACGGTGTCCCGGGGTTTTGGGTGTGACCCTGTCACCCCGAGCGCAGCGAGGGGCTACTGCCGCACCCACGTCGATCGGAAGTCCTCCGTCACCAGCTCGATGAGGCGGTTCACGAGCGGACCGTACGCGGTCTTCGGGTCGCGCGCCGAGAAATTCAGCTCGCCCCCCACCAGGCTGACCTGGCCGACCTTCTGCGTCGCCCAGGCGCTCGAGCGCCATACCGTGCCGCCCGACTGCGTCGAGAGCATCCGCACCGTGAGATCCACGCGCACCGTCGCCTCGAGGTGCGGGGTCACGAGGCCGGCGATCCCGCCGCTCGCCGTGGGGTTCGTGATCTTCATGTGCCCCGCGAACACGGCGGCCACACCGCGCTGCCGTCCCAGCTCCTGCGCCGTGGCGATGCCGACTTCCCGTTCGCCCACGCGCTGCAGCAGCGTGTCCGCGGTGCCGAGCTCGAGCACCTCGATCCCCGGCTGCGCCGCCAGCAGATCCTCGGCGAATCGCTCGGTCGCGAACTCGTGCAGCGTCCCTTTGGCGTTCTCCACCGTGAACGTCACGAGGCCGAGGCGCGCGAAGGGATGGAGGTCCATGCGCGGCGGGACGAGCACGCGATGCGCCGCGCACGCGATCCCGGACGTGAGCACGAGCAACGCGGCGACAGCGCGAGTTGGGGAACGGAACCGGCTCTGCGATTGTCTCACGGGACCACCTCTCGAGGGGGGGGCTGGACGCACCTAACATAAGGGATGGAGCCCCCATCGTGGTGGTATGGGCGGTCAACTACGCATAGTACGAATCGCCCCACCCCACCTCGAACACGCCGTTGCACCCGCCGCATTTCATGCTCACCGGCCCCTTCGGGAGCGGTGCACGCGCCTGGCAGCTGGGGCACACCGCATAGCGCGCGCCCCAGCTCGTCGGGGCGCGGCACTTCGGGGGACGCGGCACGATCGACCATGAGCCCGTGGGCCGCGAGGCGAGCTGGAGCAGCGACAACGGCACGTTCACCATCCGCTTGTGCACGTCGAGCACCGCCTCGGTGGCGGTGACCCGGACGACGCCGTACCACGCCCCGCGCCGCAGCGGCACGTTGGCCTCACCTCGCAGCCGGGCGAATTGTCTGCCGGTCATCGGATCTCCTTCCCCCGATCTCCCCGCCTCGACCACAGCGAGGCGGGGAGCGGGGAGTTCATTAGCTGGGATTGGGATAGAAGCGCACCTGCAGGATCTTCAAGCCGTTGTTGTCGTACTGCCAGAAGAAGCCCTGGAGGCACGGGTCGAAGAGGCTCACGGTGGTAGCGCCGCACGCGGTCACCGCCGCGGCATTGGCGACCGGATCGAGGACGATCGTAGTGAGCGCATCCGTGACGTTCCGGAACCTGCTGCGGCCCGGGTCACGGACGAAGACTTCGTTTTGCGTCGAGCAGACCGTGCCCGGATCGGTGAGCGTGATGTCGGTGGCGCAGGTGGTGATCTTGGCCTTCCCACCCGGCGTGCCGAGCGCGCGCGCATAGACGGTGTAGGTCCCGGGCGCGGGCAGCGAGAAGGACGCCTCCCCGTCGGTCCCGTTCTTGTCGAGCACATCGAACGTGCCGGTCGGACTCAGGCCGAGGAGGATCTTCGTGGTGACCTCGAGGTCCTTCCTGCCGAGGTCGACGAAGATCACGTGCCCGCTCGCCCAGTCCGGGTTGGTACTCTTGTCGTGCGATACCCCGATGATGTTGAGACTGTAATGCTGGCCGCTGAGGGCGCCGTTTCCGGTCGTCGACTGCGCGGCGGCCACGGCGGTCAGGCCCGCGGTCGCGGCAGCCAGGACGGCCGCCAGGCAACATGTGGTGCGCATAATCCCCCCTTGTGACGGTGCTACTTCGGAAATTGCCGAACAGCTCCCGATCGACTCGCCGTCCTGGGGCGCCGCAGCTCTGAGAAACGAGGAAGCCCCGCCGGCCGGGTTGAGGGCGCAACGGGGCTTGCTTGAAGCAGTGCGACCGTCTGGGTCGTTGATACTATGCGGCTCACATCACGCCCGGCGGCGTGACCGGCGTCACGACGCTTCGGGCCGCGGTGGCGACGGCGCTCACATGACCAGGCCGGTCTCGCACGGAAAGCCCGGCCCCACTGGCGTGAGGTCGGGCTTTCTGCGGGGGTCCACCGGCTACTGGCAATTATGGATTTGGATATTGCCGCCTTGGAGGGTTCCGGAAGCG
>WNFZ01003830.1_pt1 | contig 17700 bp, 17 predicted proteins | sample 5400081 | NCBI WGS metagenome assembly WNFZ01 (sample SAMN13153365, study PRJNA577476) | soil metagenome | isolation source: 80 cm soil or saprolite under grassland replicate 1 | place: USA:California | collected 2016-06-15 | reverse complement strand
TCATCGATGGCGACGGCAGCGACGATCCCGCCGAGATTCCCCGCCTCGTGGCTCCCATCCTCGCTGGCGAGCAGGATTTCGTGATCGGTTCCCGTGCCCGCGGCGTGCGCGAGAAGGGCAGCATGGGCCTGCACCAGCTCCTCGCCGGCCATGCCGCCGGCCTCATCATGCGCGCGCTCTATGGCGTGCGCTATACCGACATGTGCCCGCTGCGGGCGATCCGGCGCGATGCGCTCGAACGGCTCGGCATGCGGGAGAGGACCTACGGCTGGAATCTGGAAATGCAGATGCGGGCCGCGCGCGCGCGGTTGCGGATCCTGGAGCTGCCGGTTCGCCATCGCAATCGCGCCGGCGGCGCATCCAAGGTTGCCGGCAGCCTCACGGGATCGGTCAAGGCGAGCTGGCAGATTGCATCGACGCTCGTTCGCATCGCCAACGAGATGCGATAACACTGGCCTCAGCGCTTCCGCATTCGCCAGGAGCTTTTCCTTGACCGACGCATCGACCCGATTGCGCGAGCTCGAGGTTCGCGCGCCCGCGCCCGAGTGGTTTCGATGGGCCATCTCTCGTCCGAAGCAATCGCGGCGCGTCATCGTAGAGGACTGCCCGGTCCACTATTTGTTCTGGCCGGCCGAGCCGGCGAGTTCCATCGCTCGCGGCCTCCTGTTCGTCCACGGCGGCGGTGCGCACGCCAACTGGTGGAGCTTCATCGCGCCATATTTCACCCGGTATTTCCCAGTGGCGGCGATCGATTTATCGGGCATGGGGGACAGCGGCCGGCGCCAGAGCTACGGCTCCGATATTCGCGCCGCGGAGATGCGCGCGGTGATCGCCGATGCGGCGCTGGGACAACATCCCTTCGTCATCGGCCACAGCTTCGGCGGCTTCATGACGATGAAGCTCGCATCGCAATTCGGCCAGGAGCTCGGTGGCGCCGTCATCGTCGATTCCCCCATCCGTTCGCCGGAGGAGGAGATCAGCCGGCCGCTGTCGCCGCCCAACTGGGGAAACAAGAAGATCTATCCGAGCTTCGAAGCCGCGCTGGCGCGTTTTCGCTTGATGCCGCCGCAGGCCTGCGAGAACGACTTCATCGTCGAGTTCATCGCCCGGCATTCGTTGATGCGGGTCGAAGGCGGCTGGACCTGGAAATTCGACGGTGGGGCGATCGGCGCGCGCCGCTTCGGCGAGCCGTTCCGCGAATATCTGCAGGCGGTGCGCTGTCGCGCCGCCCTGATCTTCGGCGAGCGCAGCGCGCTCGTCTCGCGCAAGACCGCCTCCTACATGTCGCAGCTGATGGGACCGCTGGCGCCGATCGTCGAGGTGCCCGAGGCCCAGCACCACGTCATGCTCGATCAGCCGCTCGCCTTCGTGGCGGCGCTGCGCATGCTGCTGGAGAACTGGATCCGCGCCGAACCCGGTTAATCGGACTTTCCGCGTGGTGTGAACCTGCTTCGGCGGCGAATCCAGTGTAGGATATCGGCGCGAGGTGATCGATGAGGCGGCGGGAATTCATCGCGTTTCTCGGCGGGGCGGCCGTTACAATGTCGGGCCCTGCTTGGCCGCAAGATGCGGGAAGGACCTATCGGCTTGGCGTGTTGGCCAACTCCCCCCGCGATGCTGTCCATTGGCTAGCCTTCTTCGACGAGCTGCGTAGGCACGGTTTCAGCGAGGGGGTCAATCTCACCATCTTGGCCGGATTCAGCGTGCCGGCTGACCGCGCCGATACGGTTGTCGCTACAATCGTGGAGGCACGGCCCGAGGTGATCACCACCGGCGGCGCCGCGCTAACGCGCCTCGTGCAGCGAGCGACGCAGACCATTCCGATTTTGGCGTTCTCGGACGATCTCGTGGCGGAAAAGGCGGTTGCCTCGCTGGCTCATCCCGGCGGCAATACTACCGGGATGAGCATCATGGCCACCGATCTCGACGGCAAGCGGCAGGAGGTCCTACTGGAGGTGGTTCCCGCGGCCAGGCGCATCGCGACTTTGGCGGACCGGGGTGTCACCAGCCCCGAGCAGCTGCAGACGCTGGAGAGCGCCGCACGGGCGCGCGGTGTTGCGCTTGCCGTTCATGCAGTCGACATCGGGGATGGCATTCTGCCGGCAATCGACAGCGCGGTAGCCGGCGGCGCGCAAGCGCTCAACGTTCTCGCCTCATCGCTGCTCAATCGATACCGTGCGCAAATCATCGAACGGGTCGCTGCGAGCCGGCTGCCTGCCATGTACCAATGGCCGGAGACGGCCGAGGAAGGCGGCCTCATCGCTTACGGCCCGCGCTTCGCTTCCATCTATCGTCAATTTGCCTTGCAGGTTAGCAAGGTGCTCAAAGGGGCCAAGCCCGCGGATATCCCCGTCGAGCAACCCACGAAATTCGAGCTGGTGATCAATCTCAAGAGCGCAAGGGCAATCGGTCTCGATGTGCCCCCTACCCTTCTCAACCGCGCCGACCAAGTAATCGAATGAAACCTGGAAGCCCTCTCGGGGCAGGGTTTCTTCAGTGCTGCAGGATCTTCGACAGGAATGTCTGCGCGCGGCGGCTGCGCGGCTTGCCGAAGAATTCGGCCGTGGCCGCGTCCTCGACGATCTCGCCCTGGTCCATGAAGACCACGCGGCGGGCGACCTGGCGGGCGAACCCCATCTCGTGGGTGACGACGATCATGGTCATGCCGTCCTGCGCCAGCGCTACCATGACGTCGAGCACCTCCTTGATCATCTCGGGGTCGAGCGCCGAGGTCGGCTCGTCGAACAGCATGGTGATCGGATCCATCGCGAGTGCACGTGCGATCGCCACTCGCTGCTGCTGGCCGCCGGAGAGATGGCCCGGATATTTGTGCGCGTGCTCGCGCAAGCCGACCCGGTCGAGCAGGCGCAGGGCGTTGGCGAGGCTCGCTTCCCGACTGCGGCCGAGCACCTTGATCTGCGCCAGCGTGAGATTGCGGATGACGGTCAGGTGCGGGAACAGCTCGAAATGCTGGAACACCATGCCGATCCGGGCCCTGAGCTTGGGCAAATCGGTTTTCGCGTCGCCGACCGAGATTCCGTCGACGACGATTTCGCCTTTCTCGAACGGCTCGAGGCCGTTGACGCACTTGATCAGTGTCGACTTGCCGGATCCGGAGGGGCCGCATACGACCACGACCTCGCCCTTGGCGACCTCGGTCGAGCAGCCCTTGAGCACCTGGACCGTGCCGTACCACTTGCTCAGATCCCGGATCTTGATCATCGGCGCGAGGCTCAGCGGACGATGGCGACGCGCCGCTGCAGCAGGCGCACGCAATGGGAGGCGAAAAGCGAGATCAGGAAATAGACCAGGGCCGCGAACAGATACATTTCGACCAGGCGCCCGTCGCGCTGCGCGATCTTCGAGGCCGCGCCGAGGAAATCCGTGATGGAGAGCACGTACACGAGCGAAGTGTCCTGGAACAGGATGATGGTCTGGGTGAGCAGCACGGGAACCATGTTGCGGAACGCCTGCGGCAGAACGATGTATAGCATCGTGGCCGGGTAGCGCATGCCGAGCGCCTGTGCCGCCCAGACCTGGCCCCGCGGGATCGATTGGATGCCGGCCCGCATGATCTCGCAGAAATACGCGGCCTCGAACACCATGAAGGTGACGAGCGAGGACAGGAACGGACCGACCCGGATCGGCTGCGATGCGCCGGTCGCCCATTGTCCGAGATACGGCACGAGGAAATAGAACCAGAAGATCATCAGCACCAGCGGCACCGACCGCATCAAATTCACGTAACCGGCGGCCAACACCGACAACGGCGGGATGCCGGAGAGCCGCATGAGCGCCAGCGCCGTGCCGAACACGATGCCGCCAAGCGTGGCGAGCGCAGTCAGCGTGAGCGTGAATGTCATGCCGTCGTAGAACAGATACGGCAGAGAGCGCAGGATGATCTCGGAATCGAAATTGCTGAACACGCGCGCCTCAATCCGCGGTCGCGGGCGGCGCCATGCCGATATAGCCCGGCACCGCGACCCGGCGCTCGGTGCGGCGCATGGCGAAGGTCACCACGATGTTGATCGCGATGTAGATGACCGTGGCGGCGGTGAAAGCCTCGAACACCTGGAAGGAGAATTCCTGCATCGATCGCGCCCGCGCGGTCAGCTCCATCAGGCCAATGGTGAGCGCGACGGCGCTGTTCTTGATGACGCTGAGGAACTCCGAGGTCAGCGGCGGCAGGATGATGCGGTAGGCCATCGGCAACAGCACGTACCAATAGGCCTGCGGCAGCGTGAGGCCGAGCGCGAGCGAAGCGAGGCGCTGGCCGCTCGGCAGGCTGGTGATGCCGGCGCGCACCTGCTCGGCGACGCGTGCCGAGGTGTAGAAGCCCAGCGCGACGACCGCGGTGTAAAAGGAGGCGTCGGGCAGCTGCTTGAGCCAGGTCCCGATGCCGCGCGGGACGAGCTCCGGCAGCACGAAATACCAGAGGAACATCTGCACCAGCAGCGGAACGTTGCGGAACAGCTCGACATAGGCATTGCCGATGCGCACGAGCCAGGGATGCGGGGTCGTGCGCATCACGCCCACCATCGATCCGAACGTCAGCGCCAGGACCCAGGCGGCGAGCGCGGTTGCCAACGTCCACGCGGTTCCGAGCAAAAGAGTCTGAAGGTAGCTGTGGGATGCGTCGGGAGAAATCTCCCAGAAAATTCCCCAGTTCCAATGGTAGTTCATCGCGGCCCAATACCCCGCGCGCAGCGCAGCATCCGACGTCGCGCTGCTGAACCGGGACCCGTTGCGTCGTCCATGATCATGTTAGGACCCGGATCGGCGTCGCAGCACCAAGGGCGGCGGCGACGCCGGCGAACGCTCAGGTTCGCGCCGGAACTCAATACACCGCCGGATCGCCGCTGTCGGTCGGGCTGGCCACGACCTTCTTGAAAGCAGGGCTCATCGGCACGTTGAGGTTGATGCCTCTCGGCGGGATCGGTTTCAGGAACCACTTTTCGTAGATCGCGTTGATCTCGCCGCTCTTGTAGATGCCCACCATGGCGCCATCCACCACTTTCTTGAAGTCGAGGTCCTCGCGGCGCAGCATGATGCCGTAGGGTTCGACCGACAGCGCATCGGCGGAGATCACATAGTCCGGCGGCGACTTCGAGGTCGCGACCAGGCTGAAGAGCAGGATGTCGTCCATCACGAAGGCGGCGGCCCGGTCGGTCTCCACCATCAGGAACGCCTCGGCGTGGTCCTTGGCGGCAAGGATATTGAGGCCGAGATTCTTTTGCGCGCCGATCTCGGTGATCTGCTTGATATTGGTGGTTCCGGAGGTCGATACGATCGTCTTGTCCCTGAGATCGTCCACGACCTTGAGATTGGCAGCCTTCTTCGACACGAAGCGATTGGCCGTCACGAAATGCGTGATGGTGAACGAGACTTGCTTCTGGCGCTCGAGGTTGTTCGTGGTCGAGCCGCATTCGAGGTCGATGGTTCCGTTCGCCATGAGCGGGATGCGAGTGGCCGAGGTGACCGGGTTCAGCTTCACCTCGATGGTGTCCAGCTTCAATTCCTTCTTCACCGCATCCACGATGCGGTAGCAGAGGTCCATGGCGTAGCCGACGACCTGCTGCTTGTCGTCATAATAGGAGAACGGCACCGAGGACTCGCGGTGGCCCAGCGTGATCGCTCCGGTATCCTTGATCTTCTTGAGCGTGCCGGTGAGCTCGGCGGCGAGCGCCGGGGTGACGGCGACACTTGCCGCGGCGAGGACCGACATGATCCATTTCCAGTTCATCGTTGCTCTCCCCTGCTGACAGCCGTGGGTTCTCGCCCATCCCTATGGCGGCGTCCTGAGAGATCATCGCGCAGAACGGGCGCTTCCGTCTACAGTGTGGTCGGACCGAAAGCGACAGGCAGTGTTGCCATGGCCGCCGCATCGGCCCCGTTGCGCACGGGGGTGCAGCCCGCGGGAGCCGCCGCGCTGGAACCCTCTACCGGCCAATCGCCCGGTGTGCCGATCGTTTACCCTGGAAGGAGGCGCGGAGAACGGATAGGGTTGCTCAAGCCCAGCGATCGGGTCAATCTGGCTGCAAAAGCTTAGGGAGGATCTCAATGGCACGTTTCAGTCGGCGCAACTTCCTGAAACTCTCGGGCGGCGGCGCGATTGCGGCAAAGACCGGAGGAATGGCGGCAATTCTCGCTTCGGGCCGGGCGCCGGCCTTTGCCCAGGCGACCAATGTGCATTGGCTACGCTGGAACGATTTCGTGCCGGCCTCCGATGAGGTGCTGCGCAAGCAGATCGCGCCGGAGTGCCAGAAGGCGCTGGGCATCACTCTGAATATCGAGACCATCAATGGCAACGATATCCAGGCACGCACCACTTCGGCGATCCAGTCGGGCTCGGGCCCGGATGTGATCTGCGGCCTGAACAATTGGCCGCAGCTCTATGCGGAAAGCCTGGTCGACGTCAGCGATCTCGCCGACGAGATCAGCAAGGCCCAGGGCGGCTATTACGAGGAATCGCGCGTCGTCGCCAACGACGGCAAGAAATGGATCGCACTGCCCTGGTGCGTGCTGGGCGCGCAGCTCGCCTACCGCAAATCCTGGTTCGAGGAGATCGGGTATCCGGCCGGCAAATTTCCCCAGACCTGGGAGGAATACCACGACGCCGGCAAGAAGCTGAAGGCGAAGGGCCGCCCGATCGGCCAAACGCTCGGCCACACCTTCGGCGACGCGCCCACCTTCACCTATGCCTACCTGTGGTCCTGGGGCGGCAAGGAAGTGGAGAAGGATGGCAATACCGTCGTGCTCGACGGCAAGGCCGCGGTCGACTCGGTCAAGTTCATGGCCACGTTCTGGAAGGATGCCCACGACGAAGGCGGCCTCGCGTGGGACGATACCAACAACAACCGCGCGTTCCTGTCGGGGACCATCAGCTCCACGTTGAACGGCGCCTCGATCTACATCGAGGCCAAGCGCAAGCCCGACGCCTATCAGACCGAGAAGGGCACTCCGCTCTGGCAAGACATCCTGCACTCGCCGCTGCCCAAGGGCCCCGCCGGCCAATTCGGGTATCATCTGCCGATGTCGAACATGCTGATGGGATATTCCAAGAACCAGAAGGCCGCCAAGGACTTCCTGCGCTGGATCACTTCGAAGGACGTCTATCAGAGATGGTTCAACTCCCAACAGGGCTATTCGGTCGGCGCCACGCCGGTCTGGGAGCAGGATCCGCTGTGGGAGAAGGATCCGGTCATGCTGCCGTTCCGGGTAGCGGCGAGCGCAGGACGCTTCCCGGGCTATGCGGGACCGGCCGACCGCAAGGCGGCAGAGGTGCTGAGCAAGTACATCATCACCGACATGTACGCCAAGGCGGTGCAGGGGATGCCGGCCGAGGAGGCGGTGAAATGGGCGCACGAGGAGGTGAAAAAAATTCACACCTGATCGGTGGGGATCCGCTTCGCGCCGGATTGTTGCAATCGCGTTCGTTAGATCGGTCCGAAGACCGACAGGGGAGGAACATACCATGGCTCGCTTCGATCGTCGTTCTTTCTTGAAGCTCACCGGCAGCGGAGCGATCGCGGCCAGCGGGGGAATGGCGGGCATTCTCGCCTCCGGCCGCGCGCCGGCATTCGCCCAGGCAACGAGCGTCCACTGGCTGCGCTGGAACGACTTCGTTCCCGCGTCCGACCAGCTGCTCAAGGGAGACATCGCGGCCGAATGCGAGAAGGCCCTGGGCGTGAAGCTCACCATCGAGACCATCAACGCCAACGATATCCAGGCCCGCGTGACCTCCGCGATCCAGTCGGGGTCGGGGCCGGATATCGTCTGCGCGCTCAACAACTGGCCGCAGCTTTATGCGGACAGTCTCGCTCCGGTGGACGACGTCGCCGAGGAGCTCGGCAAGGCACAGGGCGGCTTCTACGAAACCTCGCGAGTGGTGGCCAACGACGGCAAGCGATGGATCGCCATGCCCTGGAGCATCGTCGGCCTCCAGATCGCGTATCGCAAATCCTGGTTCGAGGAGGTGGGCTATTCGGGCGGCAAGTTCCCCGAGACGTGGGAAGCCTTGCGTGAAGCGGGCAAGAAGCTCAAGGCGCTCGGGCGACCGGTCGGGCAGACCCTCGGCCACACCTTCGGCGACGCGCCGGCCTTCACCTATCCGTACTTGTGGTCCTGGGGCGGCAAGGAAGTCGAGGCCGATGGCAAGACCGTGGTGCTGGACAGCAAGCAAACCGTCGAATCCGTGAAGTTCCTGGTCGGCTTCTGGAAGGACGCGCTCGACGAGGGCGGCCTCGCTTGGGACGATTCGAGCAACAACCGGGCGTTCCTCTCTGGCACCTGCAGCGCGACGAACAACGGCGCCTCGATCTACATCGAGGCGCTGCGCAAGCCCGACGCCTACAAGACCGAGAAAGGCGCCCCGCTGAAGGAAGACATCCTGCATGCGCCGCTGCCCAAGGGCCCGGCCGGCCAATTCAGCTTCCACGTGCCGTTCTCGAACATGCTGATGGGCTATTCGAAAAATCAGAAGGGCGCCAAGGAATTCCTGCGCTGGATCAGCTCGAAGCCGGTGTTCGACCGATGGTTCACGACGCAAAAGGGCTTTTCGATCGGGCCGACGACGGATTGGGAGAAGCACAAGCTCTGGGGTGACGATCCGGTGATGCTGCCGTTCAAGTCAGCCGCGCGCACGGGACGCTTCGCCGGCTATGCGGGACCTTCGGGCAGGAAATCGGCCGAGGTCCTGACCAAGTACATCCTCACCGACATGTACGCCAAGGCGGTCCAAGGCATGCCGCCGGAGGAGGCGGTGAAACGGGCTCACGCCGAGCTGACCAAGATCTACGGCGCCTGACGCGGCGCCTCTGTTAGGGATTCGACATGGCGCTGGCCTACGCGCAAGCCGCGGCCCCAAAAACCAAGCGCGGAGCAATCACCGCGTTGCTGGAGGACGAGCGCTGGCTCGGGGCCCTGCTGTTGCTCCCGACCGCGGTGCTGCTCGCGTTGTTCATCGCCTACCCGTTCGTCAAGGGCGTGCTGCTCTCCGTGACCGACGCCAGGGTAGGCGTGCCGGGGAGTTTCGTCGGTCTGCAGAATTTCATCGCGCTCGCGCACGACAGCATCTTCCGCGAAGCGGTGTGGAACACGTTCCTCTACACGGCCGTGACCACCGTCTTCAAGCTCGCACTCGGCCTGTGGCTTGCCCTGCTGCTCAACCGGCATTTTCCAGGCAAGGCGCTGACCCGGGCCTTCGTCCTGCTGCCATTCATCATCCCGACGGTGCTCTCGACGTTCGCTTGGAAGTGGATGTTCGACCCGACGTTCAGCGTCATCAACTGGACGCTCTACAAGCTCGCCATCATCGATTCGCGTATCAACTGGCTCGGCGATCCGCAACTCGCCATGATCTCGATCATCATCGTCAACGTCTGGCGCGGGGTCCCGTTCTACGCGATCAGCCTGCTGGCCGGGCTGCAGACCATCAGCCCCGAGCTGCAGGAAGCCGCCGCCATCGACGGCGCTCGGCCGTGGCAGCGCTTCTGGCACGTGACCTGGCCGCTGCTGCTGCCGGTGACCATGGTGGTCGTCCTGTTCTCGGTCATTCAGACCTTCGCCGACTTCCAGCTGGTGTACGTGCTCACCGGCGGCGGACCGGCCAATGCCACGCACCTGTTCGCCACCTATGCCTATCAGATCGGGGTCGGCACCGGGCTTTTGAGCGTGGGAGCCGCAATCTCGCTCGCCATGTTCCCGGCGCTGCTGGTCGTGGTCATCGTCCAGTTGCTCTACATCCGGCGCGTGGAGATCCATTGAGCCATGATCGAGGGCGCAAAATGGAGACGCTGGGTGTATTTCTACGTTCCGCTCGGCGTTTTCGTCTTCCTGCTGCTGTTCCCGTTCTACTGGATGCTGGTGACGACCTTCCGGCCGGATGGCGAGTTGTACCGCCCATGGATGGCGCCGAACTACACGCCGTTCTGGACCGCGAATCCCACCTTGGACCACATCAGGTACCTTTTCACCGAGACGCTGTTCGCCACCTGGATGTTCAACACGCTGTTCATAGCGCTTGCCTCCACCGCGATCTCGCTGTTCTGCGGTCTGCTCGCGGCCTATGCGCTGTCACGCCTGAAATTTCCGTTCGCCGGCAGCCTCGGTACCGGCATCTTCGTCACGTATCTGGTTCCGCAGACGCTGCTGTTCATCCCGCTGGCCGACATCATCCGCAATTATCACCTCGGCGATACGCCGTGGGCGCTCATCCTCACCTATCCGACCTTCCTGATCCCGTTCTGCACCTGGCTGCTGATGGGCTATTTCAAGGCAATTCCGCGCGAGCTCGAAGAATGCGCGCGCATCGACGGCGCCACCCGCTGGAAAGCCATGGTCTACATCATCTTCCCGATCGCCGTGCCGGGCATTCTTTCGGCCGGCATCTTCGCTTTCACGCTGTCCTGGAACGAGTTCATCTACGCGCTGGTGTTCCTGTCGTCGCCGGACGAGAAAACCGTGCCGGTTGGCGTCACTTCGGAGCTGATCCGCGGCGACGTATTCTTCTGGGGACCGCTGATGGCGGGCGCATTGCTGGGCTCGATCCCGGTCGCGATCGTGTACTCGTTCTTCGTGGAGCACTATGTCGCCGGGCTGACCGGATCGGTGAAAGGATAAAGCGTCGGGACGCGGCCGATTCCGCGTTAGGCCTTTGCGCGAGCTGGAGAGTGTAGGATGGCGCAAGTCGTCATCAGGAATCTGAACAAGAAATTCGACGGCGTGCACGCCGTCAACGACGTGAATCTCCAAATTCGCGACAAGGAGTTCATGGTCCTGGTCGGACCGTCTGGCTGCGGCAAGACCACCACGCTGCGCATGGTCGCGGGCCTCGAAAGCATCACCAGCGGAGATGTTCTGATCGGGGAAAAGGTGGTCAACGACCTCGCCCCGATGGATCGGGACATCGCGATGGTGTTCCAGAATTACGCGCTCTATCCGCACATGAGCGTGTACGACAACATGGCGTTCGGGCTGAAAATGCGAAAATTCGCCAAGCCCGATATCGCCAAGCGAGTGCAGGAGGCGGCGGAGATTCTCGGCATCCAGGGCCTGCTCGCGCGCAAACCGCGACAGCTCTCCGGCGGTCAGCGCCAGCGCGTCGCGCTCGGACGCGCGATCGTGCGCCATCCGCAAGTATTTCTGTTCGACGAGCCGCTCTCCAATCTCGACGCCAAGCTGCGGGTGCAGATGCGCGTCGAGCTGAAGAAGCTGCACCTGCGGCTCGGCACCACGGCCATTTACGTCACCCACGACCAGGTCGAGGCCATGACGCTCGGCGATCGGGTCGTGGTCATGAAGGATGGCTGGGTCCAGCAGGTCGGCGAGCCGCTCGAGCTCTACAACAATCCGGTCAACAAGTTCGTGGCCGGCTTTCTCGGCTCGCCTGCCATGAATTTCATGAGCGTCACGGTCGCGGAGACCAACGGGGCGCTGTGGGCGACGAACCCGGGGTTTCGGCTGAAAGTGCCCGAGCTCAGCGCCGGCAGGTTGCGCGCCCATGTCGGCGAGGAGTTGTGGCTGGGGATTCGACCGGAGGATCTGAGGGTCAGCTCCGGTGCCGACGGGAACCCGATGAGTTTCAACGTGGTCATCGAAGTCGTGGAACGGCTCGGCTCGGAAACCCTGCTCGACGTGAAGGCCGGCCCCTGCGCCATGGTGGCGGCGGTCGAGGCCGATATCCACGCCAAGATTCACGACACGCTGCGGCTCGCTCCAAATCCCGAGCGGCTGCATTTCTTCGATTCCAAGACCGAGGCGGCAATCTGAGCGTGGCCATGCCTCCTTGGCGCGGCTGGTCCCGGAAGCGACGGCGTCTGCTCGTGCTTCGTCGCGAAAATCCTGCGGATTGTGGCCGGTGCATCGAGGACGTATCATGGCGCCGACACCAGGCAGCCGGCATCGTGAGGTGGGGGCTTGCGGGGACCATCCTGGGGGTCGGCCGGCGCTCAACGGAGGATTCATCATGGCGATTGCCCCGACGCTCCAACAATATCTGGCAGACTGCCGGATCGAATACGACGTGATGGCGCATGAAACGACCATGTCGTCGACACGCACCGCCCAAGCCTGCCACGTTTCCGGGAATTGTCTGGCCAAAGCGATCGTGCTGCGGACCGGGAACGGCTATATGCTCGCGGTGCTGCCGGCATCACGCCACATCCGCCTATCGGATCTCAGAACTGAGATCGGCGAGGATGTCGATCTGGCCAGTGAGGATGAGATCCAGCGCTTGTTCCCGGATTGCGATCGCGGCGCAGTGCCGGCTCTCGGCCAGTGCTACGGGCTCGATGTCATGGTCGACGACAGCATCGATGAGCCGCCGGAAGTTTATCTCGAGGGCGGCGATCACGCGACGCTGATCCACATGAGCCATGCGCAGTTCGCGAAGCTCATGACGCAAAAGCGACACGCGCGCTTCAGCAGCGACGGTTAAGGTCCCTATCCGCATCCTCGCGGCGCTGTGCTGCCTTTGGCCATTGCGCGCTCACGATGGTTGCAATGCGTCGGGAGCGGGCGATGGGCCGTTACGATGGGCGCTCGAGATCCGTCTTGAGCGTCATCAGGAAGCGCGCCGCCTCTCCGCCCGTCACCACGCGGTGATCGAAAGTGAGTGAGAGCGGCAGCGCGCGACGCACGGCTGGCTTTCCCTCGTGCACCATCACCCGCTGCTCGATGCGGCCGGCGCCGATGATCGCCACTTGCGGCGGGACGATGACCAGATTGGCAAAGCGTCCGCCGATCATGCCGAAGTTCGACAGCGTGATGGTCGCGCCGCGCAGTTCCTCCGGCGGGATCGACCGCGCCTCGGCATCGGCCCGCATGCGGTCGAGCCCCGCGCGCAGGTCCCTCAAGTCGCGCGCGCCGACGTTGCGCATCACCGGCACGATCAGACCGCCCCCGGTATCGACCGCAATGCCGACGTCGATGCGGGGGACGAGGCGCCGTTCGCCGGCCTGCGAATTGTACCAGGCGTTGAGCGACGGCTCGACCTTCGCGGCCGCCGCGATGGCGCGGAGGAGCCTTGCGCTGACGTCGGTGCCCCGAGGCCAGTCGCCGATGTCGGCTTCCTCGGTGACGTTCGCCGGGGCGACCTCCGCGTGCGATGCGGTCATCCGCTGCGCCATGGCGCGGCGCATGCCGCGCAGGCTCTCGGCCGGGCCCGCCTCGGCGAGGCTCTTGGCGGCGCGCTCGACGTCCGCCCGCGTGATGGTGCCGCCAGGACCGCTCGCCTGCACCAGATTGAGATCGACATCGAGCTTGCGCGCCAGCGCGCGGATCGCGGGAAGCACCTGAACGGTTCCGGCGCGACCGGGCTCGCCGCGCGTCTCGCCGCGAGGCTTGGCTTCGGCCCGAGCGAGCTCGCCCACGACCGTGCCGGTTTCCTCCCCCTGCCCTTCGGCAAATTCGACGAGGGTGGCCCCAACCTTGACCAGATCGCCCTTGGCGCCGAACACGCGGGCGATGCGGCCGCTCCAGGGCGACGGCACCTCGACCACGGCCTTGTCGGTCTCGACGGAAACCAGCGGCTGATCGGTCACGACGTGGTCGCCCTCGTTGACGTGCCAAGCGACGATCTCGGCCTCCTCGAGCCCCTCCCCCAAATCCGGCAGTGTGAACTTGCGCATGAGAGCTTGTTGTTTGTTCAGCCGAACCGAACGACCTTGCGGGCCGCCGCCGTGACGCGGTCGACCGACGGCAGATAATGCTGCTCGAGCCGAGGCAACGGCACGATGGTGTCGTAGCCGGTGACGCGCTCGATCGGCGCCAAGAGCGACAGGAGTCCGCGCTCGGCGATCAGGGCGGCAATTTCCGCGCCGAACCCGGCGGTTCGCGCCGCCTCGTGCACGATGACGCAGCGTCCGGTCTTCGCCACCGAGGCCAAGATCGTCTCCTCATCGTAGGGCTTGAGCGCCGGATCGGGATCGCGGATCGCGGCAAGCAGCAGGCCGTAGGCGCGCTCGGGCGAAGACGGCACCACCACGCGCAACCCCGGGATATGCGCGAGCATGACTTCGGTGCTTTCCGAATGGTGCTCGGGCGCGCGAATCCCGGCGCCGTAGGGCGTGCGCAGGACCATCGGACACGCGAGGCGTCCCTGGGTGCGATGACGCAGCCGCGAAGCGTGGTTCACCAGCTGATCGATGCACGGATACAGGAAACCCATGAACTGGATCTCGCCGATCGGCCTGAGGCCTTGCGCCGCCATGCCGACGCACAAGCCGCTGATCAGCAGCTCGGCGAGCGGCGTGTCGAGCACGCGCTCGGATCCGAAACGTTGCTGCAGCCCGGCGGTCGCGCGAAACACCCCGCCGTTGACCCCGACGTCCTCGCCGAGCACCACGACGTTGTCGTCCTCCTCCATGGCTCGCGCGAGCGCCAGGTTGACGGCTTCGACCAGGGTGAGCTCAGGCATCGGGGCCTGGCTCCAACGCTCGGCGCTGGCCCGCATAAGCGGCCGGCAGTTCCGCATAAAGGTGGTCGAACATGGTCTGCGGCTCGCGCGGGACGGTCGCGAGATAACGCTCCACCGCAGCCTCCACGCGCTCCTGGCACTCGGCGACGAGCTGCTCCTCCTCCGCCTTGGCCCACGCCTTGCGGCCGACCAGATACGAGCGCAATCGCGCGATCGGCTCCTTCTTCCAGCGCGCCTGAACTTCCTCGGGGGGCCGATAGCGTGCGGCGTCGTCGGCCGTGGTATGGTCGCCGAGCCGATAGGTGACGGCCTCGATCAAACGTGGCCCGCCGCCCGCTCGGGCAGCCGCGATCGCCTCCTCGGCGGCGGCCCGCACGGCAATCACGTCGTTGCCGTCCACCTGCTCGCCCTCAAACCCGGCGGCGATCGCCTTCTGGGCCAGGGTCGCGGACGCGGTCTGCAGCTTCAGCGGCACGCTGATGGCCCATTGATTGTTGTTGGCGACGAAGACGAGCGGCAGCTTCCAAACGCCGGCGAAATTCATCGCCTCCCAGACGTCGCCCTTCGAAGTGGCGCCGTCGCCGAAGAAGCACACCGCGACGCGGGGCTGCTTGCGGAGCCGGAACGCATAGGCGACGCCGGCGGCATGCGGCGCCTGTGATCCGACCGGGACGCAGAACGGAAAATCCTGCGGCGGACCGGAAGAGCGATTGCCGCGCTCATCGCCGCCCCAGTACAGCAGGATCTCCTCCATCTTGACGCCGCGCCAGAGCAGCGCGGCGTTGTCCCGGTAGGACGGCAACAGCACGTCCTCCTCGCGCATGGCGCTGGCGACCCCGATCGACACCGCTTCCTGCCCCAATGAAACCGCGTAGGTGCCGAGCCTCCCGGTGCGTTGCAGCGCCACGGCTTTGAGGTCGAACGTGCGGGTGAGCACCATGCCGCGATAGAGCGCGAGCAGCAGGTCCGTGTCGGAAGCGAAGCTCGGCAGCGGCCGCAAAGGCTTGCCGTCCGGCGCGAGATAGCTGCGGCGGCGCACTTCGAAGCGGGCGATTACAGGAAAATCCTGGTCCGCGGTCGGCCTGTCGTCCATGCCCCGCTCCTTCAAGCCCCCGCGCTCAGCGAACCGCGACCCGATCCGAGAATGATGGCGCGCCGCGTCACGATAACACGCCGCGCGACAGGTTTTCGATGCGTTCGCCAGGATTTATCCAGGAAGAGCATCGGCGGCTCGATTCGGCATCAACCCCGCCGGGGCCGACAACCACGGGCCCGGCGCCGAGGTTCCCGATGCGCGATTGCTGTGGAGGAATGGGTGAGATCGCCGGCCCGCGCAATATCTCCAAGAAATCGTCCAAGTTTCGTCACAAGCGGCCGGCATAGCCTGCCGCGGCGCCGCGTGCGGGAACACGCCGCGGGAGAGCCGACCCGGCACGCAGGCGGAAAATGGCATCGTCCATCGCTTCACTGCTTATCCCCGCTGCCTTGTTTCTGGGAGGCCCAGCGGCTCCGCATGCGACCTATGAGCAAGGTCTGTTCTGCGACAGCGTCGAGTTCGTCGCGTCCATCGTGCAAATCGCCGATCGCGGCGGTGATCCCTACAAAGCCGTAAGCGATCTCAATCGTACGCTGGACCGCAAGGCCTGCTTCTACACCAACAATGTCGACGTGCTCATGGCAGTCGGACGTTTTCAACGGGCGATTGCCGCCAACAGCACGACCTATGGAATTTATGAAGTGTACATTTCGGCGGTCGGTCATCAGACGACCGAGATCGGCAGCCTGGCGTGGAAATTCTCACGTCCTATGGTGATGTACACGCTGCGCGAGGCTCCCGCCCGCGACTCGGCCGAGATAGGCAAGCCGAGCCACTGAAGACCAACCTCTAACCGCCATCGGCGCCGCTTCCCGGTGATTTCCGGGTCGCGTTGCGTGCCGCCCTCCGGAATTTCCCGGTCGCGAGCGCGGGCCGCTAGCATCTCGCCCTCTCCTGTGCAGCACGGTCCAGAACATTCGGTTATGCTTGGCTCGCAATTCCGCACCCATACAGGGGAAGGAGCCGTCCATGACCGACCGCTACGCCCGATATCAGCGGCTTGAGTTCGATCGCCCGCACCCGCGCGTGCTGCGCATCACCATGCACAATCCGGGCCGGCTCAACTCCGCGGATGCGACCATGCATCGCGAGCTCGTCGAAATCTGGCGCGACATCGACGCCGACGCCGGGGTCTCCGCCGCCATCCTGACCGGGGCCGGCAAGGCATTCTCGGCCGGCGGTGACTTCGACATGATCGGCAATATCATCAACGACTTTTCCACGCGCGCCGGCGCCTGGAAAGAAGCGCGCGATCTCGTCTACAACCTGGTCAATTGCTCGAAGCCCGTGGTCAGCGCCATGCGCGGTCCCGCGGTCGGAGCGGGCCTGGTCTGCGGACTGCTGGCCGATATCTCGATCGCCAGCAAGGACGCTCGCATCATCGACGGTCATACCAGGCTCGGCGTCGCCGCCGGGGACCATGCCGCGATCGTCTGGCCGCTGCTGTGCGGCATGGCGAAGGCCAAGTACCACTTGCTGCTGTGCGAGCCGTTGTCGGGAACCGAAGCCGAGCGCATCGGGCTGATTTCGCTCGCGGTGGACGATGCGGAACTCGACGGCAAGGCCCTCGAGATCGCGACCCGGCTCGCCGAGGGCGCTCCCAACGCCATCCGCTGGACCAAATACGCGCTCAACAATTGGCTACGAGCCGCCGGGCCCATCTTCGACACCTCGCTGGCGCTGGAGTTCCTCGGATTCTCGAGCCCCGACGTCACGGAAGGCCTCGCTTCGCATCGCGAGAAGCGCAAGCCCCGTTTCCGGCCGGACAGCCCGCTCTAGGGTCGACCGGCGGGGAACAGCCGCGCGACTGGCGCATTCGCCGCACATCCTGTTAACTCCGGCGCGGCCTTCCGCGGGGGGCGCAGTGCGCCGGCAATTCAGTTGCAATTCAGTGTGTGCGATCGACGCAGCAAGCTGAGGTCGAATGCCCATGATTGAGCTCACTCGATATTTGCGTACGACCCGCGTTGCGTATTTCTCAATGGAAATCGGCATTCGTCCCGAGATCCATACCTATTCCGGCGGGTTGGGGGTCCTTGCCGGTGACGCGGCGCGGTCGGCCGCGGATCTCGATCTTCCGATCGTCTTTGTCACGCTCGTCAGCCGCGAGGGCTATCTGCGCCAGGAGATCGACCCGGAAGGCAATCAGATCGACTGCCCGGATCCTTGGAAGCCCGAGGATTACACG
>WNFZ01015775.1_pt1 | contig 17710 bp, 17 predicted proteins | sample 5400081 | NCBI WGS metagenome assembly WNFZ01 (sample SAMN13153365, study PRJNA577476) | soil metagenome | isolation source: 80 cm soil or saprolite under grassland replicate 1 | place: USA:California | collected 2016-06-15 | reverse complement strand
ACACGTCAGCCGGCCCCGCAGGGCCGAAACCGAACCCGCCGGCGACGCCCCACACTTCGACGAAGTGGTCGCGCACAGACTCCTCAGCGAAACGTGTCCCTGCCCGCCAGGCGCGATGCCCGCCGTAGCGCAGGCGCTCCTCGCCGAAGAGCGACCTCCGCACGGCCGAATGGATCCCGTCCGCGCCAACGACGATGTCGGCGACGAGCGCGTCCGCACCATCGAGCAGCGCGCGGCCGTCCTCGGTCGCGCCGATGCAGGTCGACCCCAGGCGCAGGCGCTCGGCCGGCACCGTCTCGATCATCGCCTGCTGCAGCTCCGTGCGCAGGATTCCGTACGTTTCCCACCCCAGCGCCTCGTAATCGATCCGTGTCAGGAGGTGGCCACGCGGGTTGCGAATCTCGGCCCGTCGCACCCTCGTTCCGCGCGCTGCGACGCTGTTGTGGAGCCCGAGAGCGCGCAGTGCCGTGACCGCGTTCGCCGAGACGACGAGGCCGAACCCGGCCTCCTCGAGCTGCGGCGCGCGTTCGATCACGATCGGTTCGACGCCCGCCTGCTCGAGCGCGATCGCCGTCGCGAGACCACCGATCCCCGCTCCGACAACAACCGCACGCACGCTTCCCAGCCTACGTCGCACGACCGCAAAGGGAGGCAGTGTTGGAGGTTCGCACCGGGACTTCGGTCCTGTGCCGCGCGACTCGATCTTCGCGTCCTCCGATCTCAGCCGCCTCGGCGATACACGCGATACAGCAGGGCGCACAAGACGACCGCCCCGGCTGTGTAGCCGATCTCGACCTGCAGGACTCGGTCACCGAATCCGGGCAGGAGGAGAAACCCGACAAATGCAGTCGCCGAGCTCACCCAGCAGGCGGCTGCCTGTCGAACCTGACCAGTTGCGAGCGCGGCCTGGTTCAGCGTCGCCCCCGACAGGTAGAGCCCCATCCCGAGCGCGATCACGACCAGCCCGCCCCGCCCATAGCGAGAGTCGTCGCCGAAGACGAGGCCCATGATCTCCGGGCCCGCAACGAGCAGGACGAGAGCGACCGCCGCGGCGAACACACAGATCGCTCCGATCGTGACGGCGACGCTCCGCCGAAACGGGTCGAGAGCGCCCCTCGCTCGAAGGCGCGTGAGGTGGGGCAGAATCGAGGTCTGGACGGCCTGGAAGAGTTGTATCGGCGCGCGAGCGACGAGCAAGACGTTGAAGGTGAAGCCGGCCAGAGCTGTGCCATGTGCGCCCTCGGTGAGCTTGACGAGCAGCGGCCCGGCGTTGAGGAACGTCTGCTCGGAAAGGACCACGAGCAGGACCGGCCACGCGAAACCCACCCCGTGTGCGAGCGTGAATTCGGGCTGCGACTCGAGCGGAAGCTCCGTCGGATCGAGCCTTGGTTCCGTCGCCTCAGGCGAGGCCATGCGCCGGCGGGAGAGCCGCCGCGCAAAGAGCCCAGGGAGAACGGCGAGCGAGACGATCGGCGCCGCACCGATCCCGAGCGCCACGACCGCCTGCCGCGAGGCGATGCCGATTGCAACGACGAGCGCGAAGCACAAGCGAGCGGTCGACTCGAACAGCATGAGTGCCCCGTAGAGCCCGAATCGTCGCTTCCCGGCCAGAAAGCCGCGGGCGAAGTAGCTTGCGGCATAGCCAATGACGGCGACGAAGAAGACCCAGTAAAGCGTCCCTTTTCCGCCGAACACGTGTGTCTCGAGCGGTCCACGGACCGCGAGCGCGACGCCGGAGAAGGCCGCCGCGAGCGCGAGCTGGATGGTGGCCGCGACCCGTAGGTGCTCGCGGCCTTCCTGGTCCTTTGCCTCGCGGTGGGCGATCGTGCGCGCGAGCAGCTGCTCGACCGGCCGGTAGAGAACGGAGACCGTGATGAAGACGGCGGACCAGAGCAAGGTGATGCCGCCGTAGTCCGAGTCCGAGAGCGAATGGCTCGCAAGCGAGAAGTACGTGTACGTGATCAGCCCGGTCGTTCCGATCCCGACCGAGAGGATCGCGGCGCCCCGCCCATAGGAGCGGCCTCCGTCCGGCCGGCTCTGCACGGCGACCGGTTCGGCTTCCGCCCCTACGGCTCTGCGCTTTCGCTCGGGCGCCCAGCCGGCCCGGCAGCGGCGCCCATTGTGGCTCGCTGGCCCGTCGGCGCAGCACCCGGCTCATAGTGAGACGGCTCGACGCCGAGCTGCAGCTCCAGGCGCCGGACCCGCTCGAGATTGCGCTGGAGCAAGAGCCGGATCGCGGCAAGCACGTCAGCCAAGATGCCGAGCCCCGCGAGCTGCACGGCGACCACGAGCATCGTGGCGCCGAGGATGAGGGACTGCACATGGCCGTGTCCTTCGCCCGAGAAGAAGAAGTAGAGGAAGCGAATCCAGACGGCGGCGCCGATCAGCGTCGCGAGCGCGGCCGCCATGAGGAACACCCTCAAAGGCTCATACATCGTGTACACGCGGAAGATCGCGACTGCGTTCCGCCGCACGTAGGCCCAGGTGGAGGGGAAAAGGCGCGACTCGCGGGTCTGCCGGTTGGTGCCGACGGCGACGTGCTCGAGGGCGACGAGCATCTTGCCCGCCTGGATGATCGACTCGAGCGTGTATGTGAACTTCGAGACGACCTGAACCTGTAACGCTGCTTCGCGGTTGTACGCGCGAAAGCCGGAGGTCACGTCCGGAACCGTCGTCTGCGAGGCGCGGCGCACGACCGCGCTCCCCAGCCGCTGAAGCCGCTTCTTCGAGGCCGAGAAATGCTCGATCGTCTCGACCTGCCGATTGCCGATCACCATGTCGGCGTTCCCGCGCAGAATCGGCTGTACGAGGTCGGGAATGCTCGTCGCCCGGTACTGGTTGTCGGCGTCGGTGTTGACGATGACATCGGCGCCGAGCTTCAGGGAGGCGTCGAGCCCGGCCTGAAACGCAGCCGCCAGTCCCTTGTTGTTCGTCAGGCGCACGACGTGGTCGACCCCGCAGCGTCGCGCAACCTTGACGGTCTCGTCGCGTGAGCCGTCGTCAATGATCAGCCATTGACCTCGTCGAATCCAGAAACCTCGCGTGGGAGATCCCGCAGGGTGGCCGGCAGCTGCTCGGCCTCGTTGAAGCACGGGATCTGGATGATCAGCTTCATCCGGCGCAGGCAGCGTAGAGCATGCTCATGCCGGACACGCGGAAGCGATCCGGGCTCGGTTAGTGTCATTCATCGAGGTGTGGCGGAACCGAGGAAGAGCTGCCGTGCTGCGCGCGCTCTGGCTCGTGCTCGTGCCTGCCCTGCGGATGCGGGCGCGCAGAAGGCTTACCCGATTGCGGCCAGGGGAGACCACGGTCGTGACCGTCAACTGGAACTCGAGCCCCTACCTCGAGGTCTTACTGCGCCTCGTCCGGAGTCGGAGCCCGGCAGGCGTCGACATCATCGTCGTCGACAACGCCTCGCGTGACGGCACAGGCGAGCTATTGGCGCGTCACCCGGATGTGAGGGCTGTGAAGCTGCCGATCAACGTCGGTCACGAGCTCGCTCTCGACATCGGCTTTCTGCTCGTCCGGACGGAGTACGTCGTCGCGCTCGACATCGACGCCTTTCCATTGCACGAGCACTGGCTCGACGAGCTCTTGGCGCCGCTCCAGGCGGGTAAGAACATCTCAGGGGCACGCCTCAATCGCGAGTACGTTCACCCGTGTTGCCTCGCGATGCGCACACGGCGCTTCGTCGAGCGTAACCACAGCTTTCGCTCCGACTACCGGCCTCGCACCAACGGACGGGACGCGTCGGGTGACGTCGGCGAGGAGATATCGACCAGGGAGGCCGGACGGCTGCACTTCTTCGATCCAACGAGCCAGCGCGGTCCAGGCGATGTGGGATCCGTCTTCGGCGGTTTCGTCTACCACAACTTCTATTCGACACGCTTTCAGGCAACCACGGATGACGTCCTCGATACGCAAGTTGGACGAACCGATGCGGCCGCTGCCTGGGAGGAAGCACTCGCTCGCTACGGCGACTGAGTCGTGCCGCGCATGGCCCGGCTCGCGCCTATCGCATCGGCGTGACTCGAGAGAGCACCTGGTCGCGGTTGGGATCAGCCCAAAGTTCGCGGGCGCGCAGTTGTTGGTGCCTGCGGCCCCACTCGTGCGAGCTGATCACGTACCGCGCCGGGGGCGCACCGGCCGAGCCTGAGAACAGCACGAACCGGCTGTGCGGCGTGAACCACTGATAGGCGTACAGGCCGAAGATGTCGTACTGATCCATGTCGTAGGCAACGACACGCGCGTCGGTGGCCGCCGCGGCCGGACTCGTCCATCCGTTCCGGTAGACGTCACGCTCGCCGGAGAACGCTGGGTTGCGCTCGACAACGGCGGTTGTGGGAAGGAAGGCTACGAGCACGGCAGGCGCAAGCAGCGCCGGCGCTCGCCGCACGAGTGCGGCCCCCGTCAGTGTCGCGGCTACGGCGACGATGGCCGCTCCGACGAGCGTCGTCATCCCGAGCCCGAATGTGGGGAAGGGGAGACTCGCAACATTCCAGCGGTTCGAGCCTCGTGGAGGATTGAGACCCGCTCGCAGCGCGACGACTGCCACGCTGGCCCCGGCGAGCGTAAGCGTTACGGTCCGCAGCCTCGGATAGCGGCCCATCGCTCCGAGCCGTGCGAGCGCCAAGGCAAGGAGCGGCGGCACGACGGTCTCGGCGTAGCGTCCATAGATGAACATGTCGGGACGCTCGACGTCCCGAAACGAGAGCGCCGATAGGACGAGCAAGCCGCCGCCGGTCGCGAGAAGCAGCGCGAGCAGCAACTCCGAGGTGACCACGTCGCGGCGGCGGATGGCGAGAAGCCCGCGCAGCCCACCACCGATCGCAAAGGCGACGACGACTCCCAGCGTCGCGACCATGACGTACCACGTTTGACCGACCAGGTTGCGCGCTACCGAGAGCACACCGTCGACGTCGCCCAGGCTTGAAAGCCGCTCGCCCACCTCATCGGGCTGGTGACCGCCGTAGTTCCTCGAGATGAGAAAGTCGTTCAGGAACCGCACGCCCACGTAACCCGCGGCGATGACGGCGACGCTGAGGAACGCGGGCAACGCCGGCAGGCGCCGCCGCGCCACGAGGAGTGCGAGCGCGGCAACGGTGAGCGCGACCGCGACGATCATGCGTCCATGGACCGCGAAGAGCGCAATCGTGGCTGCTCCAAGCGCCAGTCCCCACCAGGCGCGCGCCCGCGCTCGACTCGCCTCGAGCAAACCGCCAAAGCAGAGCAGCCACACGACGGCCAACGGCACCAAGAGATTCTCGGACAACGCAACCTGCGAGAAGAGCGTCACGCTCGGATACGCGGCGGCCGCAAGTGACGGCCAGACGGCCGTATGCGGAGGCGTGCGAAAATGGCGAGTGAGGAGCAGCTAGAGCAGCGGGGCGACCGCGGCCGCGAGTACGACATTCAAGACCAAGATGAGGCGATACGCCGTGACTGGGTCGCTGAAGATCGCCACGAGCGGAGCGATGAGCAGGGAATAGCCGCCCCGGTAGAAGGGTGCGGCTTCGAGCTGACCGCGCACCCCGCCCGTCAAGGCTCGGGCATTCATGAGATAGCCGGCCTCGTCGGCCACGACAAGAGGACCGGTGCGAAAGAGCACGAGCACGAGGCGGATAACAAGCAGCACCACGGTTCCCACCAGCAGCAGGCGGCGGGCGCGCGTTCCTTCCACTCATCCATCGTGGCCGATTCCCTCGTTGTGGGGGCGCCCCTGCTGGCGGCCTGATCACTCGAACGAGTGAATCCCGCCGGCGGCTCACTCCGAAGGGGGAGGCAGACGCCCTGCGCCGCTCCCAGAGTGCTCTTGCAGAACGAACTCACTGCGGTGCGCGGGGTCAATGGCCTCGCGCTAGAGAGAAGGGGAGATGGCGAACAAGAAATCAGGGAGACGTGGGTCGGCAATCATCGCGTTGATCGCGGTGCTCGCAGCACTCGCCGGGCCCTCGGCAGCGATGGCTGACAAGGGAAGGTCAGGCAGTGCGGCGGCGTATGCGTACAACTTCGGTGTCGACGCGAGCTGGGCCGAAGAGGCGAGCTGGGTCGAAGAGTGATCTGAGGCCGGGCGCGGTGCGGCGCGTCCGGCAGATCCCTAAAGCGCGGGCCGGCTCGACCCGATAGCTGCGGCATGAGTCGCGGCTTCGGTCTTGTAGCGGTCATCTGCTCGTTGGCGATCGTCGCCGCTCTCATGGCGCTGAACGCCCGCGAGAACGGACCGACCTCGGACAGCGCCCGGCAGGCCGAGGCGCAAGGGACGGCGGCCGTCGGTTCGCTCAACTTCACCCAGGCGGCGACCGAGCTCGAGGCCTATCACGCGGAGAACGGCACGTACGCCGGTGCGGTGCTACCGCCGGCCTTCGGTGTCGCGCTGGTTCGCGCGGACGGCGGGTCGTACTGCCTCCAGATCGGCCTGCGCGGCTCGACGCAGCATTTCACCGGCCCGGGTGGAACGCCCGCCGCCGGTCCCTGCTAGCTCGCGCAGAATCCCGATGTGACGATCCGGCCTCACGGCGACGTATGAGAGCTGTGAACGCGGTGACGACCTCGTGGCCCGGCCTGCACGTCGACCGTCCGAGTTTCTCGGCGGTCGCGGAGTCGGAGCTCGACGCGGTCCACCGCTATCTGCTGTTCCTGACCGGGGACCGGACGGTCGCCGAGGACCTCACCGGGGAGACGTTCGAGAAGGCCTATCGTTTGTGGCGTCGCTTCGATCCTCGTCGCGGAACACCGCGCGCCTGGCTCTGCCGGATTGCTCGCAGCAGTGCACTGGACCACTTCCGCAGCGAGGAACGCCGTCGACGTCGCGAAGAGCGGTATGCACGCGAGTTGCCGGACCCGGAGGAGGGTGACCTTGGCTCGGGCGCGCTCGAGGCGGCGGTTGGTCGTCTTTCTCCGGCCGAACGTGAAGTGGTCGCGTTGCGCGTGCTGCTGGATCTGGACGGGCCGACTACTGCGCGCCTGCTCGGGATCAGCCCAACCGCCTGCTCGACGCGCCTGAGCCGAGCCCTGAAACGACTCGAGGAGATGATGAGCGATGCCCCCGACTGACACGATCGACTTCGAGCGCGAGTTCCAGGAGCTCGTGCGCGACTTGCGGGCGTTGCCGACCGCGGCTCCGGAGCAGTTGCGTGAGCGCGTGCGCGCACTCGGTGAGCCTGCACAGCCGGGGACGCTGTGGGACCGCGTTCGCGCTGTCTCCTGGCGCCGTTCGCTGCTCGTGCTCGCGCCGGTGTGCGTGCTCGGTCTCGTCTCCGCGGCCGTGATTCACGGCGTGCTCAACTCAGGCCCACAGCGAGAGGCGGTCGCAACGGTCCACGGTGAGGCGGCGCAGGGCGCAAAGGACAGTGCGCGTGGGCTTGCAGCACCGGAGACGCAGGTGTTCGGGCCGCTGACGGATTCGCTCACTCCGCCGCTCCCCGCTCCGACCCCGAATCGGTACCAGGATTACGAAGCCTGGATGAGGGTGCGCGTGAAGGATCTCGACGCGCTCTCCGAACGCACGAACGAGGCGATGCGGATCGTGCGGTCGTACGGCGGCTACGTGGCGTCGGTCGAAGAGTCCAGCGCCGCAGGACAACCGGGGCAGGCCGACCTCGTGCTCCGCGTTCCGGTCGCGCGTGTGGAGGACGCGCTGGTTCGACTCACCCGACTCGGGACGGTCGTCGAGCGGCACATGGCGATCCGCGATCTCGAGCAGGTCGTGCAGCAGCAGCGCGCGCGCATCCTTCGGCTGAAGGTCTTCATCGCGCGGGCGACGGAAACGTTGAAGGAGTCGCTCCCGGCGGATGTTCGCCTGCGCCTCCAGCTGCAGCTCGAGGAGGCGCGACGGAATCTCTCCCGCACGACGAGCGCGAACAAGGCGACGCTCCGTGAAGCGAGTCTCTCGCGAATCTCGCTCACGCTGACGACGCAGAAGGCGGTCGGTGGGACGAAGAAGGGCGGGACGGGGCGCATCGGTCGCGCAGCGCGGGACGCGGCTTCGTTCCTCGCTGCCGCCGGTGCGATCCTGCTCTTCCTGCTCATCGTACTGAGCCCGCTGATCGTGCTCGCTCTGGTTACGGTCTGGCGGACGCGCGCGTACCGCCGGAGGGAGGAGCGCCGGCTGCTCGCCCAGACTTAGAATCCTCCCGTGCCGCTCGCCCTCTCAACCGGGCACCAGATCGGGCTCGGGGTCACCGGGGCCGTCTTCATCGCCTTTGCGCTCGCGTCCTCGTTCCTCTTCCCGAAGTTCCGTCCGCAGTTTCCCGGCCGAGGTCTACCGGCCTTCATCGTGGTCACGTTCGTGTTCTTCTTCGGGATGCTCACGGCGGTCGAGGTATTCGGCGCCGAGGAGAAGGAGGGGGAGAAACAGGTAGCGGAGACGACTCCGGAGCCGGCCGCCACGACGACGCAGCCGGCTTCCACGGAGCAAACGACGACTGCGGCCACCTCGGCCCAGGCGACGACCACGACGACACCGAAGCCTCAGGCGACAACGGTCCAGGTCACGGAAAGCGAGTTCAAGATCGTGCTTGCCTCCACCGACCTGAAGGCCGGCAAGATCACGTTCGACGTGAAGAACGACGGGTCAATTCCGCACGATCTCGCCATCGTCGGGATGAGCGAGAAGACGAAGGAGATCCCGGCCAAAGGTTCGGCGAAGCTGACCGTCACGTTGAAAGCGGGGACCTATGAGCTCTACTGCTCCGTGCCGGGCCACAAGGAAGCCGGCATGGATCTGAAGGTCACCGTCTCGTAGGACGCCCTCCGGCAGCGGTCGCTACCCTGTGCTTCCCTCGGAGGGGTGGCAGAGCGGTCGAATGCGGCGGTCTCGAAAACCGTTTCGGGCTCTTGGGTCCGACGAGGGTTCAAATCCCTCCCCCTCCGCTTGATCACGCCGACTTCCGCTTCGATAGCGCGGTTTCGGCAATAGATCGGCCATTGGTGGCCGAAGCAGTTCGGCCGCTCGAGTCCGCCTGAATCCGCTCATTCGCGGGATCGACTGGCGCACAACTGGGGCGCGGCGGTCGACGCGTTCTCCGCGTCGGCGAGACTAGGATCTGATCCGCCGTCGCCCCAGCGGCCATCCGATGATGACCAGCCAGGGCACAGCACACGGCCGCTTCCAACGCGCGATCCATCGCCGTCACCTTCAGGCCGCGGAAATGGCCGCCCGGGAGATGGGCGGACTGTCACTCTCCGACGCACTCTCGCTGTGCGAACTGCTCGCGAACGTCGACCCGGCCCGCTACGAGCGAGCGGCGTTGCGTTGGCTGCAGCGGTTCATCGATGAGCGGTTGCCGCCTCTCACGGAGGTTGCGCTCGCTGCGTCAGCACTGGCCGAGCTCAGGCACGGCAACAGGAACGTAGGCATCGAGACGCTGAAACGTCTGTTGCGCTGCGGGTAAACCGAATCCGCCATGTCCGTAATCGCCACTTGCTCGCCTGATCGAAGGAGAGGACAATCGCCGCATATGCGTCTTTACGCGCTTGCGCAGGCCGGCGACCCGGAGGCAATCGACGTGTACCTCGCTGAGAGGACGCAGCACGCGCTCGAGGACTGTCTCAGGGATGAGCCGGACTGGCGCGGGTTGCTCAGCGTCGAGGAGATCGAGCCGCCAAACCCTCCCGTTGTGTCGCTAAACTAGAAGCGCGGCGCCCTTCGGGGCGCTTCGTCGTTCTTAAAGACCAAATCACGGCAGACCAGCCGACAACGCCGCCCCTGACCTCGCTGACCTTTGCGGAAAACTGGCCGAAATGGCAAGGTGGGAGATGGGCGAGCTCTGACACATCAGTCACGTCGCGTTGATCTCGACAGGTCACTGTGCCAGTGTGAGGGCACCGATTGCCCACTCCGCAGTGGAGGTCCCGGTGAGCGGAGCCGCACCTAGCACGGTCAGGCTGGCAGAAAGGGTTACCAACAAACCCAGCGGCGCATGACCCTCCGATTCACAGAGCGGGCGCATGGTGAGAACACGCTCGCGCGGGTTGGGCTCGCCCTCATCGGACTGCACATCCTCGACGACTCGTACCTTCAGCCAGAACCCGGTACATCCGCGCGAGAGCACATCGTCAGCGGCGTAGTCCCGCTGGTCATGCTGATCATTGCGGCTGCGTTCTATCCGCGAGTTCGAGCCGGGACGCGTGCGGTAGTCGCCCTCTTTTTCGGTTTCTTCGGGATCGCAGCTGGGGCCGCTGAGGCGGGCTACAACGCCTTCAACGGCGGATTCTCTGGAGACGACTACACGGGGCTTCTCGCGTTGCTCGCGGGCGTTGTCTTGCTGCTTGTTGGTATGCGGACGCTCTGGAAGACGAGACGCCTCGGAGAGCGTACGCGTCGACGCTACGTGCGTCGATCTTTGATCGGCGCAGCTGCAGCGATTGTCGCAGTGGAGATCGCATTCCCGATCGTGTTTGCGTACGGCTACACCCACTACGGCAACTCGGGGGTGCCGACAGCTCGGCTCGGCGCCGCGTACGACGACGTCACGTTCACGACGTCCGACGGGTTAAAGCTCGCCGGCTGGTATGTGCCGTCCAGAAACGGCGCGGCGGTGATCGCGTTTCCAGGTCGCTCCGGTCCGCAGGACCACGCGCGCATGCTGATCCGGCATGGTTACGGCGTTCTCCTGTTCGACCCCCGTGGAAACGGCGAGAGCGAAGGCGATCCCTTTAGGTACACCGGCACGAGGGACGTGAGGGCGGCGCTTGCATACTTGCGGACTCGCGGTGACGTCGAGCCAGAGCGAATCGGCGGTCTCGGGCTTTCTCTCGGCGGGGAGCTCCTTTTGCAGACGGCCGCCGAAACTGACCAGCTGCGAGCCGTCGTCTCGGAAGGTGCGGGTATCCGCTCAATCCGAGAGCAGATGGACAAGCCAGCAGGTTTGCGCAAGTGGCTCAGCGTTCCGTTCTATGCGTCCTACACAGCGGCGATCTCGGTGTTCTCGAATCACCTACCGCCACCCGACCTGGAAGACCTCGTCAGCCGAATCGCTCCACGACCCATCTTCTTGATTTACGCGCGCAACGGCCTCGGCGGCGAGGAACTGAATCGGCAGTTTTACGAGGCGGCACGTCAACCGAAAGCGATCTGGGAGATCTCCGACGCGGGGCATACCGACGGCCTGGACGCTCATCCGAAAGAATACGAGCGGCGAGTGATCAACTTCTTCGACGACGCACTGCTGGGCTGAGGGCTGTCCGGCGTCTAGGTGCCGCGCGTATGCGAACTGCTCGCGAACGTCGACCCGGCCCGCTACGAACGAGCGGTCCGTGCGTGTCGCATCCAAAAACTGGCCTCCGTCATCGGGGAGAGCAACCGGCCGTGCGGGGGGTCACGTTCATTGCGGAAGCCAAAACTGCACCCCCGAAGGTGGCGAAAGCGAATCGGATATCTGCCAAAACCTACATCGAATTCCTGTCGAATCTTGTAATTCCTCTCGCGAGGCCGCATAGTGGGGCCAGTTCCACGTGAGATACGGCGGCCACCTGGGGTCAACTGCGGAGGTTCAATGGCGTCACCACCGATTCACCAGATGAACAGCCACGCGCGGCAAGTGGAGATGTTGCGGCAGGCGCGGCAGAGCCAACTTGCGGCACAGGTTGGAGCAAGTCGCGATTACGAGCGACGGTCGTTCCTGCGGCGCTTCTGGTTCTCGCGTCAGCGGACGAGCGAGACGTGGTGAACCTCGGTCGCCAGTTCGTCGCATCCGGGGTGGGTGCATCGGTGGCCGTCGCGGGCGAGGATGGCGGCGCGGGTTCGTCGCCATTGCCGGGTGCTGCCGTTGGCCCAGCGTCCGCAGCGGTGGGTGGGGCAGGGTTGGATGCGGCCGCAGTGGCAGAGGCGGCGTCTCACGCCTGGCCGTGGAGGAGCGTCACTTGCCACGGGGGAACCGCGGCGTGTCGACCGGCTTCGGCGGCGGGCTTGACGTGCGCCAGTTGCGCGCCATTCTCAGAGTCCGAGCAGCTGCTTCTTCTTGGCGGCGAACTCGTCCTCGGTGAGAAGTCCTTCGTCTCGCAGCGCGGCAAGCTTGCGTATCTGTTCCGACAGATCAGCCTCGACAGGCTGAGTAGGGATGCCCGTGTTCGGTTGATGTGCGAGGGCCATCCGCGCACGGATGGTCTGCGCGACGCGCTCTATGTCCGTCTTCGGAATCATCGAGACGTGGCTCGCGTCACCGGCTGCAGCGAGATTCAGGTTCCCGAAGACGAGGCCCTTCTTGTGGTCGACGGAGGTCAGTAGCCCATATGCGAAGTCTTGAACGTCATACCCACCGATCTTCGTCGTGAAGAGGATGACCCGTCGGTCCGTGACGAGGACGGAGCCGTTGCGCTCCGTCTCGGATCCCATTTGCCGGACCTTGACCATCCCGGTCGTCATGTCGAGGATCTCTTCGCCTTCCACCAGCACGGGTGAGGCCTTCGTGAGCCACTTCTGGTGCTTTGGGTTGGTCACATCCATGCGGGATTCCCTCGTGTCGTCCGGCGATCGCGCGTCCACGCGAGCAGTTCTGGGTTGACGGCGACCCGGACAGCCATGGGTCCGCATTCTGGCGTTCGCACTCGTCGGAGTCAGGGGTTCGACTGGCGCACATGCTGGCGCGCACGCCCGGAGAACCGCTTGGCTAGGCCGTTACCGGCTTGTCTCGAAAACCGTTTCGGGCTCTTGGGTCCGACGAGGGTTGATATCCCTCCCCCTCCGCTCTCTGAGCCGGAATCCTGTGTACATGCGGCGTTCCGGCTCACATCTCGCCTGACTGAGGCCGGCCCGCTCCGCCGCTCCGAACCGCCTGAGAGAGCTTCCCCCTCGGGGTGCCTGGCGGACGGGAATTGGCGCGCGAATCCCGGCCTGGCTCCGTGTGATTGAGGACAGATCGAATTTCAGGGGGCCAGCGCGCGCAAGCGGAAACGCTTGGGACGTTCGCCGCAGGGCTTCCCGGGCCAGACCCCCTGTCGCGCCGGCCCCACAAAGAAGATCACCGCGCCTAGGTGCATCCAAACGTGAACCGCAAGAGTTCGGCGTGGAACGCGTCCTGAATGTTGGGGAGTCCGAAAAGCGTCAGGGAAGTGGGAGCCGCAGCCAACCGTCGCTGACCGTTCGGGCTCCTTTGAACTTCGCATTGAGAGAGGCCGGCGTGGAAAGGCGGATAACGCTCGGGAGCCGCCTCCCTTCACGCCCCAAGCGAGACCCCTTCGCGCCAGCCAAGAGGGGCGGCCCTGATGGCCGCCCCTCTCTTCGAAACAGAATCCAGACGAAGTCTGGATCTGAGCAGACGTTAGCTGGACGTGCAGCTCACCGTCCCACCCGGAACGGGGCCGTCCGAGGTCGGCGGGCTGAAGGTGCAGCTCACGGTCAGCACCGGCGTTCCGGCCGGCTGATAGATCTTGATCGTTGCGCTCGTGAACGCGACGTCGTCAATCGACTCCGTCCAGTTCGAATTCGGGCAGTCCGGAGCGCCCGCAATTGTGGCCGGTGCCGATGTCGTCGAGACATTGAACGGTGTCGTGCCGTTCTTGATCTCAGGCTCCGGAATCACTTGCGTGCCGGTCAGCGTGATCGGTGCCGGATTCTGGCCCGGTGCCGGATTACTGCCCTTGTTCGTGCAGGTCGAGGTGACGTTCCCAGTCGCGCTGATCTCGACCACGACGTCTCCGCCCCCCAGCCCAGACAACTCTCCGGCGGCACTGAGGAACAGACCCCCGTCAGTGAACGACGGCTCCGCATTCTTGCCACCCTTTAAATGCACGCTGGATGCGCTCGCCACCGAGGCTGTCAAAGCGGCTGCGAGTAGGACGGCTAGGACAGTCCATATTCGTCTCATCAACAATCCTCCTCCATTCGAGAACACAAGCACTGTCCGCCCGACGCCGCTGCGGCGGCGGCGAACCGTGCACTGCCAAGAGTCCTGGCCAAGGCCTCACCTCCTTCTGGACGCCAACCCGGAAGAGGGGCGGGAGGCCGGTGAAGCGCCACCGAGGCCACAGACGTGTCCGTCGAATCCGACCTCGAAATGCCGCAAGTCTTGCCGCAGGCCCCGCAGCTCTGCTCCGGGACTTGGAAGTAGGTCGGGACCATAACAAGCCGGGAGTGCGACGGGGCTGCCAAGGCACGAATTCCCGCAAATTGCGGGCAACGGCTCTCGCCAATCACTCCTACTAGTCCTCCGATGTTGGGGTCCCGAGCGCGCCGTCAATCCCGGGGGCGACTTGGCTGCGGCCCCAAGCCACCCCCTCAACGCTCAGGGACCCCGTTAAATGACGTTTGTCTGCACGAGCCCTTGCGGTGCGCTAGGGGTCGGATCCGAGGCGCAGCTTGGGCTCTCTGGCGGCAACACAAAGGGCGGCTGGAGGGGCCGCCCTTCGCGTGTCATCTACCGAAAAAGGATGAGGTAAGCGGCGAGCTTCCGGGCCACAAACGCTGCGGGCGTGGCCTCAACCCTCTCCCCTGATGAAGGAGAGATCGGCTTTCCCGGTTTCTAACTCACCCCCGTTTGGGGGATTCGTTTGTCTCATGACAGCGGCGCCAAACGGGCCGCCGACGACATGATCGGCGTGGTGTAAAGCCTCTGTTAGCCCAACGCAGGGTCGTGTTCATGGCGGGCTCTTCTAGGAGGGGGAGGCCCTCGCGGGGAGAGCGCGCTGGCGACTGCGGCGACACCAACGCGTCAAGACGAGGGCCGACCCCGTCTTCAGGTTACGCCTCGCAGGCCTTTGCTCCTGCGCGGCCGCTTCCCCGGCGGCCCTGGCCGTCCAGAGAATGGGACTTCGCGCGCCCTCTCGCGCAACGACGAGAATCCGCATGTTGGGCAGAATGTCCCCTCCGCTTGATCCCAAGGAGAGGTGTCCGAGTGGCCTAAGGAGCGCGACTGGAAATCGCGTACGCGCTGAAAGGTGCGTCGCGGGTTCAAATCCCGCCCTCTCCGCTCAGAAGCGGGGGAACGAAGGACAGGTTCCCCCGCTCGCCAACCAGAACCACCAAGGCCGGACGCTAAGGCACGCGAAGCGGCCTTAGCGGGAGGCGAACTGAGGCGGGCGTGGACGCGCCAGCGCCCGCGCCCGCTCGGGATGACGAAACCGCCGAGATCGTCCTAGGGCGAGTGAGGGTACGCCGCGCGCAGGCGAGACCGCGTCTCGCCGGAGCGCAACACAACATGCGCCTCGCCGCAACCGAAGGGAGGGGGCACGTGGGGGAACCTTGGTTCCCCCACGGTTTACGGAGAAGGAGGGATTCGAACCCTCGATGGAGGCATTCACCCCCATAACGCCTTAGCAGGGCGCCGCCTTCAGCCACTCGGCCACTTCTCCGCGAGTGCGCGCAGGATAGCCGACGGGCTCTTCGGGCCAATTACCCCGTCGGGGGGAGGAAACGGTGCTGGACAAAGCGAAAATGGGTGTGCCGGCTCCCCCCTCATACCCCGGCATCGAAACCCGTCTGCGGCTAACGGAGGCGGGTTTCCCCCTTTTTAGGGCGACTCAGGTCATGCGCAGAAATCAGGGTCTGACCCTGCTTGGAAAAAGAGCGTGACGCTTTCTCCACGGACGGCTTCCGAAGGGCTGTCGCCGGGACCCGGTTAGGCTCCACGGTGACGGCCGGCCCCTTGAATGTCTGGGACTACGAGCGCCTGGCAGAGAAGAAGCTCGACGCGAACGCGCAGGCGTACTTCGCCGGGGGCGCCGGCGACGAGGTCACGCTGCGCGAGAACCTCGCCGCGTTCGAGCGGTGCAAGCTCCGCCCGCGGGTGCTCGTCGATGTCAGCTCCGTCTCGACCGCTACGACGGTGCTCGGGACTCAGATCACACTCCCGATCCTGATTGCGCCGCTCGCGCTGCAGCGCATGGCGCATCCCGACGGCGAGCTCGCGACTGCCCGTGCTGCGGCCGCCGCCGGCACGATCATGTGCCTCTCGACGGCGGCAACCACCCGCCCCGCCGAGGTCGCCGCTGCCGCGCCCGAGGCGCCGCGCTGGTTCCAGGTTTACGTCTTCGCCGAGCGCTCGCAGACGGAAGAACTGATCGCCGAGGCGGTCGAGAACGGCTTTTCGGCGCTTGCGCTGACCACAGACACGCCCTACCTCGGCCGGCGGGAGCGCGATCTGCGCGTCGACTTCAGGATCCCCGAGCAGCTGACCGTCGCCGGAGATATCTTCGCCCAGGGCTTTCACGCGGGACTGAGCTGGCGCGACCTCGAATGGCTCGCCGGCTACGGCCTCCCCGTGGTCGTGAAAGGGATCCGCACCTCAGAGGACGCGCACCTCGCCTGTGAGCACGGCGCCGCGGCGATCGTGGTGTCCAATCATGGGGGCCGTCAGCTCGACGGCGTCCCCGCCTCTCTCGACGCGCTGGAGGAAGTCGTTGCCGCTGTCGACGGACGCGCCGAAGTCCTTCTCGACGGTGGGGTCCGACGGGGCACGGACGTTCTCAAGGCCCTCGCGCTGGGCGCCCGAGCGGTGCTCATCGGCCGGGCAATGGTCTGGGGGCTGGCGGTTGCCGGGGAGGAGGGTGTCGCAGACGTTCTGCGTCTCCTGCGTGACGAGGTGGAGCTAGGCCTCGCCCTGCTCGGCTGCGCGTCGCCGGCGGACGTCGCGCGGGCTCACGTCACCTAGTCGTGGACGCGGGCGATCAGCTCGCTCCGCCGGATCACCTTGACCGCAGTCCCCGCCAACCGCACCTCGTAACCCGCCTCGCTCGGAAAGAGCACCTTGTCGCCGGGCTCGACGCCGCTGGCCTCGCTCCCCACGGCGGTGACGACACCTGTGCGGCAGTCGGTTTCCGCAGACGCCGGAATGATCAAGCCGAGATTGGTCTCCGACTCCTCGTCGGAGGGCTGGATCACGACGAAGTCGTCGAGCGGCTCGAGCGAGAGATCGATTCCTCGGGTTCCCGGCTCCTGCATGCCACGAAAACTACAGGCGCCCGGCCTCGATGATGCGCTGGAGGAACTGTTTGGTCCGAGGTTGAGACGGCTCGCTCAGGATCTTCGCCGGCGGGCCCTGCTCGAGGATGACCCCGGCGTCCAGGTGTCGAACACTCGGTTGCTTCGACGGCTGGATGTTGTCCTGGATGAAGTCGTAACGGTCGTGCCGAGCTGCGCTCCGAGTTTGTAGGGCTTCAGATCTGCGATCGACTTGGCCTTCGCGATCGCTGTCCCTTTCACCACCACGAGTGCCTGATTGACGTCCTAGTAGGACTCGCTGAAGTTGACGGCCTTCGCACGAACCGGCTTGAACGAGATCTGGTTGATGTCGAAGTCGAACCTCTTCGGCCCCGGTGCGAAGGACGTATTGAACGGGACGCGGATCCACTCCACCTCGTCCTTCGTGAAGCCGAGCTTCTCGGCCACGGCGTAGGCGACGGCGCTCTCGAACCCTTCGCCGGAGCGCGCGACCCTACCACGACCGATACTTGACTCCATGCGCGTCGGGCGTCACGAGGTCGCGGTCTCGAACCCCGACAAGCTCTTCTTCCCTGAGCGGGGACTGACCAAGGGCGACCTCGTCAAGTACTACCTCGACATCGCCGATTGCGCGCTTCCGCACCTGCGGCGGCGGCCGTTTCACATGGTGAGGTATCCGAACGGCGTCGTGGGCGACTTCTTCCATCAGAAGCGCGTGCCTGCCCATCCCGACTACGTCGGTGAGCAATTCGTGCAGTTTCCGAGCGGCCACTCGACGGTGTTCGCGGTCATCGACAACGCCGCCGCGCTGGTGTGGGTGATCAACCTCGGTTG
>WNFZ01002412.1_pt1 | contig 17714 bp, 10 predicted proteins | sample 5400081 | NCBI WGS metagenome assembly WNFZ01 (sample SAMN13153365, study PRJNA577476) | soil metagenome | isolation source: 80 cm soil or saprolite under grassland replicate 1 | place: USA:California | collected 2016-06-15 | reverse complement strand
TCATCTGCTCCGGCAGCCGGGCGGACATCCCGACCTCGGCCCACGGCCCCCAGTTGATCGCCAGGCCGGGCAGCCCCCGGGCGGCCCGCCAGACCATGAGCTGGTCCAGGAAGGCGTTCGCCGCGGCGTAGTTGGACTGGGTCGGCGGGCCGATCACCGAACCGCCGGAGGAGTACCCGACGAAGAACGCCAGCTCAGGGAAGGACGCCGCGGCCTCGTGCAGCAGCCAGCCGCCGTACACCTTCGCCGCGAACACCCCGTCCAGCGCCTCCCAGGTGAGCGCCGAGACCGGCATGTCGTCCACCGTGCCGGCCGCGTGCACGATGCCCCCGACCGGCGGCCCGTCGGCCAGCGCGCCCACCAGCCGGGCCACGTCCGCGGGCTCGGCCACGTCGGCGGTGTGCACGCTCACGTGCGCCCGGCCGGCCAGCCGCTCCAGCACGCCGGCCGCGTCCGCCGCCGGCTCGCCGCGCCGGCTGACCAGCGCCACGTGCCGCGCCCCGAGGTCGACCAGCTTCTCCGCGGTGACCAGCCCGAGCGCGCCCAGGCCGCCGGTGACCAGGTACGTGTGGTCGGCGTCGATGGTGACATCGCGGGCCGGCGGCGCGTGCTCGTCGGTGAACGCCAGCACCAGCTTGCCGATGTTCGCGCCCCGGGACAGCACCCCGAAGGCCTCCCCGACCTCGTCCAGGGTGTACGCGGTGCAGGCAATCGGGGGCAGCGCGCCGGCCGCCACCAGCGTCATGGTGGTGCGCATGATCTCCTGGTTGAGCGGGATGAGCTGCTCCGCGGGCAGCTCGGACAGGTCGAAGTTGTGGTACGTCACGTCCGGGCGTACCGCGTGGACCTGCTCGGGCGTCCAGGCGCCGACCTTGCCCAGCTCGACGAACCGGCCACCAGGGGCCAGGCAGCGCATCCCGGCCGCGATGTAGTCCTTGCTCAGGCTGTTCAGCACGATGTCCACGCCGGTGCAGTCGGTGACCCGGTCGATCTCGTCGGCGAAGTCCAGGGTGCGCGAGTTCATCACGTGCGCCACGCCCTGGGAGCGCAGCAGCGGCCACTTGTGCGGGCTGGCGGTGGCGTACACCTCGGCGCCGGCGAGCTTGGCCAGGTGCACCGCGGCCTGCCCGACGCCGCCGGCCGCGGCGTGCACGAGCACCCGGTCGCCGGCCTTCATGCCGGCCAGCCGGTGCAGCGCGTAGTACGCGGTCACGTACACCGAGGCGACGCCGGCGGCCTGCACCATCGTCAGGTTCGGCGGCTTGGCGGCGGCCACAGCGGACGGCACGGTGATGCGCTGCTTCATGCAGCCGAGGTAGTTGACCACCACCTCGTCCCCCACCGCGAACGCCGCGTCCGGGCCGGCCGCCCGCACGGTGCCGGCGCACTCGAAGCCCAGCGGCTGGTCGCCGAACTCGCTGAGCAGCCCGAGGGCGTTCAGCACGTCCTTGAAGTTCAGCCCGGCGGCGGCTACCTGCACCTGGATCTCATCGCCCGTGGGCGGCACGTCGGCGACCGGTACCGGCTTGATGTTGGCGAACTGGCCGTACTCGCGGATGGCCAGCTCGACCGGGGAATCCCTGGTGGCCAGCGGGTCGCTGCCGACCAGCCGCCGCACGCGCCGCAGCCCGCCGCGGTAGGCCACCTGGAACTCGCCGGAGTCGCGGCCCTGCCACTCGGCGAACAGCGCGCCGGGGTCGCCGTCGCAGTCGACCAGGGTGGCGCGGTAGGCGGGGTACTCGTTCAGCAGCGAGTGGCCGAACCCCCACAGCGTCGCGGCGGCCAGCTGCGCGCCGGTGCCCGGCTCGTCGCCCGGCAGGTGCAGCGCGCGCTCGGTGACCAGCCAGAGCCGCTGGTTGCGCCCGAAGCCGGCCGCCGGCAGCACCGCCAGCAGGTCGAGTAGGTCGCGGTAATTGCGCTCGCACTCGGCCCGCAGCCCGGGCGCGGTCACCGGCCTGCCGCCGGCGCGCCAGCACCAGGCCAGGTCGGTGACCGCCTCCGAGCGCAGGATCGCGGCGGCCTCCTGCGCGGTGCCGGCCACCGAGACCCGCACCTGCGGCGGGACCTCTGCCAGGTCGGCCCCGTTGAGCACCAGCACGTGCTTGGCGGCGCCGGCCGGCTGCGGCGGCAGCGAGCGCTTGAGCCAGCGCAGCTCGTGGAAGAAGTGCCGACGGGCGCCCGCGATGCTGTCGGCCACCCGCTTCAGGCCCAGCCCGCGCAGCTCGAAGACCGGCTGGTCGCCCTCCAGCAGGATCACGTTCGCCGACAGATCCACCTCCTCGCTGTCCGGCGGGACGGTCTCCAGCACGGCGCGCAGGGTGGCGGCCTTCGGCTTCTTGTACGAGCGGAAGGAGCTGATCCGGACCGGCAGGTAGCTGTTGCCGTCGTCGGCCAGCGCGGCGAGCACGTGCATCGCGGCGTCCACCAGGGCCGGTGGCTGGTGCTCCACCGGGCCGGCCGGCAGCCCGCGCACGTCGCCGACCGCCAGGTCCGCGCCGTGCCGCGTCACCCACTGCACCCGGCGGAACTCCGGGCCGTAGTCCAGCCCCGCGCCGGAGTACGCCGCGTACACGTCCTCCGGGGAGTACCGCTCGCCGGGCGCGTCCGGCGCGGCGGCCAGCATCCGCAGCCGCTGCCCGGTCTCGCTCAGCGTCATCACCAGCTCGGCGTCCGGGCCGAGACGGGCGGTGGCGTGCTGGCGCTCGACGCCGTCGGCCCGGCTGAGGATCTCCACCGCGGCGCCGCCGTCGTCCTGCGGGGTCAGCCGGGTGCGCAGCTCCACGGCCCGTTCCGCGGGCAGGAACAGCGCCTCCCGGAACCGCACGTCCAGGATCGGCCGCCGGGTCTCGCCGTACACCGCGTCCTGTAGCGCCAGCAGCACCTCCACGTACCCGGTGCCGGGGAAGACGACCTGCCCCATCGCGACGTGGTCGGCCAGGTACGCCGGGGCGTCCGCTGTTGGCCGGGCGGCGAACTCGCGCACCCCGGCGGCGGCCTGCTCCGGCGTGCTGACCTCCGCGCCGAGCAGCGGGTGCGCCGCGGCGCCGGTGCCCGCGGCGCCGCCTACCGCGTGCCGGCGGCCCTTCAGCGGCAGCCAGTAGCGCTTGCGGTCGAAGGCGTAGGTGGGCAGCGCGACCCAGCGGTGCGGCCGGCCGGCGTGGAAGTCGGTCCAGGACAGCGCGGTGCCGGTGGCGTACAGCTGGGCGACCGCGGCCCGGATCGTGCTGCCCCGCTCGTCCTTGGGGTTGACGCTGGACAGCCAGCGGTGGTCGGCGGCGGTGACGCACTGCCGGGCCAGCGAGGTGAGCGCGGTGGACGGGCCGACCTCGACGAAGGCGTGCCGGCCGCGGCGCTCCAGGGTGCGCATGCCGGCCAGGAAGTTCACCGGGGCGCCGATGTGCCGGACCCAGTACTCCGGGTCGCGCAGCTCCGCCGGGCGGGCCATCTCGCCGGTCAGGTTGGAGATCACGGTCAGCCGCGGCTCGCGGAAGGTGATGCCGGCCAGCGCCGCGCGGAACTCCCCGTACACCTCGGCCATCAGCGGCGAGTGGAAGGCGTGCGAGACCGGCAGCTCCTTGCCGCGCAGGCCGCGCCCGGCCAGCAGCGTCCCCACCGCGGCCAGCGAGGCGCGGCCGCCGGAGACGACGCACTGCTGCGGGGAGTTCACTGCGGCCAGCGCCAGGTCGGGGTACCCGGCCAGCAGCGGCTCGACATCCTCGGCCGGCGCCGGCACCGCGAGCATCCCGCCCGGCGCGGTCACCGACTGCATCAGCCGGCCGCGGGTGGCCACCAGGGTGACCGCGTCCGGCAGGCTGAACACGCCCGCGACGGCCGCCGCGACGACCTCGCCGATGCTGTGCCCGATCAGCGCGTTGGGGCGCACCCCGAAGGACAGCCACAGCTTGGCCAGCGCGTACTCCAGGGTGAACAGCGCCGGCTGGGTGTACCGGGTCTGGCCGAGGTCCTCGGCGGTGCTGGCCAGCATCAGCTCCCGGATCGAGCACCCGAGCAGCGGCGCGAACAGCCGGTCGCACTCGTCCACGTGCTCGCGGAAGACCGGGTAGTCGCGGTACAGCGTGCCGCCCATCCCGGCGTACTGCGAGCCCTGCCCGGTGAACAGGAACGCCACCTTGCGGATGTCCCCGCCGCCCTTGGCCGCCGGCCGCGCGACCTGCTCGGCGTGCCGGGCCAGCAGCGCGGCCAGCTCGTCGCGGTCGTGCACCACGCCGGCGACCCGGTGGGTGAAGTGCGAGCGGGCGACGTTGCCGGTGTAGCACAGGTCGCCCAGCGGCACCTCCGGCCCGTCGGCCAGGTACGCCCGGTACCGCTCGAGCTGCAGCCCGAGCGCGCGGCGGCTCTTGGCGGACAGTGTGAAGACGTGGCCGGCCTCCTCGACCGGCGCGGGCGGCGCGGCGGCCACGGGCGGTGCCTGCTCCAGCACGGCCGCGGCGATGGCGCCAGCGAACCCGAAGCTGTTGATCACCGCGCGCCGGGTGTCGGCCACCCACGGCGTGCATTCGGTCGGCACCGCCACCGGGTACCGGTCCCACGGGATGCGGCCCGAGGGGTTCCGGAAGTTCAGGTGCGGGTAGATCAGGCCGTCCCGCATCTGCAGGATCGTCTTCACCACGCCGCCCAGGCCGGCCGCCGGCTCCATGTGGCCGACGTTGGTCTTCAGCGAGGCCACCCGGACCGGGTCGGCCTTGGTGTGCGAGTCGGCGAACACGTCGCAGATCGCGCCCATCTCGATCGGGTCGCCCAGCGGGGTGCCGGTGCCGTGCGCCTCGACGTACTGGATGTCGGCCGGGGTGAGCATCGCGTTGTCCAGCGCGGCCTTGATGACGATCTCCTGCGCGGTGCCGTTGGGCACCGTGAGCCCGGCGCTCTCGCCGTCCTGGCGGATCGCGGTGCCGCGCACCACGGCCAGGATCGGGTCGCCGTCGCGCTCGGCGTCGGACAGCCGCTTGAGCAGGATCGCGCCGCAGCCCTCGGCCCGCGCGTAGCCGTCCGCGGAGTCGTCGAAGGTCTTGCAGCGCCCGTCCGGGGCCAGCATGTTGCCCTCGGAGAAGATCACGAAGATCCGCGGGTGGTGCAGGCAGTTGACCGCGGCGGCCACCGCGATGTCGCACTCGCCGCGGCGTAGGCCCTGCACGGCCAGGTGCAGCGCGGTCAGCGACGACGCGCAGGCGGTGTCCACGCTGACGCTCGGACCACGCCAGCCCAGGAAGTACGACAGCCGGCCGGACATCGGGTAGAACGTGATGCCGCTGGCCAGGTGCCCGTGCAGTTGCTCGTACGGCAGGCTGTCCAGCTCCAGCGCGTAGTCGATCGAGCTGGCGCCCACGTACACGCCGCCGTTGCCGTGCCGCAGCGTGGCCGGGTTGATGTTCGCGTTCTCCAGCGCCTCCCAGGTCGCCTCCAGCAGCAGCCGCTGCTGCGGGTCGACCCACTGCGCCTCCTGTGGCGAGATGTTGAAGAACTGCGCGTCGAACTGGTCGATCTGGTCCAGGAACCCGCCGGCCGCCGTCTGCACCTTCCCGGCGTCGTCCTCTCCCCGCTTCGCGAACGCGTCCACGTCCCACCGGTCCGGCGGAATGGGGCGGATCCCGGACCGGCCCTCGCGCAGGAACGCCGCGAATTCGTCGAGGTTCTCGTTGCCGCCCGGGAAGCGGATCCCGGCGCCCACCACGGCGATCGGTTCGTACTTCTCCCGCATCAGTTCGCCGATGGTCTGCCGTTGCCACGCGATGGTGTCGAGCAGCTCGTCGGGCCCGGGGGTCTCCGGCATCGCCGGGTCTCCTTTCGCTGGGGTGGTCATGCGGCCGGCTCCTCGTCGCGGAACAGCCCGGCCAGCGCGTCCCCGGTGAGGTGCTCCATCAACCGCTCGACAGTCGGCGTGTTGAACAGCAGGTTCGTGCTGATCTCGCAGGCCAGCAGGTCCTCCAGCCGCTGCTTGATCTCGGTGATGCGCAGCGAGGTGAAGCCCAGGTCGAAGTAGCTCTCGGTGAGCGGCAGGTCCTCGTCGTCGTCCATCAGCAGGGTCGCGCGGAACTCGGCCAGCACGACGCTCTCCAGCTCGTCGCGGCGCTCGGACCACGGCAGTGAGCGCAGGTGCTGGATGGTCGGTGTCAATTCGGTCATCGCATGTCCTGCTCACGTGTCGGAATTGCGTGACGGCGCGGGGTGTCTCGAGGAAAGCAACCCCGGCTGACGGCACCCTGACGGCACCCTGATGGCCGGCTATCCGTCGACGGGGCACCCGGTGGTGGGGTGGCCGAGCGCCAGCACGTCCAGCACCAGCAGCGCGACCCCCGGCGGCCACCACCGTGAACAGCCACCCGGCGCCGTGCGCCTGCAGCACCGGCAGCAGCACGAACGGCAGCGCGGCGGCCGACAGCCGGGACAGCGAGTACGCCGCGCCGGCAGCGGTGGTGCGCACCCGGGTCGGGTACTGCTCGGCCAGGTACACATGCGAGGTATTGGCGAAGACGTTGCTCAGCAGCGTGTACGCGAACCCGCAGAGCACCAGGGTGGTGGCCGAGCCCGCGAAGCCGAAGCCCAGCCCTGCCGCCGCCATCGCCGCCGCCGAGCCGGCCAGCAGCCGCTTGCGCTCCAGCCGGTCCATCAGCGGCACCGACAGCAGCGAGCCCACCGGGTACCCGAGGAAGGACAGCGCGGTGAAGCCGAGCCCGGTCACGAGGCCGAAGCCCTCACCGCCAGCACCTGCGGGGCCAGCGTGCCGAAGCCGTAGTACGCCACCAGCCGGCGGGCAGCGCCCACACCACCGCCGAGCCGGCCGCGCCGAGCACGAACAGCACCCGCCAGCCGGCCACCCCGAGGATGTTCCGCGGCGCCAGCCACAGCGCCGCGAAGCCCACCGCCGGCACCGCGCAGAACCCCACCGTGTACGTCCAGGCGACGTACCGGCCGCGGCGGGAGGCCGGCACCACCTCGGCCAGGTAGCAGTCCGACAGCGCCGTCTCGGCCCCGATGCCCAGCCCGGCCAGGAACCGGGTGACGATCAGCCACGCCGCGTTCGGGGTGCCGTCGAAGAAGTCGAAGAATAGCCCGACGCCGACCACCGCGGTGATGGTGCGGTGGCTGCGCACGATCGGCAGCCGGTCCAGCCGGGCGCCGACCGAGGGGTGGCCGCCGCGTTCGAGGGTGAGCACCGCCTGCTCCGACATGCGCCGTGCTCCGTTCCGCGCGGGGTGGCTGCCCGCCCAGCCTGGGCAGCGGCGCTGACCGGCCCCTGACGCGCGGCTGACCCCCGGGCGCGCCGGAACCGGCCCGATCGCACGCCGCCCAACGTGCGACCGGGCCGGTAGCCCTGGTGCGGTACCCGGGGGTTACTTCGCTGCGGCGGCGGCCTTCTTAGCCGGCCGCGCGTTCGGCAGGAACTGGACCAGCACGGCCAGCACGATGCCGACGCCGATCAGGTAGATCAGCCCCATCTCGAAGGCGTGCGGGTACCCGCCGGCCAGCGAGTTGTAGAAGATGACGCCGATGATCGCCACGCCCAGCGCGTTGCCGATCTGCAGGCCGGTGGCCAGCACCCCGGAGGCCGCCCCGGCGTACTGCGGGTTGACCCGGGCCAGCACCGTGGCCGCCAGCGGGGCGACCGCCATGCCCATGCCGGCGCCGTCCAGCACCAGGCCCGGGATGAGCTCGCCGATGCTGCCGGTGGTGCCGATGACGGACACCGTGGCCAGCAGCACGACCAGGCCGACCGCCATCACGATGCCGCCGAGGGCGAGCACCTGCGGGCCGAGTCGCTTCGCCAACCGCGGCGCGTTCATCGAGGTGATGAGGTAGCCGACGCCGATCGCCGCGAAGATGCTGCCGGCACCGAGCGCGTCCAGGCCGCGGCCCTGCTGCACGTACAGCGCGAAGACCAGGAAGAACGACGCCTGGCCCATCCAGAACACCAGCTGAGCCAGCAGGCCGACGGTGAAGGCGCGCTCGCGGAACAGGCTCAGGTTCACCAGCGGCGAGCCACCGGAGCGCGACACCCGGCTCTGGTACCCGGCGAAGACGGCGAACAGCACGGCGGCGGCCGCGAAGCACAGCCAGGTCCACATCGGCCAGCCCTGCTCGCGGCCCTCGATCAGCGGCAGCACCACGGCCACCAGCGCGCCGGTCACCAGCACCATGCCGGGCAGGTCCAGCTTCGGCCGGCCGGGCGCCTTGGACTCGGGCACCGTGCGCGGCACCAGCGCCAGCGCCACGATCGCCACCGGGACGTTGATCAGGAAGCAGGTGCGCCAGTCCCAGCCGAACAGGTTCCACTTGATCAGCAGGCCGCCGATGAGCTGGCCGAACACCGCGGCCAGGCCCATGGTGAGCCCGTACGCGCTGAACGCCTTCATCTGCGCCGCGCCGGCGAACGCGGTGCGGATGATCGCCAGCACCTGCGGGGCCATCAGCGCGGCGGCCAGCCCCTGCGCCACCCGGGCCGCGATCAGCGCCGCCGCGGTGGGCGCCACGCCGCAGGCCAGCGACGCCAGCGCGAACAGCACCATGCCGAGGGCGTACATCCGCCGCCGGCCGTAGATGTCACCGAGCCGGCCGCCGGTGATCAGGCCGACGCCGTAGCTCATGGCGAAGCCGGCGACGATCCACTGGATCGCGGCGGCGCTCGCGGACAGGTCGCGCTGGGTGGACGGGATCGCGACGTTGACGATGAAGAAGTCGAGGGTGCTCATGAAGACGCCGGTGAGGACGACCAGCAGGGTCCCCAGGCCGGGAACCACGGGTGCTGGTTCTCTGGCCGACGCGGTGGCGGCGGGAGCGTTCGTTCTCGTGGTGGTCATTGTCAGGGCTCCTGGTCGGTTCAAGGGTTTCCGGCTTTCCCGGTCACGTCCGGGCTGCTGCGCGGGAGGTGGTGCGGGGTGGTGCGGGGTGGTGCGGGCGGTCCGCCGAGCCTCGCGCTCTCAGTAGTCCGCCCAGTCGGCGATGGCGGGTCGGAGCAGGAACTGGTAGTCGTGCCGGATCCGGCCGTCCTCGGCGAGCACGAACAGCTCGGAGCCGATCCGCACCACCTCGCCGGTCTCCGTCGAGATCAGCACCCAGCTGAACCGCACCAGGTTGTGGTGGCCGTCGGCGTTGTGCGAGGACCGGAACACGCAGCCCTGGTCGTAGTACAGGTTGTGCGCGTAGTCGATCTGGGTCGCGATCGCGTCGTGCCCGCGAATGGGGTCGTTGGCGAACATGACGTACTCGGCGTCAGGCGCGTAGATCTCCTCGATCGCCTTGCGTCGCAGCTCGGCGTCGGGCTCGTTCCACATCGCCACGAAACGGTCCACGAGTTCGTTGCGCATGATCACTGGGTCCACCTTCCGGACGACGGGCCGCACTCGCCAATTCGTACACTCAGTCAGACCATGATACGTATTCCTGACAGGGCTCTGATGTTTGCCTGACATCGTACACTTGTCGTCGCGCTGTTCGCCACCCCCCGGGCGGGCGACCCGCCGGGGCCCGTCCGGGGCAGCAGAAATGCGCCGTGGCACAGGGCGGCAGCCCTGTGCCACGGCACAGCGGGGGATCGCGTCAGCGGGTCGTACCGGTTGCGGAGAGGGCAGGATTCGAACCTGCGCGGACCAAGGCCCCTCCGGATCGAGACCCGGAACCCGACAGCCACTTCGGGGACCTCTCCCTGCGGGGCGGAATTACCGTTCCGGTGTTTCCGTCCTCGCCTTGCTGAAATAACTATCGCAACCCCCGCTGACGTCGCCCTGACATCCCGCTGACGGTGTCGCGCCTGGCACAGCCCGAGGCGGCCGGAGGTGGGGGGGCCTCCGGCCGCCGGGGAACGGGCAGCAGTGCGATGAGGGGGGATCGCTAGGCTGCCCGGTCGATCGGGGTGGCGGCGGGCATGCCCGCTCGGGCCGGCTCGCTCACCTCGTGCAGGAAGTCGGCCACCTCGACGTAGGAGGCCACGATGCCGACCTCCAGGTACGGGATGCCGTTGCGGGCGCAGTAGTCACGCACAATCGTCCGGCACCTGCCCAGGTGCATCCGGGGCATGGACGGGAACAGGTGGTGCTCCACCTGGTAGTTCAGCCCGCCGTAGAGGAAGTCGATCATCGGCGAGGGACGGATGTTGCGCGAGGTGAGCACCTGGCGCTCCAGCCAGTCCATCGACTCGCCGTCGGAGCGGACCGGCATGCCCTTGTGGTTCGGCGCGAACAGCATCCCGAAGTAGAAGCCCAGCACGGCCTGCTGGACGAGCACGAACAGGACCGCCTTCACCGGGGATAGCAGCCAGAACACCGAGCCGAGGTACAGCGCGAAGTGCGCCGCCAGCAGCAGGCCCTCGACCCACGGGTTCTTCAGCTTGCGGCCGAACAGGTTCTGCAGCGCGGTGCGGTGCATCTTCAGGCCCTCGAGCACCAACAAGACGAAGAACAGGACGCGCTGGTGCCGCACCACGAACTTCCCCCGCCGGCTGCGGCTGGGGTACTGCGCCATGTCGAAGATGACGGTGCGCCGGCCGATGTCCGGGTCGAGCTCGAGGTGGTTGGGGTGGCTGTGGTGCCGGTTGTGATGGTTGACCCACCAGCCGTAGCTGACCCCGTTGACCAGGTTGGCGTGGATCCGGCCCATGAAGGTTGCCGCGCCCCGGGACCTGAACATCGCCCGGTGCCCCGCGTCGTGCCAGACGAAGGCGCTCTGGCCCCCGTAGAGCCCCATCCAGACGGCGACCGCCAGCTGCCACCACGAGTCGCCTAGCAGAAAGAGAGCGACCACACCGCCCACGAAGATCGCGGTGTTCACCCCGAGGCGGGCGATGTACCGGCCGGTTCGCAGGTCGAGCAGCCCCGCGGCCTTGACCTCCCGGGACAGGTCCACGAACCGCTGGCCGGTCTCCTGCACGTGTCTGACGTCGAAGATGCTCGTGCCTGGGCGGGTACCCACCGTCGCGGTGGCGCCCGCCCGTCGCGGAGCCTGCATAGCGAGTCCTCCTTGGATTCTGCGTGGTTGGCGGGTCGCCGCCGACTCCAGCGTGTGCCTCGCCTCTGATGCCCCCCTGACCGCCGCCTGACGTACCTATGACTGCGGGGTGCCGTCGGGGGCGATGCGGGTGAAGCCGGTGTGGGGGACCAGCGCGGGCGGGATGTCGATGCCGCCGTCGGCACGCTGGTACTGCTCGAGGATGGCCAGCAGGGTGCGGCCGATCGGCAGGCCGGAGCCGTTCAGTGTGGCCACGTGCGACTTGCCGCCGGCCCGGTCGCGCAGCCGGATGCCGGCCCGCCGGGCCTGGAACGTGCCGCAGTCGGAGCAGGAGGAGATCTCCCGGTACCGGCCCTGGCTGGGCAGCCAGACCTCCAGGTCGTAGGTGGTGCGCGCCGAGAAGCCCAGGTCGCCGGCCGCCAGCAGCACCACCCGGTAGCCCAGCCCGAGCCGGCCCAGGCACTCCTCGGCGTGCCCGACCAGCGCGGCCAGCTCCCGTTCGGCGTCCGCCGGCTCGCAGAACCGGACCAGCTCCACCTTGGCGAACTCGTGCAGCCGCAGGATCCCCCGGGTGTCGCGGCCGTAGGAACCGGCCTCGGCCCGGTAGCACGGGGTGTGCGCGGTCACCGCGAGCGGCAGCTGCGCGGCGGCCAGCGTCTCGCCGGCGTACAGGTTCGTCAACGGCACCTCGGCGGTCGGGATCAGGAACAGCTCCCGGTCGCCGACCGCCGTGCGGAACAGGTCCTCCTCGAACTTCGGCAGCTGCCCGGTGCCGGTCATCGTCTGCCGGGTCACCAGGCTGGGCACCGAGTACTCGGTGTAGCCGTGCTCGCGGGTGTGCAGGTCCAGCAGGAAGCCGGCCAGCGCGCGCTCCAGGGCGGCGCCGGCGCCGCGGGTCACCGCGAACCGGGCGCCGGAGAGCTTGCCGGCCCGCCGCAGGTCCAGGATGCCGGCCGCCTCGCCCACGTCGGCGTGGTGCCGCGGCTCGAAGCCGTACTCCCGCGGCTCGCCGACCCGGCGCACCTCGACCGCGTCGGTGTCGGTGAACCCGTCCGGCACGTGGTCGGCCGGCAGGTTCGGGATCGCCATCAGCAGGCCGGCCAGCTCCTCCTGGACCGCCCGGCCGCGGGCCTCCCGCTCCTGGATCTGCTCCTTGACCTCGCGTGCCCGCTCCCGCACCGCCGCGGCGCCGGCGCCGTCGTCCACGGCGCCGACCGCGGCGCGGCGCCCCTCGCGGGCCAGCCGGTTGGACTCGGCGCGCAGCTTGGTCAGCGCCTCGGTGGTCTCGGTGCGGCGGCGCAGCAGGTCGGCCAGCGCCGCGGCGTCCAGCCGGTAGCCGCGCCGGGCCAGTGCCGCCCGCGCCGCGGGCTCGAGCAGGGTGCGTGGATCGTGCACGGGGACTCCTTGGTTGTGGGCGGGAGGCGTTGCCGGCAGACACCCGCCTCCCTGGGGGGTCAGGCGGCATCGCTGATCGCGGCCGGCGGCGCGGGTACCGGATCGTGGTGCGACGGCTCGGCCCTGACCTGGACCGCGGCCAGGCCGGCGTAGCGCCGCGGCCGGGCGGCCCGCATCCACAGCGCGTACCCGAACCCGGCGGCCGCGGCGGCCAGCAGCAGCCACGGCAGCGCGGTGACCAGCACGTTCGTGGTGCCGGTCATCAGCGCGAAGTTGCGCACCACCAGCACGCTCGCGGTGAGCAGTCCGGCGAAGCCCAGCAGCGGCGCCACCATGGTGCGCCACCAGTGCCGGTCCGGCCGGCCGCGGAAGAACGCCACCACCGACACCGCCGCGGCGGCCTGCAGCGCGATGATGCCGAGGGTGCCGAGCCCGAGCATGGTGGTCGCCAGGTTGAGGTACGGGTCCAGGCCGGCGACGGCGAAGGCGCCCACCACTACGGCGGTCACGCAGGTCTGCGCCACGCTGGCCCGGTGTGGGGAGCGCAGCCGCGGGTGCACGCCGCCCAGCCAGGCCGGCAGCACCCGCTCGCGGCCGAGCGCGAACATGTACCGGTTGGCCGCGTTGTGCAGCGCCAGGGTGGCCGCGAAAAGGCTGGTGCACAGCATGACCTGCAGGAGCGTGGTGGCCGCCGAGCCGAGCTGCGTCGTGGACAGCCCGAAGAACAGGTCGCCTAGCTGCTCGCCGGCCACCTGCTGCACCCGGTCCGCGCCGATCGCGCCGATCGCCACCCAGCTCGTCAGCGTGTAGAAGACGGTGATCACGACCACCGAGGCGTACGTGGCCAGCGGCACGCTGCGCCGCGGGTCGCGCGACTCCTCGCCGTACAGCGCCGCCGACTCGAAGCCGATGTAGGAGATGAACGCGAACATCGCCGAGACGCCGATCCCGCTGGCCAGCACGGTGTGCGGCGCGAACGAGGTCGCCGGCAGCGCGGACGCGCCCTGGTGCAGCAGGATCGCGCCGTCCAGCACGGCGAGGATGCCGATCTCGGCCACCATCAGCACCGCGAGCACCCGCGCGGACAGGTCGATCTGGCGGTACCCGAGCAGCGCCATCGCGGCGATGCCGACCGCGGCATACACCGGCCAGGGCAGGTCCAGGCCGTGCGCCTGCCCGACCAGCCGGGCGAAGTACCCGAAGGCACCGGCCAGGCCCACCGTGACGGCGTTGTAGGCGATCACCGCCACCACCCCGCCGGCCACCGCGACCGGCCTGCCCAGCCCGCAGGATAGGTACGTGTAGAAGCCGCCGGCGTTGACGATCCGCCGGCTCATCGCGGCGTACCCCACCGAGAACAGGGTGAGCGTGCCGCCGGCGAAGACGAACATCGCGGGGAAGCCCGGGCCGTCGCCGATGGCGAACGCGAGCGGCACGGTGCCGACCATCGCGGCCAACGGCGCGGCGGCGGCGATGACTAGGAACACGATCTTCGGCGTGGTCAGCGCGCGGGTGAGCTGGCTGTCGGACATCGGAGGTCCTCCAGGTACGGGTGGGTCGGCGGGCCGGGTCAGGCGGCCCGCAGGACGAGCGCGGCGTTCTGGCCGCCGAAGCCGAGCGACGTGCTCAGCGCCAGCTCCACCCGCCGGGCGGTGGGCGCCGCGACGATGTCGAGCTCCACCTGCGGGTCCAGCCGGGTGAGGTTGGCCGTCGGCGGCAGCAGCCCCTTCTCCAGCGCCAACACGGTGAGCACCGCCTCCACCGCGCCGGCCGCGCCGAACATATGCCCGGTCACGCCCTTGGTGGAGGTGACCAGCGCCCGGTCGCCGAGCACCCGGCGCAGCACCCGGGCCTCGGTCAGGTCGTTCAACGGGGTGGAGGTGCCGTGCGCGTTGACGTGCTCGACGTCGGCCGGGGACGCGCCCGCCTCCGCCAGCGCGCCGCGCACCGCCGCCTCGAAGCCGCGGCCGGTCGGGTCCGGCGCGGTGATGTGGTGCGCGTCCGCGGAGGCGCCGTACCCGGTGATCAGGCCGCGGATCCGGGCGCCGCGGGCCACCGCGTCCTTGAGGCGCTCCAGCACCAGGATGCCGGCGCCCTCGCTGGCCACGAAGCCGTCCCGGTCGGCGTCGAAGGGCCGCGACGCCGCCCGCGGGTCGTCCAGCCGCCGCGACAGCGCCCCCATCTGGGAGAAGCCGGCCATCACCAGCGGGGTGATCATCGCCTCGCTGCCGCCGGTGACCGCGATGTCGCAGCGGTCCAGCAGGATCAGGTCGCGGGCGATCCCGATGGCGGTGGCCCCGGAGGCGCAGGCGGTGGCCACCACGAAGCTGGGCCCGATCGCGCCCAGCTCCATGGACAGGTTGCCGGCCAGCATATTCGGCAGCTGCATCGGCAGCAGCAGCGGCGAGACCTGCGATGGGGCCTCGTTCAGCATCACCTGGTGCTGCTGCTCGACGGTGCCCGGGCCGCCGTCGGCGGAGCCGAGCACGACCGCCACCCGGGCCCCGTTCCACCGCGACGGGCAGAGCCTGGCGTCCAGCAGTGCCTCCTCGGCCGCGATCACAGCGAACTGCACGAAGCGGTCCAGCCGCCGCGCCTTGCGCCGGGTCAGCACCCCGATCTCGACGAAGTTGTCCACCCGGCAGGAGATGGTCACGGGGCCACCGGCCAGGAGCGGGTCGTACCCGGCGGTGGGATCCCCCGCGTACACCCGCTCCCAGGTGGCCGCCGCGCCGATGCCCGCCGGAGTGACCAGACCGACGCCGGTCACGGCGACTTCATGCGGCGTCATGCAATCAGACCTTCGCGGTCCGGGCCTCGACGAGGCCGATGATCGCGTCGAGCTGCTGGGTCTCGGCGAGCTCGTCGTCGGAGACCCGCGCGCCGAACTCCTTCTCGATGACGAGCGCGAGCTCGACCAGGTCCAGCGAGTCCAGTTGCAGTTCCTCGAGGGTGGACGACGGGTCGATCTCGTCGGCGTCGAGCTGGAACTTGCTGGTCAGGATCTGCTTCAGTTGCTGGAACATGGCGCTCCTCCTGCGATGGCTGCGGTGGGTACGGGGTTCGGTCAGGTCGGCTTCGGTGAGGTCGGTACCCGGCTCGCCGGGCGGGTCGGCGTACGCGGCGACGTCCGGCCAGGTGACGGTGGTGGCCGCCCAGGTCAGGCCGCCGCCGAACGCGGCCAGCAGCACCCGCTGCCCGGGCCGGAGCCGGCCGTCCGCGGCGCCCTGTGCGAGCAGCAGCGGGATGGACGCCGCGGCGGTGTTGCCGACGTGCTCGATGTTGGCCAGCACCCGGTCCGGCGCGATGCCCAGCCGCTCGGCGACCGCGGCCGAGATCCGCCCGTTGGCCTGGTGCGGCACGAACCGGTCCACGTCCGCGGTGCACCAGCTGGCCCGCTCCAGCGCCGAGCGCGCCGAGCCAGACATCCGCTCCACCGCGTGCCGGTACACCTCCGTGCCGCGCATCTGGAAGAAGTGCTCCTCCGGCTCGGTGGGCACCCCGGAGGAGCGCCGCCGGGAGCCGCCGGCCGGGATCTCGATGAGGTCGCTGTTGCTGCCGTCGCTGCCCAGGTCGCACGGCCCGATGGCGCCCGGCTCGTCGGCGTCGCCGGCCCGCAGCACCACCGCCGCGGCGCCATCGGCGAAGATCACCGCGGTGGTCCGGTCCTTCGGGTCGATGATCGTGGAGTAGGCCTCCGCGCCGATCAGCAGCACCCGGCGGGCGTTTCCGGCGGCGATCATCCCGGCCGCGCTGGCCAGCCCGTAGATGAAGCCGGTGCACACCGCCGCCACGTCGTAGGCGGCCACCCCGACCAGGCCCAGCCGGAACGCCACCTCCGGCGCGGTGGCCGGGCACAGCCGGTCCGGCGTGGTGGTGGCCACCACGACCGCGTCGACGCCGTCCACGCCGGCCGCCTGCAGCGCCCGCTCGCCGGCCCGCACGGCCAGGTCGCCGGTGGAGGTGCCGGGGTCGACCCAGTGCCGGGCGCCGATGCCGGTACGCCCGCGGATCCACTCGTCGGAGGTGTCCAGGTACGCGGCGAGCTCGGTGTTCGTCACCAGCCGGGACGGCAGGCAGCCGCCCAGGCCGGCCAGCACGGCGGCGGTCCTCGACGCGGCCCTCATGAGACCGGCTGGCCCATCAGGATGGGCAGGGCGTCCTCGAGCCCCATGTACCGCATCCGGACCTCGGCCATCGCGTCGGTCCAGCTCTCGGCGGTGTCGTACCGCTCGTCCGGGGTGGTGTCGAGCAGCCGCCGGCCGGGCCAGATCTCGTAGTCGCCGACCACGCCGGCCAGCTCCCGCATGCCCTCCTGGAACAGCTCCTCGCGGCGGATCACGTACGGCCGGTCCGGCACCTCGTCCCACAGCCGGCGGCCGGCCCGCAGGATCTCCATCAGCCGCGGCCGGTACTCCGGGTGCCGGATCAGGTGCTCGCGCAGGATCGAGCTGCCGACGGTCAGGTGCCGGATCTCGTCGATCGTGGCGCCGCGGGCCACCTCGCTGGCGGCCGGGTCGAGCAGCCCCCACTTGCGCTCGGACAGCTCCGCGGCCGGCGCCAGCACGCCCTCGATGACGATGGTGAAGATGGCCACGCCGCCGTAGAAGTCGCCCTCGTCGCGGACCACCCGCAGCGCGAACTCCTCCACCGGGTCCAGCACGTCGCGGGTGTAGTCGGCGGCCAGCGCGGCGATGGCCCCGGCCAGCCCCTCCGCCGGCATGCCCAGCTCGACCAGGTGGTTGCGGAACACCATCGCGTGCCGCGCCTCGTCGATGAGCTGGGTGGCGAAGAACTCCATCTCGGGGATGCTCGGCGCGGCGGCCACGTAGTGGGACAGGATCCGGGTCGCCTTCTCCTCGGCGATCGAGCGGTACCCCAGCTCCAGCACCAGCGCCTCGCGCAGCGGCCCGGGCCGCCGCATGTGCTCCGGGGTGCCGACCTCGGGGGCGTGGCCGGTCTCGACCCGGCCGCGCAGGGTGCCCTGGGCCACCGCGCCCAGCCAATAGGCCAGGTCGCACAGCTCGGCGGTGAGCACCAGGTTCATGGCCCCGTCGAGGAGCCCGGGCGCCCGGTCCCAGTCGGCCTCGGCGGGTGTTGCACCGGGGTGTACGGCGTCGGTCATCGGAGGTGTTCCTCTCACGATCGGTGCGGACTAACGGCGGGAACTGCCGGCTGGGCCGGCGCGGCCGGCGGGCCGGCTTCGAGGCGGAACTGCTACGAGGCGGAGCGGGCCTGCCGGGTGGCGGGGTGCGCGTGCCGGTCGGGCAGGCTGCGCAGCAGGCCGTCGTGCAGCTGGCCGTCGAAGCTGAGCAGCGGGGTGCCGTCGCCGGCCGCGCCGCTCATCACCTCGGCCACCAGCA
>WNFZ01002411.1_pt2 | contig 17715 bp, 15 predicted proteins | sample 5400081 | NCBI WGS metagenome assembly WNFZ01 (sample SAMN13153365, study PRJNA577476) | soil metagenome | isolation source: 80 cm soil or saprolite under grassland replicate 1 | place: USA:California | collected 2016-06-15 | reverse complement strand
CCGCGGCGACTCCATCCCTTCCGGGCTCAACCCGCCGATCGGCAAGCTGAGGAGCATTGCGCCGCAGTACGTGCTGCCCGACGGCTGCATCTCGCGCGGGGAGAGCTCGCAGACCACGAGCAAGATCTGCCGCGTCGGAGATACGACGAGCCGGAAGATGATCGTCCTCATCGGCGACTCGCACGCGATGATGTGGCTGCCGACGGTCCTCGAGCTTGCGTGGCGGGACGGCTGGGTCGTCGTTCCGCTTCTGCGGACGGGCTGCATGCCCAACAGATGGATCACGAACGAGGGACCTTCGAGCTGCCGGGCCTGGTACCGCTGGGTAATGCGCGAGACAAGGCTCCTGCATCCGCGCATTACGCTCGTCGGAGGAAGCATCGGCGAACGCCCATCATCGGCGGTGCGCGCCGCTGCGGACGGCATCATCGCGATGGCGAGGGCGCTCAAGCCTTACGGCCGCGTCGTCGTGATCGGCGACCCCGAAGGCCTCAGCCAGCAGCCGAGCGACTGCCTGCTGTCGTCACACGCGTCGATGGCGACTTGCACCGCGACGTGGCCTCCTGCAACCCTTCGTTCCTACGACCGCGTCGCCGCCACGATGAGGCACCTGGGGATCGGGTTCATCGCCACGCGCGGCTTCTTCTGCTTCGAGCGCCGGTGTCCGGCCGTGATCGGCCTCACGGTTGCCTACTGGGACAACAGCCACATCACAGTGGCATACGCGGTTCAGGTCTCAAGTGCGTTCCGAACCGCCTTCCTGCGAGCTGCCGCCATTGTTTCAGGGTGAGGCGGCAAGCGCTCGAACCGTTCCGGTCGGGATTCAGTGCCGTACTACGAGTCGTGGCTCCATAGATGCGGCCACTCTCCTAGACATGCTCAAGACTCTTGAGGATGGCGAGTCGTTAGAGCTTGTCGCCCGGCACATTCGAGAAGCGATAGGCGCGATAGCTCGACCAGACGCACCTCGTTGGTGAGTCGCTGGTGAGCCGCGGAAACGGCGGGAACCTCGGCTCTTCGCCCACCCCGGAAAACGCTCCGGAGTGCCCTACGTGCCCCTGGGCTCCCCGTTCGCGCACCCTTCAGACGCGGGAGGTCCCCTGGTTCGATCCCAGGTGCGCCCATCGTCCTCGTCCGCTTCGTTAAGCGGAGATTCCAACTGAGGCTCGCTCGTTGTCCACTCCTCGTCCAACTCGGCTTGGACACGAGCACCGAATAAAGTCGGCCTGACGTCGCCTCTCGTCCTCGTAAAGGTGCCGGTACGTGCGGAGAAAAAGGGAGCCGCCATCGGTGTGCCCAAGGCGTTCTGCGGCCGTTGCGGGATCCATCCCGAACGACGCCATGAGCGAGCCCGCCGTGTGCCGAAGCCAATGGAAACGGAATCCTGCGAAGTGTGCGTTCCGCTCGGCCGCGTTGCGGACGGCCGGCAGCCAAATACGCTCGCGAAAGCCGCTGCGAGTCCATGCCTTGCCCGTCACCGTTGGAAAGACGAGCGGCGTCCCCATTGCCCGCATGAGCAGCTGCTCGCGGAGAAGCTTCGCCTCGACTCTCGTCAAGAAGACGCGATGCTCACGCTTGTTCTTCGAGAGCTCAGCCGGCACCATAAGCGTCTTCCTGCGGAGGTCGAGGAGATCGTCTGTCAGGTTGAACCACACGTTCTGACGCGCACCGACCTGCCCGGCCAGAAGCACCAAGCGCTTGACGTGGTCCGGAAACCACGCCGCAAGCTCATAGAGCTCTGACACCGTGAGCGCCCGCCCGCGCCGGGGGCGATGCTTGATCGGCGGAATCATGAACAGCGCCGGATCGACCCGCTGACCCCGACCTTTCGCCTCCTGCAGGACGCGTTTCAGGAACTCCAGCTCGTTCTTGGCGGAGCGCGGATGTGCAGCAGCGCGCGCATAGATGAAGTCCTGGATCTCGGCGCGGCGAAGAGTTGACACGCGCCGCTCCGCGAACGTCCTCCAGATTCGTGACGAGCGCTCGTTGAACTCCATCGTCCGATCATCAGCTGACCTACCCGCGCGTAGCCGCGTCAGCAGGGATGCGATCTCGTCAGCAAGCGTCCGAGGGGGCTCCTCATAGAACTCACCCATGGATATACGACGCCGAAGATCGAGCTCTACACGCTCGGCGTCGGGCCGCGTCGGCACCGTCCGCGCGCGAAGGTTCCCAACCCGAACCTGGTACGAGTGAGGTCCCGGTCGACGAATACTCACGCGGCCTGGCCCGTCTGTCTGTCGAGGTACTCGCGAATGGCGCTCTCCGAAAAACGTAGTTCGGCGCCGACGCGCACGAAACGCAACTCTCCTCGCGCTGCGAGTCGCCGCACAGTCTCCGGGTTGACTGCGAGGAGCTTTGCAACTTGCGCCGTGGTGTAGTGCGGCTCGATCACGCCGTCACCTGCAGGTGCGACGGCAGGGATGCGATCTCGCGCTTGCTCGTTTTCTCACCGAGGTACCGCAGGATTTGTCGAGCGAGTTCGTTCGGGTTTTCGTACTCTGGCCAGAGCTCGCGGAACTCTCTCTGGAGCCTGTACGCCTGCCGCTCGCCTTCGTTCCAGTAACGCTGGTACTCGGTGATCGAGAACTCAGGGAGATTCGCAGCTCGCATCGCCACCGCCCATAACACGATGAAGGTCGCGACCCGGGACGCTTTCGGAGTCGCCTTGACACCCATCCATGCATTGACCTTCAGCTCGCCGGCCTCGAATCGCTCGTTTGCCGAATCCCAGCCGCCAGCGTCGGCGACCATCGCACGCATTAAGCAGTGCGCCAGGATTGAATCGCGACGCCGGTCGGGCGTCCTGACACGCTCTGTCACCTGACGAAGTATGTCAGGTAAAGCTAGAGCGCGCAAGACGGAGCGCCCTCCGTCGCATGAGCAGTCGTCCGACCCGGCGATTACGCTCCCACGCGCGCGCGGCGCTCCGACGCCGCGCGCGCGTGGGATCGCTTCCCTTTTTCACCTGCAAATCGGCACTTTTCTGACCCGGCAGAACCCGACGTCGTCCGGCGCCCGTTCTATACCCTGTTAACCGTATTTAAGGAAATTTGCGAATTAGACGAAATAGGAGTATCTTCCGCCCAATGAAGGAGCCACTGTGTCCACGCTGCCCCGAATCAGTCCACGCCTGATCACGACGAAAGAAGCGGCCGAGCTCCTGCATGTCTCATCCCGAACAGTCTTGAAATGGATTGAGAATGAGGCAATTCCTTACATTGAGCTCCCGTCGTCTGGCGCTCGCCACGAGTACCGGATCCCCGTCCTTGCGCTCATGCAGTCACTCCGGGGCAATTACGATCTTGCCTCGGAAGTCCGTAAGCTAGACGAGGCCGCAGCCGTGGCGGATGTGACCGACGACGCTCTTGCCGCCGTCCTAGACGAAGGCTAGCCGCAGCCGCGCTCAAAAGTAGGCTCCCGGCATTGCGTCCGGTTGTCGCTGATACCAACGTCCTGCTGAAAGCCTTCTTGTCGCCTGGTGGCCGCCGGCGCAAGTTTCTGGTCGTCTGTGCATACGGCGCACTCAACTACTACCTCCGAGTGGGGCTTGCCGAACGCGAGCGGCTCCACGAAGAACTTGAGCACGTGGCAGGCTCCGCCCTCGGGGGAATGGACATCGGTCGCTTCATCGAAGCGGCAGGGGATCGGCATGCGTTTCTTGCCGAGCACCTCCCCGCACTCGCACCAGACGACCTGTGCTTGGTGGGATCACGTCCCCTCTTGGACGAAGTGGAAGAGAAGATCGCCGAGGTGGGTCCGCAGATACTCCGAGAGGAAATGCCGCAAGACACCCCTGCGAAAGTCCGTCGTCAACTCGCTGCACTAACCGCGATCATGATCGAGGACTTTGAATTAACGGATGTCCCTCAGCACACAGCCGGCAGGGATCGAGACGACGACCTGATAATCGACACCGCGTTCCGAGGCCAAGCAACGGCGATAGTGGCTGACGATAAGAAGCACATCGCGCTCGGGGAAGACGGGACCGCTTACCGCCACCCAGTTACAGGTGCCGAGATCATGGCGTATCGCTTTGAGCCATTCATCAGTGAGTACGTGAACACGTATCACTTCGATCTCGATGATGTGGCCGGTTCGTTGCTTGCGTCCGCGTTGGAGACGTCGTCGGGACCCGCCTAGCCTGCTACCGCAGGTGGTCTCTGCGATCAGGTCGCGAAGATCGGAACCTTCTCAGGACTTTCGGCGTACAGGCAGCCGCAAGACAACGCCTGCTGACGACACCGAGGACACTGCTCGATGTCGCATCCCACTAGGTGCAACTGCTCTGCACGCACGCCACAGTCTCCACAACTCTCCAGCCAGTCTGCCTGCCAGTGATCTTCCGCGCCATAAGGGATTCGTGAGAACCGCTGGCCCTCGACGGTGTAGTGCCTGATCGTCTGCGCCTCGATGATCTGTCGGGGGATTGTTTTGTGCACTTCGGTGCCGTTGTACGTCACGAACTCCTCACGGAAGAAGTCCATTAGCTCCGCTTCCTTCGCCCACAACTCCGCGCTCACGTGCGCGTGTAGCTCACCGCCCAGATGCTGGGTATGGAACGCCGTAACGAATTCGAATAACCGCGCGTAGATCGCTTTCGCCTCCTGGACTTGGAGCTCAAACTCGTAATGGATCATCAGGTCGCGCCAGCGGCGCGCCTTCTCTATGGCGCTGAGTTCGCGCGACGACAGCTGGATGCCGAGCGCTCCCGTGATACGTGAGACAGCCAGGGTCAGCGAAACCGTATGTTTCTGCTTGTCCACGTTTTCCCAGACGAGGACTGCGTGCTCTTGTCGGAGTCGCTCTTTGAGGAGAAGCTCGATCGCCTGAACGATGTGGACGATTGCGAACTTCCATGCCCGTGCGACCGCGTCGGCTCGCTGCGCTGCCCGGAGCGACTCATTCACGAAGTCGTAGGCGTTCTCCCGGAGGTCCATCTCGAACTGCTTCACGCAACCATCGTTGCGAAGTTCGCGGGGCGAGCGCAAGGCCCACGTCTCAGAGCGCAAGACTTGCCGGCCCTGCCCGAGGTCGGCCGAGCAGCGTTGTGTCGCGGGTGTCCTACCTAATCGAGTCGTCAAAGCGCCGTTCCGGATGCTTCGGCGCCAGCCCCGCGCCCACAGGGCTTGGGACGCAGTACGAGCAGCTCGTTCGGAAGGAGCCGCAGCCGTCTTGGGCTCTCATCCTGCCGGCACCAAGGGTGATGGGCGCGGAGACGGTCGAGGAACGGAGCGTGCCCATCAAAGTGGTGTAGTACGGCGCGGGCGTGGTCTCTCCACCTCGGGAGACCACGCACGCCCGCAACCGCTCCTACGTTGTGTCTTGTAATCGTTGTTGCAATCCATAAGACTGGTGTCGACCTACAGGGGAGGCTGGCATGCGGTCCTTTGGTTTGTTTGTCGTAGCGGTTCTGACAGCCGTGCTCTTTGCGTTTCCCGCGACTGCCAATGCCGCGACGGTCGTGGCGACCATCAATGGCGGGGGCACGGCCATCATGGACCCCAACCGAAGCGATTTCGGTTTGGCAGGGACCACCTCGTTCGGAATTCACGCCACGCTCTATTCGGACGGCACCGCCCGGGGGCACATAAATTGTGTTGACCAGTTCGGCAGCACCCTTCCGGGAAACATCTTCGGCGAAGTGACGAGCTGGGAAGGGAACCTCGACGGCAGCATTACCCTGAACATCGTCGGTAAGTTCGTCGGCTTTCCAGGTGGCCATCCTCAGGACGTGCAGTTCAGCGTGACGATTCTGCGCTTCGGAGGAGCAGGGGTAGGGCAGTGGACCCTGTCCATTGGTGGTGCGACCGCCTGCTTTGAGACCCTGCTCAGCGGGCAGATTGTCATGCGGCGCTCCTAGAGAGTAGGCTGCCCGGCCTCGAACCAGTGACGGCCCGCCCAGCGGGCCGTCACCGTTTTCAGTGCTCGAGCCTGGCGATCAGCCTGTCGAGCGCCCGCGCCTCGTGCCCGTAGGGGTCGAAGTTGCCGGGCCGCCGCTTCCACCTCGATAACTGGGCGATGCATAGAGACAACTGCGGTGACGTGTCCGTCGGTGAACGCGTCCGTCCCGCTGCCGGCGGCGCGCCGGTCCCTGCCGGGACGGGGCCGCCGCCGGCCCGCGGTCACGGCCCTCGAGCCACCGCCACATTCACCGCCAAGAGCAGCCAGACAGCCTCGAGCAGCTCGTCCGGCCAATCCGGCAAGGGAAGGTCCCGCGTGATGCAAACGAACAGGTACCGCGCTCGACGGAGATTCCTGATCGTGACACCGGTAAGCCGGGTTAAGCGAACTGACACGTGCGACCGCACCGACCGACCGGGAAGACGAGTCTCGGTCTCGACGCCTTCGGCGGCGTTCTCGCCAAGATAACGAGCGACGTTCCGGGCCATGTACTGGGCAGCCCTGACCGCTCCCAGCTCTCCCCGCACGGAGCCAAGCCGCCGAGCGGCGTTTCGATCGACAAAGCCCCATCCGTAGAAACTCCTGACCGACGCTTCGAGGTAGTGCTCTAGCTCCAACAGTGTTCGCCGTTCGGTTGCACTCCGAGTCTCACGCTCGCTTCGCTGTGCCGCATCGAGAAAGCGGACGACCGTCCTTGACCACCCGAGCTCTACTTGCGTCTCTGCCGGCAGCGCCAAGTGGACGTGCCAGATGCCTCGCTTTTGAGGAGACCATGCACGCGCAACCACTCGCGGGAAATCGCCCCGCCAACCTGATCGGCGGGTCTGTCGATCTGCGGCAACCTGTGCGCCTTTGAGCATTCGGGCGAACCGCTTTGAAGCCGTCATGTTCCAAACGAACGCAGCGTTCGCGTCCACCTTCGCTCCGTCCCAAGGGAGAACGTCCTTCCCGGGCCCCGTCACAGCCACGAGCATGATCCGACCGCCGTACGCGACGAGGTTGTCCCGAAACTTGCGGAACTCGTCGCCAGACCGAATCGGCCCGCAATGTTTGCAAGACCAACTTCGGCATCGGCGCTTAGACGAACACCGCGCCGCCTCGACGGTAAGCTCAGCCGGCCGGCTCATCGCCTGCCCAATCAGGCGGAGTCGCAGTTGTTCCCGACGGCCCGCGCTGCGAACGCGGGTCGTCGTCTAAGTCAGGGTCGTCGCTGTCCGTCTCCTGTCCAAGTGCAGAGTCGGAACGAGTCGTTTCCGATCGTCCGGAGGCATCACCACTCAACCCCGAATCTCCCTGCAAACCGCTGCTACAGTCGCTTCTCGTCGGGCGTAGTGGTTTCTGCCTCGGCCTGGTTCGATCCCAGGTGCGCCCACTGAACTGGCAGTGCGCAAACCGCGGGCGTGACGACGCGGTAGGTCGGGAGGATTTCCGATTTGGCGTGTGACGCGGAGGACTTCGATCGGCAGTCGGAGCAGCACTTTGGTTGGCCGCGGCTCGGCCGCAGCGACGGTGGGGTGGGGCGAGTTGTTGGGGCGAGGTCGGCCTCTTGATCGCGTAGCGCGTCGAGGCGGCCTCGAGCGCGGACACGCGGGCGTCGAATCGTTTTTGGCGTGGGTTGACCGTGTTTGGGGGACGGGACGAAAACCCGAGACTTCACGTTCGTCTCCGACGTCGTTGCGGCGATCGAGGGCGGCCGCGAGGGCTCCAGCGCTTCCCCCGACCGAAGCCCGGCTTCGGATTCGCCGAAGCCAAAGCCATGACGACTCGATCTAGTCGGCTTTCGATCCCAGCCTCAGCGAGCCGCGCCGCGCAAAGCACGGCGCGGCGATGATGTTCCTCACCGGAAGCCCTGACACCGATCCTCTGTAGGGAATGGGCCTGTTACGAGACGGCGGAGAGCGGCGCGTTAGGCCGCGAAGGTGTCGATGACGTTGCCCTCGCGCCTGTATTGGTGGCCGCACTGGGCGCACACGAACACGTCGTCCCCGGCCTCCATCCCGTCTGCACGACACGCCGTACAGCGGATGACCAACGGACCCTTGGACGCACCGCCGACGCGTCCGCTGCTCCGCCCTGCGCGTCGCGGCGGTGCAGGGTTAACAGGATGCCACAGCGGAGGCCCGCCAGTCCCTTGAAGTCGAGGATCCGGTGATACACGCGGCCGGCCTCGAAGAGTCCGGGTATGCGGCGGAACCACGTCGGCCCGTTGTTCACAAGCGTGAGGTCGTCCACGTCGAACCCGTGGGCTGTCGCGAGGCGGCGTAGGGCCGATGTCGAGTTCAATCGATAACGGGTCCGGTCGGATAGAAATCTACGGCGGCGCGCGCATCGGGGCGCAGGCGCGCCGCGGCCATCCGATGAAAGCCGGTGGGTGTCGCCGCGGCCGTCAGCGACTTGTACGACCACCTGTTTGGCGTGAGCGCGACGACGCTCCCGCCAGAGCACACCACGCGCCCGAGCTCGGCCATGACCGCCATCGGCTGCTCGACGTGCTCGAAGACGTACTCGCTGCAGACGACGTCGATGGTGCCGTCTCCGAACGGCAGGTTCGCGGCGTCGGCCCACCAGAACAGGGAGTGGTAGCGAGCGCCTGCGCTCCGATCGAGATCGACCCCGACGATCTCCGCGCGGTCGCGGAGCCCGAGGGTGACCCGGGTAAGGTCCCAACCACAGCCCAGGAGCAGGACGCGGACGCCGTCGCGAACAACGCATCCGACCGGTCTCGATACTGCTCGATGTCTCGAGGGCGTCGCGCGAGGACGCGCTCGGTGTACTGCCCGTATCCAGCCGGAGGAGTCATCGGATAGTGGGACCTTCTTACGTCGCAGGGGAGGTGCCGTCAAACGGTGACGCGTGCCGCCTCGCTTTCTCCGGTCAACCCCGCGGGTTTGTCGCTCCACTTCTCGTCGGACCGTCCCGGGCCGTGCGCCGGCAGCGACCTCTGGGTCGCCATTCGTCTTGTGGTGATCTGCAAGACCTGGCCTCGATTTCTTCAACAAGCCGCTGACGGCGGGTAGCCGGACTCCAGCCATCGGAACGCAAACGGTCCCGCTTCGGCGGGCCCTTTCTCTTGCAGCCCCAAAAGGGGTATAGGTTTCTTGACAGGCTTTTCGATATCGCTGACGATCCGAATCCGAGGGCGGGATCTCAGCCCGCGCGGGCGTGAACGAAAAGCGGCGGCGAAAGGGAGATGGATGTCTAGACGGAGAGCGCGGCTCGTAGTCGGCATCGGCGCCGCGCTCCTCGTCCTTGCACTCGGCTCCTCCGCGGGCGCGAGTGCCGTACCAGGAGGCTCGGCGAACGAGAGCTTCCAGGCCTGGTTCGTCCAGTTCGGGACGCCGCCTGCGGCGAAGGGCGGAAGCAAGGCGGCCCTGGCCTCCGAGCGGGCGGCGTTTTTCAGGAATGCCGCGGATCAGGGACTTTCCCTTACACAGCGCCTCCTGTTCGACGACCTGTGGAACGGCGTCTCCGTCGAGGTTCCGTCAGGCCAAGCGGGCGCTCTTGCCACGGTGCCGGGCGTCACGGCCGTTTATCCCGTGCTCCCTGTTTCATTACCCCCGACCGCAGCGGATTCGACGGGCGACCCGGACCTTCGGTACGCGACGACCCTGACGGGCGCCGACGTTGCGCAGAACGAGCTCGGTCTCGACGGTAGCGGCGTCAAGGTCGCGATCATGGACAGCGGCCTCGACTACACGTTGCCCGAGTTCGGCTCCTGCTCGAGCATCGGCGGCAGCTGCCGCGTCGCCGGCGGCTACGACTTCGTCGGCGACGACTACGACGCGAATTCGGCCGACTCGACGTATCAGCCGGTTCCGCATCCCGATTCCGACCCGGCGCCGTGCGATCCCAATGTCGCCGACCAGCGGGCTTCCCAACCGGGTGCCGGCGGTTCCGCGGCCGCACACGGCACGCATGTGGCGGGAATCGTCGGCGCAGACGGCCGCAGCGATCCCGACAACCTCGTCACAGGCGTGGCGCCGGGGGCGGCGCTCTACGCGTACCGAGTCTTCGGCTGCAACGGCTCGACCAGCTCGGACATCATGGCCAAGGCGATGGAGCGTGCCGCCGACGATGACGTCGACGTCCTGAACATGAGCATCGGCGCGGCGCTCAACAACTTCCCGAACTATCCGACGGCCGTGGCCGCCGACAATCTCGTCGAGCGCTACCACATCACGGTCGTCGCGTCGATCGGCAACAGCGGCGAAACCGGGCTCTTCTCGGCGGGAGCGCCGGGGGTTGCCGACAAAGTCATCGGCGTGGCGTCCGTCGACAACCTCAAGACCTTCCTGCCGTACTTCACAGCCGCCGCCCCGGATGACCGTCATATGGGCTACACGGCAGCGAGCGGTGCTCCGTCAGCGCCCACGTCGGGGACCTCCCCGCTTGCTCAGACGGGGACGACGAGCACGAACGGGGATGGCTGCGGCGCCTCCGCACCCGCCCCCGGGAGCTTGACCGGCAAGATCGTGCTGATCCGACGGGGCAGCCTTCCGGCACCCGCCCCGGCGTGCACGTTCTATCTCAAGGCCCTCAACGCGCAGAACGCCGGCGCGATCGGCGTCGTTCTCTACAACAACGTCGCCGGCAGGGTGAGTCCGACGGTGGCTCCGCCGACCGCGGCGGACGCGCGAATCACCATTCCCGTTGTAGCGATCAACGCCGCGGACGGCGCGACGCTGTCCGGCCGCATCACGGCGGGCGGTGCGACGATGACGTGGACGGACCAGTCCGAGTTCTTCGACAACACCGACACTTCCGGACGATCGTCCGCGTTCAGCTCTTGGGGTGCGGCCTCGGACCTGACGATGAAGCCGGACATCACCGCCCCGGGCGGCGACATCCGCTCGACCTGGCCGCACCAGCAGCACAACGGCCACTGGGTGATCGGCGGGACGTCAATGGCCTCGCCGCACGTCGCCGGCGCCGTTGCGCTGTATCTCGAGGCGCATCCGGGCACCGCGCCGGCGGCGGTTCGGACGGCGCTGCAGAACAGCGCCGACCCGGTGCGGTTCACGACGACCGCATTTGCCGACTCGACCGCTCGGCAGGGCGCCGGACTCCTGGACGTCCCTGGCGCAGTCCAGGCCACGGCGGTTGTATCGCCCGCGAAGATCTCGTTCGGCGAGGGAGCCGTCGGGAACGCGACCGTCACGATCACCAACAACGGCGCGTCGCCGGTGACGTACAACCTCTCGAGCATTCCGGCGGTGACTCCCGCTCCGACCGCCACGACGCAATACCCGTTCACCTTCGGCAACTTCGTCGGGCCGACAGCGACGTTCCCTGGCGGCTCGAGTGTCACCGTCAATCCCGGCGCGTCGGCTGCGGTAGCGGTGAGCGTCAATCCGACCGGCCTCGTCGACAAGGCGCTCTACGGCGGTTACGTCGTCCTGACGCCGTCCGGGGGCGGCGCGGTACTCCGCGTTCCCTACCTCGGCTTCAGAGGCGACTACCAGTCGATCCAGGTGATCGGCGGCGGCGGCTGCAACCTGCCGATGCTGGCCAGACTCGGCTCCGCAACGGACAAGATTCAATGCACGCCCACGACGTCGATCAACGGCCTCGTCGGCCAGCCGTCCGGAGGGATCTGGGGGCAGCCGAAGCGTGACCCGGTCGTCGTCCTCTACCACTTCAACCATCAGTCGACGCGCTACACGCTCACGCTGCTCGACGCGGCAACCGGTCAGCCGGTCTCGGTCGGGGGGCGGAACCCGGTCGTCGAGAGCATCGCGCTCGTACCGCGCAACAGCGCCCCGACGACCTTCTTCGGCTCGGTCTGGGACGGCACGCTCGCGTTCACGACCGGCAACGGCGCGGTCCAGCGCAAGGCGGCGCCGGGCGGGGTCTACAGGCTCCGGATCACGATCACCAAGGTGAAGGCGTTGAACGACGCGCGTGAGGCGGGTACGGAATCGTGGACGTCGCCTGCGTTCACGCTGCGCTCGCCCTGAGCTGAGCACGCCCTGCGGCAAAAGAAAGGCCCCGCGTGAGCGGGGCCTTTTCTCGTTCGGGAAGCGTCCCGTCCTAGCGGCTCGTGCGGCGCGTAGTGCGCTTTTTCGCCGTGGCGCGGCCACCCTTGCGTCCGGCCGACCTTACGGTCGAGCGGCGGGTGGTAGTGCGCTTCCGCGCGGTGGTCCGCTTGCGCGCGGTCTTGCGGCCGCCCTTGGCGGCTGCGGCCCGCGACGGTGCTCGCCGGGCCGTGGTGCGCTTCCGCGCGGTGGTCCGCTTGCGCGCGGTCTTGCGGCCGCCCTTGGCGGCTGCGGCCCGCGACGGTGCTCGCCGGGCCGTGGTCCGCTTCCGCGCGGTGGTCCGCTTGCGCGCGGTCTTGCGGCCGCCCTTGGCGGCTGCGGCCCGCGACGGTGCTCGCCGAGCCGTGGTCGGCTTACGCGTGGTGGTCCGCTTGCGCGCGGTCGTCGTGCGCTTCTTCCGCGTGGTCGTTGCCCGCTTCCGCCCGGCAGTAGAGCGCCGGGCCGTGCTACGTGCGCGTGTCCCCGCGGAACGCTTGCGCGCGGTCGTCGTGCGCTTCTTGCGCGCACCCGTGGTCCGCTTGCGCGCCGTGGTCGTGCGCTTCTTGCGTGCGCCCGTCGTCGTCTTCCTGCGGCGGCGAGTCGACGCAGCCCGCACCCTCGAGATGCCTTCCTCTTCCGGCTGCACTTCCGGCTCGCTGGGCTCCTGCCCAATCTGGGGACTTTCCTGCGGAGTTACGAACTGCCCTGGGTACTGCCCTTCGATACTCGACATCTGCCCTCCTGGTTCGGAGATTTCCTCTACCAGCCGGCCCGTCTTCGCATCGTCGCCCGTACGCGCAATGTCTGCCTGTGCGACGACACCGACGAGCCTGCCGTCTTCTTCGACTACGGGAAGACGGCGTACCTGATGCTTGGCCATGATTCGCAGCGCTTCATCGAGGTCCTGCTGCGGGTCGATCGTGACCAACTTCTTCGACGCCACGTCGCGGACTTTCACCTGATCGGGATCTTTCCCCTGAGCTGACACCCGCACGGCGATGTCACGGTCCGTCAGCATCCCGATCAGCTTGTCGCCTTCGACGATCGGCGCCAGACCGACGTCCTCATCGCGCATCATCTTCGCGGCGTACGCAACAGATTTGTCAGCGTCGATGGTGCACGGATTGGAGGTCATGACGCTTCTGATGCTTTGACCCATCACTCCTCCCTCGCATTTCGAACCGCGCGTTGCGTACCCCGCGCGATTCCCGACGAAACGGTGAAAATACAACACATGTCGTACGAACAACGCATTCGCGAGCTCGCATTGTCGTTTCCGGAGGCGTATGAAGACTGGCCTTGGGGCCATCCGGTATTCAAGGTTGGCGACAACAAGATGTTCGCCGGAATGTCAGATGGAGACGATCCGGTCACGCTGACCGTCAAACTCACGCCTGAGGAGCGCGAAATTGCGCTGCACTTTGCATATGTCGGCGTCGCGCGCTATGTCGGCCGGTACGGGTGGGTGACGGCGACGGTGTCCGACGAGGAGTCGCTCGAAAACGCGCTGGAATGGCTCCGAGAGAGTTACTGGCTGAACGCGCCGGCCGCGCTCCGCGGCGCCGTCGAAGAGACTTGACAAATTCCGCAGACGTGTTGAGAAGACATAGGATTTCGCGCATGCGCACGCCCCGACCTCCGAGTTAACCCAGCTTCCTTCGCCGGGGCCGAGCTCCCGGCGTCGTCTTCCTGCTCCTGGCGATCGAGCTCCTTGACGAGCTCGTCGGCGGCACGCGCGCGGCCGCTTGGCCGCTGATCCGGGACGATCTCGGTCTGACGTACGCCGAGATCGGGCTCGTGCTCGCGATCCCGGGGTTCGTCGGCAGCGGACTGGATCCGCTGATCGGCGTCGTCGCAGACACCGAACGGCGCCGCGTCATGATGTTGGCCGGCGGGCTCGCCTTCGCGCTCTCGGCGGCGCTCACCTCTGCAGCTGTCGGCTTCTGGACGCTGCTGGCGGCGCTGGTGATCGGCAACCCCGCCACCGGGGCGTTCGTCAGCGTGGCGCAGGCGACGCTGATGGATCTCGAACCGGAACAGCGCGAGCGGAACATGGCGCGCTGGACGCTTGCGGGCTCCTTCGGCTACGTGGGCGGGCCGATCGTGCTCGCCGCCGCGGTATGGCTCGGGCTCGGATGGCGCAGCGTCGTCGCAGCGCTCGCACTCGCGACGTTGCCGCTCGTGTACGCGTCGCGCGGCGTCTCGCACGCGGCTGCGCCGGCCGCGTCGTCGGTACGCGAGAGCCTGCGCGGCGCACTTTCCCTGCTTCGCACGCGTGAGGTCCTGCGGTGGCTGGGAGTGCTCGAGGCCGTGGATCTCCTGTTGGACGTCTTCCACGCGTATCTCGCGCTGTACCTCGTCGACGTCGCCGGCGTCGAGCCCGGCGCGGCCGCACTCGGCGTCGCGGTCTGGACCGGCGCGGGCCTTGTGGGCGACTGGCTCTTGCTCTGGATCCTGCGTCGCATACCGGGCGCGCCGTATTTGCGTGCCGGCGCTCTCGCCACGCTGGCCGCATACCCGACCTTTCTGTTGGTTCCCAGCTACGAGGTGAAGCTGGCGCTCGTCGCGGCTCTCGGCCTGCTGAACTCTGGCTGGTACGCGATCCCGAAGGCGGGTCTCTACACGGCGCTGCCGGGCAGGAGCGGCACAACAGTCGCGGTCGGCGGAATCGGCGGACTCCTCGGTGCCTGCGTCCCGCTTGTGCTGGGTGTCGTCGCGGGGAGCGTCGGACTCGCGGCGACGATGTGGATTCTCCTGCTGGCTCCGGTCGCGCTGCTCGCGCTCGTCCCGCGCTAGTGGTCTGACCGGCAACGTTCGCCGGGTCCCTGGCCCGCGATCACGCGGCGCCAGCGTCTTCGCGACCCCAGGAACCGGGCAACGTCACTGGCCAAACCACTAGTCGGCCTCGGGGTCGTCCTCCGCATCGCCCTGGTCCTCCGTCGGATCGGGGACCGGCGATTCGTCCAGCTCGTCGTTGCGGTCGTCCTCGCGGGATCGTTCCGTATCCTGGGTACCCATGAAGGTCGTCCTTCCCGACAGGTCGGAACTCGAACTCCCCGACGGCGCGACGGGGCTCGACGCCGCGCGCGCGATCGGGCCGAAGCTCGCGGAGGAGGCCGTGCTCGTGCGCTCGAACGGGCGCGTACAGGACCTGCGGCTGCCGCTCGAGGACGGCCAGCCGATCCAGATCCTCACCACGCGCGACAAGAACGATCCCGATGCGCTCGCGGTCCTGCGGCATTCCTCGGCGCACCTGCTCGCCGAAGCCGTCCGGCGCCTCTACCCGGGAGTGAAGATCGCGATCGGGCCGCCGATCGAGAACGGCTTCTACTACGACTTCGAGTTTCCTGAGCCGATCCGCGAGGAGGAACTGCCGAAGATCGAGACGGAGATCATGCGCGAGCTCGAGGAGGGCCGCGAGTGGATGCGCGAGGAGGTCAGTGCCGCAGAGGCGAAGCAACGCTTCCTCGAAGAGAACGAGCCGTACAAGGTCGAGCTCGTCGACACGGCGGAGGGGCCGATCTCCTTCTACACGCAGGGCGACTTCACCGATCTCTGCCGCGGCCCGCATCTCCAGAACTCGCGGCCGATCAAGGCGGTCAAGCTCACCGGCCTGGCGGGCGCGTACTGGCGCGGGGACGAGAAGAACACGCAGCTCACCCGCATCTACGGAACCGCGTTCTACTCGCAGGCGGACCTCGACGCCTACCTCGAGCGGCTGGAAGAGGCGCGCCGCCGCGACCACCGTAAGCTGGGTCCACAGCTCGGCCTCTTTCACTTCGAGGAGGTCTCGCCGGGGTCGCCGTTCTGGCACCCCAAGGGGATGGTGGTCTGGAACGAGCTCGAGGCTCTGCGGCGTCGCGAGAACGCGCGACGCGGCTACCTCGAGGTGAAGACCCCGTTGATCTACGACTCCCAGCTCTGGAAGACCTCGGGCCACTGGGACAACTACCGGGAGAACATGTTCCTGATTCCGGAGGAACACCACACGTACGTCCTCAAGCCAATGAACTGCCCCGGCCATTTGTTGGTGTTCGGCAGCCAGCTCCGTTCGTACCGGGAGCTGCCGCTGCGCCTCGCCGAAGCGTCGCCGTTGCACCGCAACGAGCTCGGCGGCACCCTGCACGGGCTCACGCGCGTCCGGGAGGTCACGCAGGACGATGCCCACATCTTCCTTGCGGAGGATCAGATTCAGCAGGAGATGGATCTCATCATCCAGTACCTACGCGACCTGTACGCGATCTTCGACATGACGCCGCGGGCCGAGCTGTCGACGCGCCCCGACGACAAGCTCGGGAGCGACGAGCAGTGGGATCGCGCGGAGGCCGCACTCGAACAGGCGCTCCGGAACCACGGGATCGAGTACGAGATCGGCGAAGGAGAGGGTGTTTTCTACGGCCCCAAGATCGATCTGCACGTGACCGACTCGCTCGGTCGCAGCTGGCAGATGGCGACAATCCAGCTCGACTACCAGCTGCCCGAGCGGTTCGGGCTCACGTATGTCGGCGCCGACAACCAGGAGCACACCCCAGTCGTCATCCACCGTGCTCTCTTCGGATCGTTCGAGCGGTTCATCGGCATTCTGATCGAGCACTACGCCGGCGCCTTCCCGTTCTGGCTCGCGCCGGTGCAGCTCCGAATCATCCCCGTGGGCGAGGATCACCGCGAGGCCGCGGGCTCGCTGAAGGAGCGGCTAGGGGGCTATCGCGTCGAGATCGACGAGCGGGACGAGACAGTCGGGAAGCGGATCCGGGACGCCGAGGTCGAGAAGATCCCGTACGTCATCGTCTACGGGGACCGGGAGTCCGACGAGTCCCTGGCCATACGGAAGCGGGGCGGGGAGCAATCCACACTCAGCCTCGAGGCCCTTCGTGCCGAAATCTCAGAGGTTGCTACGCTGTGAGTCTGCAAGCAGGAGCGCCCATGTTCCTCACCTCGCGAGCTTGAGCTCTGCGGGGTTCAACCGAGTCGGAAGACGAGGAAATCGGGCCGCTGCTTGCAGCGGTTTGTTTGTTTTCAATCCCGTGCCAGACTTCAGTCTGGCTTGGGCGTAACTCGAACGAAAGGATGAAGCTAGCTTGGTGATAGCTCTTTGAGGCCTAGACGGACGGTCGAACCACCGTCGCGGCCGGTGCCGCAGGCTCGGATCAACGATTCCATCCGCGCCTCACAGGTTCGGCTGATCGACGATGACGGCTCGCAACTCGGAGTCAAGCCCACGCCGGAAGCGCTGAAGTACGCCTACGACAAGGGCCTCGACCTGGTCGAGGTGGCCTCCCAGGCCGACCCGCCGGTCGCGCGGGTCATGGATTACGGCAAGTACCGATACGAGCAGGAGCAGAAGGCCAAGCTCGCGCGCAAGCACCAGACGCAGATCAACGTCAAGGAGATCAAGCTCAGGCCGAAGATCGGGATTCACGACTACAACACCAAGAAGGGGCACGTCGAGCGCTTCCTGAACCAGCGCGCCAAGGTGAAGGTGACGATCATGTTCAGGGGCCGCGAGACGAGCCATCCGGAGCGGGGCCGCGATCTACTGTTGCGGCTCGCCGAGGACGTCAAGGAGATCGGCCAGATCGAATCCCAGCCGCTCCTGGACGGTCGGAACATGGTGATGGTGCTGGGACCGACGAAGAACGCGGGGATGAAGAGGGAACATGCCGAAGACGAAAACATCGAGCAGCGTCAAGAAGCGGTTTAAGGTCACCGCCGGCGGCAAGCTGCTGCGGCGGCGCGCGATGAAGAGTCACAACCTCGAGAAGAAGTCCTCCAAGCGAAAGCGTGGCTTCCGGAAGGA
>WNFZ01003951.1_pt1 | contig 17726 bp, 19 predicted proteins | sample 5400081 | NCBI WGS metagenome assembly WNFZ01 (sample SAMN13153365, study PRJNA577476) | soil metagenome | isolation source: 80 cm soil or saprolite under grassland replicate 1 | place: USA:California | collected 2016-06-15 | reverse complement strand
ATCGCGATCACACGACGGTGCTGCACGGGATGAAGCAGGTCGCGGCAGATATCGCCCGCGACGGGCCGAGCCGCGCCGCAGTGCGTGGAGTACGGGAGGTGCTGGGCGCGGCGTCGGTGGCGATGCCAGCAGCTTTGACTGCCGAGAGCTAGCCCTCACCCCTTGATTAAGCCTCTCCCAGAGGGAGAGGGAGGTAAGTCAGGCCGCGCGGTAGTCGCTGAGCTTGGTGATATTGCTGGCTGGGCGCAGCAACCTGGCGTGCTCGGCCAGCGCGGCGGCCAGGGCGGTGTCTTCGCGCGGGGCAGTGGGACCCAGAATGGTCAGCGCGAGGGTTCGGTAGGAGGTATGGCGGCGCATCGCGAGCCGGCGCTCTTCAATCTGCTGGTGAAGGCTGCAGCGGCACGAATCGTTCGTGGACATGGCGTGAATGGTCGCCTGCGCAGAGGTATGACTCATAGGGCCGGACGTACTGGGCGGGCCACCTGAACGTCCCGGCCAGCTAAGTCCCGTAGCGCGGAGCGCGGAGCGGAGTTATTCACAGGCGTAAACGCACTTATGCACAGGGATATGCCCAACTGCGTGTGCCTGCGGCCCACTTCGGGAGCACCAGTCCCCTACAGCAAGTAGCGCTCGAACGTGAGCCACCGCAGGCCGATGGCGACCGCGATTGCCGCGCCGGCCAGATACACCGCCGCGAGCACGAAGAAGCGCACCCCCTCGGGCAGTCCGAACAGCAGGGCGGTGGTGACCGCGACGACTGGAACCAGAAGCGCTCCGTTCAGGTTCTGGGCCGTGCGCAAGTCGCGCGCGAGGAGCGCGAGGAGGAGGGCTTCGCCCACCGCGTACGCCAGCGCCGCGAACAACAGGATGAACAGCAGCGCGACGTCGGCCGGCTCGATCGCGCGCAGGATGAGCAGCGCCGCCGCGTCGAGCGCGAACATCGGCAGCACGACCGCCATCGCCAGGATCAGAATCGCCAGCAGTTTGGCCCACAGGATGTCGCTGGCGCGCACGGGTAGCGCGACAAGCAGGTCAAGGGAGCGGCGCTCGCGTTCACCAACCACCGTGTACGTCGCCGCGACCGACGGCACGATCAGTCCGGACAGCGCCACGAAGAGCGGCAGCAGCACCTGGCTGAAGACGACCTTCGGATCGTCGCTGAGACCAAAAGGTGATGGCTCGACCGCGGCCGCGCCGCGCAGCGTCTGCGGGGTGGCCACGATGACCAGCGTGTAGTACTGAATGCCTGGCGTCACGACGAGCAGCAGCAGCGGCAACAGCGTCGAGGACAGCAGCGCGCCGCGACTGCGCAGCACCTGGCGCAGCTCTTTCCCGAGCAATGGTCCGAGGCGCCTCACGATCCGCGCACCAGGTCCTGGAACAGCTCCTCGAGGGTGACTCGAACTGGCTGGCACGTAGAGACATCCAGGCCGTCGTTCAAGAGCGCGCGCAGCAGGTCGGGTGCTTCGAGCTCCGGCTGCTGGAGCAAGGCGAAGACGCCGTTGCCGTCTGGGTCGGGGGTGGCATCCAGACCGCGCTGGCGAAGTGCCGCGAGCAGCGCGGCCTGTCCCTGGCGAGCTTCCAATCGGAGACGTGGATGGGTGCTCTGCCGCAGGTCACTCAGTGGCGCGTGTACGAGCACGCGCCCATCGCGCAGGATGATGACGTCATCGCACAGGGCCTCCGCCTCGGCGAGGTTGTGGGTGCACAGCAGGGTTGTTCTGCCCGGGCGCTGCATCGCTTCACGCAGGAACGCGTGTACGTCGTGGGCGGCGATTGGATCGAGGCCAACCGTTGGCTCGTCCAGCAGGAGCACATCGGGGTCGGCCAGCAGCGCGGACGCGAGCACGATACGGCGTTGGAACCCACCCGAGAGCTCCGCGAGTGGTTTTCCCAAATGCTCGTGCAGCCCGAGCAGCCCCACAACCATATCGACGTTGCCACGGCCGTACAGCGCCCGAGCCAGAGCGAGGTATTCGGCAGCAGTGACGTCGGTGTACATCCCTGGGTTCTGGGGGACGATGCCAGTGCGCTGCCGCGCGTTGATGTACTCGTTGTCGTCGACAGCTACGCCAAGCAGGCTGATGCTGCCCTGAGATGGTTTGAGGGCGCCTTCGAGCAGGCGGATCGAGGTGCTCTTACCCGCGCCGTTGGGCCCAAGCAGGCACGTGCGTGCGCCTTCTTCGATTGCGAAGGAAACGTCGTCGAGGGCCGGCGGAGCCGAGGGGCGGTAGCGCTTACTGACGTGCTCGAAGGTCAGCGCTTGCACGCCATGACGATTACAGGTCGCGACGGGAGAATGCCAGCACCGCGCCCGCGAGCACCACCACGACGTAGGCGAGTGACCAGATGATCAAGGCGGTGGCCGGCGGGGCGATGGCGAAGAAGGGGATGCCTGCGCGGGCGATGCCCATCGCGGCTACGACGGATGGTGGCTCGAGGTAGAAGCTGGCGCCGCGCCATAGGGCGTCGCTGGGGATCAGCAGGCTGACCGCGGTGCCGATGTTGAGCATCGCGGCCGAGCCGGTGTTGTCGGACGCGTTGCTGAGCAGGCGGCCGACGAACTCGATGATGCCGGCCAGCCACGCCAGGCCCAGCAGCGTGAACGCGATCACCCCGTTGGCCAGGGTTGGCATGAGCGTGCTGCCAAAGAGGCTGATCGTCAGGAGCAGCATGGTCTCGAGCAGCATCAGCAGCATGGCCGGCCACGGGTCGGGTACTTCATAGCCGGCGATGGTTCGGCCGATCAGCAGCACCGCACCCACCATGATGACGACGTACGCGCACACGAGTGCTCCGTAGCCGAGCCAGCGGCCGAGGATGAATTCGCTGCGCGCAAGCGGTCTGGCCAACACGGCGTGGAGCGTGCCCGAATCGATTTCGCCCGAGACGGCGCCTACGGAGAGGAAGAGGGCGAGGAAGCTCGCCAGGTAATTGACGACGTAGACGCCAAACAGGGTGAGGATGGCGAAGGCCACGCCCAGGGCCAGGCGCGATTGGGCGGTGGGCGAGCTTTCGAGGGCTTTGTCGTAGGCGAAATGGAAGCCAAGCGTGTACAGCCCGAGGTAGCCGGCGCTGATCGCTACTCCCGCGAGGATGAGCCGCCGGCTGATCGCCTCGAGCAGCGTGAAGCGCGCGATCTCGAGGATGTTGGCGGCGCGCATCTCTGCTATTGAAAAACACCGCCCGACGGCGGTTTGTGACGCTGACGAATTCGTAACGTCCGGGTCAACTGAAACTAAACCTGCAACTCGTTAGAATCGCTCGTGCTCTTCCTGCTGCTCGCGTTGCTGCTGCCCTTGCTGTCGCTGGGGTATGCAATGCTCGGCGAGCCGTATCGGCCCGTCTTCCGACGCCATCGCGTCGGCGTGCGTGAGCCGTGGCCGGAGCTGTCGATCGTGCACATCAGCGATCTGCACGTGCGCCGCTCGGACCAACGGCTGCTCAAGTCCCAGCGGGCCGCGCTCGCAGGCCTCGAGCCCGATCTGGTGTGCGTCACCGGCGATGTGTGCGAAAAGGTGGCCGACATCAACCTGCTGATCGACCTGCTGCGGCAGCCAAAGCCACGCCTGGGGACGTTCATCGTGCTGGGCAACCACGAGCACAACGCGCCTCTGCCCGAGGTCCTGCGACGCGAGCGCGCGCGTTGGCGAACCATTATCGAATCAGTGCTGCACATGTTTGCTCCGCAGCTCCGCAGTGACGGCGACGAGGAAGCGCACGCGATGGCCGTCGCGCTCGAGGAATCGGGCTTCACGGTGCTGCACAACGCGGGTGTTCGCGTGACCGACAACGGCAGGTCGCTGTGGATCGCCGGCGTCGACTCGGCGTGGGCCGGCCACTCGGACATGGAAAAGGCTATGGACGGTCGGAACGCGGACGAGCCGTGCCTGGCGCTCATCCACGAGCCGGACCTGGCCTTTGAAGCACATGCGCAGGGCGCCGATCTGATCCTGGCTGGGCACACCCACGGTGGGCAGGTCAAACTGCCACTCATCGGTGCCCCGTACACGCATCGCGTCGATTCACGGATCACGATCGCGGCTGGCTTTCAGCGCATCGGCGCAGGCTTGCTGCACATCACGTCGGGCCTCGGCCACACCATTCCGCTGCGCTTCCGCTGCCCGCCCGAAGTGGCGTGGCTCGAGGTTAGCGGTCGCTTGTCTCGTCAACCAGGCTAAGGAAGACGTCCTCCAGCGACTGGTGCGACGGCACCAGGCCGTAGAGCCGGTAGCCAGCGGTGATGACCGCTTCGGCGAGACGCGGTGCAAGCTCCAACTCAGCGACGCCTAGCGTGAGCGTCGTACCGTTCACCGCGAGTAGCTCGCCGTGGCTGCGCACGAGGTCGAGCAGGCAGTCGTCGACGCGGTCCAGGGTGATGCGAAGTTCGGGCAGGCCGCCCACGAGGTCGGCGAGGCGTCCGCTGCGCACGACGCGGCCCTTGTCGACGATGGCGATGCGATCGCACACCATCTCGACTTCGCTCAGCAGGTGCGAGTTCAAGAACACCGTGATGCCCCGCTCCGCGAGCGAGCGAATGAGGTCACGCACCTCACGTCGACCGACCGGGTCGAGTGCCGATGTGGGCTCGTCCAGCAGCACCAGGTCCGGCGAGTGGATCAGCGCCTGGGCCAGACCGATGCGCTGCGTCATGCCCTTGGAGTAGGCACGAATGCGGTCCTGACCGCGCCCGGCCAGTCCGACGGTCTCGAGTACCCGCGGGATACGCTCGCGTCGCGCCTCGGGCGAGAGGCGTGCCAGTCGACCGTGGAAATCCAGCAGCGCCGAGCCGGTGAGCCAGTCGTGAAAACGGAAGTTCTCGGGCAGGTAGCCGATGCGGCGGCGCGCTTCGGGATGGCCCGCCGGCTGGCCGAAGATACGCGCTTCGCCGCGCGTTGGTCGCACCAGGCCGATCAGGATTTTGACGGTGGTGGTCTTGCCCGCGCCGTTCGGTCCCAGGAAGCCGAAGACCTCGCCTGGCTGAACCGTCAGGTCGAGGTCATGCAGCGCGACTTTGCGGCCGTAGGCCTTGTGTAGGTGGCGGATTTCAATCGCAGGTGTCAGGTTTCGGGTCTCGGGTGTCGGAGTTGGCACCGCGGCTGGAGCCTTACCTGGCACCCGACACCTGGCACCCGATACCCATTAGCGGACCGCGAGTGAATCCGCCACGCGCTTCAAGTCGGTCGCTTTCAACGAGCCGGCGACGCCGTACAGGTGTCCGCCAGATTGCCAGATCGCCGCCGAGCCGACGCCCGTGTTGTCGTTCAGCAGGAGGCCCGGGCTACCGTGGAAGCGTTCGGAGCGCCAGTTGATCTTGTCGGTTGGGATCGGGATCGGCAGTGTCTCGTTCCAGTTGCGGATCAGCCGCAGTTGATCGGTCGTCTCCTTGGGCAGACCGGGCAGGCTGAGCAGGAAGTCGCGCAGCTCGTCCAGGCTGACTTTCCCCTCCACGTTCACCACCAGCTCGCCGGATTCGCCGATGAGCAAAGCCTGGTGGCTGTCCTTGGCACTGTACTGCAGCAAAGCGGCAGCGGGTGTGGAGACCACCAGCGAGGCGCCGTCGAACTTATCTGGCAGATTGACTTCAGGATGGCCGGTCGAGCGGTAGTAGCCACTCGCCTTGGCCTTGTCGAAGGTGAAGCGAATCTCGTTGGCGGCGATGACCTGCACCTGAGGGGTCTTGTCCAGACCAGTCGGCAGCGCCGCGGGGTCTGGCGTTTGCAGTGCGAAGCCGACCAGCCGACTGGCTTCCGCAAGGTCGACTGTCCGAGGCTGGGGGATAGGCGGTGGTCCGCCCGGGCGAGAAGCCACGCCCGCGGGGGTCTTGACCGTGCCGAGACTGCCGAGCGCGTTCAACGTGCGCATGATCTCGGCCTGCGACTGTGGCGAGACCTCGATCGCGGCCACTTGCTGACTGCGGAACTGCGCCAGGAAGGCGGCGGTCGCCGTGCGACCCTCGTCGGTGAACGCGACCACCACCGTCAGCAGCATCGCCGCGGCGAGACCGCTGGTGGCGATGCGCCAGGGCGTCGGGATTCGGGACAGGAATGCGGGTTGCGCCTCCTGGGTGGCCGTAATCGCGGCCGGCTCGGCAACAACGGCGGCGCGCCGCTGCCGCCACGTGAGCCGCTCGCGCGCCAGCGCGGTGTCTTCGGCGGATGGCAGGTGAGCCTGGCCGACGCTGCGCACCGCGTGACTGGCGATGGCCGCCGTCTCGCGGATATCGGCGACGACGTCGGTGCACAGCGAGCACGACTCAAGGTGCTCATCGAGCCGCGGATCGTACTCCTCGTGGTCGAGCCAAGCTCGCCACACACCTCGTTCTGGACATGTATTCATGAAGTTTGCCTCCGGTATGTGGCACGGAACGCCTGCTCGGCTCGGGCGAGCAGCACACCAACGGAGCCAACCGCCACGCCGAGCGTGGCCGCGATCTCCGCGTACGAATAGCCGGAATGGCGCAGCAGCAGGCACTCGCGCTGTCGTTCTGGAACCTCGGCCAGCGCCCGCCGCACTTCGCCCTGCTCCTCTACGCGCAGCAGCAAGACCGCCGGGCTCTCGGCGGCCTCATCATCGGTGAGCTCCAGTCGCCCCACACGTTCGAGCCGCGCCCGGGCTCGGCGGTCGCCGCGGACGCGATTGAACGCGAGGTTCAGGGCTACGCGTCTGAGCCAGGCGCCCACTTCCGGGTCGGGGCGGTGCTGCAACTGCGCGTCGTCTGCGAGTTTGAGAAACGTTTCCTGGACGATGTCTTCACTGGCCATGCGCTCGCCCAAGACGCGGTACACGAGCGAATACAGCTCAGGAAAGAAGCGTCCGAACAGTGTCTCGAAGCGATCCGCCGGTGCAGGCACCGTCTCGGTCATCTCCGTTAGCGTCGCCATCTAGCCTAAGAAACACCGCTGGTTCAGCGTTTATGACAGCCTATACTCCACGCTGTGCCCGAGATTGCGCAGCAGATTTCTGTCCATGTGCGCCTCTTCGCCTCTTACCGAGAGGCCGCGGGCACTGCACGGCTCGAGACGCCGCTGCCTACGGGCGCCCATGTGGGGGAGCTGCTGGAGCTGCTTGCGCAACGCATCCCCGCTCTGAAGGCCGCCAAGGGCATGATCGCGGTCAATCAGACCTACGTCGGAACGGACGTCGAGCTCCACGAAGGTGACGAGGTGGCGTTCATCCCGCCGGTCAGCGGTGGCTAGCTCGCTGTACAAGATCGTCGAGGGGCCGATCGACGAGATCGCCCTCGAAGCCACGGTGCGCACAGATGCCGACGGCGCGGTCATCGTCTTTCGCGGCGTCGCGCGCAAGTTCTCGCGCGGTCGCGAGGTGGTCCACCTCGAGTACGAGGCGTACCCGGAGATGGCCGAGAAGGTGATGGCCGAGATCGGCGATGAGATCAAGGAGCGCTGGCCCGTGAGCGGTGTCGCCATCGTGCACCGCACCGGGGTGCTGGAGATCGGCCAGGCGTCGGTGGTGATCGCTATCTCGGCGCCGCACCGCGGCGAAGCCTTCGCCGCGAGCCAGTACGCAATCGACCGGCTGAAGGAAGTCGTGCCGATCTGGAAGAAAGAAGTCTGGGACGATGGCTCGCAGTGGATTGGCTGGGAGCACCATGCAGGAGCCAGTGTTCAGGGGCCAGGGGCCAGTGGCTCCTGAACGCACACGACCGCCACTCGTCTACCAGGCCACCGTCTCAGCACCACCGCAAGCGGTCTTCGACGCGTTCTTTGGGAAGCCCGAGGCGTGGCTGTGTCGCAAGGCATCAGTCGAGGCGCGTGTGGGTGGGGAGCTGCGCTTGTGCTGGGCCGATGGCTGCTTCGTGGGTCGCTTCGTCCAGTGCGAGCCGCCGACAGTCGCCCGCTTCAGCTGGCAGATGGAGGGCGACCCGCTGCCCGAGACGATGGTCGTGGTCCGAACCGAACTCGCGGACGGTGGCAAGACCACCCTCGAGGTCGAACACTATGGATTTGGAGTAGGCGACGACTGGGACATGCTGTACGTCAGTTGCGCGCGCGCCTGGGCCAGCTATCTCAAGAACCTGCGGGCTGTGCTGGAGCTTGGCACGGACCTGCGCGAACCGGACGAGTGATCTGTCATCCCGAGCTTGCGAGGCATCTCGGCTCAACAACGCGAGATTCCTCGGCTGCGGCCTCGGAATGACACCGACGCTTACCATGTTTGATACCAGTGGCTAGTCTCTCGATTCCGTTCCGCGCCGTTCGCTCGAAGGTGGCTGTCGGCTCGCCTGTGCGCGTTCTGGCGGTGGTCTCGAGCGGCTATCTGCTCGCCAGTTGGGCGATGAATCCGGTGTCGTCGATCCTGCCGACCATTACCGCGGACCTCGCGATCGACGTGACCCGCGCCGGCTGGCTGATGAACGCGTACTTCGTGTTCCTTGTCAGCCTGGTGCTGATCGCCGGGCGTCTCGGGGATGCATTCGGCCACGGTAACGTGTTTCGGCTGGGCTGCCTGGTGTTCGGGCTTGGCTCGCTGGTGGCGGCCGTCAGTCCAGGCTTCGAGGCTCTGATAGCGGCTCGTGCGATCCAGGGCCTCGGCTCCGCGATGCTGTTCGGCACCAGCCTGGCCATCATCGCGACGGTCTTCAGTGGCCCGCGACTGGCCTGGGCGGTAGGCATCCTCACCGTATCGGCGGGCGTCAGCTCGATGGCGGGCACGTGGGCCAACACCACGCTTGTGCAGTACTCGGACTGGCACTGGACGTTTGTCGTGCCAGCAGTCATGGGCGGAGCGATTGCGCTGTTCGCGGTCAGGTTGCCGTCGGTGCGGCGGACGCATCTGCGCGACATCGATTGGCTTGGCGGAGTGCTGCTCCTCGGCGCCCTCGGCTTCCTCCTGCTGGGGTTGAACCACCTGCACGAGGGGCCCGAGACGTTCGAGGCCGGTGCGCCGTACCACCTGACGATGCATCTCGTGGCCCTCGCCTTCCTGACGCTGTTCGTGTGGCGGCAGCTGCGCATCCCGAAACCGCTGGTGCAGCTGCGCGTGCTCGCCAATGCGCGACTCAGCACTGGCGTGGTGTCCAACGGCATCGCCCACTCGAGCATGCTCGCGACGAGTCTGCTGATCCCGTTCCTGATCGAGCGCGGCGAGGGCTACTCGCCGACCCAGACGCAGCAGCTGATGGTGGCGATGCAGATCAGTCTGATCGTCTTCTCAGGCCTGGGCGGCTGGCTGTACGCCCGCTCGGGCTCGCCTGCAATCGGTGTGCTGTCGATCGGCGCGATCGCGGGCGGACTGGCAATCATGGGTCGCGTCGGCGCGGACCTGCCGTTCGCGGGCCTCTTTCCGATGGTCGCTATCCTCGGCGCGGGGCTGGGCGTGTTCACGGCGGTGAACAACACCTCAGTGATGTCGTCGGTGGGCGCCGATCAGCGCGGCTTCGCCTCGGGCATGGTTGAGACCACCCGCCAGCTCGGCCACTCCCTCGGTGTCAGCATCTCCAGCGGCGTGCTGCAGGCCAGCCTGGCCGCGGCCGCGGTGCCCGCGCTCGGCTACCGCGATGGATTTTCGGAAGCCGCGACGGTCATGGGGCTGGTGTCAGCGGTGGGTGTCCTGGTGGTGCTCTACCCGAGCATGAGGTCGGCGATGAGCCGCGGGTCGGCGTTGCCGCCCGAGAGGATGATTCCCAACGTCTGACCGCGCAGCGGTAGGCGGCCCGAGAGCGCCAGCGCCAGTGGCACCGCGCCCGTGGGCTCGACGACCAGCTTCAGGCGCAACAGCGCGAAGCGCATCGCGTCTTTCACCTCGTCGTCGGAGACGGTCATCACCCCTTGCGCGAGCCGTTGGACAATGGGAAAGGTCAGGGCGCCTGGCTGCTGTGTGCGGATGCCGTCGGCGATGGTGTCGGGCGGCGGGATGCGGACCGGATGGCCCGCCGCGAGGCTCTGCACCCAGTCGTCGGACGTCTCGGTCTCGACGCCGAAGATGCGTATCTCTGGGCTCAGTGCCACCGCCGCGGTTGCGCAGCCGCTCAGCAAGCCGCCGCCACCGATGGGCGCCAGCAGGGTGTCGAGCGGTCCCGTGTCCTCGATCAGCTCGAGCGCGGCCGTGCCCTGGCCGGCCATGATCAGCGGGTGGTCGTATGGGGGCACCAGCGTCAGCCCGCGTTCTTCGGCCAGGCCGCGAGCGATCGCCTCGCGATCTTCGGTCAAGCGGTCGTAGCGCACGATCGTGGCGCCGTAGCCGGCGGTCGCCTGGACTTTCAGCTGCGGCGCGTCGGTAGGCATGACTACGGTGGCCGCGATGCCCAGCTCGCGGGCGGCCAGGGCAACCCCCTGCGCGTGGTTGCCCGAAGAAAACGCCACGATGCCTCTCTTTCGCTCCTCCTCGGACAGGCATACCAGGCGGTTGTAGGCGCCACGAAATTTGAAGGCGCCGCCCCGCTGCAGGTTCTCGCACTTCAGGAAGACTCGCCCGCCTACCAGGTCGTCGAGCGTGCGGGACGTCGCCACGGGGGTGCGGTTGGCGATGCCGCGGATGCGGGCCGCCGCCTGGCGGACGTCTTCGAAGCTGATTGCGAGGGCTGCGTGGGTCGTCATGGGTTTACGAATCTCTGAGGCCACTTTAGCTCCGCCTTAATACGTCGTGGCCATACTGAGGCCAGTAGGAGGCACGCCCCGAACGTTTATGCAGTCCAGGTCCGTCAAGAAACTCATTGTCGCGGGCGGCGCTCTCGTCGTCCTCGGGGTTGCCGCCGTCAGTGTCACGGTCGTTCAGGCCCAGGCCACGCCGACTCCCAATACACAACAGCAGAATTTCCGCGAGCGCTACGAGCAGGCGCTGGCCAGCCGATTGAAGGTCACCGTCGACCAGCTGCGGCAGGCCATGCAGGACGCGCGCAAGGACGTCGGGCTGCCCGATCCCGGTACGCGACCGGCGCCGGGTTTCCGGCCAGGCCCGGGTGGACGCCCCGGCTTCGGTCGCGTGCCGTTCGAGCGCGGCTTCGGCGGGTTCCTCGGTAAGGAAGCCGATGCGGTCGCTGGCCTGTTCAAGGAGGATCGCGCCGCCCTGCTGAACGAATTGAATGGCAAGACGCTAGCGGAGGTTGCTGCGGCGCACCAGGTCCAGACCCAGACCGTGGTCGACACGATCGTCAAGACCGCCAATGACCAGATCGATCAGATGGCGCAAGCCCGAAACGTCTCAGCTGACCGGGTCACGCAGCTGAAGCAGAGGATTAGCGAGCGAGTTCAGGAGTTCGTTACCACCCACCGGTTCCCTGCCCGCGGCTCTGGAGTTCGCTCGTAGGGGCCTCGGCGGATATGGCGGAGGTGCCCCCGCCCAGGTGCACCTAGTCGGTTCCCCCCTTCCCGCCGCCGTTACCCGCCAAAAGCCCCGCTCGCCGACCCGCCTGCACCCACAGGCGGGTCGCGCGATTTAACCGCCTCTCCTGAAACCACGTAAGGCCGCGTACGCTAACCGCGTGCCCCGCCAACGTATCGACTTTGGCTATAACCCGCCCACCGGGCTGCGCGGTATCGAGCGCTTCGCCCCTGATGCAGCCACCTTCGTGCGCGACCTCAGCGCGGTCCTCGACGTCGCCAGTCAGTCCTTCAGCTCACTGTGGTTTTCGGACCACCTGATGAGCGTCTCCCCGTTCCGCATGGAATGCTGGACGGAGCTCACCTGGGCCGCCGCCCGCTACCCCGGGCCTATGCTGGGCACCATCGTCATGGCCAACTCGTATCGACCACCGGCCATGCTGGCCAAGATGGCCGCCACCCTGCAGGCCTTCAGCCATGGCCGGCTGATCCTCGGCTACGGCGCGGGCTGGCACGAGGGTGAGTACGGCGCCTACGGCTACGACTTCCCGTCGGCCAGCGTGCGAATCGCCCAGATGGTCGAAGGCATCCAGGTGATGAAGGCCCTCTGGTCGGGCACGCCCGCCAGCTTCGCCGGCCGCTACTACCAGCTCGCAGAAGCGGTGTGCGAGCCAATCCCCAGGCCGCAGCCGATTCTGATGATCGGCGGCGATGGCGAGAAGCTCACCTTGCGCGCGGTGGCCGAGTATGCCGACTGGTGGAACTCGGTGATGCGGCCCACCGATGTCCTGCGCCACAAGCTGTCGGTCCTTGAGGACCATTGCCGGGCGGTCGGCCGCGATCCGGCGACACTGCGCAAGACCATCACGCAGACGGTCTATCTTGCCCGCTCGAAGGCCGAAGCCGAGCAGTGGGCGGGTGCGAAGCTTCAGGGAGAGTCGCCGCCATTCGCTGGCGAGCCCGCGGCACTAATCGATCATCTGCAAGAGCTGCTTTCGCTCGGCTTCGACCTGTTCCAGATGGTCTTCGCCGGCTTCCCCGATACAGGCGATATGCGGCTGTTCGTCGACGAGGTGATGCCCGCGTTCTACTGATCCAGGTACTTGGCCGGGATCCAGCCTTCCTGGTTGTTCGGGCCGCGGACGCGTACCCAGTCGGTGCCCTGGCGCTCGAGCACCGTGACTTCGGTGCCGTCCATGAAGCCACGCGGCATGCGGTCGCTGTCCTTGGGGGAGGATCTGAGGACGACGCCGACGCCATCGGTGTGGGCCACGTGCGCGACGCCTGTCTGCACGGTGGCGGTTGGCTGGACAGTTGGCTGTGCCTCTGGCTTCGCTTCCACGGCGGGTTGCGCCTGCGCCTGCGCCTGAGCCTGCGGGGCCGGTGGCTGATAGCCCGAACCGGGTCGCTGCGCCGCCTCGCTGCGCGCGCCGAGCACGTCGATACCGGGCGGCCGCAGCCCGCCGCTCAGCTGGAAGAAGACGAACGCGCCAAAGATCATGGCGCCGATCAGCACCACCAGCATCACCAGCCCGATGTGCTCGTCCTCGCCCGCCGAGCGTTCCCAGTGCGACACATTGCTGCGCATCTGGCGCTACGAAAAGCACATCCCATGCCACCGCGCTCCACTCCAGGAGCGCATAACTTGTTAGAAACGGGGAGTTGAGGGGTTAGCTTGCGGTCTGGCGGCGCTTGGTGGCGGCTTGCTCTACCTGTGCGAGCAGGTCGGCCAGATCGAACGGCTTCTGGATGACACCGTCGGCGCGTCGCGCGTCGCTGCCCATCATGAGCATGGCGTAGGCGCTGACCACGATCACCGGGATGTCCCGCGTCGGCTTGCTGCTCTTCAACTCGTGCAGCACGTCGAGGCCGGACTTCTCGGGCATGGCCAGATCGAGCAGGATGACGTCCGGGTCGGACTCTTCGGCCATATCGAGGCCGGCTTTTCCGTCGGATGCCTGCACAACGGAATAGCCCTCACCCGCCAGCAGATCAGCCATCAGTGACCTGATCCAGGGGTCGTCCTCGACCACCAGGATCGTCTTCTGCGGCTTTGCCGTCGTGCTCATAACAGTGCTCACCTCACTTGCCCGCCGCGCGGCGGGGTGTCATTTGCACAGAGCGTGCCAGAGTGTACATGTTTCGCTAAACAGAGCCCGACAAGGTCAGCGGCACCAGCGCCCGCTGGGGCGGCGTCGTGACCCGCACCTGGCCGCCCGGTGTAATCACGACGTTGATCTCGCTGCGCACGCCGAAGTCTCGTACATAGATACCAGGTTCGATCGAGAACGCGGCGCCCGGTCGCAACAGGCGCGTGTCGTGGGTCTCGAAGTCGTCGATGTTCACGCCGTCGCCGTGCGCGCCGTGCCAGCCTAGCGAGTGCCCGGTGCGGTGCGTGACGGCATCGCGTGCCGAGCGCACGATGTCGAACACGGCCAGGTGCTCGTCCGAGGGGCGATCGGCGGCTGTGGCCATCCAGGTGATGTCGGCGTACGCGCCCAGGCCGCCGTCGGGTCGCTGCTTCTCACGCGCCCACAGGTCGACCAGCACGAGAGCACCCGATTCGATCGGCAGCGCCAGCTCGGGCGTGGGGGCGTAGTGCGGATCGCCAGCATGGGGACCCACGGCGACGATGGGTGGATGATCGAACTCCAGGCCCTCGGCTTCCATGAGGGAAACGAGGTGCTGCTGGGCGTCGTACTCGGTCCAGGTTGCGCCGAGCGCCAGCCGGCTGTGGATCGCCGAGAACAGCCCGTCCTTCGAGCGCTCGAGCGCCTGCGCGGCGCGCTGATGGCTCTGCACGTCCGCGGCATCCCAGGCGGCGACGACCGACGCGAGCGCGTCCGCCGACGACACGATGTCGATGCCCAGGGATCGCACCAGCTCGAGCGTGCCCGCGTCGACGCGGCTGACATACGGGATGGCGTTGCCCGGCGAGTACTCCATCAGGACTCGGCGGGCGCTGCCGAGCAGCTCGCGGAGTCGCTCGAGCATGTCCTCGCGACCGCTAAAGGGCTGGACGTCGATGCCCAGTCGGGCAAAGTTGCCCGCGTCGACGTGGTGCATGAGCAGCTTTGGCTCACCCTGCCGAGGGATAAAGAGGAAGGCGCGGCGGGTGGAGTGGCTGGCCGAGGCGAGGAGCCGCCCGAAGGCGGGGTTCGAACCACGGAAGTCGTAGATGAGCCAGCCGTCGACGGCGGCGCGCTCGAGCTCGTCGGCGATGCGGCCCGCCCTGCGAGTCAGAAGGAGTTGCGGCTTGGCGGCCGTTTCGAGGGTGGTCGTCACGCTCTGCAGAACAAGTGTACGGTTCTGAGACTTGCGTTAACGATCGATAGGCGGTATAAAGGAAACGAATCACTCAGGGCTGTGTCCAACGCCCGGAAGGAGGTGCTCGCATAGCGATGCATTCTGACTTCGGGAAGCTGATAACCCTGCACTGCCGCTGGCAGGTGGATGGCTAAGGCCCCAGCAGCACATCGGAGGCTGGGGCAGGAGACTCGTGATTGGCTAGAGGCCGCCGTATTGGCGGCCTCGTTCATTTAACGCAGCAGGTCGGCGATGTTGACGTTGCTGCCGAGATACGGCTGGCTCGGGCGCGGCTTGCGCGGCGCGGCGCGGAAAGCCGAGCGCAGGCTGTTGCCCGCGTAGCGCGGCTGCCGTTTACGCAGGTGGAGGCGTTTTTTCCGCGAGGCCATGCTGCGTCCGCGGCGTAGTTGAGAAAGACCTTGCATAGAGGTACTAGCAACGCTAACACGAACCCCCCGCGCTCCGCTTCAAGACTAAGCTTCGAGAGAAAGGCGCTCCGCATCCAGGAGTCGCTTTTTAGGCGAAGGCGTCGCCCGCCGCAGATGCTTAGGCGTGGCCCCGGCAGAGAGTTCTTAGAAGTGCAAAAAGAGCGATCCGGCTTGTGCGCTCGGACCGCTCTTGTGTGTGACCTGAACGAAGAGGAGAGTGGAGCAGAGAATATCTGCGGAGAATAAAGAGAGGTCGGAAGATCCAGTCTTACCTCGGTGAGTAATCGACCTGGTAAGCTGTCCGTTTTTGACGTAGCGCAACGCCAGACAAAGACGGAAGAGCTCCCTAGAAAGGAGGTGATCCAGCCGCACCTTCCGGTACGGCTACCTTGTTACGACTTCGTCCCAATCGCTGGCTCCGCCCTCGACACCTCCCTCCCTTGCGGGTTAGGCCAGTGGCTTCAGGCGTATCCAACTTTCATGACGTGACGGGCGGTGTGTACAAGGCCCGGGAACGTATTCACCGCTGTGTGCTGACCAGCAGTTACTAGCAACTCCGACTTCACGCAGGCGAGTTGCAGCCTGCGATCCGAACTGAGACCGGCTTTGGTGGGATTAGCTCCAGGTCGCCCCTTGGCAGCCCGTTGTACCGGCCATTGTAGCGTGTGTGTAGCCCTCGACGTAAGAGCCGTGCTGACTTGACGTCATCCCCACCTTCCTCCGGTTTAGACCGGCGGTCTCCTTAGAGAATTCAACTAAGGACAAGGGTTGCGCTCGTTGCGGGACTTAACCCAACACCTCACGGCACGAGCTGACGACAGCCATGCAGCATCTGTGCATGCTCCCTCGCGGGTCCCTTCCCTTACGGGTTGGTACCACATGCATGTCAAGCCGAGGTAAGGTTCTGCGCGTTGCATCGAATTAAACCACACGCTCCGCTGCTTGTGCGGGCCCCCGTCAATTCCTTTGAGTTTTAGCCTTGCGGCCGTAGTCCCCAGGCGGCGGACTTAATGCGTTAGCTGCGGCGCCGAGGGGGTCGATACCCCCGACACCTAGTCCGCATCGTTTACGGCGTGGACTACCCGGGTATCTAATCCGGATCGCTCCCCACGCTTTCGCGCATCAGCGTCAGCAAAGCTCCAGGCAACCGCCTTCGCCACTGGTGTTCCTCCCGATATCTACGCATTCCACCACTACACCGGGAATTCCATTGCCCCCTAGCTTGCTCCAGCTCGGCCGTATCCGCTGACCCCGCCCAGTTGAGCCGGGCGATTTCACAACGGACGTGCCGAGCCGCCTGCGCGCCCTTTACGCCCAATAAATCCGGGCAACGCTTGCACCCTACGTATTACCGCGGCTGCTGGCACGTAGTTAGCCGGTGCTTATTCCTGAGGTACCGTCACTATCTTCCCTCAGAAAAGGGCTTTACAACCCGAAGGCCTTCGTCACCCACGCGGCGTTGCTGGGTCAGGCTTGCGCCCATTGCCCAAAATTCCTAACTGCTGCCTCCCGTAGGAGTCTGGGCCGTGTCTCAGTCCCAGTCTGGCTGATCATCCTCTGAGACCAGCTATCGATCGTCGCCTTGGTAGGCCGTTACCCCACCAACAAGCTAATCGAACGCGGGCCACTCCATCGGCGTCTTGCGACTTTCTCCATCGGATTGGTCCGACGGACGTATGCGGTATTAGCCACCCTTTCGGGCAGTTATTCCCCACCAACGGGTATGTCACCCACGCGTTACTCAGCCGTCTGCCACTAGACCCGAAGGTCTCGTTCGACTTGCATGTTTTAGGCACGCCGCCAGCGTTTACCCTGAGCCAGGATCAAACTCTCCATCATGAGAATTTGTCCCTTTACGAGACTGCTTCTTAGTTCAGCCTCAAAAGGAATCAAGTGCTGTGTTTAGTAGCACTCACGGAGGTTTCTTGTACTTCCGCCTCTCGCGTTCCTTACTTTCTATGGCACGCTTCTCCGCAGATCCCACCGCTCTCAGGATGTTGCTCCCGAGTGTGATGGACTCTGCTCCACTCTGCTCTTGTTCAGGTGCACAAAAAACCCGACCTATGCTTCCGAGTGGCAGGTCGGGGTACCTCAAGCAGTCTCACCAGTTCACATCTGGCTTCTTGCCTCGGCTCCTCGATCTTGCCCCTTTCCCGTCCGCACGACGGTCGCGGTTGTTAAGGCGCCACTCGCGCAGCGCAACGTGCACTATACGGCACCGGTCTCCAACAAGGCAACTCCGCCATTCTGCCGGCTTGTCTCAGCCAGGGCGCCAGCCTTCGGGTGTCGGCAGATTAAAGGTCAGTGCCTGCTGCGTCGACCGCGCGACCACCATCTGTACGGGCTCGCTGTGGCTGGTGTTCATCTCCACGTGCACCACGTTCGGTGGAACCCAGACGAAGTCGCCCGCCTGGGCTTCGTGGCGCTGATCGAGCGCATCGCCCGTGTAGAAGCGGGCGGTACCGCTGATGATGTAAATGCCGCTTTCGGCCTCACCGTGGTGGTGCACCGCCGACGTGCACGCCGGCGGCAGCTCGACATACCCGAGCCAGATCTTTTGCGCACCCACGGTGCCCTGCGCGATGGCCGCCTTGCGCAGCATCGATCCGCTGGCCTGCTCGTCCACGCGCTGCTCGGGCTTGATCACTTGTAAGGCAACAGTTGTGTGCGCCATGCGCTGGGAGCGTATCCCCCGCTGGGTAGTTGCGGC
>WNFZ01006359.1_pt1 | contig 17733 bp, 16 predicted proteins | sample 5400081 | NCBI WGS metagenome assembly WNFZ01 (sample SAMN13153365, study PRJNA577476) | soil metagenome | isolation source: 80 cm soil or saprolite under grassland replicate 1 | place: USA:California | collected 2016-06-15 | reverse complement strand
TATCGAGAGCCCAGCCAAAACCATTACATTGAGGGTAGAGCCGCGTACGTTGAGGACAATCAGGGCGATCATCAGGGACACAGGAATGATCACCAAGCTGATCATCGCGATGCGCCAATCCCATAAAAAGAGTAAGAGGATCACCACAACTAGAATAGCGCCGATCAACAGTGAGCTAGTAAGATCGTCAATCGCCACCTTGATGAAGTCTGCAGGCCGGAAGATAGTGGTGTCAATATTGATACCGGGCATGCCGGGACGCATCTTATTGATCGCATCCTCCACTCCCTTCGTCACATCCAGGGTATTGGCCCAGGGATACTTTTGCACGATGAGCATCAGGCCGGGACCATCGTTTATGACGGCGTCCCCAATGAGTGGCCAGGTATCTATCACCACATTGCCAACGTCACCCAAGAGCAGCGGCGTGCCATCGCTCTTCTTTTTGCCATTGATGGGTACCTGGGCCAGGTCATCCGCCGTTATGATCGGCAAGACAGACCGAATCGAGAGCCGTTGATTGGGGGTATCGATGAAGCCTCCAGTGCCAATGACTGCTCCATTTGAAAAATGTAACAACCCAGAATCCAGCGCATCCGAAGTGGTCTTCATGACATCTTCGAGCGAAACATCGTAGGCTCGCATCTGTTCCGGATCAACTTGCACCTGCGGCATCTTGATGCGCTCGCCCCAAATCAATACACCAGCCACGCCAGGTACACCCAGCAAACGCGCTCTGATCTTCCAATAGGCAATCATCGACATATCGATCAAAGATACATCCTTCGATGAAAGTCCAATCTTCATCACCCGGCTGGTCGACGACACGGGCGGCATGATAACGGGCGGGGCAGCCCAAGTAGGTAATGTAGGTATAGCTGTAGCAATTCGCTCCTGGACCAACTGCCGTGCATGAAGTTCGTCAATCCCGGGCTTGAATAGAAGCTCGATCGACGATAAGTCAGTCAGCGACTTAGAGCGCATTACATCCAGACCAGGTAACCCGTTGAGAGACTGTTCCAGCGGAACGCTAACCAGGGCTTCCACTTCTTGAGCGGAAAGTCCGAGGCATGGTGTTTGAATCTCAACACGGGTCGGCGCGAATTCAGGAAAGACATCTACTGGCATGTCACGAACCCGGGTGATACCAAAGGCCATCAATGCTACGGCAATAAATATGATCAGAAATCGAAAACGCAGGCTTGTTGCAACAATCCAACGCATTGGATACCTCCGGATTATTCTTCTTCGAATTCGAACTCGGAGCCATACAACTCCGCGGCTCCGACCGTCACCACCTGCGTGCCAATTTCTGGCCCTTCTGATAGAACCGCTAGATCACCTTGTATATAATCAATGCTGACAGGATATCGCATATAGGTGAGAGGTTCAGGATTTACAAATACCCAGGTTTCGCCTTGCTGACCGTAAATGATCGAAGAGTAGAGAACGACCGTACGCGGTGACTCGCTACCTGATAGCGCAAGCTTCACTTTAACGTGCTGTCCCAGAGTCAAGCCATGGTCTGCGTTATCTATGCCATAGTAGAGTGCAAAATCCGTGTCTCCCGGTTCGTCGGCATCATTTTCAACATCACCAATATCATCGATTGCATCAGCCACCGGGCCTGCATCTGTATCATCGCCTTCGAGCAGCAGCACATTTGCGCCTTGGCTACGATCTACTCTCGCAAATTCGCTCTCATTCAGAGGCACGCGTATCCAAACCTTGCTGGTATCGGCAATATCAAAAAGCGGCTGGCCTACTTCCACAAACTGCCCCGGTGTAACAAAGAATCGAAGCATCACTGAGTCCGCTGGCACCTTTAAGTTCACAGTTGATTTATCCGAACTATCAGCGCTTAATGCGGTGATAGGGGCCAGACGAAATACGACTTGTCCCGCTGAAACTGGCGCTCCAGAAACCGGAATGCTGACATCTGTGGGCGCTAGAACGGTGCCGGAAGTTGGTGCTTTAATGGTGGTCTTCAATTTCGGCGAGGCAATGACCTCTCCCCTAGCCAACTGCGTTCGTAAGACCTGCTCGTCACGAACCTGAGCTGTTTGGATATCCAACCGTTCGGCGGCCTGCTCTGTCAAAATCACGCGATTCAGGTCTGTCCCTTCGATTGGCTCGAGACGGACGGGTCTGCTTGCTTCTTCCTCTATTGATGCCGGCCCACAAGCTGAGAGCAGTAAACCGGCCAAAATGACTACAAAAAATATCCATCGATTAATGTTCATGATCACATTCTCCTTATAAATGAAATGATTCTAGATAATCAAGGCCTTCCAATCATTGTGTGCTATACGAGCACCACATTGATCATGAAATTGCATACTCTTTATACTGCGCATCATGCATACTCAGTTCGAAGTTTCTGTATCGATTCCATGGCGACGGAAGCGCAGCACAACAGCCAAAACCAACACCAATGCGATGGGTATTCCTATCGCAAATGGAAGAATGCCTCCAGGATTGAGCCTAGTGAATGGGCTTACGACCACATGGACCCCAGAACTGGTAACTGGCTGGCTGGTAGCCTCCTTGCTAGCAGGTTCAGGAATGAGAACTACGTAAACCATGTAATTCCCTTCCAAAATAGTGTTAAGGATCCAAGTTTGTGTGGTAGATTCACCCGGCGCTAAACCTTCCAAATATTGAGTCCGCTGGGGTGACCAATCCTCTGGATCGACAACATCACCGGTCGAGCTGATATTAATGATGTTCATTGCCACAATGAGTGGAGGAGACGCCGCAGTATCATTATTCGTAATGACTGTGTGGAACTCAACTTTATCTCCGTTCTTGGTAACGAAATTTGTTTTGTCAACGGATATCTGAAGATTCACAGATTGGAATCGCTCAACTTGCATAGCCTTCGCGGACGTTATGCCAAAGGAAAGCAAGAGAACTGTGACCATTAATATACTTTTAGTAATATCTCGCTTTCGATTCCGCAGAAATTTGATTGGTATGCCTCCATCTAGGCTCAGACGCGGAGCGGCAAACAGGAAAAGAAGCACAAAGACCAGGGCGGCAAAGATAATTGACCCCCAAAGATAAGGCATCATCTCCGCCACGGTCCGATTATTGACGATGATCTTTTCAAGGAAATGATCCGCTCCTTCCAATGGATCTACTTTCTTGAGCAACTTTCCAAATGTTCCGGTCTGTGCGCCTCCTGGAAATTGGACCGGCAACAGGAAGAGGAGATAGACGGTCAGGCTGGCAAACAGGCTGGTTTTGTTCGAGCTAGACCAAATACTGACCAGCATCCCAAAGGCAGTAAAAGCCGGGGAAAGCAACGTACCCAAAATAGCACCCCATAAGAGAGCCGTGCCCAAAACCTCGTCGCCCTGGGAGAGTACGATCACATACGGGATGGCAATTGCCATGGCGACCGGCCAGGGAGAGGCAGAGGCTAGGAACTTGCCAATCACAATCTGTCTTCGATTCGCAGGTGTGAGAAGCAAGGCCTCAAGAGTAGAGCGTTCTCGCTCTCCGCTAAAGCTATCTGCACCGATAATGAGGGCCACAAACAGGCCTACTGTGATCGAACCTGAGATTGTCAGAAAAACCATTTCCTTCGGCGGGATCAGGCTCAGTTCGTTATTCGCCGAGAATATATAAGATGAAATCCCCAGGTAGACACTATAGAAGATAATCAAGGTAAGCGCCTTCCCCCAAATCCACAATTCGCTTAGTTCCCTCGTGAACACAACCCACCAGGCCGGTAAGGCACGTCCTGCGGGTTTTACTTGAACCATACTCCGTTCGTCGCTCAACTGCAAACCTGCATCGCTCATTTGATTGCCTCCTCTGTCATCTGAAGAAAGACATCCTGTAAGGCTCCCTCGGCATTAAAACTCAAAATGGGAATTTCTGCGCGAATCAGAGCTTCCAAGATCCTGTTATTCTCGTAAGACTTATCGAATGAAGTTCCCCCTATTGAATCAGCAAACTCCACAGCGAGCCAACCAGCGATCTCTCCCTCAGGCGCGACCGTCTTGACACTTGGCAAGCTTTCCAATACCTGTTGGGCTTCTACCACCGACGATATTGGGACATGGATCCGGACCGTATTCTGCTGAGCCTGCCCAATCACTTCAGCCACAGAGCCTGACGCAATCACCTGGCCTGACATCAAAATCACTACGTCATCACAAATGTCCTCGATATCTGACAACGCATGGCTGCATAAGATAACACCTGCACTTCGTTCACGCGCAATCCGACGAATCAATGAAAGTAGCTCCTGCTGACCACGTGGATCTAAACCCAGAGTTGGTTCATCAAGGAAAATCACAGCAGGATCATTGACGAGAGCGCGCGCGATCCCCAAACGTTGTCGCATCCCACGGCTATAAGTACCAATCAAAGATTTGGCCCTTTGCTGCAAACCCACTTCTTCAAGAAGTTTCAGCCCGTATGCTCTGGCTTGTTTTGAGGTTCGCCCATACAGTTGCCCAAAATAGATTAGCAAATCAATGCCCGTGATTTGCTTGGGAAATCCCAGGCTCTCAGGCAGAACACCTATTCTCTGACGGATCTTTTCGGGGAACTCGTAACTGATCCCATCGATAGAGAACTGGCCGGAATCCGGTTCAAGGATTGTCGTGAGGATGCGGATGGCAGTCGTCTTCCCCGCACCGTTTGGACCAAGAAAACCTAAGACACGCCCGGAATTCAATGAGAACGATAAGCCTCGAAGCGCCAGTCTGTTTCCATAAAACTTTCGCAGATCTTCAGCCAACAATATTTGACCATTATTATTCTGCATGATGCTTCCTCTCTATTGATTGCACAGCTTTGCTCATATTGTGAGAGCTTAACATGACAACCACACTCTCTTTTAATCAGTTGCTGCGACTGGCACAAGCTCGAGATCAGGTTCACGGCTGGCTCCATATCGCAAGTACAGGGCAGGCATCACGAACAGGTTGTATAGCATCGAAGTGATTAGACCGCCGATGATAACAATGGCCATCGGGTATACGACCTCCTGACCAGGAATATTGCCGAAGAACATAAAGGGTATGAGGGCAAGCCCTGTTGTCAGAGCAGCCAACAAGGTCGGCGCAAGCCGTTCGCGTGATCCACGCAGAATCAGCTCAGACCCAAAAGTCTCTCCTTCCTGATCTTCAAGACGCTGATAACAGCTGGTTAGGAGCATTCCGTTGCGCACTGCGATTCCCAACACCGTCAGGAATCCAGCTAGAGAACCGATCGTGATAACGTTGCTGCCTCCCAATAAGGCTGCCAGCAAACCGCCTACCAGTGCAGCCGGCAGAGTCAAGAAGGTTAGGGTCGTTAAACGCCAATTGCCGGATGACGCTTGGAGCAGGAGGAAAATCCCGATCAGCGCGATGATCCCAGTAATTAGAATGCGTTGCTGAGTCGCTTGCCGCTCGGCGTAGTCTCCCACCACCTCTGCATGATACTCCAACGGGAACTGGACAGCTTGGAGTTGTGTTTCGATATCACGCGCGACGGCGCCAGGATTACGTCCACGCACGCTGGCAACAACGTCAAGATATCGCGAGACCGCTTCATGTTTGATAATGTTAGGAACGGAAGCGACGCGCACGTCGGGTTTCGGGTGTACTCCATACCACCACATCGAATACCTTTGATTCCTCAAAAAGGCTGCCCACTTGAAGACCAGAGAGCAACGTGGCCGCGGCTCGACGTACGTCGCCAGGTTTTATGCCATATTGCTGAGCTAGGGAGAGGTTCACTTCGACCTCTAACGTTGGCTCCTCACTGGGTAGCTTCACCTGCGGATCAACGACGCCGTCAATTCCTGTAAGCGTCTGTTTCACTTTCTCTGCCTGGGTGCGCAAAACATCGAGGTTCTGACCATAGACGCGCACAACAAGGTCATTTTGACTGGTTACGGTTTGTGCTTGTCCCAGTGTCTGCTGTAGATAGGTTTCTACTTTGCCCACCAATCCAGGGTAGCCGTTCACGGCCCCTTGAATGGCCGCCGTTGTTTTATCATAGTTGGCATCTGGATCAATATTGACCCATAGCTCAGCGGAATTGATACCGACCACTTGGTCTCCGAACACAGCGCGTCCCACATGCGCGCCGACGTTGTTGATGCCTGGCAGGGTCCGCAGCTCGCTACTGAGTCGAGCCACGATGCGGTCCATTTCCGGTTGTGAGGTGCCGGGCGCACCCTTCAATTGAATCAGCAAGTCTGGCTCTTTGAAGGATGGCAATAGCGACTGCTTCCCAAAGAGGGGCAGTACCGCCAAGCCTAATACTATGAGAATCACCATAACTGCATATACCATCCGCGGCCTCTGAACGTTCTTCGCCAAAATTCGTGTATAGCCACGTTGCAGCCAGGGAATGATCAGAGATTCGCGATGCTCAATCGGTGCATTAGATAAAAGAATCATACTGAGTGCTGGTGTAACGGTCAGGGCAACCAGCATAGATGCTAGCACTGCCAATACATAGGAAATGGCAAGCGGCTGGAAAAATGAACCAGACACACCCGGTAGGAAGAAGACCAGTGACACGGGTAGAATAATAAAGAGCGTCGCAAAGAGAATCGGTCCGCGCATTTCGAACGAGGCTTCGAGAACTATGGTTGCGAGTGATAAATCGCTCCCCTCTTGGCGGTTTTGGCGAAGACGCCGAGCAATGTTCTCGACATCAACGACTGCATCGCCAACGACTGCGCCAAGGGCTACAACTAGCCCTGCCAAAACCATCGTATTCATGGTTGCACCGCGACTATACAGTACGTACATTGCCGCCACGATTGATAGTGGAATTGCCAGGGCACTAATCAAAGCAACGCGCCACTCATAAAGGAAGAAGATGAGAAGCAGAACCATTAGGAGAGCGCCAATTAATAATGTCTTGCTAAGATTAGTGATTGCCATCTCGATGAAATTCGCTGGCCGGAAAAACGTGGTATCAAATGTGATACCTGGGAGACCAGGCTGCATGGCAGCGAGCGCGTCTTCCACACCTTTCGTCACTTCCAGGGTATTTGCCCCAGGGAATCCGCCAGTTCCTTCGCCGAGACAATAGGTGAAACGTGCCGGACCCCAAGCCTTTGTTGGGCAGTATCGATGAAGCCTCCTGTACCGGGTGTCGAGGCTTCCAGGAAGGTCAATGATGATACCCACAGTGCATTCCCGGTGGTCTCGACTACCTGTTCCAGTGAAACACCCTGTGCCCGCAACCGTGCAGGATCAACTTGCACCTGAAGTTGCCGATCCCGATTGCCCCAGATCGCCACATTCGCCACGCCAGGTACACCGAGCAAGCGCGGCCCGATCGTCCAGCGGGCGAGCACTGACATCTCAATTAGCGAAACATCCTTCGAAGAAAGCCCGACGATCATGAACCGACTCATTGATGAATATGGCTGCAGCATGATAGGCGTTTTTGATACATGCGGTAACGCAAATGCCTGTGTCATGCGCTCTGCCACCATCTGCCTTGCCCTGTAAAGGTCAGTCCCGGGCTCGAAATTTAGCACAATGGAGGATAGACCGGGAACGGACTCGGAGCGAATGTTGTCAAGCCACGGCACGCCGTTGAGCAAATCCTGCTCCATCGGAACAGTGATCAATTGCTCCACTTCCTCCGCGGAAAGTCCAAGAGCCTCAGTCTGAATTTCCACGTATGGCGCTGAGAACTCAGGTAGGACGTCCACGGGCATATTACGCAGTTGAGTAATGCCCGTAATCATCACTACTGCGGCGACAACAATTACCAGATATCGGAACTGCAAACTTGAACGTACAATGGAACGCATCATGTCAACCCATCTCCTTGTATAAAGAAAATTTCTCCGAATGACAAAGAACTTTAGGACTGGGGAAAAATCAACCTGCTTAATTAAGGAATCAGGACAAGAGATATGGAATAGAAAATTATGGTGGTGCTAAAATGCCTCCTCCTAAACAAGCAACACACAAATCAACACGGAAAATGATGCTGTGGTTCAAATTGTCCCCACCTTGTCAATTGCCAAAAATTGATAATCTTTGGAATGGTCGCCATATTGCATGAACCTGACACTCGCTAGTGCAGGTAACAAGATAAGAGGTATGAGTTCAGCCATCACGATAAATACATTTTGTCTGTTCGGTTGTGTAGCATTTATCAGCGGACGAACATACACCATAATAGCCTGCATTCCTCACATCTCTGTGAACCGGTAAGCAAATTTTGTAATCCAAGTCAGTAAGCTCTTGGATATTAGATGACTAGACGACTTTTATTGTATTGACAACTATACGAGACAAACTCCCTCAGAAATCCAAAATTATGGAAAATTACATCGTGTTTGTAATAATTAATTTTATATTATAAGCATTCCTTACAAAAATGCAAGCATCAATTAATGTGACAAATGCGAAATTAATTGTCTACTAATTTTGATGATTATTAGCTGCCTTTTCTTTCAATTGATCGTCGCTATAATCTAGCTTCCAAATAACAGCTGCTTACATATTCGATTACTATCTAAATCATCAAAAATATTTCAACGACTTACAAATTGGTAAAAAATCATCATCTTCAGAAAGCTCGTCGTTCTGCACAAAAGCCACAGTCGCCAGAACAATAGACAAGATGACGATAAACATAATCACAGCCAGTATGATCAGGGCATTTTGATTGCTTAAAAGTGATAAGTTTTCACGGACAACACGGATGTTTCCGTTATCTCACGAAATGATTCCACACCTATCCGTGTCGTCCGTGTCCCCGTATCGTTTGCAGGATATCCCCACTGTTAGCTGCCGGGGTGAATAAAAATGAGGCATGAAAATAAACAGCCTCTAAAGTAGAGGCTGATATTTTATTCAATCCCACTTAATAAACTCTAGAAATTTTCTTATAATACTCTTAATAAGATTTCTCGATTTCGTAAATACCATTCTTTATATTGAGAAATCTCCCCAATGCCAAACGCCATGATCCGGTGCATGCAAAGCTGGTCCATATGCACCGCCTCCGTTAACGCGCTTTTCCAATGATTCCACATGCTCGATCAAAGCTGCGAGCGTCTCGCCAATTGTATCGGGCAGGCTTCCATGTTCGAGGTCTGCCTTTTCATCCGCAGCATGGAATCGACGATCGCGAACTACAACCTGGCCAGGAACCCCGACTACTACAGAATCAGACGGCGTTGTTTTCACGACCACTGCGTTTGCACCAACGCGGCTATTTGCGCCAATCGTGATCGCGCCTAATACTTTTGCACCTGCTCCGATAACCACACAGTCTTCTATTGTCGGATGTCGCTTGGTTTTTTGCAGGCTTGTACCACCTAGTGTCACACCATGATAAATGGTAACACTATCACCAATTTCAGCTGTCTCGCCAATCACAACTCCCATGCCATGATCAATGAAGAAATTTCGCCCAATGGTCGCGCCTGGGTGAATCTCAATGCCTGTGATGCCGCGTATGATTTGAGAGACCCAGCGTGCGAACAGTTTAAATCCATTTTTCCACAATCTATGTGACAGGCGGTGCGCCCAAATCGCATGTAGGCCAGGATAGCAGAGCAAAACTTCTAGAACGTTGCGAGCAGCCGGATCGCGGTCCAGAACAGATTGAATATCGTCACGAATTGTTTTGAACATATTGCTTATTCTTCTTTCGATGAAACAATGAGTACTCCATGTCTCGTTGGAATATCCATTTTTATATGTGGGGATTATAGTGTTGGTTGAGCTTCAGCTAAATCAGCAAACAGCGGCGTAGATAAATATCGCTCACCAAACGAGGGAATGATCACAACAATCAACTTGCCATTATTCTCTTCGCGATTTGCAACTTGTAAGGCCGCCCAAGTTGCCGCGCCGGAAGAGATTCCAACCAACAAGCCTTCTTCGCGCGCCAGACGACGCGCCACCTGGAATGCATCTTCATTCTTGACACGGATGATCTCATCATAGATCTTGGTGTTCAAGACATCCGGGACAAAACCAGCGCCAATCCCTTGAATGGGATGCGGGCCCTTCACTCCGCCAGAGAGCACAGGCGAAGCATCTGGTTCCACAGCAATGGCTTTGAAAGATGGCTTGCGCGACTTGATGATTTCGCCCACACCTGTGATCGTTCCACCCGTGCCCACACCGGAAACAAGAATATCAACTGTGCCATCTGTATCACGCCAGATTTCCTCAGCGGTTGTTTTGCGGTGTATCTCCGGATTGGCAGGATTTTTGAATTGCTGCGGAAGGAAATACTTCTTTGGGTCCGTTGCCACAATTTCTTCGGCTTTCCGTATTGCTCCACCCATTCCATCAGGGCCAGGAGTAAGGACCAGTTCTGCACCGTATGCACGTAGCAACATGCGCCGTTCCTTGCTCATTGTCTCAGGCATGGTAAGGATGAGCTTATATCCCCGCGCAGCTGCGACCATTGCCAAAGCAATACCCGTATTCCCACTGGTTGGCTCGACAATAATCGTATCCTGATTGATCTTTCCATCCTTTTCGGCCGCATCGATCATCGACACACCGATACGATCTTTTACCGAATGCGCCGGGTTATAAAATTCCAATTTGGCCACAACATCGGCTTTCGTCCCCTCAGCTATGCGGTTAAGGCGTACCAGTGGAGTATTCCCAATTAATTCTGTAACATTACCTGCAATTTTCATATGATTTCTCCTTCTTGCGATCAGTCTTTTTTGACCTCATTTTAAATAAGTAAAACGGCTACCTGCCTGCTGAGATTGTCCCTCAGCAAATGCAAGCGATGGGCATAAGTCGTTATTGACGACTATTGAACTCTGCGGGATCAAGCCCACCGCGTGCGGCAGTTAGCCGTTTCTATTTGGAATAGAGGCGGTGGTTTAGAGACCCCGCCGGATACAGATGCAGTTTAGAGTTATTCTCATGTTCTTAGGAAAACGTTGAACGATTTTTCCTTACCTAAGCTTATTATACAACTATTCTTTGTTGTATCAACATCACTAGCTTTTAGAGAGGCCTTGCGATTTTAATAGTCGCCCTGAAAATATGTGTTGATTAAATCACTGATATCCTGATCCGTGTTCTGACGGGCTACCGCGAAGAAATCATACGTTGTCGCGCGGCTTCGGCTATACCGTGCCGCATAATCTTTCAAGAAGCCATAGAAGGCCTCATCACCCATGCGCGTCCGCAGGGCTTCGATAAAATGAGCACCATTTAAATAGACTGCATTGGTATACGCGCGGAATGTGCCCCAATCATAAATAGTGGTGTCCACATAACCGCTTGGACCGAAGTAATCCACGCGGAATTGCCACCACCAGTCCCCATAGCGCGGGTAATTAAATTCGTAAAAGATGCGCTCGCTATAAACGGCCATCGCCTCATCAAGCCACGGCTCAAGTGCCTGATCGTTGCCAACTAGCCCAAACCACCACTGATGTGCGATCTCGTGCACGCCAATTGTCACCAGATTACTCTTTCCTCCGGCACCACTATATTCTCCATAAAAATCCGTTGAAAGAAAAACAAGACCATCATATTCCTGACCATCGTGGATATCAGTCTGCACCACTGAAAGACTCTGATAAGGATACGGTGCGAACTTGACATCGTACAACGCGACTGCCTGCACCGCTGCGTGCAGCATTCCTTCCCCTGCACCTTCATATCCAGTAAAGTAATAACAACGGATCGGAATCGAACCGACAGCTGATTCCGACATCAGAAACTCATCACTGGCTGACAGCGTGAACATGCGCGCGCCATATAGACGGTAACGTGTCCATTCACCGTTAGCTTCGGCCGGTGCACTGGCAGCGACAATAACATCTGCACCAGTCTTGAGATTGACTTCAATATCAGACGAGTCATACACGAGATGCTCGCCGAAAGGCATTGGGTCATGCAAAATCCAGCCGCCGCTATATGGTACGATGAACGGATACCAATCCACAAGATTGATCTGGTTAAAGTCATAGCCAAACAATCCATTTGCGCTTTTGGCAGGCAATGATAGATTGAAATTAAGCGCGAACGTTGTGGCCGCGCCGGGTTGCAGAGGCTGAGGCAGATAGGCAGTCAGCCGCTGATCGTTGAGGTCATAAGAGGCAAGCGCGACACTATCTTGTGAGAAGGAATTCAGTGTAAAACAATTTCCATAACGGTTTGGCTGAACCGATAAAACAATATCCGAGAGAGACACACCTGAATTATTGTAATAGCGGATGGTCTCATCCACTCCAAGAGTATGCGCGTTGAAATCAAGCGTTGCATAAAAAATATAGTTGGTCCGTGAGGTTGTGACGAGCGGAGGCGCGTCCGGATTAACTGGCGGGATCGTTGTGGGAGGCATCGGCGAGGGCGCAAATGTACTGGTCGGTTCTAATATATCTGGGGCAGGAGTAAATGTCGGTACAGGAGTTTCGTTTTGGGATGAGGGCTGGAAAGGCGTCAGGGTAGGAGAGGCATGGGGGTCTTGCGTCACCAGGATAAAGGTCGGGAAAGAAACGGCGGCGGGAGCTGGCGCGCAAGCTGTCGTTATGAGAATCAGAATGAGAAGCGTAAAGCGCAAGGTTCGAGTCATTAATACACGTTTTGGAAATACTGGCGGATGAGGTCGGAGTAGTCCGTGCTGGTGTGCGTGCTCAGGATGTGGAAGAAGTCGTTGGCAGTGACGATTTTGCCGCGTCCCTGGGAAAGGTAATCTTGAAGGAAGGCAAAGAAGGCATCATCACCTATGCGTGCGCGTAAATCTTCTAGAAAATGTGCCCCACGGAAATAAACAGCATTTGTATATGGGCGAAAACCCTGACCATCATAGATTGGAATATCCGCAAAACCTTGCGGACTATAGAAGTCAATACGATAAGACCACCACCATGAGACGAGATCGGGATAAAGGTTTTCATAATAAATACGTTCGGAGTATGTAGCTAACGATTCATCCAGCCACGGCTGTTGTGCCTGATCGTTGCCAACCTGCTCAAACCACCATTGATGTGCAGTTTCATGTGCGGCGACAAAAATTAGATAATTCTTAGGCGTGCCATCATAGAGACCATAAAAATCACGGCTCAGATAAAAGAAAGCCGAGAACTCCATGCCATCATTGAAATCGCCCATCACAAGGGAAAGGGTTTTATGCGGGTAAGGCCCATACTTCTGGCTATAAAGCTGCAAAGCTTCTGCGCTGGTTTTCAACGCGGCCAATCCCCCGTTATCGTTGAAGGGGAAATAATAACTTGATATCGTAACATCACCGACTTGCATGGTGGAAACTTTAAACTCATAACTGGCAGAAAGAGCAAACGACCGTGCAGATGCGATTGTGTAACGAGTGAAATCAGCTTGCGGCTCAGGGAATCCACTCGCGGCGACCATCGGAATGGATGGGTCCGCGAATTTGAGATTGACCTCATAATCCGCGGCATCATATACAAGATGTTCTCCGTAATACCACGGCTCATGTAAAATCCATTCACCATTAATGAACGGCACTACGAAAGGATACCAGTTTGTGAGATTCATCTGTCGTAAGGTGTATCCAAAAATGCGCGGACGTGAGATGTTAGGGTTTTCTTGTTCGGCAAAGGGAAGAACAAGCGAATATTGAATGTTGATTTTCAGTACCGTCTCAGGCATGAACATCGTGGGAAGAGAGACATCCATTCGCTGGCCGTTCACCGTATACGTTGTGAGAGGCTCATCGTTTATCGAGATGCCCGACATTGAAAAACACCCGTCCCATAGATTCGGTACGAGAGCAATGACCAGCGAGTTGAGTTGCTGACCGGTATGATTGGGATACAGAATTGTTTCATCCACTGTGACTGTATGCGCGGCATAGTCAATGTTTGTGTTCAGAAGATACGAGGCGCGTTCAGGCGCGGGAATATGTGTTGGTGGAGCAAGTGGAGTGGGTGTTTTAGTAGGTGTAGGGGTAAAAGTGGAAGGAAGCGGGGAAGGTGTGAGGGTTGGTGTGGCTGCTGGTGCGAGGGAGGAACATGAGGCGAGAATTAGAAGAAATAAGTAATTGGTAATTCGTAAAATGCAGGAATGTGGATGGTTGTGCATGAGCTGTATTTTAACCGAATACAGAGTCCGTTGGTTTCCTCATCCTGATGTTGATGACGCATAAAAGCGATCTTAAACCACAGAGACACAAAGCCAGAAACTCCGTGTCTCTGTGGTGAATTTCCTCTTACTCATTATGATTATGACCGTGCTCACGCTCAACAACAGCCATTTCCAGGTTTTGTTGGTTCAAGGTCATGACGATTCCAAAGGTTTCCAGGAGAGTTTGTGCAGTGATAATATCCTTTCCCCGGCCAATCGCGATCACTTTCCGCGCTAATAACATCGCCTGGTCACAATCCATTGCTTCCTGTATATCATGGGTCGCCGTAATCATAGATGCACCCCGGCGCAGTTCGTTGCGGATGGCCTCCTGGTATATCTCCCTCGCTCCGGCGTCTAGCCCAGCCGTGGGTTCGTCCAGAATCAATAAATCTGCATGCCGGGCTAATACCTGAGCGATGTACACGCGCTGCTGCTGCCCTCCAGATAGGGAACGTAAGGGTTTATCCGCCAAATCCCAAACCTGCATACTTTGCATAGCCCGAACGACCAGCTCTTCATCTACACTCGTTATCTTGCCCAGTAACCCGTGGTTGGCAAAGCGCCCCATTCGCACGGCATCCAACGCTCGCAACGGGAGGATAAATCCGGATTTATGAGCCTGGCTCAGATAAGCAATCTGGCGCGGAGATTGTCCTGGAGAATTCCTCAATACCTGCAAATCACCTTTGATGGGGGGAAGAAGACCCACTATGGTTTTTAATAAGGTGGATTTTCCCGAACCGTTGACTCCCACCAATGCCAGAGACTGCCCTCTTTCTACTGTGAAATTGATATTTTGAACAATACGTTCACTTTGGTAACCGATATCCAGACCACTGGCGGTCACAGTTGGATTGAATGCCTTTTGGGGTTCTTCCAGATTGTTAATCATGCACATCCTTAACATTCTGCTGGTTGCGGAATAATTGAATGTTTTTTACCACCAACACACCAAAGAATATGAGGGTCGCTACCAGAACAATGGATGAACCAGTCGCGAGGTTAAAGTAATAGCTGACCAACAAACCCGTATAAACCGACAACGTCCCAATAAGTGCTGCCCAAGCCATCATGGCTTCTATCCGGCGAGCGATTAGCGCCCCGGCTCCGGCAGGCGCCAGGAGCATTCCGAATACCAGCATGGTACCAACGGTTTGAAATGAAATGATCACAGCCACCGCAATCATGGCTAACATAATATTGTGGTAAAGGCTGGAAGAAAACCCCGAAACCTGAGCCTGTTCTGGGTTGAAACAAAGCAGAAGAAAAGGGCGGGAACAGATAAAAGCCGTCCCAGCAATTACCAGTGTTGCAACGACCTGCAACAAGATCGCTTGCCTATTGATCCCGAGAATTTCGCCAAACAAAACCCGCACAATATCTCCGGTGAATGTGGTCGATCGGGAAACAATCACAACCCCCAACGCCAACATGCCGACAAACAATAACCCGATGGCAGTATCCGAGGACAACCGGGATTTACGGGTGATCAGGCTGATCCCGCCAATCATCATCACAGCGCCTAGCGATGCGCCGATGATTCCAGGCATACCTAACAGGATGGCTACGGCAATGCCGGGTAACACTCCATGTGCCAAGGCATCCCCGATAAATGCCAGACCGCGTAGGACGATAAAAGTGCCAACAATCCCACAAGTTATGGAAACTAGAATTCCAGCAAGCAAGGCGCGCAACAAAAAGGTGTTCGATAAGAAAGGATCCATAAACCAGTTCATAACTTCCCTCAACAATGTTGGGCTAAATGGCGGTGAGGTTATCAAGGTATGATGATAACCTCACCGCCTATCTGATTGATTTATTGCCTACTTGAGACCGTCGACGATTACCTTGGCCAGGTTGCGCATAAAAGTGAAATACGAGCCATCTTCAGGCAAACTGTGCGTGGTCAACTCAATCACTTTCACGCCGGTTTCCTTTCCAATAGCATCCGAAACTGCAGCGGGTGTACCCAGCTCTGTGAAAATCGCCTTCACCTGGTTATCCGCGATTAATTTTTTGAGTTGCGCCAGATCGGATGCAGAGACTTCAGCCTGGCTGGTGATGCTGGGAATGATTGCTCCCACTAATTTAAAACCATAGCGTTCGGCGAAGTAACCCATTGATTCATGTCCGGTAACCAATTTCCGATTATCTTCCGGCAAAGTGTTCACGGTATCAGCAACTTCTTTGTTGAAACTATCCAATCGCGCATCCAGGTCTTTGGCTCGATCAGAGAGGTCGATGCCCATATCTGTTTTGATCTGTGCCGCAAGCGCATCCACAATGCTTTTCATATCTACCGGATCCATCCAAAGGTGCGGGTCTTCCGCGCCGACCGCTTGGTCTGGGTCGCCCGAAGGGATGCCTTCACCTTCCCCTACATGCCGGACCGTAATGTGGTCGGAAGCGGTAAAGAACTTCACACCTTCCTCTTGGGCCTGGGCGAGCGCTTTCTCCATGCCACCTTCCAAACCTAAACCATTTTGCACGATAAGATCGGCTTTGGTCAGCGTTTCGATATCTTTAGCCGATGGCTCCCATTCATGTGGATCCTGACCATTCGGCATCGACACAATGACAAGTGCTTTATCGCCTACCAAGTCCTTGACGACCGAGCCAAGGATGGAATAGGTAACCAGAATGGTTTTCTGACTGCTCTTCACCGAGGTATTGGTCTGACATGCCGACAGAAGCATGGATAAAATCGACAATCCATAAAATGATAACATTGCAAGTTTTTTTATAATAAATTCTCCTGTAATTAATGGACAAAGGAAGTTGAAAAATAATCGACTTTTGCCTAGATATAGGTGGTAGGATACTTTGCGTTGGCAGGTACGTTTGTAATGCCAATACCTTCCGTGTGTTTTACCCCCGGCATCTCCGGGGACTACATATATCTTAGGATTGGCAGTTTTCGCACAATCCGTGAAGTTGTAACCAATGTTCCTTAATTTGGAATTTGCTTTTTTTTGTGATTTCCTGTAGCAGCCCACCTAAATCATCGCCAGTGAAATATTCCACTCGCCCACATTGGGTACAAAGCAGAACATGCTCATGCCCTTGCGCGGCGCGCAAATAGCCATGGCAATGGTTCGCCTGGTGCACACGCTGAATCAGACCAACCTCCTCTAGCTTTTCGAGTGTGCGGTAGACTGTCACCAAGCCCAGCTGCGGGTAGGTTTTGCGTCCCAGATCGAACAGTTCTAGCGGGCCGAGGATGCGTTCACTCTGACAGAGTATCTTAACAAGCACTCGCATCGGCGCAGTTAGACGATAGCCACCTGATTGTAGGCGAACCAACCAATCATCATATTTTGATATTTCGATCATGTAAATCTCTCTTGAAAATGAAAGTCATTATCATTTTACTGGGTAAAAACAAGTTGTCAAGCCCTGTCACTACAATAGTCATCTAATCTCTGGTTGCCAACCACATAATGCGCTCTGCGTTTGCAAGCTGTTGAATATGTCTGTTTTCCAATCCGCGAACTGCTGCGCCCAGTTGGATTGAAAAATTATTCGGCATTCAAATTGCTGAAGCGCATTCGATCCCCTCGGATTGGTGGTCCATTCCATTGATGGGCGGCGCTGCCACGCGATTAACGAGTATTCGAGCGACAGGTCTGTTTGCCAGCATATCCGC
>WNFZ01003222.1_pt1 | contig 17748 bp, 19 predicted proteins | sample 5400081 | NCBI WGS metagenome assembly WNFZ01 (sample SAMN13153365, study PRJNA577476) | soil metagenome | isolation source: 80 cm soil or saprolite under grassland replicate 1 | place: USA:California | collected 2016-06-15 | reverse complement strand
AATTGCTCCTCTAAAGAGGTACGCTGATCAATGACCAATGTCCATTGTAGGGGCAACAAGATCAGCATATAAAAGAAGCTTAGCCAACGAGCAATACGTTGTTGGAAACTACTATATCCAAGGGCTGACCCGATGACAAATCCAATGGAGGTGAAGGTTTGAATCAGGTAAAGGAATGGGGTCCATGTGGTAGCTACAAGGCGCGCAGCAACAGTCTGCATTAGCACGAAAAGCAAACCAACTGCAGCCCAGTCCCACCAGCGAGATTGCGAATGTAACTTTTCCATGTTCTGAGTGTACAATTAAGAAAGTCTATCGTCAAATACTGAAGAGGGGTTTTTGCGACAATCATGATAAAGCATATCAAATATTTTATGAACTCCTATAAAGTAGAACATAAAGAAAGAACAGCGAGAAATTTAATTTTAGTCTACAATTCGTTCAAAAAAGTTTAGTAATTGATGAGACTAGCGGTAAATTCGTCTAACATTGCAGAACACCTTGGTTGTTTTTTCATTTCAAATTAGCAGACCGCCCCAAGATGTAGGACATCACTCTGTTATAATGCCAAGTCTACGGCAAAATTTTTGGGAGAACTCGCGAATACATGACCCTTGAGCGCGGCGCATTACTGCACAAGCGATATCGCATTGTTGAGATCCTGGGACAGGGAGGCATGGGTTCAGTCTATCGCGCGGTGGATGAAAACCTCGGCGTGGATGTGGCTGTTAAAGAAAACCTGTTCACGACCGATGAATACGCCCGTCAATTCCGCCTTGAAGCCGTCATTCTTGCGAATTTGCGTCATGCAAACCTGCCACGCGTGACTGACCATTTCGTGATTGGTGATCAGGGACAGTATCTGGTAATGGATTACATTGAGGGGGAAGATTTACGCCAGCGCATGGAGCGTATGGGCAATATCACTGAAGATGAAGCGATTCTGATCGGCGCAGCGCTTTGTGACGCATTAGCTTATCTCCACACTCGTAAACCTCCCATTTTGCATCGTGATATAAAACCGGGCAACGTCAAGATTACGCCAGATGGACATATCTTCCTCGTAGATTTCGGCCTTGCCAAAGTATTACATGGAAGCCAGGCAACGAGACGGTCTGGCGCGCGCTATGGACAATACACAGCTTACACCATTGCGTAAACGTAATGGCAAGGTCTCGCGGCGGCTGGCTGCAGCTATTGAAAAGGCAATGGGGATCGATCCCGCGGATCGCTTTCAGACTGCTGAAGACTTCAAACGTTCGTTGCTTGGGTCAAAAACGAAGACTCAACTTCTTCCTACTGATTTTGTTGTTGATCCTCCACCGCCAGAGGTCGTGGAGGAACTCCACCAAAGCGCGATCGAGAAGGCCTCTGAGCCTGCGTTTGATCACAAGTCGGTAAATTCAAAAGGTGTCTCTGCGGCAGGGGAACTGCCCGTCTTTAAACCTCGACGTAAAAGAAGAAAGGGACGCCGAGTGCTTGGGATTTTGTTAGGGGCATTGCTCTTGCTCTCTTTGGCAATTGTGGCTGTTGTACGCTTTAAACCAGAATTTGTGCCTGCACAAATGATGACTCTGCTGAGTCCTCTGAATGAGATCAAGTTCCCGTTTCTCCCCGGACCGAACACACCGATTTCCCCAGCCCCAACCCAAACTTCGTCACTGGTGGATGTACCAACGGTAACTCAAATCGTTATTCCGCCTACTCCTACTTCAGCTCTTTTATCAACTGCGACTCTCTCGCCTGCTGTAGAGTTTACACCCACACCTGATAACACACCTATTTCTGTAGCTACGCCTTTAGGTGGCGGATCGGGTCAGATTGTGTTCGCCTCCTCGCGTTCTGGTCTTCCACAACTGTTTCTTATCAATACAGACGGCACAGACCTGACGCAGCTCACGAATATGGATGCCGGGGCGTGCCAGCCCTCCTGGTCACCGGATGGCATGCAATTGGTATTTATCTCTCCATGTGGCGGCCGCGGTGAGTTTTTTGAGACCATTTACAACGAATCAAGCTTATATACTATCAACGCCGATGGAACAGGATTAAAACAACTGACCCAGTCCCCGGGGTCAGATTTTGACCCTGCTTGGTCGCCTGATGGGAAACGTATTGCATTTACCTCTGTACGCGAAGGATTTAGGCAGATTTATACATTGGATGTTAACTCTCTGTCTGTCACTCTCCTGACAAATACAACTGATGCGATTGAGAGTAGTCAGCCTTCATGGTCACCCGATGGGACAAAAATTGCATATACAGTGAAGCGTGTTGGCACGTATCAAGTCTGGGCAATGACTGATACCGGTCAGGAGGCTGTCCAGTTGGCTCACAGCGGGCAAGACTTGTGGGACTTTTTGCCAGCCTGGTCAGCAGATGGAAAGACTATCTATTTTAGCCAGCGTCGACAAGGTCCTTTCCGTCCCTGGTTAATGAAAGTTAATTATGAAGATCTCAGCCAGGATGCTAGGCGTTTGAATTTCCCCACTCCAATTGAAGATGTGTCGTTTTCTCCAGATGGGTTGTGGTTGGTCTTTGAAGGTATGGATGGTGAGGGGAATAGAGACATCTATTTTATGACCGTGGCAGGGAGCGGCCGCACACGTCTTACCAATGATCCGAAAGTTGATTTTGATCCTGGTTGGCGGCCCGTGCTAAATCGATAAAAAACGAAACCAACTACATGTCCATTGCTTACAAGAGTAATGGACATTTTCTTATACTCCTCTTATTGACGTCCCTCTTTGGCACATGATATTATTATTTACTATTGAATAGCACTCTCAGTTTGAGAGTGCTAACTATGTGAAAACGATGCCTGAATTAGCTGAACGTCAGAAGACTCTTCTTCTATTAATCATACGTGACTACATTGAAACCGCTCAACCTATTGGCTCGAAGCGGCTGGCTGAACATTACCACATCAACCTTTCCTCGGCAACCATTCGTAATGAAATGGCTGCACTGACAGAGATGGGTTATCTGCGGCAGCCACACACCTCGGCGGGACGCGTCCCAACAGAGGAAGGTTACCGTTACTTTGTTAGTCAGATGATGAACCAGGCTGAGCTACCTGCGTCGGTTCAAGCGACGATCTCACATCAGTTTTATCAATCCCGCCCAGATATGGATCAATGGATGACCCTCGCGGCTTCCATTCTTGCGCATCAATCACAGGGTGTTTCTGTGGTTACCGCACCGCACACAGATAAGGCAAAATATAAACATGTTGAATTAATCTCCACGCAGGGACGACAAGTTTTGATGGTTCTGGTGTGGGTGGGAGGGGAAGTAAGTCAACAGATCCTAACGCTGGCAGAGCCTGTCTCACAGGAGAGACTAAGTCAAACCGCCTCGCGTCTCAATGGACTTTTAGCCGGTCTGACTGTAGATGCAATTGCGGCCCTTCCATCTCGTTCTGACGCGCTCGATCAGGATATTCTCACCCTCATTGTTCAAGAAATGCGCCGCACAGCGGATCGCGTCTCTGGCGAAATTTATACCGATGGCTTGACTAATGTATTATCTGAACCAGAATTCGCCGAATCAGATGATGCACGCCGCGCATTGAAGCTCTTTGGAGAACGTTCCACCTTGCAAGCTTTGATTGCACGCACCATGATCAACAGCAATGTCGGCGGATTACAAGTCCTCATCGGTGGCGAAGGTGGCTGGGAAGAATTACGTCAGTGTTCGATGGTCATTGCACGCTACGGCGTCCCGGGCTTGGCAACTGGGACGCTGGGTGTGCTTGGGCCGATGAGGATGTCCTATGCAAGGACAATCCCGACTGTACGATATATTGCGGGATTGCTAAGCGATTTTGTGAATGACACAATTGCTGGTGAATAACAACGGAATGCGACGACTCTGTCGTTGCTATTAAGGAAGAAGTATGACTGAAAAAAAGAAAGACAAACCTGAAGAATTTGATGAGACCAAAGCTGAAGCTATAGCAACGCCTGAAAGCGTTGAGCAGCTGTCGGCTGACGCAGAGCGTGACGCGCTGAAAAAGAAACTTGAAGAGGCCGAATCCAAAACGTCTGAATACAAAGATAGTTGGCTGCGGTCCCAGGCTGAATTCCAAAATTACAAAAAGCGCCTGGATCGCGATAACGAGATGATGTATGCCTCGATGAAGGGTGACATCATCAAAAGAGTTTTACCCATCCTCGATGACCTCGAGCGCGCACTTCAAAACCGTGCAACGGAAGATTCGTGGGCAAATGGCATTGAACTCATTGTGCGCAAATTTCAAAACATCTTGGAAAGCGAAGGGGTGAAAAGAATAGAGGCGGTAGGCGCGGAGTTTGATCCGAACTTCCATGAGGCAATCTCACATGAACCTGCCGATGGCGTGCAAAGTGGACATGTGATTGGCATTGTCCAAAATGGATATATGTTTGGTGAGCGCGTCATACGACCCGCATTGGTCAGAGTGGCGCGATAATCCCGTAGGGATGGGGCTTGCTCCCATCTAGGGCGACCGCAGGGGTCGCCCCAACGGAATTTCAAAGGAGAAATTATTTCATGGCAAAAATCATTGGTATTGATCTTGGTACCACCAATTCTGTTGCCGCGGTCATGCAAGGCGGTGAACCCATTGTGATTCCTTCGGCAGAGGGTGAACGACTTGTCCCTTCGGTAGTTGCAGTGAATAAAAATCATGAACGTCTCGTTGGGCGCGTCGCGCGTAATCAGGCAATTACAAATCCAACAAACACAGTTTTTTCAATTAAACGTTTCATGGGGCGCAAGTCTGATGATCCTGAGGTGGAACGTACCAAGAAGCGCGTGCCTTACGCAGTGAATGAAGCGCCGAATGGCGATGTGCGTGTTCAGCTTGATGAAAAAGATTATTCACCGCCTGAAGTTTCAGCGATGATTCTTGGGAAGATCAAACGCGATGCAGAAGCTTATCTCGGTGAAACGATTATACAAGCAGTCATCACTGTCCCTGCGTATTTCAATGATGCACAGCGCAACGCCACCAAAGACGCGGGCAAGATTGCAGGTCTTGAAGTGCTTCGTATTATCAATGAGCCCACTGCCTCTTCACTGGCTTATGGTCTTGATAAGAAGAAAAATGAAATTATCGCGGTCTACGATCTTGGTGGTGGCACCTTCGATATTTCGATTTTGGATGTAGGTGAGGGTGTCTTCCAAGTCCGCGCGACGAGTGGAGATACGTTCCTCGGAGGGGATGACTTCGATGTGCGCCTCATGGATTACCTCATTGAACAATTCAAAAAGGAGTATGGCATTGATCTGCATAATGATCGTCAGGCGTTACAACGTTTGAAAGAGGCTGCTGAGAAAGCGAAGATTGAGCTTTCAACGACGATGCAGACTGAAATCAATTTGCCTTATCTAACTGCGGATGCAAGCGGTCCCAAACATTTGGTGATGACCATCAGCCGCGCCAAGCTCGAGCAATTGACGGCCGATCTTGTCGACCGAACCATTGCTCCCCTTAAACAAGCCTTGTCTGACGCTAGTTTGACCGCGGGCGACATCAATGAAGTAGTAATGGTCGGTGGTATGACACGTATGCCTGCCGTGCAGGATCGAGTCCGGGCTTTCTTTGGCAAAGAACCTCATAAAGGCGTGAACCCCGACGAGGTAGTCGCGATTGGCGCAGCCATTCAGGCGGGCGTGCTGGGCGGGGAAGTAAAGGATATCCTCCTGTTGGATGTGACTCCTCTCTCACTTTCCATCGAGACGTTAGGAGGCGTGGCGACCCAGCAGATTGAACGGAATACAACGATCCCCACTCGGCGTAGCCAGGTCTTTTCCACTGCAAGCGATAGTCAGACTCAAGTGGAAATCCATGTCTTGCAAGGTGAACGCCCAATGGCAGCGGACAACAAGTCATTGGGTAAATTTATCCTGGATGGTATTCCGCCTGCGCCACGCGGTATGCCGCAAATCGAAGTGACATTTGATATCGACGCGAATGGGATTCTCAAAGTCACTGCCCAGGATAAAGCAACAGGTCGTTCTCAGCACATCACGATCACCGCCTCTTCTGGTCTCTCAGAATCTGAAGTCGAGAAGATGCGGAAAGACGCTGAAGCCCATGCCGAAGAAGACCGGAAACGCAGAGAGCTTATCGAAGTACGTAATAACGCGGATAATAGTGTTTATGCCGCTGAAAAAGCATTGAGAGAATTTGGCGATAAAGTGCCTGCCGATACCAAGTCTGAGGTTGAAGCGAAAGTCGCTGAGGTGAAGAGAGTTGCACAAGGAGAAGATGTCGCCGCGATCAAATCTGCAACAGAGGCGTTAGGTCAAGCCATTCAAAAGATCGGAGCATCTGTTTATCAGCAACCAAATGCACCTGCGAGCGAAGCGAGTGGAGCGAGTGAAGAGGGTACGAATCCAAATCCAGAAGCCGGCCCCGATGTTGTGGAAGGTGAAGTGAAGGAATGAAGATCAGAGACTAGAGAATAGAGATTGGTCTGCAAAGTTAGTCTCTAGTCATCTGCTCTCTAGTCTCTCTTAAATTATGAGCAACCGCGATTATTACGAAATCCTTGGTGTTGGACGGAACGCGAGCAATGATGAGATCAAAGCTTCGTTCCGTAAACTCGCGCGTCAGTATCACCCTGATGTGAACAAAGATGGCGACGCTGAGGAAAAGTTCAAAGAGATCAATGAAGCCTATGGCGTGCTTTCAGATCCAGAGAAGCGCGCTCGTTATGATCGCTTTGGTAAAGAGGGACTCGGCAATATGGGCGGGTTTCATGATTACACCATGGACGGCGACTTTGCCGATATCTTTGAGGACTTGCTAAGAGGCTTTGGTTTCTCAACAGGCCGCCGTTCACGAAGATCTCCGCGCCGTGGACGCGACTTGCAGATGCAGGTTATATTGACCTTTGAAGAAGCGGTGTTTGGTGTTGAGAAGGAGATCGAATTCCTGCGCGAAGAGACTTGCTCGCGTTGCAATGGTTCTGGTGCAGAGCCCGGGACTTCGCCGACACGTTGTCCCACTTGCAATGGGCAGGGCGAAGTGCGTCAGGTACAGCAATCAATTTTCGGTCAAATCATGCAGACTGTCACCTGCCCAACTTGTAGTGGACGTGGCGAGACGATTTCATCTCCATGCAAAACTTGTCATGGTAGTGGACTCGAGCGCAAGACCGTCAAGAAGAAAGTGCAAATCCCGGCAGGTGTGGATGGCGGAACTCAAATTCGTTTGGCAGGAGAGGGTGGACCCGGAGTTTATGGCGGGCCTAATGGAAGTTTGTTCTTAATGCTGGACATCAAATCGCACAGGTTTTTCAAGCGTCGTGAGAATGACATCCTTTTGAATCTTGATATCAATGTCGCTCAGGCTGTGCTTGGCGCTGAAATCGAAGTACCAACGCTGGACGGGGATGAGAAGCTAAAAATTCCCTCCGGGACTCAACCTGGAAAAGTCTTTCATATTAAGAATAAAGGTGTGCCCTATTTACGCCGCAATGGACGTGGCGATCAGTTGGTGATTGTCAATGTGGCGGTACCAACGAAACTTACCAAGGAACAACGCGAGTTGTTCGAGAAACTGGCTGAGAGTTTGGGCACAACAGTCAAGCCGCAGGAGAAGGGATTCCTAGACTGGTTAAATGAAGCGTTGGGGGGATAAAACTTAAGAAAATTGTCATTTGACGATTCTCTTTCTTTATGCTATAATTATGAATACTTGAGCAATTATTCATATATTCATTATGTTACTTAAGGAACAAACTTCTTCTCACTTGGCTGACTTGTTCAGTGCACTCAGTGACCCAACCCGTCTACGGATCATTTCGGTTTTACTGGACAGCGAAATGAACGTTGGCGACATCGCGGCTCAACTCGCAATGACCGAGTCCGCGGTGTCACATCAATTGCGTGGACTGCGTCAAATGAAACTGGTGCGGAGCCGCAAGAATGGGCGGCAGGTGTATTACGCTCTTGATGATGACCATGTTGCGAAACTTTATCGTCTCGGGCTTGATCATGTAGAACATGGATAGAAAAATCGTTAAAGAAAATATGGATGCTAAATCTTCACTCATTCACTCTCATTTACGTGAAGCTGCAAGACAAACAACGGTTCGTCTTTCGTTATCACTTTTTCTCACACTTGCCTTTGTTGTTATTGAAGCTGGAGCAGGGATATTCGCCAATAGCCTCGCCCTCCTTACCGACGCAGCGCATAACCTGACTGACGTGATCGCACTTGGTTTAACCTGGTTTGCTGTTCATATTACTTCACAGCCCGCTAACGCCCAAAAGACCTATGGCTATCATCGTGCAGGGATTCTTGTCGCGCTCCTCAATTCAACAACGCTGGTGCTCATCTCGCTCGGCATTTTTTACGAAGCTTATCGTCGTTTTATAAATCCTCCTGAAGTGCAATCAAGTATTCTCATTGGCGTTGGTCTCCTTGCGGTGGTTGTCAATCTCGTCACTGCGCTGCTCGTTCATCGCGGTAGCCAAAATGATCTCAATCTACGCTCGGCTTTTGTCCATTTGATAGGCGATGTGCTCTCCACAATCGGCGCGGTCATTGCCGGTGTGATCATTTATTTCACAAATGCCAATTGGCTCGACCCGCTGGTCAGTGTGTTGATCGGCTTTCTCATTCTTTACAATGCCTGGGGCATCCTGCGCGATGCAGTGGATATTCTGCTCGAAGCCACGCCCCGTGATGTGAATATTAAAAAGATGGTGGATGACATCATTCAAATAGATGGCGTACTTGGTATTCACGACATTCATGTTTGGAGTCTCACGCAAAACATGCGGACAATGTCTGCTCACGTTCTCACTGATGATCTTCATATCAGCGCGGGCGCAGAGATTCAGCGCCAGATCAGCGAGATCCTTCGCCATCAATATAATATCTCTCATGCAACGCTTCAACTTGAATGTGTGGATTGCTTCCCTGATTCGTTGTATTGTGATTTGAATGGTCATTTTCATGTGGAAAATACTCAGAGTTCGGTTCACAGTCCAAGCCGTTAGTTGACGTCATTAAATTGGCATTTTTCGCACCTTCGCTTTATTCCGTTATCATTGTTCCTTGGAGGGAATCTTGAGTCATAGTCAGCCTCACTTAACGAAAAGAATGCTGCTTAAGATTTGGCGAGTGTTTCCCGGATGGCTTCAAAACATACTGTCGCGTATCATACGACCTTTATTTCAGGTATTTGCGGCTGCTGTCATTTTCGATCAGAATGAAAATATCTTTCTTGTTAAATCAACCTATCAAAGATTCCATCCCTGGGGCTTGCCGGGAGGGAGTTTGGAGTATGGTGAGCATCCAGAAGAGGCAGTCATCCGTGAGGTTTGGGAAGAGACTAAACTGAAAGTTTTTATCGAAAAGCTTTTGCTGGTCAACTCGTGGCTGCCCGACCGCGTTGGTTTGTATTATCTATGTAGGATTACTGACGGAACATTTCACCCAACTGAGGAAGTATCTGAGTTTGCTTATTTTTCAATAGAGGACCTGCCGGATATACGCTCGATAGATTTCGACATAATCAAGAGATTACATCAAATGGTTGAACATGAATTGGCTTGAAGTCTCCCTCACCGTAAATGGTGAACTTGCGGAGGCTGTCGCGGACGTATTGGCGCGCTTTGCATATAGCGGTGTGATGATGGAGCAGGGCGTCAAATATGTGGATGATGAAGATGCAGGCACACCAACAGGCCCAATTATTGTCCGCGCCTATTTGGAGATGAACGATCAGATCGAAGAGACTCGAAAAAAGCTTGAAGAGTCTCTTTATTATTTAGGGATGATTCAGCCTTTGCCTACTCCCGTTTACAAGCAAATCGCTGATCAAAATTGGATGGAAGCTTGGAAGCAGCACTACAAGCCAATCTTAATTGGTGAACACTTGGTCGTTGTCCCTGCATGGATGGTTTCAACTGATCCGAATCGCGTAGCCATTAAGATCGATCCCGGCATGGCGTTTGGCACAGGAACACACCCAACCACGCAGTTATGTTTGGAATTGATGGAAAATTATTTTGCAGGGGCGACGCATGTGTCACCCTTACACATGATCGATGTCGGTTGTGGTTCCGGCATCCTATCGATCGCTGCGATCAAGCTGGGAGCGAAGTCTGCGCTCGGCGTGGATATTGATGCCGATTCCATTGTCAACGCGCGCGAGAACTCGACTACCAATTCTATTGGCGATGAATTAATCCTCAGCGTTGGTTCTGTTCAAGAAATTCTAGCTGGTAAATTCCCATTCAGCAAAGCACCGCTTGTCGTTGCAAATATTCTTGCTCCAGTGATTATTCGTCTCTTTGACGCGGGCCTCACGGAGCTACTAGAGGAGGACGGCGCAATGATCTTAAGCGGAATCCTGCAAGAGCAGGCACAATATGTTATCGAGGCCGCACAGGCCAAAGGTCTAAGGATGAACGAGCGAAAGCAAATGGGCGATTGGGTCGCGCTTACAATGAGTTGACAAATCCCAAAATTTCCCGCAAGTTTCTCTATTAAAGTGTTAGAATACCGCCCAAATTTTTAACCAATAAAGGAGAGTGCAAGATGAAAATGAATTCTAAAATTCCTTTGGCAATTGCCTGTCTTGCGCTGGCTGCGTTGGCCTGCCAAGCAGTAACTGGTATAGGTGGCAGCACATCTACGCCAAGCCCCAAAGTTATTTTAAGTGATGATTTCTCTTCCTCACAATGGGGGACAGGCACTGACTCGGATAGCTCGATAGAATATGCAAATAACGCCTTGCAAATGATTGTATTCAAGAAAAACTATTTCGTGTGGAGCACGCCTAATGATAAGGATTATCAGAATGTTCATTTAGAAGTGACTGTGATTAACAACGGCACCGATGCGACCACAGCTTTTGGCATTATATGCAACCAGCAGGCGACAAATAGCAACTTCTACTATGTTGCCATGACACCTGCTGGAGAATATGCAATCGCCAAAGCCTCTGAAGGACAAAGCGATTTATTTCTCACAAACAGCGATCAATGGGCGCCTTCCGACGCGATTACAAAGAATGCCGCTTCGTATCGCATCGGTGCGGACTGCGGCAGTGGCACATTGACTCTCTATGTGGACGGTCAGCAGATTGTGTCAGTGTCTGATGCAACATATACAACTGGTGGTATTGCCTTGCTTACTTGGAGTGGCGAAAATGCGACGACGACGAATGTGTCCTTTGACGATTTCCTAATGACGGAACTCCCATAATATTGCATTTCTTGGATTTACAAAGTACCACCTAAATATCTAAACAATCAGCTTGAATTTCAGTCTGCGGATTATTTCAAAAATTTAGCAATTCAAAGAGACAAGCGGTAAATCCTGCGTTCGATAAGCACGCAGGATTTTTTAATTCAATAGCTGAAAATCTGTGCTATGATTCAACGAACATGGATCGCCGCAGACTCATCCTTTACTTGCTCTTGAATGTGTTCATTTCTGCCTGTGTAACGAGCGCGATCCTGTTTTGGTATGACCGCAATTATCGTTCGGTGAGTGTTTCTCCTGTTCAGCCGGCTGCAGCATCCGTCAATCAAGGAGTTTCTGCTCCACAAGCGACTCTTAATCCGCAAGTTGACATTCCCGTTGGGATTGTCAGTGTCATTGGCGCAGGGACGTTGAATGCAGAGTGGGTCGTGGTGAGTTATAAAGGTGAAGATCAAATTAACCTGGCGAATTGGGAGTTGAGAGACAGCGACCGACATGTCTTTGTCTTTCCTCAACTTATCCTCCATAAGAATGGGGCAGTACAAATTCATACGACTTCGGGGACGAATACTGTGATTGATTTATATTGGGGGGAAAGCGACCCCGTTTGGGAATCAGGCGAAAAAGCGCAGTTGTATGATCCGAGTGGAAATCTGCGCGCAGAGTATAAAGTGCCGTAAATATTTCGCTGGTTGAGTAGCCCGTGTTCGTCGGGTGTATCGAAACCAGCAATATCGAGTAAAAATGAAATTGGCGGTTTCGATACATTCCTCGCTACAGCTCAGAATTACTCAACCACCAGCATATAACTCAAATGTCACAAGCTCTCTACCGTAAATACCGACCGAAAGAATGGGACGAAGTCGTTGGACAAGATCATGTTGTCCAGACTCTCAAGAATGCCATCGCGGCGGATCGCGTTGCGCATGCCTATCTCTTCGCGGGTTCGCGTGGAACGGGGAAAACTACGCTTGCGCGTCTTTTGGCGAAAGCTGTCAATTGCTTGAATTCTGACCCAACCAAAAGACCTGATAACGAATGTGAAAACTGTAAAGCTGTCAATGAAAATCGGTTTCTTGATTTGATAGAGATCGACGCAGCCTCCAACACCAGTGTGGACGATGTCCGTGATTTGCGCGATAAGATCAACTTCTCGCCTTCCCAGGGCAAATATAAAATTTATATCATTGACGAAGTCCACATGCTTTCGACTGCGGCATTTAACGCGCTTCTCAAAACACTCGAAGAGCCGCCACCTCATGCCATCTTTGTGTTAGCGACGACTGAAATTCACAAAATCCCTGCGACGGTTTTGTCGCGCTGTCAGCGCCATGAGTTTCGACGCTTGCCTGTGGATGAGATTGTCAAGCAACTCAAGCTTATTACCAAAGCGGAAAAAATCCAGGCAGCCGATGATGCGCTCATTCAAATTGCGCGTCAATCCGCGGGCGGCATGCGCGATGCAATTTCCCTGCTCGATCAACTTTCATCAATGGGTGAGAAGATTACTCTCGCCCTTGCGCAAACGGTAATGGGAACTGCGACGAGTCAAACCATCTTGGATATTATCTCTTCCGTTATGGATCACGATCCCGCGCGCGGACTTGAGACAATTCATAAGGCTCTGGATGCCGGCGCCGACCCGCGCTCTCTTGCGCGTCAGATTGTTGAATATCTACGTGGTCTGATGCTCATTCAAATGGGTAACGCTAATCAGGTCGAGGCTACAGCCGATGTGAAGAAACAAATGGGATCTCATGCAAAATCGTTTTCAACGAGTGATGTTCTGCGCATGATGAAAGCTTTTAACAATGCCGCGACAGACATGCGCGGTGGCTGGCAACCCTCTTTGAGTCTGGAACTTGCCCTAGCAGAAGTCTTGGATGCGCCGAATGAGCCAACTCCGCCTCCGTTTACTCCTTCTCCATCAGCGACGGTTCGCGCGAAGCCTCAACCCTTCGACGTCGCTCAGGACAGGCCTGCTCCAGTTCCACAAACGGAACCACCTCCACAGCCCGCGCAGAGCGACGAGGTTCCCAAAGAGAAAACAAGTACCATAAGCCAAGACGAAGTGCAACCCCCGCGTCCAACAGAGAAGTCTGCTATCGACGCAGCAGATGTGATCAAAGCCTGGAAACATTTGGCGTCATCCCTTCCAAAATCACAAGCGAATCTTTCTGCGTTGTTGAACTCAGTCAGAATGATTGATGTGCAGGGCAAAACACTGATCCTTGGTTTGGCGAGCGATGTACTCGTCTCAAAGATCGACAAGCCAGATCAGATTGAAGTCATTCGAAAGTTGATTGAAGACGAGTTTGGCGTGAATATGGACATCCGTTGTGTGGTAACCAGCGCAAAAGGCAAAGTCCCTCCAAATGTTCCACAAGATGGAATGGTGGCGGCAGCCATTCAACACGGCGGCCAGATCGTGGACATGTAGAATTGATGAATGTTGTGTAATTCGAAATTGAGGTTTGATTATGACAATGAATAACAAAGATGAAAGCGATGCCCTGAGTTCATCGAAAGGACGAAAGAAAAGAAGTGAGGTAAAGCCAGTGGTTATAATAAGGGCTCTGCCTCAACAAACCTCAAAAAAGATAAGCGAGGCACAACAGATTCAGCTTGACATAATCGCTCACACGAATTTTAATTTTTTTGAAGGCAAGAAAATTGTAGAGTTATTGAAAGATAATCACAGGATGTGGCGTTCTGTTTTGATGCCACTGAATTTAATCTCGCTTCGCGATATGGAAGATGGAAGGTGGCACGCAGATACACTTTATATTTATCCCGAGGACGGCTATCAATTTCAACTGGAAGAATTAGTAAGAGACCAATTCAATGCCGATGAAATCGAATGGATTGGCGGCTCAAGTGCAGCCGATATGTTGGGAACAACAGAAGTGAAAGATAAATCGTACGTGATTTTGGAAGTTTGGTGGGACTAAGGGTGTACTTGGGAGGGATATTTCAGAGAGAAGATTTTATGGCTGATATGGAACGATTTACTCAAAGGGCAAGGCGTGTGCTGAGTTTCGCGCATCAGGAGGCTGAACGTGCTCGCCATACTAATATTGGCACTGAGCATCTGCTGTTTGGATTGATCGATGAAGAAGGAGGTGTTGCAAGTCGCGTTCTGCATGAACTCGGCCTTACATCTGACCGTGTGCGCGAAATGATCGGCCAGGTCACAACTCCTTCCACCAATTTTGATCCCAATCGCGTTGAACTCGCATCCGAGACACAAAAAGCCCTGGAGTTTGCTGTGGAAGAGGCGCGCCGATTAGGACATCATTACATCGGAACCGAACATATTTTACTTGGCCTGGTGCGCGAGAACTGTATCGCTATGGAGGTGCTTCGTAGATTGGACATAACGGGGGATCATATCCGCAGACAGACTCGCCGGGTGTTGAACGAGTCTGCTGCTCAGAGCCATCGAAGGACCCAGGTTCTTATCATACATAGAAGCGACGATGAGACAAAGGAAACAGTTGCAAAATATGTTGAAGGTCTAGGATTGAACGCGGCAATTCTCAACGAACAGGCAAGTCGCGGCATGACCTTTAATGAAAGATTTAAAGTGACATTGATGGGATTGACTTTGTGGTTGCCCTCCTAACTCCTGACAATCTAGTTGCACCGAGGTCAGATCCTCAAAATACTAAATTTCGCGCTGGTCAAAATATCATTTACCAGTTAGGATTTTTTCATGGTAAATTAGGACGTAATCGTGTTTGTGCGCTGATCAAGAGCGATGCTCAAACAGAGATGGAATTGCCATCACATTTTCTAGGAGTTGTTTATATTCCTCTGGATACTGCCGGTACATGGAAAACACAGCTTGCCAAAGAAATGAAAGCGGCAGGATTGTATATTGATTTGGAAAATGAATCATAGAGATTTTCTGGAGAAAAATAATGGCTAAAGGATTTAACAAAGGTCAACAAATGGGTGGTGGGGGGATGATGGCACAACTACAAAAAATGCAGCAGCAGTTGGCTGAAGCACAAGCCAAACTTGCTGAGGAAACCGTCACTGCCACGGCAGGTGGCGGTGCGATCAAGGTTGTCATGACGGGCGATCAGAAATGCCAGTCTGTTGAGATCAATCCTGATCTGCTAAAAGATGCGGATGCTGAAATGCTACAGGATTTAGTTTTATCCGCGGTGAATATGGCTCTTGACCAGTCGCGCGAACTTCAGGAGAAGTTGATGGGTCCACTTGCAGGCGGGTTGCCATTCTAAATTCCAGGGATTTTGAATGAGTCTTGGTATTTCAGAAATTGCCATCTTGCTTTGTTGGGGCCTGTCCATACTTACTGTTGTTGGCACAATTATTTATTTAGTCGCAAAAAGGATAAGAAATAAATAACCTATGCTCTTACCTGAATCTTTACAATCTTTAATTAATGCGCTGGAACGCTTACCAGGGATTGGCCCAAAATCGGCTTCACGACTGGCGTTCTATTTCTTACGCGCGCCGGATGAGGTCGCCCAGGATTTAGCAACCGCATTGGCGGATTTAAAAGTCAATACTGCGTTTTGTCAGGAGTGTTTTAATATCACTCAAGCGGGACGTGAACGATGTGAAATATGTGAGTCTTCGCAACGAGATAGCAGTTTGGTTTGTGTTGTTGAAGAAGCTTTAGATGTTCTGGCTTTGGAGCGGACAGGTGGTTATCAAGGGAAATATCATGTCTTGCAGGGAGTCCTATCTCCTATTGAAGGTGTTGAGCCAGATGATTTGAAGATCAAACAATTGGTCGCACGCGTGGCAAAAGGTGAGATCAAAGAAGTCATCCTTGCCACAAATCCTAGCATGGAAGGCGATGCGACTGCGTTGTATCTACGTACACAATTGGAGCCAATGGGTGTAAAGGTTACTCGCCTCGCGCGTGGTTTGCCCGTTGGTGGAGATTTGGAATACGCCGATCAAAACACATTGTTGAGAGCGTTATCCGGTAGACAGGAAATGTTTTAATAAAATCGCCCCGAGACGGGGCGATTTTTTATTATGTGAGCAATGCTTTCAGTACATCATTAAGAAGGGGAGTTTCAGTTGAATCCTTGAAATTTTGCAGTAACGCGTTTCACTCTTTGGTTAACCTGTTCTGAGAAATCTTTATCATCTATCTCCCACTGCTGATAAAGTTCTTCACGCACACCCAGAAACTCTGCCGTTGCGAGAATGGCAGAGAGTAGGGCAGTGGTTCCTTTCGAATACGCGGCATAGCACATTTTCAACCCTGATGCTTTTCCAATTTCATTTCCAATGATTTTTGTTTCAAGTGGTCCATTTGAAAAGCAGGCTGCAATTTCATTCGCATGTTCACCTGATAAATATAGCCAGGTTTCTTTTGGTGCCCATGCAGGTCCACCGATAATGCCACCGTCCACAAACTGAATGTTATTCGCTGCTAACATCTGTCCAATTCTGATTGTGCGTTGAGGCGAAATCGCGTTTGCATCTAAATAGTAACCTTGAAATCCTGCCTCCAACACAGACTTTGCAATCTCTTCTGCTGCATGAGGGGGAGATATACTGATGATCGTTTCGCAATTTTGACAAAATTGAAAGAATGAATCGATCTCTATAAGATGATATTTCTCTGCACGAGTTCGTGTCTTTCCACTACGACCTTGTGATACCCAATAGACTTGATGTCCATTGCTAATTGCAGAAGCAGCTATCGAAACTCCCATTTCACCGGGGTGTAAGACACCAATTTTTCTCATGGTTGCTCCTTGTCTTTGGTCAGTATAGCATGTCCCAATGAGCAAATTCTTTATGTAAAAAATCTTTCAGCCAAAAAGCTAACGCGAGCAATCACTGAAGCTGAAAATCATACTTTACATAGACAGGCTCAGGTAATCGGCCGGAAGATAAAAAGCTAAGCTGGCCCTGATCAAGCCGTAGACGTAAGAGGAAAATATTCTAATAATTTTCATAAGGACGATTTATGATTTGTTAACGAATCGTATGGTATCATATCGCCTATCTTCAAAAAGAGTAACGTAGATATACTGTTGGCGAATGAAGACTTGTGTAGAAAAACTCATTGATTTCTAAAGTTAATTGTCTGATAACTCTTGACAAAATTGGCTAAATACATATAATAAGCATTCGCCAGTACATTCTACAAGATCTCGTCCCCCTGACAGATCAATGAAAACTGAGAAGTCTCTAGTCAGAGACACAAGCCTGTGGGTTTTGCAGTCTGACGAGCCGATGTCGAAAGACAATGACATCGGTGTTTTCGTCTGTTGATGTCTTGACAGGCCAAGGCGGCTCGTGTAAAATGCAGCCCGCTTTGTTACCCGAACTTTAACAACTGAATAGTGATAGGAAGCAACAACTTTGTCGATCCAGTAAAAAATCCGTAAACAACCACTCGCAAGAGTGAAAAATTTTTTGCGGAGAGTTTGATCCTGGCTCAGGATGAACGCTGGCGGCGTGCCTAATACATGCAAGTCGAACGAGGTGCTTTTGTAGCAATACGAGAGTATCCTAGTGGCGAACGGGTGAGT
>WNFZ01002807.1_pt1 | contig 17753 bp, 15 predicted proteins | sample 5400081 | NCBI WGS metagenome assembly WNFZ01 (sample SAMN13153365, study PRJNA577476) | soil metagenome | isolation source: 80 cm soil or saprolite under grassland replicate 1 | place: USA:California | collected 2016-06-15 | reverse complement strand
AGAAACCATTAGCCATGACGTCCAAACAATCTGGCGAACTCGTTCAACTTGCTGCAGAGAAAAAACTAGTTAACGCGATCAACTTTAATATCCGCATGTATCCTCTGGCACAGCAGGCACGCAGCATGGTGCAAAGCGGTGAACTGGGCGATCTGTTTATCTTGCAGGGATCCTATTTGCAGGATTGGCTTCTCCTTCCCACCGATTGGAATTGGAGACTCGAACCGCAATATGGTGGCACGTTGCGTGCGGTCGGCGACATTGGTTCGCACTGGCTTGACTTGTTAACTTTCATCACGGGTTTGCATATAGACGAAGTCTACGCCGATTGCAAAACCTTCCATCCGATTCGCAAGAAACCTGCCAAGCCTGTTGAAACCTATACCGGCAAGCTCTTAACTCCCGAAGATTATGTGGATCAGCCAATCAGTACGGAAGATTACGCCACGATTATTTTGCACTATGAAAATGGTGTGCGCGGTGTGTTGACTGTCTCGCAAGTTTCGTCAGGACGAAAGAATCGTCTCTTCTATGAGATCAACGGATCCAAATCATCACTTGGCTGGGATTCGGAACGCCCTAATGAGTTGTGGATTGGTCATCGATCGGGACCCAACCAAACGTTGATGAAAGACCCAGCGCTGTTATCTCCTGAAGCGCGCGCAGTGACCTCCTATCCCGGTGGTCACAACGAAGGTTTCCCCGATACATTCAAACAACTCTATGCCAAAGTGTATGATTACATCCTTACTGGCGATTTCACCAAAACCCCAGATTTCCCGACCTTTGCCGATGGTCATTACGAAATGCAATTATGTGAAGCCATCGAGCGGAGCGCGCGTGAAAAAGCGTGGGTCAAAGTTAAATAATTTTTTGTCACCCTGAGCGTAGCGAAGGGTGACAAAATGTAAAGGAGGCAGAAATGAAACTCGGATTCTTCACCGCTGCATTACCTGATAACACGCTTGAGCAAGCCGCCAGGTGGGGCGCGGAAAGTGGCTTTCAGGCCATTGAGATCGCATGCTGGCCGCTCGAAAAAGCAACACGCCGTTACGCGGGTGTGACTCACATTGATGTCAGTAATTTGGATCAGGGGAAAGCGAAAGAAATCCGCAACATGTTAGATGATTGTGGCCTCCAAATCTCCTCGCTTGGATATTATCCAAACCCTCTCCACCCGGAAGCGGAACATCGCGAAACGGTTATTGCTCATCTAAAGAAGGTGATCGAAGGCGCGGCGTTATTGGAAGTTCCGATTGTAGGAACGTTTATCGGTAAGGACAAGAATAAAACGGTCCCGCAAAATTTGGAAGATTATTCTCTTATGATGAATGGCCGGGCGGCAACAACCTCGCCAGCACGCCTACCATCTGGCGCAAAATGTGGGAGATCATCCCTGATGATAACTTTGGTTTGAATCTTGATCCTTCGCACCTCATCCTGCAAATGATCGATTACGAGCGTGTCATCCGCGAATTCTCGAGCAAGATTTTCCATGTCCATGCCAAGGATTTGCACATTGACCATGAAGGCTTATATAACAACGGTGTGTTATCACAAGGCATGGGCTGGCAGGTTCCGCGATTGCCCGGTCTCGGCGACATGGACTGGCGGAAGTTCTTTGCCGCATTGACCGCCGCGCGCTACGATTACGTGGTCAGCATTGAGCATGAGGACCGCGTCTATGAAGGTGACGAGGAACTTGTGAAACGCGGTTTCTATCTATCACGCGATGTTCTCAAGCCGTTTATTCATTGAAATGGATTTGAGCATTCTCCTTTCTTTCTCACCCCTCCTCATTGATTATGATTCACAGTGAGAAGGGGTGAGACTTTATTGATTATGAAAAAATACGTCGGCTGTGATCTTGGCGGGACAAATCTGCGCGCTGCTATTGTAGATGTGGAAACTGGTCAAGTACTCGAGCAAATGAATATTCCCACGCTTGCGCGCGAAGGACACGCTGCGGTGATGAAACGCATGGCAGATTTATTTTTGCAACTCATTCAATCCGCAGGAATGCAAAAGGATGAAATCGGCGGTATTGGCATCGGTGTTCCTGGCGTTCTGGATTTAGAAAAGGGGGACGTGCTTTTTTTGCCTAATCTATCTGGAACATGGCCTCATGTTCCATTGCAGGCGACCATGGAAAAACTGACAGGCTTACCTACAACCCTGCTCAATGATGTGCGTGCCATTACGAATGGCGAGTGGTGTTTTGGCGCGGGTCGCGACTTCGATACAGTTGCTGTCTTTGCCATCGGCACAGGTATCGGCGGTGGACTGGTCATCAACGGCCAATTGCAACTTGGCATCGGAGGCACGGCCGGTGAACTTGGTCATATGACCATTGACTTCAATGGCCCCCGCTGTGGATGTGGAAATTATGGTTGTGTCGAAGCGTATGCATCTGGACCTGCCATCACGGCGATGGGGTTGAAGGCTGTCACGCAAGGACTCACAACAAAGATTGCTGTGCTATGTGAGAATGACCTCAATCGCATCACGCCCGAACTGATTGCACGTGCCGCGCAGGATGGCGATGAAATCGCAAAGGATATTTATGAACGCGCAGGCTTTTATCTTGGGATTGCCGCCGCCAATGTCTGTGTGACGGTTGGTCCGCGTCGAATTATTATCGCTGGCGGCGTATCACAGGCTGGCGGCTTGCTGCTTGATCCCATTCGGCGCACAGTGCGTGAGCGTGTGACCGTCATGCCTGTTGAACAGGTGGAAGTTCTTCCATCACAACTCGGTAATAATGCAGGTGTCATCGGTGTTGCCTGCTGGGCGGCAAAACAATTATGAATCCCTATATTCGTGACATCCTCTCCCAACCCGCAATCTTGCGCACCGCGTTGGATAAGTATTCAAAAGAGGCCTTGGAAAAAATCCAGCTGGCGGATTTCGATCGTATCATCCTCAGCGGAATGGGGTCATCTTATAACGCGGCGTATCCTGCTTTTATTGAGTTGTCGAAACAATCCCTTCCGGTTCAACTCATCAATGCCGCAGAACTTCTTTATTCTCTAAGGGGGATGATCGGGACCCGCTCTCTGCTTTGGCTCAATTCACAATCCGGACGGAGCGCGGAACTTGTGCATCTCCTCGAGCGTATTAAATCCGCGCCGTCGGCTAAGTTGCTAACATTCGTCAATGATCTATCCAGCCCCATGGCGGAACGCGCCGACTTGGTCATTCCCATCCACGCGGGCGAGGAGTTTACTGTCAGCACTAAGACTTATACAAATATGCTGGCGGTTAATTTGTTGGCAGCAATTCAATTAATCGGTAGCGATGTAGACGTGGTAATCCGCGAAATGCGTCTGACAGCGGATGCGATGGAATCCTATCTTGCAGAGTGGGAAACTCACGTGCAGGAATTGGATTCCATACTTGATGATTTTGAGCAGCTTTACATCATGGGTCGTGGCTCTTCGATGAGTGCCGTGTGGAATGGATCGCTAAATAATAAAGAAGCTGCGAAATGTTCGTTTGAAGGAATCCATGCCGCGGAATTTCGTCATGGGCCTCTTGAAGTGGTCGCTGAAGGGTTCACCGCGATCATTTTTGCGGGATCAAGCCAAACGTCTGGTTTGAACCGTTCGCTTGCCCGAGATATTCTATCCTATGGTGGAAAAGTCATTTGGGTGGATTCATCCGAAGATATGGAAATTCCCACGCTTCTTTTGCCAAACACCGCTGAATTGACTCTTCCATTGATCGAGATTCTGCCGATGCAATTGCTGACTCTTGTGATGGCGAATCGCAGAGGATTAGAAGCAGGAAAGTTCCGCTATATCGGCAAAATCACTTCGAAGGAATAAGATATTTTCCTATACAAATCATCGAAAGATGTAAGCATGAGGTAAAATTCTCTATACGGTTTTGCCGCTTTTTTCACCTATAAACTAACCTTTTATATGGATTTGTAAGTTGAAATTCATATACCAAGTTAAGGAAACGATGCGGTACTTTGTAAACATCTTTCAAGGAAAGCGCTTATGCCTCAAATTGACATGTTCAGCCCCAACCCCAATCCTAATCCTAATCCCAATACATTCACATCGCTGGATGCACTGATCGGCGCGTTAACGCGCATGAATGATGATCCACTTGCCGATGCAGGGACAAATGTAGTCATCAGCCGTGGAAATCCGAATGCTAAATTACTGCTCATCGGCGAGGCGCCAGGACCGGAAGAAAATATTCGGGGCAAGCCCTTTGTCGGACGTGCAGGTCAGATGCTCGATAAGATTCTGGAATCGGCGAACTTCGACCCTGAGCAGGATGTGTACATCACGAACTCAGTCTTTCGAATGCCGCCGGGCGAAGATGGAAAACCGTTCCGCAAACCCACTGACGCCGAAGTCGAATACTATCGGCCATTCGTTTTCGAGTTCATTCGCTTGATTGATCCGCGCGTCATCCTATTAACTGGAAATGTGGCTTGCCAATCTGTCCTCAAAAAGATCGGTATCACTAGTCTGCGGGGGAAGTGGACACAATCGGAAGGGAGATGGATCATGCCGATTTTTCATCCATCGTATCTGCTACGCAATCCCACGAGGGATCCCGGTTCTCCAAAAGCGTTGATGTGGGAGGATATCCGCGAAGTCCGCAGGAAATATGATGAACTGACTGCAAGTGTGCAGTCATAATTCCAACTGGTAATCAAAACGGGTATCCAAGGCATTGCTTATGCAGTTAGATATACTGAATATTCTTGTCGCTGACATGGAGGAGGATACGAAATTGAGAAGGCAGGGAATTCGAATTGTAGAGGCATAGGTCTTACGAAGCACGCAAGAGGTATGCCATACATCTTCATATCTAACTGTTTCATCAATAAACAAATTCTGGATGTTAAATCGTATGCGCCTGGAAAACTTTCGTCCGCAGTCAAAACTTGTGACCAAAATTACTTTGGTACGGAAGCCAAAGTTCCCCGTTATCGACGCACATAATCATCTGGCTGAGCCGTACGGTGGAGGCTGGGATCACAAGCCAATTTCTGAATTATTAGATTTGCTGGATGAAGCTGGCGTCACTCATTATATAGATTTGGATGGCGGCTGGGGCGAAGAGATCCTCGAACGTCACCTGGATTACTTCAAGAAGGCTGCGCCTGAGCGTTTCCAAATCTTTGGCGGTGTGGATTGGTCCAAGTGGCACGAGTTAGGTAATGCATTTCCAGACTGGGCAGCGAAACGTCTGCGCGCACAGAAGGAACGCGGCGCACAAGGATTGAAAATTTGGAAGCCTTTGGGGTTGCATGTGAAAGATCAGAATGGCAAACTTGTGGATGTGGACGATGAGCGACTCATTCCCATCTGGGAAATGGCGGGCGAACTGGGCTTACCCGTGTTGATTCACATCGCTGACCCTGTTGCATTCTTTGATCCCATTGATGAGACCAACGAACGCTGGGAGGAAATCGGCGAGCATCCCGATTGGGCGTTTACAAGTCCGCCGTTCCCGCCGTTTATGCACATCTTGAATGGGCTCAAGAACGTAGTTACACGTCATCGCCACACAACGTTTATCGGAGCACATGTTGGCTGTTATGGGGAAAACCTTGCCTGGGTGGGGCAAATGCTTGATGAATGTCCAAACTATCATATAGATATTTCTGCACGGCTCGGCGAATTAGGACGACAGCCTTATACTGCACGAAAGTTTTTTATCCAGTATCAGGACCGCATTTTGTTCGGCTCGGATATGGGTCCCGATTTGGATGCGTATCGCCTGGCCTACCGTTTCCTTGAGACAGATGATGAATATTTTAATTACAACACAGGCGACCTCCCGAAACAGGGGCGCTGGTATGTTTATGGTTTGTATTTGCCCGACGACGTATTGAGGAAGATCTATTGTGATAACGCCAAAAAGCTGTTGGGACTGTGAGGCATCCTGGAACTTAATTTTCTGACCATTGCAGATGAACCGGCCGACCTGCAGCCTTAAGTGGATTCATTCCTTTAACGATTTTTACTTTACCGCAACATGTGAAATGTTTTGTATTTTCTTCGCTCAATAACAATTGATTGAAGGAATTGCTGTGAGTGGAGCAAAACGATAATAAAAAACACTGGAGACCAAATGACTAAAATTGCATTTATCGGCGCGGGGAGTACTGTCTTCGCCAAAAACTTACTTGGAGATATTCTCTCTTTCCCCGAACTTGCCGACTCTACCATCAGCTTGATGGATATTAACCCAGTGCGCCTGAGGATCTCGGAAATCGTGGCGCATAAGGTCGCAGAATTTTTTGGTGCCAAACCAAAAATCGAAGCAACATTTGACCGTCATCAGGCCCTCGATGGAGCGGATTATGCCATTAGCATGTTTCAGGTGGGCGGATACAAACCAAGCACGATGATTGACTTTGAGATTCCCAAAAAATACGGGATCCGCCAGACGATTGCAGATACACTTGGCATCGGCGGCATCATGCGCGGACTTCGCACGATTCCCGTCTTTCTCGATATTTGCAAGGATATGGAAGAACTGTGCCCAGATGTGATGTTCCTGCAGTATGTCAACCCGATGGCGATGAACACTTGGGCGATTAACCGAGCCAGCAAAATCAAAACCGTTGGTTTGTGCCACAGCGTCCAGGGAACGGCGGAAGCCCTCGCCGGAGACATTGGCGTGCCGTATAACGAAATTAACTATATCTGTGCAGGTATCAATCATATGGCGTTCTATCTGCGATTCGAACATGATGGTGAAGACTTATATCCGCAGCTTCGCAAGGTGGCAGAAGCAAAATCGTATGGGCGGCGCTATCGTAATCTTGCCGATCATGTCCGTTATGAAGTCTTTCGCCGCACGGGATATTTTGTCACAGAGTCGAGTGAGCACTTTAGCGAATACGTTCCTTGGTTCATCAAACACGACCGTTCCGACCTCATCGAGCAATATGAAATCCCCATTGATGAATATCTAAGCCGTTGTGAAGATCAGATGGCAGAGTGGGAATCGGAACGGCTCGCGCTCGAAAGCGGTACGCTTGCTGAACAGCGATATGAGCGTAGTCAGGAATACGGTTCGCTGATCATTCACTCCATGGAAACGGGTATGCCGCGCGTCGTCTATGGCAACGTTTCGAATCGCGGACTTATTGAAAATCTCCCCCAGGGTTGCTGTGTCGAAGTTCCATGCCTGGTGGATAAGAATGGGCTTCAGCCTACAAAAATTGGCATGCTGCCACCCCAACTTGCCGCCCTCCAACAGACGAATATAAATGTGCAGTCGCTCGTTGTCGAAGCCGCGCTGACAGGGAAGCGCGAACATATCTATCACGCCGCGATGCTTGATCCACACACTGCCGCGGAATTGAGTCTCGAGCAGATCTGGTCGCTTGTAGATGACCTGATCGAAGCGCACGGCGACATCATGCCTCAATATCAGTAGATCGAATAGTTTCTCACTTATTCTTTGTAACGCAAATCACCTTACAAAATGTCGCCCTGAGCCGTAGCGAAGGGTCTCGCTTTCGGCGGTAGAGATGCTTCGCTCAGCATGACATAAAGTTGGTGTAAGGCAATTAAGATTAACCTGAATAGTGGAGTTTCTCTTGTCTTCCAACCCAGATTCTTCTCAAACACGATGGCAACGCACCGTCGGACTTACATGGCAATGGCAACTTTCTGAGCCTCCAGTGGATACGCCCATCGACGCGGACGTCTACGGCATTGACATCTTCGATAATAATGCCTCGGTCATTGGCGATTTGCATCAAGAATGCTGCGGATCAGGTCAATGATCTGATCGGCCATTACGATTACGGATATCTGAATCAATGGTCGCTTGAGAAATCACTGCGGCTTGCGTGTGTGTGCGGTGCGCTGTCCACGCAACGCGCGGGCGGTACGGATGCACAACCTACGTTTAATGAAGCTATAAAATATCTAGCTCGGTAAACAAAAGACCTTGTGAGAATATCACAAGGTCTTTTCTATTCATTTAAATCCTACTGATTCAAGATAAATAGCCAGGCATTTTGGAACGTACAAATTGTGTGCCCCGAATCACTGGCGGCGAGGAAACCCAGCAAGCCATCATACAGGAACGGTTTGTTGAGGGCAAAATTCTTCTTCGAATCGTTTAGTTGTGCCTTAATCTGATTGTTGCCCTGATCTTGCTGATTTGCCAGCTGCTGAAACTGCTCCAATTGAGCGGGCACGACGCCGTCAGGAATCACAATTTTGGGAGCCTTGAGCGTGGCATCGGGAGGACCTTGCGTAATATCCACTTCACCGATGAGAGTGCCGTTGGTGTACATATCGATCAGGTTGCCGCGCGCAACAACCGCCAGGCGGTTGGTCGAATCGTTGAACCAATTGAAGGATTTATCCTGATCCTTTGGAAAATATTCGCGGAAGTTGCTGACTTGTCCGTTCATCAACGCCAGCCAGCCCATATGACCAGTGGCAACGCGGGTGATGAGAACCATATACTGATTTGGCTTTTTTGCATCACCGTTCGAGCGAAACATGAACCCACATCCTGAGAGACTGTTCTTCGTGTTCCATGTGATATCTGCCACTATCACGAAATCCTTGGCGGTGATCTGAGGATAGTCATTGGCGAAGCCAGTTTGACTGAATCCGTTGAGGTCGATGACTGCTGGCTGATGGATCCATGCCGTATAACCGCTGGCGGGATCAACGTTATAGCGCGGAAGTTCTGCCACAACCGGAGCCATTGCTGTCGTCGTTGCGAGTCGCGCAGGTTCATTGAGAGCGGCGCGAGCGGTCTGTGTAGCGTAGATTGCCTGTGATTTTTCTGTCGCTTTGGCAACCGCCGTCGCCAATTCGTCACTTGATCCGCTTTCATTTCCAGCGCGCGCAGTGAGCGTTTCACGGACTAGCTGACTCATCGGAGTCAATGTTTGGGAGATGGCATCTAATGTGTTGGAGCCAAATCCACAAGCCATGATCAAGAGTAAGATCAAGCTGAGCAAAGGAAGAAGTTTTCTGCGCATGATTATTTGACATCCTTTCGCTTGATCAGCCACAGGATGACGGCGAAATGTACCGCCACAATCTCTAGTTGCGCAAACCAGGATTGAAACAGCCACGGGAAGTAAAGAGAAGGATCCTTCTTATTGACCCATGCCCAGCCATACTGATCGGTTACGGCGCTCATGATGCCCTCGGCTCCCTTAACCGCAGAAACGCGTGCAATGTTATAGCGCGCAATATCCTCCTGATATTTGGCCATCTGGCTCGAATACACGTCCGCCTGGGATTTGTAAAGATCCATCTGGTTTCGATAACTATCCTGAATGTCCTTCACGACATTTTGATAGGAACTTAGCGCGTTCAAATATTGCGCCATCTTGACCTGGTCAAATTTATCGTCAGGCGGAGGAGGAGAATCGGGGATATTAGGCTCCGCTGGTTGCGGCGGAAGATCCGGTGGCCGGGTCGGCTCCGATTGTTGGATCTCAGCCGTGTAATATTTTCCAACGCCCGGAAAACTGCAGGTGGTCTCATCAAAGACCTTGATGCCCAGGCATGTACACTTGTTGGCAGCTTTATCATCCAAGCTCATTCCCTGGCGTAGGTCTTTGTCCAAATGCCAGCACGGATCCGCGGCGATATCGGACCCGGCACCCACGATGCCCAATAAACTTTGGAATGCCCAACGCGTGGAAGCCACCTGACTGATGTTCGGTGGAATCGGCGCGAGAGCACCACTCAACACGATCAGAGGCACGATCATCATGATCATCGTGAGAGGCGCGGAGGCAGAATTTGGCGCGAGCGAGGATGCCAGCAACCCAAGCATCATGCCGGTCATCGTGGCAAGGATCATGGTCACATAGACTTGGAAAAATGCAGCAGTACCGCCGGGCATCTTGAAAGCAAGAAAATGGATTACCGTGTATGCCAGCCCGTGATAGAACGCCAGCAGCATCGCCACCCACACTTTGGATGACACGTAGGGAAAGATCTTCAAGTTGACAAGTCGTTCCCGTTTATAAATATCCGCTTCTTTGACGAACTCACGCATCTGCGACATGCCGCCCACTAGCAGCGCATAGATCGTCATCAGGAATAGCGTGATGCCTCCATTGGCGGCGTTGCCCGTTTGAAAACTGAAGGGAGCTTTTCCCATCACCGGAGCGAGGACAAAATCGATCGCGGCCACACCCGGCGCGGAGGCAAGCATCAAGATAAGACTTGATCGGTCGCGCAGCAGAATAGTGACATTGCGCTTCGAGAGGACGAGGAATTGTTGGAAGGATGATGTGCGGCTCTTGCCCGTCTTTCGCGCCTGCTTCTGGTTCGTCGGCGGCTGCGTGGCTGACACTTTTTTCTGCCGCGCCTGCAGCGGTTCCACAACATATTTTTGGAAAGCAATATTATTTTGGTATTTCTCTGCCCAATCCTTGGCATTGCCTTTGGATGGATCGTCGAGAATGGTATAGATCTGATCGAACTCCATTGCCTTGGTACGGCGGTCCATGTCAGTGCGGAATTGGTCGAAATAAGCGAGCGCTTCATTGGGAGGTCCAAACCACGCCAAATAACCGCCGCGTGCCATGAACACAACCTTATCGGCGAGCATCACGTTTTTGGTTGCATGCGTTACCATGATGATGGTACGCCCCTGATCAGCCAAGCGACGATTCAGGTGCATGAAGACTGTTTCTGTGCCAGGGTCAAGACCGGAGGTTGGTTCATCGAGGAAGAACAAGCCTGGGCGGGTGAGCAGTTCCACACCAATCGACACACGCTTCTGCTGTCCACCGCTTAAGCCGCTAATTTGCACATCCTTGCGGTGAGTGATATCGAGATCTTCAAGAACTTCCATAATTCGTTTATGGCGTTCCGCGGGAGTTGTATCCTTTGGCATACGTAATTGCGCCGCGAAATCCAATGCCTGATAAACAGTCAGCTCCATGTGGATGATATCTTTTTGTGGAACATATCCGATCTCATTGCGGATGGCATCGAAGTTTTGATAGACATCAATGTCGTTGACAAAGACTTTTCCATGCGTGGCAGGTCGATAGCCCGCAATCGAATCCACAAGCGTTGACTTTCCACCGCCACTCTGACCAACCACCACAATAAACTCACGTGGCTGAAAGATCAAAGAAATATTTTGTAAAAGGTTGAGATCCTTGCGTACCCACTTGTTGATGTTGTACGCTTCGACGCGCATGCCTTCCGTTTCGTCAAACTGGGTAAACCGATCCTCGCCGAGTACAAACTTATACGGTCCGATGCGGATCGTATCTTGTGGGTTGAGCCACACATCCCCTTCCACGCGCTTATCGTTGACAAATGTCCCATTGGAACTGCGCATATCGGTCACATAGTAGCGCTTGCCGACGCGGGTCACCTGGGCATGAAAGCGCGAGACGTTTGGTTTATTGAGCACAACATCATTACCTGCCTCGCGCCCGAAGGTGAGCTTTTCCTTGTTATCGAATTTGATCGCAAAGGGAATTTTCGCCGCGGCATGCAATGGCGACTCATATGTCATGCTGACCATCATGCCGGGTTGATCGCTATCAATACGCAGCACATCCTCATGAGCAAGAAGCTGTCGCCCGATAACTGGTCGTCCTTGTACGGTGAGGGTGTTTGTCGCGCCAGGCATAATCGCGATCTCATAGCCGCTGGGAGTCAGTTCAAGCGCGGCATGATAACGGGAAACAATCATGGATGGCACAGCGATGTCATTATCTTCGGCGCGTCCGAGTGTAATCCGATCGCCAGAAAGAGAATGACTAACCGGTTCATTCCCTGCTACTGTGACCACCAATTTCGGAGAAATATCCATTACCGATGAAAGGAACGGCGACATATCGCCGCTCGTATCGAACATGGTGGCATCCGGGCTGACTATAGGTGTTTGGGCACCCTGGAATCGGGTTTCGACGGATTCGGGAGCGACATCCAGATTTTGGGTCGCTGTTTGCGGACTCTGGAATCTTGTCTCTGCAACTTCATCGACGATTTGTGGTTTTAGTTGAGGCTGGTGGAAGATTAGAATGACCTTCGACCCAAGCATGATTTCATCCCCATCTGCGAGCGGCCGTTCCCCTTTAACTCTCATCCCATTGATCAGTGTCCCGTTAACACTGTCCAGATCCTCCAAATAATATCCCGCCTCGCGGCAGTTCAATCGGGCATGACGCCTTGATACTTCCGAATCGTTGAGCACCAATCCGGCTGGCTCAATGCGCCCAATCAGTAATTCACCTTCGGGAAGATCAACCACCCTTCCAGCCTCAGGTCCGCTTTTGATAGTAAGGGTAGCTTGAGACAGAGCACCTGTCATGTCATTCCTCCTGTCACTGTTGGTAAAAAAAGAACCTGTGCCACTGCACAGCGTTCACGTCATTTCCGTCTAGATCTTCGTTATCGATAGTTTACAGCAAAACGGTGGAAATGTACATTGATTAAGCCTTAGTACATGTTACGCGCTGAACTGACTAGGGAAAGCGCTGACAATAACGGAAGATTTCAATTTATATCCTAAATTATATCCATTCACTGTAGGGACTCACTGCTGTATTGATATATAGTTAAAGTTCCCACAAACACTGGTAGGGGCGATCCGCCAAGCAAAAGCAGATAACTCAATGATCCTGATGGGTCGCCGCTTTATTCATAAAGAAAGGGTAGCCTATGGATGTTTTAAAACGAACGGACCTTCAACAATTAGTTGAGACTAATGGAAAATGGCATGTCTCCATCTACATGCCGACTCATCGTGCAGGAAATGACCGACAACAGGATCCGATACGTCTCAGGAATTTACTGGCTCAAGCGGAGAAGACTCTTCTTGATTATGGCGTTCGCAGACCCGACGTCCAGAAAATGATGCGACCCGCTGAAGACCTGTTAATAGATCATGACTTCTGGCAGCATCAAAGTGAAGGTCTTGCGATCTTTATTTCCAATGCTGCTTCACCAATCTATCGTCTGCCGGAACGCTTTGAGGAAGAGGTTGTGGTTGGGAAAAGTTTTTATGTCCAACCACTTCTGCCGCTATTAAACGGGAATGGAAATTTCTATATTCTTGTGCTCAGCCTCAATCAAACAAGACTGTTTCGGGCGTCCAGAGATAACCTCAGCGAAGTGGAATTGAAGGGTATACCAACCAATATGGGTGAGGCGCTGCAAATTGACGATCTGGAAAAACATTTTGGTTTTCAAACGAACACGGATCGGGGCGGCACGGGACGGGAACGTCCTGGCGTCTTTTATGGTCAAGGCGAGGAGAATGATAAGAAGGAAAAGATATGGCGCTATTTTCAGGAGGTCGATCAAGGAATAACTCGTATGCTAGAAGATGAATCAGCACCAATGGTGGTTGCTGCTGTAGATTATCTGATTCCTATTTATCAGCAATCCAACACATACCGCAATCTGTTAAAAGAAGGTGTTGTTGGAAGTCCAGAGAGACAGGATCTCAAAGAATTACATTCCCTCGCCTGGAAGGTCGTAGAACCGATCTTTATGAGGAACCAACAGGAAGCAATTGATCACTTTCAGGAATTACATGGTCAGCAAAATGGATTGGCAGCCAGTGACCTGGACACGGCGGTAAAAGCAGCGATTGGCGGAAGAGTAGAAACGTTGATTCTCCCACTCGGTGTACAGAAATGGGGACGATATGATCCGGCAACGGATTCTGTCCGCTTCGATCCTGAATCGACTCCGGAGAACGAAGACATGTTCAACTACGCCGCTGTGCAAACCATTCTTAACTCAGGGAATGTGTATGTGGTGCCCATGGATCGATTCCCAAATCATGGAGAGGTCGCGGCGATTCTCCGGTACGTGATTTAAAGTGTAGAGCGGGATGTCATCCCGCTCTACGTCTTGTTTACTCCTGCTCCTCATCCTCCTTATCCTCTTCGTTATCGTCAGTGGATTTCGGATCCAACTCCCAGCGATGACGATCACGGTCCAGAATCTTTTTATCGCTGTCGAGCGGCTCATCATCGCGATAGGTGAGACCCGCTGCCTTACCGATCTCATCGACCATATCTTGATCAGGAGTGGGCGCGCTGCCACCCACACTTTCCTCACCGGCAACAACACTATCTTCCCAGGCAGCATCCACATCACCACCAGACAACGTCGGATCCATCGAGTTGTGTTCATTCAATTTTTCTTCGAGTTTCTCGCGCCCTCCGCTTGCTAGTCCCTGTCGCTTTGCAAAATCTTCCTGAACATCCTTGTTGTCTGTGAAATGATCTATTTCCGCGCTGATCGCGTCTGCATTTGTCTCGGTATCGAGAATATATTTATCTAGCGAGTCCTCTTCATCCATTAAAAAGTTTTCGCCTTCGCGGTTATCTGGATCTGTAGGAACGATCTCTGTTACCTTATAGGCATCTTCAGCAGGCGGCTCCACTTCACCGGTATACGGATCGATTGGACCCTCTCGTCCATCACGTGGGGGAACTTTCTGTTCTTCCTCTTCTTCTTTATTCTTTTCTTGTCTTTCATCGTCTTCACTCATAAAAACACCTTTTCCTTTTATTATTTCTGAGAATCCGGTTCTCTCGCCTATTCGTAAAAAAATTCCTCTATGAAAACTGTATAACAATTCAAACGTAATTCAATAGGGGATGTTACTAAGTCAGTAGGCAGGAAATCAGGCTGCTCTAATGGTTTTGTTGACACGAATTCAAAAAAGGGTACAATACTTGATGTTGATTTTGTATTTTTGTTGTTAATCCGTGAGTGTCCGCACAAATGTATCCTTCTTCGAGCCCGTGGGGGCACTTCAACTCGGAGAAGGATTATGACTTTACCCACCAGCTTTCAAAATATCCACAGAAAATTTTTGGACGACGGACAGCAACAGTCTGCAGTGATTCGTTTGGGGCAGTTAGCGCTTTCCGATATCGCATTAGCCGATCTCATGACGCAAGCAGCAGATTTAATTGCGCAAACGCTGGCTGTGGAATATGTGTTGCTTTGGGAACTGGACGCGGATAAGAGTTACGTATCGCTGAAAGCAGGCATAGGGTGGAAGGAAGGATCAACGGATACCACAAGGAAACCGCTTGAGCCGAATTCATTGGAAAGTTTCACACTCACATCTCAAAACCCAATCATGTTTGAAAATCTGCAGGAAGAGACAAGGTTTAGTAGCTCAAGTCTGCTTTTGGACCATGGTGTGGTGAGCGGAATCAGCCTCGTAGTTGGGACTGTTGAAAAGCCTTTGGGCGTTATCGAGGTCTTTGCGCGTCAACTACAAATTTTTTCGCAGGAGGATTGTATCTTCCTACAATGTGTTTCGAATATCCTCGGCTTGGCAATGGATCGAAAGCGCCTAGAGGCGGATCTGGCAAGAGAGAACCGCGAATTAAGAAAGCAACTTGCACAAGCGCAGCCTGTGACCCAATCTGGGCATTCTGAATGGGATCTATACGAGATTAAGAATCGCCTCAGCGAAAGCAGGGAAAAGGAACGGCTGCGCCTGGCGCAGGAATTGCATGATGTTCCCATTCAAGATTTATATGGTTTGATCTATCAAATGGATGATTTGAAAGACATTCTCAAGGAACCGGATGGTGAGCGAGTTCTGAACGAACATAGTCAAATACTGAATCGAATCGTGAACAACCTGCGAACAATATGTAGGGAACTTCGACCCCCGTCTTTGTCACCATTTGGCCTGGAAGTGGCGATACGCGATCATGTGGAAAAGCTCCACGATCAAAACCCGGGCATTAACATTCAGCTCCAATTGATGCGTGACCAACAAATATTGTCAGATAGCCTGCGGTTAAATCTATTTCGTGTTTACCAGCAGGCGATCAACAACGTGATGCGTCATGCGGAAGCGACGGAGGTTCACATCCGCTTTGGATGGGATGAAGATACGATCATCCTGGAAGTGGAGGATAACGGAAAAGGATTCGAAGTGCCCAAATTCTGGGTCCAATTTGTGCGTCGGGATCACTTCGGTCTTGTAGGACTTGCCGAACGCGTGGAAGGGATTCGTGGCAAGCTGGAGATTGTATCGGCACCCGGCCAGGGGACGCTAGTTCGCGCGATTGTGCCGCGTCATTAAGAGGATGTACGCTCAAGGAGATTATATTGATGGAAAAAATTCGAATCATGCTTGCCGACGATCATCCTGTGGCAAGGGCGGGGATCCGAAAATTTTTGAACAAAGCAACCGATATTGAGATCATAGCAGAAGCAGATAATGGAATCGAGGCACTGGAACTTGCAAAAAGACTGGTGCCAGACGTGCTCTTATTGGATATCGAATTGCCCGGAGTAAAGGGACTTGAAATCGCCAAGGAATTACAGGCGAGCAATTCGCCGGTCAAAATATTGGTGCTCAGTACCTATGATGACAAGCAGTTCATCTTTGGTCTGTTAGGGAACGGCGCGGCGGGCTATCTAACAAAGGAGGAAGTCCCCGAAACAATTGTGGAAGCGGTGCGCGGCGTCGCACGTGGAGAAAAAGGCTGGGTAAGCCGACGTGTTGCCGCCATCATGTCTGCATGGACTCAAACGGATGAACTCTCGAGCAAGAATCTCACACCGCGCGAACTCGACGTATTGAAGTGGGTCGTCAAAGGAAAAACGAATCAAGAGATTGGCATGGAACTGGGCATCAGCCAAAAGACAGTGGAAAAACATTTGGAATCCGTTTTTGCAAAACTCAAGGTCACGTCGCGCGTGGAGGCGGCCGTGCTCGCCGTACAGGAGAAATGGGTGTAACCTTTTGTAGGCAAATCCCGTATTGTTGGCGCTTTTTAAAAAAGGTATAACAAAAATCGTATAGTACTACAGCGTACCGGATCAAGGATCAACATCGCTATTATGTATATCTAATCCTTTAAGGATTAGTAATTTTTACAATAAACGGTAAGTACAATGAAAATCAAAAACACAATCCGGGTCATTCTTGCCGACGACCACGATTTGATACGCCGTGGCATCCGCAGGATTTTAGAAAAAGCCTCAAATATTCTCATTATCGGCGAAGCCAGTACGGGAGCGGGGGCTCTTCGTCTGGTGCAGGAGCTAAAACCAGATGTGCTCGTGCTCGATATCGAAATGCCCGACATGCAAGGACTTAGGGTGGCACGGGAACTGCGCATAAAGAACGTGCCGGTATCCATTGTCATATTGAGTGCCTGTGACGAAGATCAGTTTATCAAAGAGACTCTTCAGGTGGGTGTGGATGGTTATCTTGATAAGAGCGAACCACCTGCAAAAATTCGTGAAGTTATTTATCAAGTTTCTGAAAAACATAGCATTGCAATCGCGTCTATGTTGATCGTTTTATTACCAAAAATAGGTTGGGCTTTATATCAGACGTTCAGCGCGACTTGACATAAATTCCTTTCACATTTACGTTGAATTTAATAAAAGGGCATCAACTGCGCTTCAGGCGCGAATAATTGATTCCGTGTTTACACGCCAATCCTAGTTGGGACGTTATCGCCCTTCAGACATTTCGAGTAACGGCTATAGTAGAAGATGCTTATTACATGGAAGCCGCCTGGGGGTTTGAATGAGATGGCTTCATCCACCTGTTCCCCGCACCTTTTTGTTTGTCTCTGTGTTTGAATTAAAATTGAGTTCATTTTTGTTTCCCATTTAAGGGGGGGAGGAGGATGCGGAAAACCATAGGTCAAATGTCTGTTCGGTAGTCTCGAAGGCAACTCTAAATTTTTCGAAGGAGAATTACGGACATGGCTGATAAAAGTCAAGCACACGATAAGCAGGTTCTGCATA
>WNFZ01002400.1_pt1 | contig 17754 bp, 17 predicted proteins | sample 5400081 | NCBI WGS metagenome assembly WNFZ01 (sample SAMN13153365, study PRJNA577476) | soil metagenome | isolation source: 80 cm soil or saprolite under grassland replicate 1 | place: USA:California | collected 2016-06-15 | reverse complement strand
TGGGGATCTTCGCCTACAACCTGCAGCGGATGACGGTCGTGGCTGCCCGGTGATCCAGCAGCCACACGCCAGGCGCTCCGTCCACCCGGTATCGAGCGCCGCTGCTGCTCACAGGCCCTTTTTCATGGGCAAGTAGCTATTGGCTAGGCCCTGACCCGGCTGCTTGCAGGGTGGCGATCAGCTCGACGGTGCGGGTTCCCTTGGCGAGGCCGGCATGTGCTCCGGATCGGCGGATGGCGCTGGCCAGCTGGAGGTCGTCTTGCGCGGTCCACAGCACGACGCGGATCTCTGGCTGCTGCCGGCGCAGCGCCTGGGTGGCCTGGATGCCGTCCATCCCTGGCATGCAGAGGTCCATGAGCACCAGGTCAGGGTGGTGCGTGGCGGCCAGTGCCAGGGCCTGGGCGCCGTCGGCAGCCTCGCCGACCACCACCACCCCGGCCCGCTCGAGGGCCGCGCGGACGCTTTGACGCAGCCATGGGCTGTCGTCGACGAGCAGCACCCGCAGCGTGGCGGCGTCGGTGTTCGCGTCTGGCATCGCGACCTCCACGAGGGATGAGACTGACCAAGCGCATTCATACCTAATGCCAATTGCAGATGCACATGCAGATGGCATTTCGGCTATCCTCCCGCTTGTACCATGCGGATGCAAGGACGGATGCACGTGCAGATGAGTGCGTATACGCATCTTGCGGCACCACGGCGAAGGAAGGGAGTGGCAGACTATGCGCTGACCTGGACCCTGGAAGGTCGGGAGGCAGGGTGACCACCGATCAGCGAGGGAGCAGCCCCGGCGGGCCGACTGTCCTGCGCATCATGCTGGGTGCGCAACTGCGGCGCCTTCGCGAGGCCAAGGGCATCAGCCGCGAGGAGGCTGGATACCTGATCCGGGCTTCCGAATCCAAGATCAGCCGGATGGAGCTGGGGCGGGTCAGCTTCAAGGAACGCGACATCGCCGACCTGCTCTCCCTGTACGGCATCATCCATCAGGACGAGCGGGCAGCGCTGCTGGCGCTGACCCGCCAGGCCAACACCCCGGGCTGGTGGCAGCGCGACGGCGACATCCTGCCGAGCTGGTTCCAGACCTACCTCGGGCTGGAGGAGGCGGCGGCGCTGATCCGAACCTATGAGGTGCAGTTCGTCCCCGGTCTGCTGCAGACCGAGGACTATGCCCGTGCGGTCATCACGCACGGCAACCCGGCGGCTCCCCCCGAGGAGATCGAGCGGCGCGTCAGCCTGCGGATGAAGCGGCAACAGCTGCTCACCCGGTCAGATGCCCCGCAGCTGTGGGCGGTGGTGGATGAGGCGGCGTTGCGGCGGCGGATGGGCAGCCATGCGGTGATGGGCGCCCAGCTCGAGCGCCTGATCAAGGCCTCCGAGTTGCCGAACGTCACCCTGCAGGTGCTGCCGTTCCATGCTGGCGCCCATGCCGCCGAGGCCGGGGCGTTCACCATCCTGCGGTTTCCCGAGCCGGACCTCCCCGACGTGGTCTACATCGAGCAGCTCACCGGCGCGCTCTATCTGGACAAGCGCGATGACGCGGACGCCCACATGGCGGCCATGGACCGCCTCGGTGTTGAGAGCGCCCCGCCGCGGACCACGGTCGAGATCCTCAACAGGCTGCTTAAACAGAGGACACCAAACGATGACGATGACGAACACACCTAACCAGAACGAGCTGCCTGCCGCCGTGCTGTCCGCACAGTTGCGCCAGGTCAGGTGGCAGAAGAGCCGCTACAGCAACTCGCAGGGAAGCTGCGTCGAGATGGCGTTGCTGCCCGGCGGCCACATCGCCGTGCGCAACTCCAGAGACCCCAACGGCCCGGCGCTGGTCTACACCCGGGCCGAGATCCACGCGCTGCTCCAAGGCGCAAAGGACGGTGATTTCGACAACCTGCTCCAGTAGCATCCAGCCGTCACCGTCCAAACAAGCCTGCGAGCGCTGCCCAGCCCTGCGGCCCGACCCCGCCCAGAGGCCGCGCCTGGAGGAGATCATCACCAACCTCCAGGCCCGCCTCGCCGAGGCCAAGCAGCAGGGCTGGCTCGGCGAGGTCGCCGGGCTGGAGGCCAGCCTCGCCGGCGTCAAGCAGAAGCTCAAGCAGATGCGGCGCCTCGCGGCACAGCCGCAGGGTGTGACCGTGCTCGGCACGCCGGTCTTCCGCCGAGCAACCCTGCGGCCGTCCTGAGTGAAACCCTACGGCGGTCGAGCCACTAGCCTGCCCCCAGCCCTCAAACCTCGTCCGCCTCGACGCCTGCCGACCGACACCCCCGCTCGGCGAGCGTGGCTCTCCCGCTTCAGAGACTCCGGTGACGCTGTCGCCGGTGTGAATTCGCCAGCAGGATCCCCTCGGGGGAGACGCACAGTCCGAAGTTGCCGGCCGCTGGCGGGCAGGTGAGTATATGGGCAGTGATAGCGAGGTACTGCGCACAACGGGAGATGTTCTCTTGACAGACGATGGGTCCACCACCGGCCAGCGGCCGTCGCCCAAGATCGACACCACCGTGCCCCACAACGCCAGGGTCTGGAACTACTGGCTGGGCGGCAAGGACCACTACCCCGTCGACCGGGCGGCCGGTGACCAGTATCGGGAGATCTTCCCGGAGATCGTCGATATCGCCCGAGCCGACCGGGCGTTCCTGGGCCGCGTGGTCCGCTATCTGGCCGGTGAGGTGGGGATACGGCAGTTCCTGGACATCGGCACTGGGCTGCCGACCCTCGACAACACCCATGAGGTCGCCCAGCGGGTGGCGCCGGCCTCGCGGATCGTCTACGTCGACAACGATCCCCTGGTGCTGGTTCACGCTCGGGCGTTGCTCAGCAGTAGCCCGCAAGGCGTCACCGACTACATCGAGGCTGACCTGCGCGAACCCGACAAGATCCTGGACGCCGCCGCGGGGACGCTGGACTTCACCCAGCCGGTCGCGGTCATGTTGCTGGGGATCCTGCACTTCATCAGGGACCGCGAGGGGCCGCACCAGATCGTGACCCGGCTGTTGGATGCGGTGCCCTCCGGCAGTTACCTGGCGCTCACCCACGCCACCCTAGAGCTTGGCGGCCAGGCGAATGCCGAGGCCCAGCGGTTCTGGAACGAGAATGCGACGGTCCCGCTCACCCCCCGCAGCAGCCAGGAGATCGCTCGGTTCTTTGACGGCCTGGAGTTGCTGGAGCCTGGGCTGGTAGCACTTGGGCGGTGGCGGCCCGAACCCGGTCCTGGGGTGCCCCCTGCCGAGGTGGCCGGGTACTGTGGCGCCGGGCGCAAGCCGTAGCACCCTTGCGGAGTCGTGAGGACTGGTGGGGTGGTGTCCTGCCTTTGGCGGGAAGCGGGCGGACGCGGGCTCCCGATAACGGCAGGTTATTGCGGCAGGGGTGACGGGTTCGTCGTCTACCTCCCCAACGGTCTGCGGGTTGAGGGGCTTGCCGAGGGCTAAAGCGAAGGCTTAGTGGAGTGAAGTCCAACCCGTGACACTCGGCGCTGCGATCTTGGCATCCTCCTCGGCATCTTTCGGGAGTCTGACCGAAATATTCTAGTTCGGAGAAGCCGTGTCGGGTGCCAAAATGCGCTCGTCACGCAGGCCCCGGACGCTCCCGGAATGGCTCACGAGGATAGTGATGTCCCCGTCGACACCGTGTGCGTGGCTGAAACCGGAACCAGTGAGATGGACACATGCGTTGGCTCCTGCTCTCAATGGACGATCAGTGGAACCAGGCCACCACCCAGGCCCGATCAGGCTTTGCGCCGGACGGAAGATCCATGCCTTGCACCGGCCGCGTTTGTCGCGGCGCGCGTCGTGGTCGCTGGCGTGGCCTCGAGCCGCTTGGATGACGCGGCGGGGCGTGAGCGCCTGCGCTTCCTCGCAGCTGTCGGCCGGGTCGCCCGCTCACGGCGTCGCCTCTTAGCGGGGCGAGGATTGGCGCTCCCGCTCCAGCCCCGCGGCACCAGCGGCAGTTGTCCAGCCCCGGTAGCCCCGGCCCGCTCGCAGGGCCCAACGCAGATCCGGGTGCAGGTCGCTTGATGTGGACGGGAACTTGCAGGCCAGTCGAGCAGCCCCACGGGTCGATCTCGTCGAACAGGTAGGTGTCGGGCCTACCGGTGGTGAAGACCCGGAAGCTGCACCATGGACCACGAACCGCGGCGACGTACTTGACGGCCATCAGCTCAAGTGGCGGGTTCACTGCCACACCTCGCCGACGGTGACCTCGCGGCCGATGTTGAGCGTGTGCGCCCACGATCTGGGCACTACCCACCACCTCCATGCAGTGATGTCGGCGGTCCGGCGCCCGGCCAAGGCCAAGCGGGTGGTGTCGGCGTGCCGCCAGGAACAGGCGCTCCTGGAGCGCGTGCTGGCGGCGCCTGCCGATCGCGTTGCGCTGCGGTCCTCTGGGGCTTGGCTGTCGCCTCCCCGTGAACCCGCAGAGCCGCTCCTGGACGCCACGGCGGACCATGCGGTCATGGACGACCTGTGCGGGCTGCACGCCGGTTTGCGTCTCGGCGACCTGGACCACCTCGCCGGCGATGCAGGAAGTCAACGCACGTGACGGTGATCGGCGCACGAGCCGTACCATCTGGTCTAACGCGACCGGCGAGACACCCGGGCAGGCTGCTCACTGCCTCCGGTTGGCCGTCGTGATGGCGCTGATGTCTTGCCGCCGACGTGTCAGTCGGCCTTCCCTGGCCTACCAGGATCGTCGTGGACCGGTCGGATGGTGGTGATCAGCCCACCGTCCGGGTGGGATGGGTCGAGGTTGACCGGGACCAGCGAGATCCAGTGCACGATGGAGTCGGTGCGTTCGTTCGGGCGGCCGGGGCCGACCCGGAACGACTGCCAGTGCGGGCGGCGGATGTGCGGGCGAGGAGACACGCGGCCTGTCGCGGCGGGACGCCGCGGGGTGCCGGCGATGCCCTTGCGGGCAGCGCGCAGCGCAGCCCCGACCCGCCAACCGACCTCCCATGCCCGCGGCTCGCCGGGAATCCTGCCGCCTGCCCGCCTGCGCCCAGCGGTGGAGGCGGTGCCCCGCGGCTGGCCCGGGACGATGTCGGAGTTCCCGGCGCACATGTACAGCGTGAGCGCCAGCGCCGGAGACAGAAACTCGCCAAGCAGCCGGTCGCTGTCGAGGGTGCGGGCCAGCCCGTGGGGTCTGGTGGGATGGCCGCGGGCGGCGTTGACCGCCTGGCTGATGGCCTCACGGACCGACCCGCCCTCCACCAGGGGGACCGACCAGTCCATGACCAGGCCCTGTTCGACTGGGGTGTCGAGGTCGAACCCGAAGGTCAGCGCCGCTTGCTGGGCGAGGACGACCCAGTCCAAGAAGACGTAGAACCCTGCTGCCGGGCCGATGGTGTCGCCGGTGGCGACATAGCAGCACCACGCGGGCAGATGTTTGAGGACCTGCGTGGGAAGCCGGTCATCCAGCCTGGTGGCGACCACCTCGCGGGCCAGGTCGGGGTCGAACTGGTAGATCCCTTTGGTTTGCCGCCACCCGGCCAGCGCGGTGAGCGCGATCAGGTCGGTGTCGCCAGCGACGCCGAGCGCTCGGCTGGCGTCCAGATACGACCAGGCGGCCTCGGGGGTGAAGGAGTGCAGAACCGCGTCGCTGGGGATCCAACACCACGCCGGGAGATCCTCGGGGTGGCGGCGGGTGTAGTAGGCGCGCAACTCGCCGATGTGCCGCCAGCACATGCGGTAGCGCCGCTCCCATGCTCGCAGGTACGCCGCGGTCCGGTCGGCCAGCCAGGCAGGATCCGAACGCGGCCGGGCCGCCTGACCGGATGGCGGCATGCGCTCGGGATTGGTGGGGTTGCTCATCGGACGGGCTGCCCCATCGGGCTCGTGCAGGCGGCTGGCCTGCCGGCCGTGGCGTCGGTGTCGCGGTGGCGCGTCAGGGTCGCCTTGGCGGTGGCCTGCTCGGCCCGCAGTGCCGCGGCACGCTGCTCAAGCTCTCCGGCCTCCCGGTCGAGGCGGTCGATCAGCTCGGTTAGACGGTGGTCCTCCGCCTGGTGCAGCAGCGCGCGGCCCTGCTCGGTGTCGACCCAGCCGGCAAAGAACGGCAGCAGCTCCGCCCGGACCTTGTCGTTGGCCGCGTCGCTGGCGCCGGGCACTTCCAGGCCGTACCAGTTCATCCCCCAGCCGCCATGGGACCAGCGTGGCTCCTCCTGGTAGGCGTAGCCGCTGTGGCGTGCCGCGGCTTCGGCGGCGTTGGCCTGCAAGCGCTCGACGGTTGCGATGCGCAGGCGCAGCGTCCGCGGTCGCCGGTTGACGCTGATGGTCTCGGCGACTGCGGCTACGCCCGGCACGTCACGGTAGGTCCAGGAGGCCTTCTCGTCGGCGCTGAGCGTGCAGGCGTGCAGCTCGTCGGCCCCGTTGGACCACACGAGCAGCGTGCCCATGGGCGTGACCACGACGGTACGCGTGGCATTCATGCGGACTCCCCTCAGGCGGGCAGGTGGGTCCTGCCGGTCCCCTGGCGGGCAGTGCCGGGGTCCCCGGGCCCGGAAAGGCCGCCGCAGGCGTCCCGCAGGGACGGGAGTACCGGACCGAGCGCAGCGAGGGAGGAACGCGCCGGCCTTGCAGGGCCCGGGGTGGCACTAGGCTGGGAGGACCAGGCAGGCAGCCCACCGTGAGCCTGCGGTGCGCCGGCCGGTGATCGGGCCGATCGCGTGGTCGCGGCCGCCGGCGCGGTCAGAGCCGCTGGCGGACCACCAGCCGGCCGAGCCGCTGCGCCTGGTCGGCGGTCCAGCCGCTGCCGTACGTGCGGCTGGCGCGGGCCGCCACGCGAAGAAGGTGCGAGCAGTCGGCCGCGATGAGGGCGTTCCTGGCCTGGTACCCGTCGGGCGCCCACCGCTCGTGGACGGGAAGGTGCTCGACGAAGTCGCCGCCGCTGGTCGTGTAGCCGTACACGCCGGCGATGTCCCGCGCCCAGATGTCGACCCCGCCCTTCGGACAGCCGCCAGAAATGACGACCTCTGGGCGAAGCCGCCAGATCGCCAAGCTGATCCGCTGCCGGGCCAGCACCGCGGTCCGCGGGGTGAAGTCGCGGGCGGCACTGCCAACGACCGCCAGGCGCACGCCGTGCTGCCGCGGGCCGAACTCGGCGAGCAGCTCGCCGCGCAGCGCCATCAGCAGCCGGCCCAGATGGTTCTCGCCGCGGCCGGCGCACACGCCCCAGTAGCCATCGTCCCAGGTGTTCACCTCGACGAGCTCGCCGGTGCCGGTGGCCAGCAGGGCAGCCGCCAGGCGGGCATCGCTGAACTTCGCCCCCAGCAGCCGGGCCATCACCACAAGCCGCTGCTGGTCCCAGCCCGCCCGCAGCGGAACCGTCTGGCCGCGCAAGCGAGCGGCCGCCGGCGAGCGGAGGGCCATGACGGCCGCCCTCGCCTTGACGTCTTCGGTCTTGGCCGCCTGAAAGCCGTGCTCGAGGGTCCGGTACGTGACGCCATCCACCGTGACGGGCGTCCGCGCGAAGCTCGACAGGAACCGGTGTGGGCCGCGGAACCCGCGAACCGGTGGGAACAGGTCGACGTCGTCTGGCATCCTGAGGCCTCCTCAGTGACGGTAGCGGGCGTCGGCGACAGCCGGACGCCAACGCCGGTGCGCCTGCCGGTGACTGGCTGGGAGTGCCGGGGTCCCCGGGCCCGGAAAGGCCCGCCGCAGGCGGCCGCGCAGCGGCGCGAGTACCGACCGCAGGGAGGACGCAGCGGCCTTGCAGGGCTCGGGGTGGCACTAGGCTGGGACAGGTCGGCAGGCAACAGCGAGTCCTGATAGCGCGACGCTGCCGGCTCAGCTACTCGCTACGCCGGCGTGACAGCACGCGGGCTGCGGCCACGCGCCGGTATCGTCGAGCGTCCTGGTCGGCGCCGCCGGGACGGGACACGGCTCCAAGCGGCCAGGAGGCGCTGTATCCCTCTGCACGGATCAGGCGAACGCGGGCATAGGCCGCTCGCCACAAAGAACCGCAAGCGCGAGCGCGGTCCCCTGACCGTCCGGCGCGTTGAGCGTGAGCGCCTCAAGCGGCCAGCCTCTGGGCAGCGGCGGGATATCGGCGGCGGTGAGAATCTCCCGCATGGCCAGATCCACGCGGAAGTCGTGGCCGATCACGTATTCCGCCAGCTCATACAGCTGGGCGAGCTCCGGATTCAGCCGAGCGGCCCGGGTCAGCTCATCGGGCGACTGGTAGAAGCAGAACACGCAGCTGGCGCGCGACTGTCCCACCTGGTAGGCGATGTGGTGCTCCAGCCCAGCGCCGTCCACTTTATTGGTAATGAGGGCTATCAGAACCTGCGGAATAGCTAGGTCGATGCTCCCCTGGAGCGTGGTGGCAAGCTCAGGGGAGCCCTGCAGTGTGAAAGACTGCGCCTCCCGACGTCACAGCCGTTGCGCTCAAGGCTTGCTCGCGCCCAGCGCGAAGGGCAGGAAAGCCAGTTGGATCTCGCGCGCTGGGTCCTCGTTTGCATGCAGGACGAAGTCGACCCGCTCGTCGGAGTCGTGGCGTCCTCGGCGCTTGAAGTTCGGGTTGGCTTTGATCTCGGCGATGCTCTTCTTGATCACGTCACTGGCATGGCCGGAGCGGATGAACAGCAAGAGCGCAGCCTTGGTGTCACGCCAGACGAGGTAGCGTAGGAGCTGGTCGAGGGCGTCGCGAATGGTCTTGGGGCCCTTCCAGATCTTGCATTCCCCGATGAAGATGTTCCGGTCCGCTTCTCGGATGAGGATGTCGGTTCTGCCCTCCCCGTTGAATACCTCGCCGCCTGCCGTTCCCTCAAACCGGGCGTTGAGGTTGACGAGCAGGAGGTCCCGGATCTGCTCTTCGTTGAGCCTTGCGGTCATGGAGGGTGACCGTTCGAGGGCGTTGCGGGAGTTGCGCAGCACGCCCAGGGCAGCCTCGTAGTCCGCCTCGGCGAGCATCGGCTCGGGTTGGAACGGGCCGCTGACCGTCGGCCGTGGTTTGGGAGGTGCTGCGGGCGCGATTCGGTGTCTGTGCATGGGCACGGCGTAGTTGGACGCGTCGCTGCGTCGTTGCACCGGGAACCCGATGCCGGCCTCGAGTTCACGGTCGCGCAGTAACTTCGCCCGTCGCTGGGCCACGAGGTCGGGGGTCGTGGCCTTGATTGTCCGATTGTGCGTGTCGATGTCGTTCTGGGACCAGGACAGGTGCTGCTCGATCTTGTCGAGTTCGCGGTCGAAGTGAGCGCGGACTGCGGCAGCGTCGGCGTCCTGGCCGCTCCAAGTCAGTTGCAGTTCGCCCTCGGCGACGGTCGCTTGGGGCGGGTTGAAGGAGGACTGGCTGGCTCGCACCGAGAAGATGATCCGCTCGCCGTCGTAGGGGACGACGAGCGTCAGCGTTGTCATCCGGGGCGTCACACGATCGCCGAAGTAGTCCTTGACGGTCTGGGTCTGCTCCGAGATCGGCAACAGGTGCGCCTCGTCCCTCCGCAGCCTCGGGCACTCGACCGAATGCGCCGCTACCAGGTGCTCGACGACGTCCGCCTCGGGCAGCGCAAGCAGTTCATCCGGGTCCCAGCCGAGTAACTCGTCGCGCAGCCCTTGAGCGGTCGCCTCAAGCGCCAGGCGAAGGTCATTCTTGGAGAACAGCAGCTCATCCACAGGGCTGCCATCCTCTGGCGGTAGCCGGCTGTGCTCTCGACTTGGCAGGAGCGGGAGGAAGAGGGCCGTCCGCCGGCAACGATGCAGCCTGGTCGATCGACGTGATCACAAGCAGCGATCGCCTCCTGGTTCTGCCATGGTATGGCCCGCGCGAGCTGCCCATGCTGGCGGCCTCACTAGCCTAACGAGCAAACTCTATCGTTCAATTCGGTGCAAATGAGAGCTATTAGAACCTGCGGAATGGGTCCAAGCGGAAGGTCTGCCACCAGCCTGCGTGATGGACCTGACGGTCACCTGTCGAGTGGGGCGGCTCATGGAAGCAGTTCGTTGAGGCGGGTGAACAGCTGCTCGGCGCGGGCAAGCGTGATCGTGTCGATCTGGGGGATTAGGCCGGTCTGCTCCCGCAGCAGCCTGGCGGCGGGTCGGTAGTGGTTGAACTGGCCTCCGGCGACGGCGTGGTCGCGGAAGTAGGTCTCGACCTGCCGGACGATGCGGGGGTCGTAGGGGTTAAGGTCGGCGATCGTGATCGGTGCGGACAGCTCCTTGGCGTAGGCGCGGTTGACGAGCTCCAGGTAGAGGTCAGGCTGGAAGAGGTCCTCGATGTCGGCGTCGCGGGTGCCGGTGAACTCGCTGATCTCCACGAGGTTCCGCTTGCCCAACTGGCCGTTCTCGCGCAGGCGCTTGACGGCGCCGATGTCCTTGCTGCTGGAGTCGATCACGACCGCGACGTGGAGCTTGTTGGCGCCCAGCAGGGTGACGAAGGTGGACAGCTTCCCGGAGCCACCGATGGGGGTCTTCACCCAGCGGGAGTCCAGGCCGGGACGCCCCTGGCTTTCCAGCACATCGGTGAGCACGTCGAGATAGATCAGGTCGCTGGGACCCTCGAGCAGCAGGGTGTGCTCCCCGATGAACAGCGTCTGGGTCATCTCGATGCCCATCGCCGTGAGCAGCGGGAAGGCGGTGTCCTCGTCGGCCTTGAAGATCTCGGCGGAGACCTTGGTGCCGACCTTGTCGTGGTCGATGACGGTGCGGACCCGGTGCAGATGGTCCGGGGACACCATGAACGGGCTGTGGGTGGTGTAGATGACCTGGTGCTTGGGGGCCAGCCGCTCGTCGATGAGCCGGAGCAGGTCCTCCTGCGCTCGGCCGTGGAGGGACAGGCCAGGTTCATCGAGCAGCAGGATCAGCTCGCCGGCCGTCTCCTCCAGCTCGGTGAAGTAGGCCAGGAAGCTGAAGAACCACACGAAGCCGCGGGACCGCTCGTCGAACGGCACGGAGGCGCGGTGCCGCCGGTTGTGGACCCGGACCTGCAGTATCGGCCCCTCATTCAGAGGTGCCTCGGCGCCGTCCTCGATTGGGAGGACTCCGAGCTTGACCTCCAGCTGGTCGTTCTGGGACCAGTACTCGAACACCTCGTCGGAGATTACGTTGCCGGCGTTCTCCAGCTCCCGGATCAGCCGCTCATGCTGGTCAGTCTGGTGGAAGTCCTCAGGAGTGACACTGGCCATGTTGAGCAGGCTCAGCAGGGCCCGCTCGCCGCGATCCAGGGTGTCCTCGTCCCGCCGACGGATCAGGTTCGGGATGGAGACCTTGCCCGGCATGGAGTCGTAGTCGTCGAAATAGAGGAACTTGGGCATCCACGGCGCGGCGTATTTGTTGATGAGGTAGCGCTCAACGTCCTGGTCACGCCAGCCCTCGATCCGCGTGATCATCTTGGTCACCGACCCCGGCGGCTCGGCGATCTCCTGGAGCGCACGGTGGAAGGCCTCGATCGTGGTGGCGGCCGCGACCTCCCTGTGCGGGTCGAGGGAGATGTCCAGCTGCGACCGCAGGTGCTGCACGATCGCCGCCTCGTCGACCTGGAGCCCGAAGGACCGACTGGTGTCACGGTAGCCGCGGGTCACGGTGAACTCCGGGCTCCGCAGTGCCCCCACGCCGAGGTCCTCCTCGATGGTCTCGATCTCTTCGGCTTCGAACCGGAAGTTCAGCTTGGTGACCGGGATCCGCTCGTCCTCACCCCACTGCTTGCGCTGCTTGGTGAGCCGCGCCGGGAAGTCGACCACCTCGTCGAACCTCGCCGACGACTCAACGGGATGGCACCGGTAGATCGCCTGCTGGACGGCCGTCTTGCCGCTCTCGTTCTTGCCAACCAGGCAAGTGACGTCCGGCTCGATGGTGAACTCCTCGGAATCCTCCACGGACCGGTAGTTGGTGATATGCGCGCCGATCAGTCGCACGGGTCCTCCTTGCTCACGAGATGCCCGACCAGGCAGCCGGGAGTATAGCGGAGCCGGCACGATGTTCGACAAGTCGAATACGCTCACTGCTCGAGGGCGACGAAAGGACGCCCTCAGCATGGTGTGTCGCTTGTCGAACGGTGATAGAAAGTCGTTGACACGCCGAGCAGGAGGAGGTTGGCGATGCCCCGATCCCGGATCGACGTGCCGGCGCTCCATGCGGCGTTGGATGCCGCGCGGGGCAGCAGGGGGGATCTGTCGTGGCGGCAGTTGGCCGCGGAGGTTGGCGTCAGCCCATCGACGATGAGCCGGCTGGCCAACGGGCACCGGCCGGACGTGGACGCGTTCGCGGCGCTGGTGCGCTGGTTGGGCATGCCCGCCGAGCGGTTCATGCTTGATGACGGTGGCACGGAGGCCACGAAGCCGGAGCTGGTGGCGGAGCTTGCGCCGCTGCTGCGGGCCCGCAGCGATCTCAACCCGGAGGACGTGCAGTATCTGGAGGAGCTGATCGGGGCTGCGGTGCGCCGGTTCGCCAGCGAGCGGGCGTCACGGGCACGGTGAGCCGTGGGTCGTCGCTGGACCAAGGCCAAGCTCGAGGCGCTCGCCCTGCAGATCCGCAAGGAGGTCGGTCTGGGCTGGAACGAGCGCCTGGACCCCTATCAGCTCGCCGAGGAGTACGGGATCCCGGTGTACTCCATCGACACGCTGCCCAAGTTCGGCTGCTCGGAGCAGGCGCTCCAGCACTTCATGGAGAACCGGCCGGCGGTGTGGTCGGCCGCGCTGGTAGCGGTTGGGACTGGGCGGTTGGTCATCGAGAACACCGCCCATGCGCCGGTCCGACGGCGCTCCAATATCACCCACGAGATGAGCCACGTGCTGCTGGAGCACCCGTTCGATAACCTGCTGCTCACCGATGAAGGCTGCCGCTGCCACGACCCCCGCAAGGAACGCGAGGCCTTGGACCTTGCCGGTGAGCTGCTCGTCCCCACGAAGGGGGCCATCAATGCGGCGTTCGCCGGGAAGAGCAACCAGCAGGTAGCCGTCCACTTTGAAGTGAGCGTCCAGTTCGCCCAGATGCGCCTGGCCGGGCCCCGCAAGATCGTCGAGCGCTCGCTGCAACGGCGGACCGCCAAGGCGGCCGGCAGGTAGGCGGACGCCTGGACCCAGGACATGATCGGGATCGGCTGGCAGAACCACCCCACGTCCGCGATGCCTGCGCCGCTCAGCGCAGGTCGGGCTCGCCGCGCTGCCCTCGTCGTTGGACGGCTGCCGCGTAGCCGGCCCAGGAGTTGCCGGACCTGGTGGTCCAGCGGTCGGCGGTGGAGGCGCTAACGCCCAGCAGTCGTGACAGGACGGCTGCGGGGAGCTGGGTGGACAGGTCGAGCAGGGCGGCATGGCGGCCGGGATGGGAGTAGATCCCCAGCCGAGCGAGGCGGCGGCCGAGGTGCCCCTCACTGATGTGCTGGCCGGGGTGCGCGCCGGGAAACAGCCATGGTGTGGGGTCCTTGCGGCCGACGATGGCGTAGCTGCGGCGGGACTCGAGGTGCTCGGCGACCAGCTCGGCGAGCGGGTCCAGCAGGAGCAGCCGGGTGTCGCCGAACTGCACGTGCACGCCGGCGTCGTGCGTGGCAATTCGGTCGGTCGTCAGCCGGGCGATGGCCGACACGGGCTGGGCGTAGAGCAGGATGAACAGCCCGGCGATGCGGTCGGCGGTGGGGATCGTGGCGTCGTTGAGCAGCCAGCGGGCCCTCTTCCAGCGCTGCTCGGCCGCCAGCGGTTCGGTCTGGGTGCGCCGTGCCGGGTCGGGGATCTCGACGTTGGCGGCGGCGCCGCGTTGAACCGCCCACTGCAGGAACGTGCGGGCCTGATAGCGGGTGCTGGGCCCGTCGGCGATCCAGCGATCGATGTCGGCCTGCCGGCAGGACGCGAGGGTGAGCTGGTGGGCGTCCAGCCAGCGCAGCAGGGCGAGGGCGGCACGGACGCTGGCCCGCACCCCGGTCACCTGGTGAGCGTTGGCCGGCCTGCCGCGCAGGCGCCGCCGCAGCCGGCCAAGGTGGTGCCAGGTCACGAACGCCCGGATGAGCCGCTGCCGGTCGCTGTCGACAACGGCGAGGGTGGCCGCCAGCCAGCGCTCGAGGTCGGCTAGGTGCTCGTCGCGGGGTGGGAGCACGCCCGCGGTCACCAGCACGCCGCGCAGATGCCGGCTAGCCTTGGCGGGCAGGCGCTCGTCGAGCGCCTCGTGGGTCAGTGGGCAGCGGCCCGCGGCGATGTCGATGAGCACCGCGGCGGCGTCGGAGCTGGCGAGCCAGCGCAGCATCTGCCGCGGGTCGGCGTCCCGCAGTGCCCGGTGGAGTGGTTCCAGCTTGGCGCGGCGGGCCGGCTCCGGGCCGACCAGGAGCTCACCCAGGAGCTGGTCGCAGGCACAACGGGCGCACAGCCCATAGTGGTAGAGGCGCTCCACCGTGCCGCAGGCGGCGCAGGTCTTGAACGACACCGGATCCTTGGTGTAGCAGGCCCAGCACAGGTATCCCTCGGGGATGCGGGCGGCGGCCTGGCGGAGGTTGCCGCACCGCGCACAGGGCTGCTTGTGCTCCGAGCAGGTCTCGCAGCGGGGCATGCCGGTGGCGGCTGCGAAGCAGGGACGTGTCCTGCCGCACAGCGAGCAGACCGCAGTGGGCAGCCGGTAGCAGGCGGTGCACAGCGGCCCCTCCGGGGTGCGGCGCCGCACCTGCCAGAGCCTGCCGCACCGTGCGCACTGCTCATGGCTGAACGGGTCCCGGTTGTAGCAGCGCAGGCACAGCGGCTGCCCGCCGGCCATCCGGCCGCTGATGGGCCGGCGACGGTCGCAGCTCGAGCAGACCTTGGCGGTCGCCTTGTCGTAGCAGCCGCGGCAGACCCGCCGGTCGTCCAGGCTGCGGGTCAGCCGGGCGGTGCGACCGCAGCGCGGGCAGGCGGGTGCCACCACGTGCTCGGCGCCGGCGGCGTGCAGTGCCTCGATCAGGCGGATCAGCCGCGGCGAGCCCTCAGCGCCCCTGCCGGTCAGCAGCCCCGGGTGGTCCTCCAGCTCCCAGGCGAGCTTGACCAGGTCGTAGCGCTGCTTGGACACCGTGGCGACAGCCGCGCGGAGGACTTCGAGCGGCATCGTCGGCTCGAACTCGGCGATGTGGGCGCAGATCGCGGCCACCGGGTCCAGGTCACGGTCACCCCGGCAGGCGCGACACACCAGCCGTCCCTGCCGATCCCGGGACGACACCTGGAACCCCTGGCCGCAGCTGGCGCACGACCGACCGATCAGGCGCCGTCCGCCCCTGCAGGGCAGGCAGATCCGGGTGCTGCCGGCCCGTTCGCTCAGCGTCGCGGTCCGCCCGCACTCCGGGCAGGCGGGCGCGACCACGTGCTCGGCGCCGGCCGCGAGCAGCGCGTGGATCAGTTGGTCCACCGCGACCGGCCCGTCGGGCCGCCCGCAGGTCAGCAGGCCCGGGTCGGCGGCCAGCGCGTCGACGATGCGGCGCCGCTTGGACTTGTTGGTGGCGACCCGGTCCAGCACCTCCAGGATCCGGGCCCGGGGCAGGGCTGGCTCGACCTGGGCCACGACGTCCACCAGGGTGGCGTTAAGCACGGCGCGCGCCGAAGGTCCAGGGTCCTGCGGCAGCCGCCCGCCAGCGATACCGGCGAATCGCGGCGCTCGCCGAGGTGGCTGGCGCCGCAGCTCGGTGCTCATCGGGTAATCCTGGCCGGCTTCGGTCGGTGCGGTCCGACACCAGTCCCCGACCCGCTGGCGGCGGCCTTGCGGGGCCTGGCCGCCTGGCCGGCCGCCACCGGCTCGATGAGGTCCTCCATGGAGCAGTCGAGGATGTCCAGCAGGGCCATCAGCACCTTCAGGCTGAGCCGCTCCGGGGTCTCGGTGACCAGCCGGTAGACCTGGCTGACCGACAGGGTGATGCCCCGCTCGACCAGCAACGGCCGCAACGCCGAGGTGGAGAACATGCCTCGGCTGGCCATGACCTCGCGCAGGTGCCAGCGGTAGGACAGCTTCGCCGTCATTACTCATCTCCCCACGTGCGCTCGAGCGCCTGGTCGAGGGCGTTGCGCATCATCGTGTTCATGAAGTCCTCGCTGACCCCGGTGTAGATCGCGGTGGTGCTCTGGTACTCGTGGCCGGCCTGGACCTGGACGAACTTGGGGTCGGCGCCGTCCTCGACCAGGTGGGTCACATACGAGTGGCGCAGGCAGTGCGGGACCAGCTCCTTCGGCAGCCCGAGCCCGTCGCGGTACTCCACGAACCGGTCGTTGATCTCGCGGGGTTGCAGCCGGCCGCCCCGCTCGGTCACCCACAGCGCCGGATGGTCGGGGAACCCGAACCGCGGGCGGATGTTGACCAGATAGTCCTTGACCACCTCGACCGCCCACGGCATCACCGTGGCGACCTCGCGGCGCCTGGGCGGGGAGCCCCTGGTGCGCTTGCCGAAGCGGACCAGCAGCATCCCGAACCGGCCCAGCTCCGGCGCCTTGGGGTTGCGGTAGAAGTCGGTCACGTCCAGCCGCGAGGTCTCGGTCCGCCGCAGGCCCCAGGCGTACATCGTCTTGAACAGCGTCGCGTCCCGGTAGGCCGCCAGCGCACCCTTGCGCCGGGAGCGCACCGCCCGTTCCACCTGCTCGTCGGCGTAGTCGAAGAACCGCTGCAGCTCCTCGCGGGTGAACGGGCGCCGCTCGGCGTTGCCCTCGTAGTCGATCAGGTGCGCCGCAGTGTTGCCCTTGTGGCAGACCTGCACCGGATGGGTCCCGAACCGGGCCTGGCACTCGGCGGCCCAGGCGTAGTTGGGGTCGGTCAGGTAGTCGCAGAACTGCCGCAGCGTCCCCTGGTAGGTGCGGATGGTCGACTCCGCCCTGCCCAGCTCGCTGATCAGATGGGTCATCCACTCGTCGACGTGGGCGGCGGTCCAGTTCCACGGGTACTCGTCGGCGAACTCCACGAACTGGCGAACACACCCGGCACGAGCGCTGATCGTCTTGGGCTGCAGCCGCCGACCGCCGCGCTGCTGCCGCTCCCATCCACGCAGCATCGCCTCCAGCACCGCGTCCTCCGGGTGGAGCAGCGCCACGCCCTCGACCAGCTCCAGCCGGGCCGACCCGGCCGGCTCCGGGTCGGGTTCTCGTTCCGGTGGTTCCGACACGACACCTCCCATCGTTTCCCGTTGAATGCGCGAACTGTGCATCAGACGGGAGCGATAGGCAAATCACGCTGCTCATGGCGTTGTGGTTGGTTTCTGGCCGCACGGTAGGATCGCCCTGGCCGGCACCCATTCCGGTCACTCTTCGTGCATCAGATGCAATTCCGCCTGGAGCGGCCCACACCCGGGCGGTGGTCCACGCATGCAGGGGGAGATAGTCGACGACCTCCTTACGGCTGGTGGAGACGCGGTCGTTGCGTTGCAGCGGCGCCATCCGCCTGCGGCGGGTGGACTCGGCCGCTTATGTATTGGTGAACATCGTCCGGTTCCGGTAGCCGGTCGCCCAGCACAGTCTCCTCGACCGGGATGATCGGCTACCGTTTGCGCATGGCCACTGACCCGACGCCGTTCCTGTCCACGATCGCGGGGGCCAGTTCTGGGCTGGTCGCGATCGTCGGTGGTCTGCTTGTGGCCCGGTTCGTAAGCCGGCTATTCGCAGTTGGCCGTGGTGGCCTGCTGATTCAAGGGTGTGCGCCGTGGGTGCTCGGGTCGCTTGGGTGGAGTGGTGGCGCGGCTACCGTGGGTGCACGGCGTAGGTCAGGTGCGTCACCCGCGACGACGGCTCCGAACGGACCGGCTCCAGCGCGACCCTGGACGCGTCCACGCCGTCGAACAGGCGGGTGCCGGCGCCGAAAAGCACCGGTGACAGCGTGATCGAGAACTCGTCGACCAGGCCGGCGTTCAGGTGC
>WNFZ01004811.1_pt1 | contig 17756 bp, 19 predicted proteins | sample 5400081 | NCBI WGS metagenome assembly WNFZ01 (sample SAMN13153365, study PRJNA577476) | soil metagenome | isolation source: 80 cm soil or saprolite under grassland replicate 1 | place: USA:California | collected 2016-06-15 | reverse complement strand
GTTCAGGCAGGTATTGTGCCAGCTTTGAGCGATCGGCAACCAGGCCGGCGTAACCACTCTCTTTCATGCCCATTGTCGCCTCATTGGCAAAAGCCGTTTTGCTCGAAGCGGTTCGAAACCGCCTTTTGTGGCTTGCCGCCGTTGCGATCGCGGCCACTTTCGGGCTCGCGCAATTCCTGAGCCAGGTGGCGATCACCGAGTCGCGCGAGATCCAGGCGGCGTTGCTCGCGGCGCTGCTCAGGGTCTCAGCGGTGTTCATCGTCGTCACCTTCGTCATCACCAGCATGGTGCGGGAATCGAGCGACAAGGTCACCGAGCTGATGCTGTCGCTGCCCACGCCGCGCGCGATTTATTTTTTCGGGAAGTTCGCCGGCTACGCCGCTGTGGCTCTGATCCTCGCCTTGCTCTGCGCGCTGCCTCTGGCCTTGTTCACGGATCCCGGCGGACTCGCCATTTGGGTCGTTTCTCTCGTTTGCGAGCTTCTGATCGTGACGGCGATGAGCCTGTTCTGCGTGCTCACGCTCACACAGGTGGTTCCCGCTTTTGCCGCCGTAGCAGGGTTTTACCTGCTGTCGCGCTCAATGGGAGCGATGCAGATCATCGCCGGCGCGGCGCTCCATGAGCCGACGCTCACCGACCGCGTGGTGAACGCCATCGTTGAGTTGATCGCGCTTCTGCTGCCGGCACTCGACCGGATGACGCAGACGACTTGGCTGCTGGAACCGGCGCCCGGCGCAAGTGCGCTCGGCGCCATCGCGGGCCAGACCGCGATCTACCTCGTTCTGATCGGCGCCGCGGCGCTGTTCGATTTGTACCGCAAGAATTTTTGAGCCGATGGCAGAGCGACCGATCGCGAGAGTTCCCCGTCTCGTTCTCGCGCTGCTCGCGCTGGGGTTCGCCGCGCAGATCGCGCTGAAGGCAAGTTCCCCGCAGCCCAAGGCGAAAGCGGAGGACCTGGCTCCCGCTCCGAGCATTGCGGCGCTCAGGCTTGCGAGCTTCGGCGACCCGGTCGCGCTCGCCAAGGCCCTGATGCTCTACCTGCAGGCCTTCGATTATCAGTCCGGCAGCAAAGTCCCCTATCGCGACCTCGACTACGGCAGGCTCGAGGCCTGGCTCGCCCGGATTCTGGAATTGGATCCGCGCGGCCAGTATCCCCTGCTCGCGGCGAGCCGGCTGTACGCCGAGGTGCCGGTCGAGGAAAAGCAGCGCCGCATGCTCGATTTCGTCTATCGCCAGTTCTTCGTCGATCCCAACCGCCGCTGGCCCTGGCTCGCCCACGCCGCGGCGATCGCCAAACACCGGCTCAGGGATCTGCCGCTCGCGCGCCGGTACGCGGCCGCCATTCAGCGCCATGCGACCGCTGCCGATGTCCCCCTCTGGGCGAAGCAGATGGAGATTTTCATCCTCGAGGACATGAACGAGCTTCAAACCGCCCGCATCATGATCGGGGGGTACATCCAGAGCGGAAAGGTGAAGGATCCGGCGGAGCTCAGGTTCCTGGAAGAGCGCCTCAAGCAGCTCGAGGCCCGGGTGAGGAAGCCGCGAAAGTCTGAATGACTGTCAGAAACTCGTCGCAAGTGTCCATAATCCAACAGTATTCGTCTTGGTGGACGCCAAAATGCGGGCTTCAGCGGCTATTTCTCGGGTATGTTTCTTGCGTAATTTTGTCACACTTTTACACCCTCAGCGGAGGCGTTTTCTATGAAAGCGTGCCATCACGGGCGGTCTGCCCAGGCAGGTTTTACCTTGGTCGAGATCGCGATCGTGCTGGTGATCATCGGGCTGCTGCTGGGCGGCATCCTCAAAGGGCAGGAGATGATCACGCAGGCGAAGATCAAGAACGTCATCAACGATTTCAACGGCCTCACCGCGGCGATGAATTCCTACCAAGACCGCTATCGGTCGCTCCCTGGGGATGATATCAACGCCGCCAGCCGCTGGAGCGGATCTTTCGGCGGGAACGGCAACGGGCAGTTCGACGGAGCCGCGGCAGCCATGACAGCGCCGGAGGTCTACAACAACGTTCCGGCTGCCGCGCCAGCCGCCACCACGCCCGAAGTCAACAAATTCTGGTGGCACCTGCGGCTTGCCGGATTCGTGCCCGGGCCGACTGACCCCGCCGCTATCGGGTCTGTGGCTCCGCCCACGAACGCCACCGGCGGCATCATGGGCGTGCAGACCGGCGGTATGCTATTTACCTCCAACATCATCTGCACGAGCAATCTGCCGGACAAGATCGCCATTGCGGTCGATACCCAAATGGATGACGCCACCAGCACGACGGGCCAGGTGCGGGGAATGCTTCAGGCCGGGCCAAATCCCGTGGTGGCGGCTGCCGGCCCCGCTTACGCGGAAACCGGCACCAACCAGTATTTGCTCTGCAAAAGCTTGTAGGCTTCAGCTCCCCCGCAAAGAGCCCGCACGACGCGGGCTTTTTTTATTTCCTGCAGCATCACGCCCGCCAACCCTCCAGCAAGCGCATCTCCGCCGCGGCGAGCTGTTCCGGCGTCCCGAGCAGCACGATCACATCCCCTTCCTGCAACGCCAGTTCCGGACCCGGCGAAATCATCCGGAGCTCGCGGCGCCGCAGCGCCGTCACCCGCACGCCGAGCTCATCGAGCTTCAGCTCCCCGAGGCGGTGCCCGGAGGCACTCGTGCCCGGCGCAAGCGTCACCGAATGCAGGCGCGGCTCGCGCGCCTCGTCGGGGTCCTCGGCCTCGTCGGTGCCCCCGTGAAAGAATCCGCGCATCAGGCTGTAGCGGTGCTCGCGCACCTCGCGAATGCGGCGGACCACGCGCCTCAAGGGCACGCCCAGGAGCACCAATGCGTGCGAGGCGAGCATCAGGCTCGACTCGAAGGTCTCCGGCACGACCTCCGCGGCGCCGGCCGCGATGAGCCGGTCCATGTCCGCGTCGTCCAGGGTGCGCACGACCACCGGCAATGCCGGGTTGAGCGCGCGCACGTGGTGCAGTATTCGGAGGGCAAGCTGCGTATCGGCGAAGGTGATCACGAGCGCGCTCGCGCGCGCGATACCCGCTGCAACGAGCGTGTCGTGCCGCGAGGCGTCGGCGTACACGACCTTCTCGCCCGCCGCCGCCGCCGCCCGCACGCGCTCCGGATCGGTGTCGAGGGCGAGAACGTCGATGCGCTCCTGCTCCAGCAGGTGCGCCAGGCGCTGCCCGGTGCGGCCGTAGCCGCACACGATGACGTGCCGCTCGGTCGCGAGGCTCTGCGCGGCCACTCGATGCAGCGCGAGCGATTGCTGCATCCATTCCGCGCTCGACCAGCGCAGCACGAGCTTGTCGCTCGCCTGAATGATGAACGGGGCGGCGAGCATCGACAGCAGCATCGCCGCGACGATGAGCTGGGAGAAGTCGTGCTCGAGCAATGCAACCGACTGCGCCTGGACGATGAGCACCAGGCCGAATTCGCCCGCCTGGGCGAGAGCAAGACCGTCGCGCAGGGCCGCGCCGGGAGCGGCTCCGAACAGGCGCGCGAGCGCCGCGACCAGCGCGAATTTGAACGCGACCAGCAGAGCGGTCAGCGCGGGCACCAGCGGAAAGCTGGCGGCGACCGCCCCGAGGTCGAGCCTCATGCCTATGGTGACGAAGAACAGGCCTAACAGCACCTCGCGAAACGGCCTGATGTCCTCCTCGACCTGGTGCCGGTACTCGGTCTCGGCTATGAGCATCCCGGCGAGGAACGCGCCCAGGGCAAGCGAAAGCCCGGCGCGCTCGGTGAGCCAGGCAAGCCCCAGCGTAATGAGCAGGACGTTGAGGATGAACAGCTCGTGCGAGCGGCTGCGCGCCACGATGTGGAACCAGCCGCGCATCAACCGCTGCCCGACAAAGAGCAGAACCACGAGCACCACGGCTGCCTTGGCGAGCGCGAACGCAAGACGCTCGGCGAGCTCGCCGCTTCCCTCCGCAATCGCCGGAATCACGATCAACAAAGGCACGACGGCGAGGTCCTGGAAGAGCAGGACGCCGATGATGTCGCGTCCGTGAGCCGTTTCGAGCTGAATGCGCTCGGCGAGAATGCGAAGGACGATCGCGGTCGAAGACATGGCGAGCGCGCCCCCGACCGCGAGGCCGGCCTGCCACGACGCGCCTGCAAGCGCCGCTGCGGCGAGCACCGCGGCGAGCGTGAGCGTGACCTGGGACAATCCGAGGCCGAAGACCGCGCGGCGCAGTTGAAAAAGCTTCGCCAGGCTGAACTCGAGCCCGATCGAGAACATCAGGAACACGACGCCGAATTCCGCGAGATGCCTTCCCTCCTCGGTGTCGGGAACCCACGCGAGCGCGAACGGTCCGACGGCGACCCCGACCAGCAGATAGCCGAGCAGCGCCGGCAAATGCAGGAAGCGAAAGAGCACCACCACCAATACCGCGCTTGCGAGCAGGATCAGCACCAGTTCAAGCGTGTCGCCCACTCGGAAGTCCTTGTTTCTTTGGGTTCACTGTGAAAAAACGCGGCATCCGTCTGGTATACTCGGTCCTATGATAAAGGGTGTCTCCTCCCGCGGGCCAGCACGTCAATGAACGATCGATCGAAAAAGGCGAATTCGGCTTCGACGCTTGAGCTGGCGCGCAAGGTGCTCGCGATCGAGGCGGACGCGATAACCGGCTTGATATCCCGGCTCGACGAGCGTTTTCTCGACGCGGTCGGCCTGATCCTCGCGTGCCGCGGCCGCGTGGTCGTCAGCGGCGTGGGCAAGTCGGGGCACATCGCGCGCAAGATCGCCTCGACCCTGGCGAGCACCGGGACGCCGGCCTTCTTCGTGCACGCCGCGGAGGCGGCGCACGGCGATCTGGGCATGATCACGCGCGATGACGTGATGCTCGCGCTCTCGAATTCCGGCCAGTCGGAGGAGCTGCTCACGATCATCCCCATGATCAAACGCCGGGGAGCGAAGCTCATCGCGCTGACCGGCAATACGGACTCGGCGCTTGCCGGGGAAGCCGACGTGCACCTCGACGCGCGCGTCGCGCAGGAGGCCTGTCCGCTGAATCTCGCGCCGACGGCGAGCACCACGGCGGCGCTCGCGCTCGGCGACGCGCTGGCGATCGCCTTGCTCGATGCCCGCGGCTTCGATGAAAAAGACTTTGCGCGCGCACACCCGGGCGGCGCGCTCGGCAGGAAGCTTCTCACGCACGTGTCCGACGTCATGCGCACGGGCAACGACGTGCCCCGGGTTTCCGATGATTTTTCCTTCTCCGCCGCGCTGGTCGAGATCTCCAGGAAAGGCATGGGCATGACCGCAATTCTCGACTCCGGCGGAAAGGTCGTCGGAATATTCACCCGAGGTCATGACCCGCAACCCGCGCACGATCACCCCGCACAAGCTCGCCGCCGAGGCGGTCGAGCTGATGGAGCGCCACAAGATCAATCAGCTGCTCGTTGCGACCGAAACCGGAGAGCTCGTCGGTGCCCTCAACATGCACGATCTGTTCCGCGCCAAGGTCATCTGATGCGCGAGGACGTTCTGGAGCGGATGCGGCGGCTGCGGCTGATGATCTTCGATGTCGACGGCGTGCTCACCGACGGAACCTTGTACTTCAGCGAGACCGGAGCGGAATTGAAGGCATTCAATGCGCGGGACGGCCACGGGCTCAAGATGCTGAGAGAAAGCGGGGTCGACGTCGCCATCCTTTCCGCGCGCCGCTCGCGCGCGGTCGAAGTGCGCGCCGCGGAGCTCGGCATCACCCTCGTGGAACAAGGCGCCGCGGACAAGGGCGCGGCTTTCGAAAGGCTGGTCAGCCGGGCGGGCACTTCGGCCGCGGCAGCCGGCTACATGGGCGACGACGTGGTGGACCTGCCGGTGCTCGCGCGTTGCGGTTTCGCCGCAGCCGTGCCCGAAGCGCCGGATATCGTGCGCGAGCGCGTGCACCACGTCACGCGCGCCTCCGGCGGCCGCGGAGCCGCACGCGAGGTTTGCGAGCTGATCATGCGCGCCCAGGACACGCTGGAGCGGGCCATCGCCCGCGAGCTTACATGAGAACGCGCGTCGCCCACCTGCTGCCGCTCGTGCTGATGCTGTTTCTCGCCGCGCTCACGCTTTGGCTGCAATACGCGGTGCTGGGGGATTCCGGCGGCGACGCAAAACCCGCAAGCCACGATCCCGACGCGATCGTCGAGAATTTCGCCCTCCAGCGGCTGGACGGATCCGGCAAGCTTCGCTACACGTTTTCTGCGCCGAAGATGGTGCACTTTTCAGACGATGGTTCGGGCGAAGTGATCTACCCGCGCATCGTCCAGCTGGCCGAAGGCCACGCAAACCTCGTCGCGACGGCCAATCGCGCAACCGTCCATCGGCAGGGCGAAGAGGCGTTTCTTTACGGCAATGTCCTGTTCGTGCGCGAGCCCACGCCTGGACTGCCGGAGTTGCGCGCGCGCACCGAATTCCTTCACCTGCTTGCCGAAAAAGGGGTCTCGCGCACGGACCACACCGTCACCATCACCGAGGGACGCTCGGTCTTGACCGGGGTCGGCATGGTCGTGGACACGAAGAAGCACCAATTCATGCTGCAGTCTCAGGTCAAGGGCACCTTCGATGCGCCGAACCGGAAATAAGGCGCGCGCGGCCGCCGCCCTGGCGCTTGCGACGTGGTGCGCGCTGGCGACGGCCACGGCGAGCGCCGAGCGGGCCGATCGCGACAAACCGGTCAATATCGAATCCGACAGCCTGATCGCCGACGAGGCGAAGAAGGTCGCCGCCTTCGAGGGGAAGGTCGTGCTGACCCAGGGCTCGCTCATCATCCGCGCGGACCGGATCGTCGTGCAACAGGACAACGACGGCTTTCAGCGCGGCGTCGCCACCGGGAAACCCGCGAGATTCCGCCACAAACGGGAAGGCCTCGGCGAATACATCGACGGGGAGGCGCTGAGGATCGAGTACGACACCGGGGCCGACCGCGTCGAATTCTTCAAGGGCGCGCGGCTGCGTCGCGACAGCGGGGACGATATTCGGGGCGACTACATCTCCTACGACGCCAGAACCGAGCGCTTTACGGTGAAGGCGAGCAACGAGGCGTCGGGAAGCGGCCGCGAGGGGCGCGTGCGCGCGACCATCATGCCGAAGAAGCCGGCTCCCCAGACCCCGGCTTCTCCCGGGACCGGGCGGCAGGACTAGTGCCCGTGCTCTCCGAACGGGGCGCGAACCCGATGAGCCAGCTGCAAGTCCATGGACTCAAGAAACGATACAGCTCGCGAGTCGTGGTCAAGGACGTGTCTCTCGAGGTATCGAGCGGCGAGGTCGTGGGGCTGCTGGGCCCGAACGGCGCGGGCAAGACGACGTGTTTCTACATGATCGTGGGCCTGGTCGCCGTGGACGACGGAGCGATCCACCTCGACGGCAGGGAAATCAGCCATTTCGCGATGCACCGCCGCGCCCGCATGGGGCTCTCCTATCTGCCGCAGGAAGCCTCCGTGTTCCGCAAGCTGACCGTCGAAGAGAACATCCGGGCCGTGCTCGAGTTGCAGCAGCTCCCCGAGGAGGAAATCGAGTCCAGGCTCACCGGGCTGCTGCGCGATCTGAACATCGCGCATCTGCGGCAGTCGACCGCGCTGTCGCTCTCGGGCGGCGAGCGCCGCCGCGTCGAGATCGCCCGGGCGCTCGCGACGCGCCCGAATTTCATCCTGCTCGACGAGCCTTTCGCGGGCGTCGATCCGATCGCGGTGCTCGACATCCAGAAGATCATCCGTTTTCTCAAGCAGCGCGGCATCGGCATCCTCATCACCGACCATAACGTCCGGGAAACGCTGGGGATTTGCGACCGCGCCTACATCATCAACGAGGGCCTCGTGCTCGCCTTCGGCAAACCCGACGAGATCGTCTATAATGAAAACGTAAGACGCGTTTATCTCGGCGAGAACTTCCGGTTGTAGGGACAAGCGAGGTCCGCGATGCACGTCCCGTTCCCATTTTTGGTCCGTCTGAGCCGCGATCCGCCGCGTCGCGTCCTTTCCCGATGAAGCAGACCCTGCAGCTGAAGCTCTCGCAGCACCTGACGCTGACGCCGCAGCTTCAGCAGTCGATCCGCCTGCTCCAGCTCTCGACGCTGGAATTGAATCAGGAGCTCGAGAAGTTCCTGACGGACAATCCCCTGCTCGAGCGCGAAGACGCCGATAACGAGGCTCAGGCGGCGCCGATCCGCGTGAACGGCGAGCCGGCCACTACCGTTCAGGCGCAGGCCGAGGAACCGAGCGCCGAGAGTTCCTCGGCCGCCGACACCATCTCCGCCGAAATCGACTGGGTCGGGGACGCGGGACCGGGCGCGGGCGGCCGCGACGACGCCGACGAGAACGATTTCTTCCAGGTCCCCGCAGAATCCCCCAACCTGCGCGAGCATCTGCTCAAGCAGCTCTCGCTGACCCAGCTCGAGCCGCGCGACCGCAACCTGGTGGCGTTCCTGATCGAAGCGCTCGGCGACGACGGCTATCTCACGCAGCCGCTGGAGGAGCTCGCGCAGCTCGTGCCCGAGGAGCTGCAGCTCGATCCCGAGGAGCTGCACATCGCCCTCAGGCATTTGCAGAACTTCGATCCCACCGGGGTGGGCGCGCGAAACTGCGGCGAGTGCCTCGAGCTGCAGCTGCTCGTGCTTCCGGAGTCGACGCCGAGCCGCGCCCTCGCCCTTGCCGTCGCACGCGGGCACCTCGAGCTTCTCGCGGCCCGCGACTTCGCGAGGCTCAAGAAGGCGCTGCAATGCGGGGACGACGAGCTGCGGGCGGCCCAGCGGCTGATCCAGAGCCTCAACCCGCGCCCCGGCGCGGCGTTCGCGCCGCTCGAGGCGCGTTACATCGTGCCCGACGTCATCGTCAAGAAGATCAAGAACGTCTGGGTGGCGAGCCTCAACCCCGACGCCGTCCCGAAGCTGCGCATCAACCGCATGTACGCCGAGATCCTTCAGAACAACCGCAGCCAGTCCGGCGGCCAGCTCTCGCATCAGCTGCAGGAAGCGCGCTGGCTGATCAAGAACGTGCAGCAGCGGTTCGAAACGATTCTGCGCGTGTCGCAGGCGATCGTCGACCGGCAGCGGCACTTTTTCGAGCACGGCGAGGTCGCGATGCGGCCGCTGGTGCTGCGCGAGATCGCCGACACGCTCAGCCTGCACGAATCGACCGTATCGCGCGTCACCACGCAGAAATTCATGTTTACGCCGCGCGGCATCTTCGAGCTCAAGTACTTCTTCGGAAGTCACGTCGCCACCGAGACGGGCGGCGCCTGCTCCGCCACCGCCATCCGGGCGCTCATCAAGCAGCTGGTCGCCGCCGAGGACGCCCGGAGACCCCTGTCCGACAGCAAGATCTCCGAAATCCTGAACCAGCAGGGCATCGTGGTCGCGCGCCGCACCATCGCCAAGTACCGCGAGTCGCTGCAAATCTCGCCGGTCAGCATGAGAAAGTCTCTTTGAGCATGAGGGACGTTTCCCCTCATTTTTAAACCGGGTTCTTTGACGCGAAAGGGCGCCCCGCATGAACTTGACCATCAGCGGACGTCACGTACCGATCACGCCGGCGATCCGCAGCTACGTCGAGAGCAAACTTTCCAGGATCCGGCGGCATTTCGACCACGTCATCGACGTCAACGTGATCCTCACCGCGGACGGCCTCGCCCAAAAGGCGGAGGTCACCTGTCACGTCGCCGGCAAGGACATCTATGTCGAGAGCGACGACCCGGACCTGTACGCCGCGATCGACGCTCTGGCGGACAAGCTCGACCGCCAGATCATCAAATACAAGGACCGCCGGCGTGCGCATCCCCACGATGCGCTCAAGCACCGCTCCCCCTCGGATTAATCCCTCAGTGTAGAATTCCACGCCTTTCCGGCCCGCCGGGCACGGTTTCTGCGTGCGAGGTTGCCGAAATCGGCCGATTCTGCACAGTCCTCGATGAACCTTATTGCGAAGCTTTTGCCCCCTTCCAACATCCTTCTGGACCTGGATGTGACGAGCAAGAAGCGCGTGTTCGAGCAGGCGGGGCTCCTCTTCGAGAACAATCAGGGCGTGGCGAGAAGTCTGGTATTCGACAGTCTGTTCGCCCGGGAGCGCCTCGGCTCGACCAGCCTGGGCCAGGGGGTCGCGATTCCTCACGGCAGGATCAAGGGCCTGAAGGAGGCGGTCGGCGCTTTTGTGCGCCTCGCTCAAGCCGTGCCCTTCGACGCCCCCGACGGCAAGCCCGTCAATCTCGTTTTCGTGCTGCTGGTGCCCGAGCAGGCGACCGAACAACACCTTAGAATCCTGTCGGAGCTCGCGCAGATGCTGAGCGACCGCGAGTTGCGCGGCAAGCTCTCGACCGACACCGACGCGGGCACGCTCCATCAGCACATCACCGCCTGGCAGCCCCATGTTGCAGATCAGCGTCGCGCAGCTGTATGACGATAATCGCGACAAGCTCGGGTTCGCCTGGCTCGGCGGAAAAGCGGGCGGCGCGACCCGGCTCCGGCGCGACAGCACCGACGCCGCCGCGCTCGTAGGCCATCTCAACCTCATCCATCCCAACCGCGTCCAGGTTCTCGGCAACCACGAGATCGCGCACCTCGCCGCGTTCGAGGAGGGCGAGCTCTTCCGGATGCTCGGCAAGCTGTTCGCGGTCCACCCCGCCGCCATCGTGATCGCCGACGGAGCGCCCGCCGACGTGCGCCTGCTCGAAGCGGCCGAGGCCGCAGGCACGGCGGTGTTTGCCGCCGACATGCCGGCCGCGCAAGTCGTCGAACGGCTGCGCCGCTATCTCGGCAAGGCGCTCGCCGAGACCACCCAGAGCCATGGAGTATGCATGGACGTTCTCGGACTCGGCGTCCTGATCACCGGCGATTCGGGCGCCGGAAAAAGCGAGCTCGCGCTGGAGCTTATCAGCCGCGGCCATGGGCTCGTCGCCGACGACGTCGTCGACATTGCCCGGATCGCCGCATCGACGCTCGAGTGCCGCTGCCCGCCGGTGTTGAAGGACTTTCTCGAGGTGAGAGGTTTGGGCGTGCTCAACATCCGCACGATCTTCGGCGAGACCGCGGTGCGGCCGAAGATGAACTTGCGGCTGATCGTGCATCTCGATCGGCCGGGGACCGGCGAGGCCGAACGGCTTCCGCTGCACGAGCTGTCCGAGGACATCCTCGGCGTGACCGTCCGCAAAGTCGTGATCCCGGTCGCGGCGGGCCGCAACCTTGCGGTGCTGCTCGAGGCCGCGGTGCGCGACTACATCCTGCAGCTTCGCGGCATCCACTCGACGGCCGAATTCATGCAGCGGCAGCAGGCGGAGATGAAGAAAGGTTGAAGCGGACGACGGAAGTCGCCGCTTCAACTCTGCGCGTTCGAGCCCGCCTGTCGGCGGCTCAACGCGCAGCGGCCAGATCTCGACCGAAGACCGGGTGAGTCTGGTTTTGCGCAGCCACCGCCAATCCGCTAAGGTATCGAAATGCAATTCGTGCTCATCAGCGGCCTGTCGGGCTCGGGCAAAAGCGTCGCGCTCAACGTCCTTGAGGACAGCGGCTACTACTGCGTCGACAACCTCCCGGGGCAACTGCTCGAACAGTCGGTGGAACTGCTGCGCCGCGCAGGCCACGACCGGGTGGCGATGAGCATCGATGCCAGAACTGGGGAATCGCTGGAGCTCGTCCCGGAATACGTCGCCGCGCTGAAACGCCAGGGCGTGGACGTGAGGCTGCTCTTTCTCGATGCGAAAAACGACGCGCTGATCAGGCGTTTCTCCGAGACACGCAGGCGCCATCCGCTCGCGACCGGCAAACGCACGCTCGAGGAATGCCTCGCGCGCGAGCGCGAGCTCGTAGCCCCCGTGGGCGAAATCGGTCATCGCATCGACACGACCGATCTTCTGCCGAACGCGCTGCGAAACTGGATCAAGGAGCTGCTCGGAATCCGCGCCGAATCGACGATGCTCCTGTTCGAGTCCTTCAGCTACAAGCAGGGCGTTCCCCTGGATGCCGACATCGTGTTCGACGTGCGCTGCCTCCCCAATCCGCATTATGATCCGCGGCTCCGGCCGCTCACCGGTCTGGACGCCGAAGTGGTCGCCTTTCTGGAAAAGGAACCGAAAGTCGGCACCATGCTCCAGGACATCCGCCGCTTCGTCGAGACCTGGCTGCCGGCCTACGGGCAGGACAGTCGCAGCTCGCTCACGGTCGCCGTCGGCTGCACCGGCGGCCGCCACCGCTCGGTGTACTTCGTCGAGCGCCTCGGCGCTCATTTTCGCGGCCACACGCCGGTGCTGGTGCGCCACCGGCATCTTGTCCCCGCATGAAGCCGACCGTCGCCGTCGCCCTGACCGGCGCCTCCGGGATGCCCTACGGCCTGAGGCTCATCGAATGCCTGATACGCGCGGACGCGCAGATCTACCTTCTGTACTCGCAGGCGGCGCACGTGGTCGCCAAGCAGGAGTTGGACCTCGCGCTTCCGCCGCGCGCGCCCGACGCCGAGCGCATGTTCAGCGAGCGCTATTCGGCCAAGCAGGGTCAGCTCCGGGTGTTCGGCCGCGAGGACTGGTTTGCTCCGGTCGCCTCGGGCTCCAATCCTCCCGACGCGATGGTCATCTGCCCCTGCACCGTGGGCACGCTCGCCGCGGTTGCGGCGGGACTCTCCGACACCCTCATCGAGCGCGCCGCCGACGTGATGCTCAAGGAGGGCCGCAAGCTGATTCTCGTGCCGCGCGAGACGCCGTTTTCGGCGCTTCATCTGGAGAACATGCTGAAGCTCGCGCGCGCGGGAGCGGTGATCCTTCCCGCGAACCCCGGCTTCTATAATCGCCCGAAAAGCGTCGAGGACCTCGTCGACTTCATCGTCGCGCGCATTCTGGATCACCTGGGCGTACAGCACGAATTGATGCGCCGCTGGGGCGAAGAGCGCTAGACGGGCTGGCGATTTTGCACCCGCTTAGAGTCCCGATCTTTCCACTGAACACCGTGCTGTTCCCCGGGGGCCTGCTCCCCCTGAAAGTGTTCGAGGCGCGCTACATGGACATGACGCGCGACTGCCTGAAGCGCGACCAGCCCTTCGGAGTGTGCCTCATCCACGAGGGGTCCGAGGTCGGCGCACCCGCGGTACCCCAGGGCATCGGGTGCCTCGCGAAAATCCTCGAATGGGACATGCAGCAGCAGGGCATCCTGAACCTCAAGACCCGCGGCAGCCAGCGCTTTCGCATCCTTGAGCGGGAGACCAGCACGCAAGGCCTGATTTCGGCCGATGTCGAGCTGATCCCTCCGGAGGCGAGCATCGCGGTTCCCGAGAAGTTCGCGCCTTGCGCTCGGCTCCTGGAAATGGTCGTCGCCGACCAGGGCAAGCCCGTTTTCGCCGAGCCGCATGCCTTCGACGACGCCGCCTGGGTGGGCTACCGCCTGACCGAGATCCTGCCGGTGCCGCTTCTCGCCAAGCAAAAGCTCCTCGAGCTGACCGACAGCCTGACGCGCCTGTCGATCCTGCAGCGATTTCTGGAAAGCCGCGGCATCGCCGCGGCCTAACCGCCGGGCAACGCGGCGAGCAGTTTCCTCACCGGCGCCGGGATGGCAGCCTGCGGCGCTTCTTCAAGAGGCAGCCAGACCTGCCCCGGCTCCGAGACGCAGCGCGCCGGCATGTCCAGGTGACAAACCACAGGCGTGATATGCAAAGTGAAATGGGTGAAACCGTGCCGCACAAGCGGCAGGCGCCTGGCGCTCGCAAGCTTCGCTCCGAAACGACGGCCGCAATAATCGCGCGGATCGGCGCCCGAAGGCATCTCCGGCAGGCACCACAAGCCTCCCCAAAGGCCCACCGGCGGGCGCTTTTCCAGAAGCACTTCGCCCTCGCGCAGAAGCAGCAGCATCGAGGTCTTCCTCTCGGGAAGCGTTCTGCGCGGCCGCGGTTGGGGATACGCCTTCACTTTGCCCCGCGCACGCGCCTTGCAAGTCGCCTTCAGGGGACAGCTCGCGCAGGCGGGCTGCGTGCGGGTGCACAAGCCCGAGCCCAGGTCCATCAGCGCCTGCGTGTAGCGCTCGATGTTTTTGCGCGGAAGCTGCGACTCGGCGAGCTTCCACAAGCGATCTTCGATCCGCTTCTCGCCCGGATAGCCGCGCACCGCGAAATGGCGCGCGAGCACCCGCTTGACGTTGCCGTCGAGGATGGCTTCGCGCTCGCCGAAGGCGAACACCGCGATCGCGGCCGCCGTGGAACGCCCCAGCCCGGGGAGCAGCGCAAGCCCCTCGCGCGTGCGCGGAAACCGGCCGCGGCGCGATTCGACCAGGACTTGCGCCGCGGCGTGCAGGTTGCGGGCCCGCGAGTAATAGCCCAGTCCGCTCCACAGCGCGAGCACATCGTCGAGCTCGGCGCCGGCGAGCGATTCGACGTCCGGGAAACGCGCGAGAAAGCGCTCGTAGTAAGGGATGACCGTCGCGACCTGCGTCTGCTGCAGCATCACTTCCGAGAGCCAGATGCGATACGGATCGCGCGTACGCTGCCACGGCAGGTCCCGGCGCCCGTGCCGGGCCTGCCAGCGGACGAGCCGGCCCGCAAGCGTGCTCACCGCCCGAGAAGGCCCTTGAGCCTGTCCTGCACCCGCTCCTTCAGCTTCTCCTCGGCCTTTTGGGCCTGCTGCTTCACCGCGCTGCCAGCGGCGGCCTTGAGGTCGGGCCGAATCTGCGGGTCCTGGAGCGGACCGCTGATCCTCACCGGAACCGTGATGCCGTTCAGGTCGGCGAGGTCCTTGCCGCCCTGGCCGGTCGAGGAAGCGACCACCGACGCCTTGGCGAGGTAGTCGATCGTTCCCCCTCCGACGTCGACGTCGCCCGCACCCGAGAGGCGCAGCAGCGGCGACTTCGCCGAGAGGTCGTCGTTGTGCGCGACGCCGTTCTTGATGACGAAGCTGGCGGTGAGCTCCGAGAGATCGGTGCGCTGCGATGACTGCGCCGACTGCCTCTTGACCCTGCGGATCACGTCTTCGAGATTGATTCCCTTGAGCGCCCCGTCCTTCAGGCTCAGCTTGGCGTTCCCGGCGAGCGCTTTCCTGAGCGCCCCGACGGTATTCCCGCCTGTCTGGACATCGAGCGCGACGTTGCCCTTGCCCTCGAGCATGTCGTTGTCGAGCGCGTCCTTCAGCAGCGGCCCGATCGCCACGCCTGCGAGCTGGGCTTTGAGCGCGAGCCGATTGGTGTTGGCGTTCACGCTTGCGTTGCCGGTGAGGTTTCCCTGATAGAGGCTCGCGGCGAGCGGGCTGATCTCGACCCGGCCGCCCGAAGCCTGCGCACCGACGCTGATCTTCTCCAGCTTCACGTTCGACGCGACGAGCGCGCCGATTTTCAGGGTCCCTTTCAAGTTGAGCCCTTTGAGCGGGGAGAGGTCGATCGGCTCTTCCGCCGCGGCCGCCGGCGCGCCGCGTGCAGCCGCGGGCGCGCCGCGCGCGGCACCGCTGCCTGCGGATGCCTTGCCCTTCCCCGTCCCCAGGTACCGGTCGAGGTCGAGGCGGTCGAGCGCGAGATCGAACCGGATCGACTGCGGCGCAAGATCGATCTCAGCGTCGCCTTTAAGCGAGGTCCCGGAAGCCTTCGCTCCCGCACTCTCGTCCGACAGCCTGAGGTCGATCCCCGACAGGGCGAATTTCTGCTTTTCGAAATCGAGGCGGTAGCCGCTCGAGAGCTTGATCTGGAGGTCGACGCGCGGCTTCGTTCCCTCGATCTTCGCCGCAAGCGAAAGTTTTCCCGGCACGCCGCTCGCGATGCGCCCGGTCCTGAACTCGGCGAGGCTCGCTTTGAGTCGGGTGCCGCTCGAATCGTCGCGCCAGGCAACGGTGCTCGATCGGATCTCAATCCCGGCGATGTCCAGGCGCACCGCTCCCGCCTGTGGCGCCGGCTTGGGCGCCGGCTTGGACCGGGGCGGGGGAGCTGCTGCCTCCCCGGGTGCGCTCAACAGGTCGTCGAAATTGGTCCTTCCGTCCTTGTGCTTGACCAGATCCGCGGTCAGCCCCGAAAGCGCGACGCGATCGACCACCACCTTCCTGGAAAACAGCGGCAGGAGCGCGAGCGACATTCTGGCTTCGTCGATGCGGGCGAAGATCCTGCTGCTGTCGGGCTCGGACAAGGACGTTTTTCCGACCGTAATGCCGATGCTCGGAAACACCGTCAAGCCGAGATTGCCTTCGATCGCAAGCGTGCGCCCGGTCTTATTCTTCACCGCCGCGGCGAGCTCGGGCTTGTACTTGTTGGGATTAAAAGTAGCGACGACAACGGCGAGGGCGAGCAGGACGAGCGCCACGACGCCGCCGACTGCGAGCATCACGTATTTGAGGACTTTCATGCGCGCTCCTATTCGTTGGCCACGCCGAACGGCACGTGCCCGGTCGCGACGTGCCGGCTCGCCGACTCGCAGTGGCCGCGCTGGTCGTCGAAAAAGATGTCCGCGCCGAAAGCCTTCAGGAACGGGCCCTTGTCCAGCCCGCCCAGAAAGAGGGCTTCGTCGATGCGGATGTTCCAGGCGCGCAGCGTGCGCACCACGCGCTCGTGCGCGGGCGCGCTGCGCGCGGTCACCAGGGCGGTCCGGATCGGCGCGCGGTCGGCCGGGTATTCCGACTGGATGCGGTGCAGCGCCGCAAGAAAACTCTTGAAAGGCCCGCCGGACAAAGGCTCCTTGGCGGCGGTGACTTCGCTCGCGGTGAAGGCTTCGAGGCCCTCGCGCTTGTAGACGCGCTCCGCCTCGTCGGAGAACAGCACCGCGTCGCCGTCGAACGCGATGCGCAGCTCCTCGGTCGCCTCGACGTTCTGCCCGACGTTGGAAGGCAGGATGGTCGCGGCGGCGTGCCCCACGTCGAGGGCCTTGCGCACGTCGACGGGATTCGCCGAAAGAAACAGGTGCGCGTCGAAGGCCGGCACGTAGGGATAGGTGTTTTCCCCGCCGGTAAAGGCCGCGCGCGAGATATCGAGCTTGTAATGCTCGATCGAGTTCATGATGCGCATTCCCGTGTCGGCGGTGTTGCGTGAGAGCAGGATAACTTCGACCCGTGCTCGAGCGGGAGCGAGCGTGTTGAGCCGCAGGAGCTTCCTCACCAGCGCAAACGCGATGCCCGGAGCGAGGATCTCGTTCTCGTGCTCGAGCTGGTACCGGTAATAGGCGTCCACGCCCTGCTCCTCGAACACGCGATTGGATTCCTCGAGATCGAACAAGGCCCGCGAGGAGATCGCGACTACGAGCTTTCCATCGAAGGAGGCGGGCATGAGATTCGAAGGAGGGGAAGCGGTTTCTTTCGGGACGGATTGTTCTGGAGCGGGCGAAGGGAATCGAACCCTCGTCTTAAGCTTGGGAAGCTTTCGTTCTACCATTGAACTACGCCCGCATGATAAGATGATTTTACCCGCTCGTCCGTGGGGTTTCAAAGTGATCCAGCTCTCCGTCAACGGTCAGGTGCAGCGTTTCGAGCCCGGCGCGAACGTGGCGCGGCTCCTCGAAGCGCTCGAGCTCTCGGGCAAGCGCGTTGCCGTGGAAAAGAACGGCGAGATCGTGCCGCGCAGCCGCTACGCGCAAACGCGGCTTGCGGACGGCGATGCGCTCGAAATCGTCGTCGCCGTCGGAGGGGGTTAGGCGATGAACGCCCCGACGCGCCTCGCGGAGGAGATCGCCGATCCGCTTCTCATCGCCGGCCGAGCCTATCGCTCGCGGCTTCTGATCGGCACCGGGAAGTACCGCGATTTCGACGAGACGCGCCGCGCGGTGGAAGCGAGCGGCGCCGAGATCGTCACCGTCGCCATCCGCCGCACCAACATCGGACAGAACGCGAACGAGCCCTCGCT
>WNFZ01002397.1_pt1 | contig 17758 bp, 15 predicted proteins | sample 5400081 | NCBI WGS metagenome assembly WNFZ01 (sample SAMN13153365, study PRJNA577476) | soil metagenome | isolation source: 80 cm soil or saprolite under grassland replicate 1 | place: USA:California | collected 2016-06-15 | reverse complement strand
CGCTGTTGGGTCTCAAACGAAATTTGACCGCGAGCGAGATCGTCGATCAAATCCTCGAGACAAGCCGAACTGTGAGCCAAGAACGGCGCATCACCCATGTCGTTCTCATGGGAATGGGCGAGCCGTTGGCGAATTACGCGCAGACGGCTGGCGCGCTGGAAATCATTACTGACGCGCAATGGGGCATCGGTATTTCACCGCGAAGGGTGACGCTTTCGACGGTCGGCTTAGTCCCGCAGATCAAAAAGTTGATGGCAGAGACCCGGGTCAATCTCGCCATTTCCCTGCACGCATCGAGCGATCGGGTGCGCGGTGAGTTGATGCCGGTCAATCGCAAATATTCTCTGGAGCAATTGCTCGACTGCTGCCGCTCGCTGCCGATACCACGACGCAAACGCATCACCTTCGAGTATGTTCTCTTGGGCGGTGTCAACGATTCGCAGGAGGACGCGCGCGAGCTCGCCAAACGACTCAAGGGCATTCCCAGCAAAGTGAACATCATCCCGTTTAATCCCCATCCCGGCAGTAGCTACGTGCGACCGACCGACGAACGGATCGCGAGCTTTCAAAACGTCTTGCACGACGCCGGCGTCCAGGTCAACGTGCGGCGTCCGAGGGGAGATGATATTCAAGCCGCTTGCGGCCAATTACAAGGCGAGGAGTTCGTGCACACTCGGCATGAACGAAAGTTGAGCGCCGAAGGGATGTCAAATTGATATGGGCCCAGGGATGATCGGTGTCATCGGCGGGAGCGGCCTGTATCAGATGCCAGGCCTTGAAGGAGTGCGGGCGGTTGAGGTCAAAACCCCTTTCGGCAAACCGTCGGACAAACTGATTCGCGGCCGGCTCGGAGAAATCGAGCTGGTTTTCTTGCCGCGTCACGGGCAAGGCCATCGTTGGTTGCCGAGCGAGGTGAATTTTCGCGCGAACACTTTCGCGATGAAAAAACTCGGCGTCGAGCGGATCATCTCGGTGAGCGCGGTCGGTAGCCTGCGGCAAGAAATCGCCCCCGGACATGTCGTGATCCCGGATCAATTCATCGATCGTACGACGCAAAGACCGAGCACGTTTTTCGGCCGGGGGTTGGTGGCTCACGTCAGCTTAGCCGATCCTTTTTGTAAAGATCTTTCGGCGATTCTTTCCGCCGCGGCCAATTCCGCGGGAGCGAAAGTTCACGCCGGTGGAACTTATCTTTGTATGGAAGGACCGCAGTTCTCGACGCGGGCGGAGTCGCATCTTTACCGTAACTGGGGTGCCCACGTTATCGGTATGACCAATCTTCAAGAAGCCAAGCTGGCGCGCGAGGCTGAAATCTGCTTTGGCACACTCGCACTCGCCACCGACTACGACTGTTGGAACCAGGCGGCCGGCGACGTTGAGATTGACCATGTGTTGGCTGTGCTCAAGCAGAACATCGAGCTAGCGCAGCGCACGATCCGGCGCGCCGTGACGGAATTGTCGTCCGCGCGTTCGTGCGCCTGTGCCTCGGCATTAAAGGATGCTATCATCACCGAGCGCGCGCGGATTCCGAAGAAGCTCCGCGCGGAATTACGGCCCATCATCGGCAAATATCTATGAGCGTATTGGTTGTTGGTACCGTCGCTTTCGATTCGATTGAAACGCCATTCGGCTCGGCGGAGCGCATCTTGGGCGGATCGGCGTCTTACTTCGCTCTCGGCGCAAGTTTCTTCGCTCCGGTGCGCATCGTCGGCGTCATCGGTGAAGATTTTCCCCAGGACTACCTGGATCTCTTCACCCAGCGAAAGATCGACATTGACGGCATTGAGCGCGAAAAGGGCGATACGTTTCACTGGCGCGGCCGCTATCATGAAGACATTAATCTGCGCGATACCGTCGAGCTGCACTTGAACGTTCTCGCCGGCTTCGAGCCAAAACTACCCGAGCGCTACCGGGACGCCGAGTACGTCTTTCTCGGCAATATTGATCCGGTGATGCAATTGGAAGTGCTCAACCAGCTTCGCCGCATGAAGCTGGTCGCATGCGACACCATGGACCACTGGATCCGCGAGAGCAACGAAGAGCTAAAAAAAGTGCTCAAGCGGATCGAAGTACTGGTGATTAACGATTCCGAAGCGCGCTTATTGAGCGGTTATGACAATATCGTCAAGGCGGCGCGAGCGATTCTCAAAATGGGCCCAAAGATGATTCTCGTCAAGCGCGGCGAGTATGGCGTACTGCAGTTTTCTGATTCGTCGGTATTCGCTACGCCCGCCTATCCGTTGGAACAAGTTTTCGATCCGACAGGCGCGGGCGACTCGTTCGCCGGCGGATTCATGGGACATCTGGCGCGCTCCGGCGACCAGAGCCAAGGCGGCCTCAGACGGGCGATCGTTTATGGTTCCGTCGTCGCATCGTTCACCGTCGAGGATTTTGGCGTCAAACGGCTTACCGATGTCTCACTGGCAGAGATTGAAGAACGATACCAACGCTTTGTCGAGCTAACCGATTTTCATTCCTGAGCCGATGGAGCTGTCCATAGTCATTCCCGTTTACAATGAGGAAGAAAACGTCGAACCGATAATTCGCGAGATCAACGGCGTCTTGGCATCCTTGGGCAAAACTTGTGAAATCGTCACGGTCGACGACGGAAGTAAGGACGGCACTTTTAGCGCTTTGAGCCGGTTGCATTGCATAGAGCCGAGTCTCAAAGTAGTGCGGCTCAGGCGGAACTTTGGCCAAACCGCGGCGCTGGCGGCGGGCTTGGCCTATGCGCAAGGGGAAATCATCGTACTGATGGATGGCGATGGGCAAAATGATCCGGCCGACATTCCCGCGCTGCTTGAAATGCTCCAGGAGGGCAACGATCTGGTGGCGGGCTGGCGCTTCAACCGGCAGGATCCGTTTTTCAATCGCCGTCTGCCTTCAATGATCGCCAACCGTCTGATATCCTGGACCACAAAGGTGAAACTTCATGATTACGGTTGCACGCTCAAAGCGATGCGCAAGGAGGTGGCCAAGAGCCTCAGATTATACGGCGAAATGCACCGCTTTATTCCGGCGATCGCCTACGAAAGGGGCGCCCAGATCGCCGAGCTCAAGGTCAACCACCGGCCACGGCTTCGTGGCGAATCCAAATATGGAATTACCCGAACGCTACGCGTCGCGTTGGATCTCCTGACAGTGAAATTTCTTAGCAGCTATTCGACCCGGCCGTCCCATGTGTTTGGACCGATCGGCGTGATCAGTGGTTTAGCGGGGTTTGTGATCGCGTTATATTTAACCGTACAAAAACTAGTTTACGACGCGGACATCGGCAACCGACCGCTGCTACTATTGGCGGTCCTGCTCATTTTTATCGGTTTTCAATTCGTCACCATGGGACTCCTGGGAGAGATGTTGGCACGCACCTATCATGAGTCTCAGGAACGTCCGGTTTATGTCGTTCGCGAAGTTCTTGAGGGTGGAAGAAGAACATGAATTTGGCTGTAGTTGGGACCGGCTATGTCGGTTTGGTCGCCGGCACTTGTTTTGCCGAAAGCGGTAACGACGTGATCTGCGTCGATATTGATGAAAATAAAATCGAAATGCTCAATGCCGGCAAGGTGCCGATTTACGAGCCGGGCCTGGAGGAAATGGTCCGGCGCAATGCTCAGGATCAGCGCTTGAGCTTTACGACCGATTTGGCGAGTTCGGTTAAAAATTCCCAAATCATCTTTATCGCCGTCGGCACGCCCCAAGGGCCGACCGGAGACGCCAATCTTGAATACGTGAAAGCCACCGCCAAAGGCATCGCCAGAGCGATGGACTCGTTCAAGATCATCGTCACGAAAAGCACGGTGCCGGTCGGCACGGCTGATCGGATCAAGCAGTGGATTTCAGAAGAAACGGAACAGCCCTTTGCGGTTGCGTCCAATCCCGAGTTTATGAAGGAGGGCGCAGCGGTGGAAGACTTTATGAAGCCCGACCGCGTTGTCTTGGGCGGCGACAATGCCGAGGCCCTGGAGACCCTCAAGGAACTCTATGATCCATTCTTGCGCACGGGAAATCCTATTCTGGTCATGGATAGCCGGAGCGCCGAGATGAGTAAATATGCGGCCAACGCCATGCTGGCGACAAAGATCTCCTTCATCAACGAAGTGGCGCGCCTGTGTGAAGCGATGAAAGCCGATGTGAGCGAAGTTCGCCGCGCTATCAGCCTGGACCGGCGCATCGGGCCGCACTTCATTTTTCCCGGCGTCGGATTCGGCGGCTCGTGTTTTCCGAAGGACATTCGCGCCATGATAAGCATGGGCGGAGATAAGCCGGAAATGGCGCTTCTTAGAGCGGTGGAACAGGTGAACCAAAGTCAGAAGGTACTGTTGTTCGACAAGGTGAAAAAACATTTCGGCGAACCGTTGTCGGGTCTAACATTTGCGATCTGGGGGCTGGCGTTCAAACCGCGCACCGACGATATGAGGGACGCGCCGTCGATCACCGTCATCGAATCGCTTTTGGCCGCCGGCGCGCGGGTGCAAGCATTCGATCCCGAGGCCATGGAAGAAGCGAGAAAGATTTTCGGTGACGGTATACAATACACGCACCGAAACTATGACGCGCTGCACGGCGCCGTGGCTCTGCTTATTCTCACCGAGTGGAACGAGTTTCGCCGGCCGGATTTTGCGCGAATCAAGGGGCTGCTCAAACAGCCAGTGATTTTTGATGGGCGCAATATTTACGATCCAGGGGATGTGCGCAAGCTCGGCTTTACCTACTACTCGATAGGGCGGAACGATGGCTAGATATCTAGTGACCGGTGGCGCTGGCTTTATCGGCTCGCATTTATGCGAGAGCTTTCTCAATCAAGGGCACGAAGTGCTCTGCATGGACAATTATTCGACCGGTGCTAAGGAAAATATGGCGCCGTTTCTCAAAAATCCGCGCTTCCGCTTCATCGATCACAACGTAAGCCGCTTCATCGAAGTGCAGGAGCCGCTGGATTACATTCTCCATTTCGCTTCACCGGCGAGTCCGGTGGATTATTTGGAATTACCGATTCCGACCCTCAAGGTCGGCGCGCTGGGAACGCATAACACATTGGGCTTGGCAAAGGCGAAGAGCGCCGTGTATCTCCTGGCGTCGACGTCTGAGGTTTACGGCGATCCGCAGGTCAGGCCGCAAAGCGAGGAGTATTGGGGCAACGTCAATCCGATCGGGCCGCGCGGCGTGTACGATGAAGCCAAACGATACGCCGAGGCGATGACCATGGCCTATCATCGCTATCACGGCTTGAATACGCGTATCGTGCGAATTTTTAATACCTACGGACCGCGCATGCGCCTGCGTGACGGCCGGGTGGTGCCGAATTTCATCATGCAGGCGCTCAAAGGAGAGCCGCTGACGGTTTACGGTCAGGGGCAGCAAACGAGAAGTTTTCAGTATGTCGATGATCTGGTCGATGGACTCAACAAGCTGCTTAAGAGCGATCATCACTTGCCCGTCAACATCGGCAATCCTCACGAGATGACCGTGCTCGACTTTGCCAAGAAAATTATCGAGCTGACCGACTCGCGCAGCACCATCGTCTACAAACCGTTGCCGGAGGACGATCCCCAGGTTCGCCAGCCCGATATTACGAAAGCGAAAAAGATTCTCAATTGGGAGCCTAAAGTTAAGTTGGAAGAAGGCCTGCTCAAAACGATCGAATACTTTCGCGCGCATTTGAAAGAGAAGAGCGCGTGAAAATAGTCGTTACCGGTGGCGCGGGGTTCATCGCTTCCCATGTTGTCGACGCTTACTTGGATGGTGGTCATGAAGTGCATATCATCGATGACTTCTCTACCGGCCAAAACGTTAATGTCAATTCCCAAGCCACACTGCACCAGGTCGACATCGCGGAAAAAAAAGCGGCTCAATTGATGGACCAGATTAAGCCTGATGTCTTGAGCCATCACGCAGCGCAAATGGATGTGCGTCATTCAGTGGCTGATCCAACGTTCGACGCGCGCGTGAATATTCTCGGCTTTATCAATCTGCTGGAGGCCTGCAAAAACAGCGGCGTGAAAAAAACCATCTTCGCTTCTTCGGGCGGAGCGGTTTACGGCGAGCAAAAAGTGTTTCCCGCGCCTGAAAGCCATGCCACCGAACCGGCCAGCCCGTATGGCGTGAGCAAGCGCGCCGGCGAGCTCTATCTTTCGTACTACTATCAGGCGTTTGGATTGCCCTATATCGCTTTGCGTTACGCCAACGTCTACGGCCCGCGGCAATCGGCTAAGGGCGAGGCCGGCGTCGTGGCGATTTTTCTTTCCTCATTGCTGGCTGGTAAAATACCGGTGATTAACGGCGACGGGCAGCAAACCCGCGATTACGTTTACGTCGGTGACGTGGTTGCCGCCAACGTGGCGGCATTGCAGTCCTCATTCGTCGGTCCGATCAACATCGGCACCGGCGTGGAAACGGACGTGGTGACGATATTTCAGCACTTGCGTGAAGCGGTCGGAAGCTCGGTCGAGGCCCAGCATGGCCCGCCCAAGGCGGGCGAGCAGCGCCGCAGTTGCATCGATGCGGCCCGCGCCGCACAAATTCTCAGCTGGCGTCCCCAAATGACCCTCAAAGACGGGTTGCAGCATACCGTCGATTATTGCCGCAAAAGCGTTGGCCGATGACGTTAGATCACATCAGAAATTTTTCCATCATCGCGCACATCGATCACGGTAAGTCGACTTTGGCGGACCGGCTGTTGGAATTCACGGGCGCAATCAGCGCGCGCGAACGGACCGAGCAGATTCTCGACAGCATGGATCTCGAGCGCGAGCGCGGCATCACCATCAAGGCCAGTCCGGTCTGCCTGAGTTATAGCGCCAAGGACGGCAAAGAGTACAAACTCAATTTGATCGATACTCCCGGGCACGTCGATTTCACTTACGAAGTCTCGCGCAGCCTGGCGGCCTGCGAAGGCGCGCTGCTGGTGGTGGACGCCGCTCAGGGCGTCGAGGCGCAAACTGTGGCTAATGTTCACATGGCATTGGATCACAACCTCGAAATTCTTCCCGTGATCAACAAGATCGATCTGCCGAGCGCCGAGCCAGAACGCGTGAAAGCCGAGATTGAAGAGGTGATCGGCTTGGACGCCTCGAATGCGGTTTACGCCAGCGCGAAGGAAGGGATCGGCACGGAAGAGATTCTCGAGGGCATCATACACCATTTTCCACCGCCCACGGGGGACCCATCGGCTCCTTTGCGGGCCTTGGTTATCGACAGCTGGTTCGATCCTTATCACGGGGCAGTCGTGATGATGCGGATCTTCGACGGCGTGGTGCGCAAGGGCACCAAGATTCGTATGATGTGGAGCGGCCAGGCTTTTGAAGTGCTCCGCCTCGGAGTTTTTTCACCGGCGCCCACGGAGGTGCTGGAGCTCGGGGCAGGCGAAGTCGGTTTCCTCATGGCGGGCATCAAAGAGGTCGCCGAAACCCGTATTGGCGATACGATCACGACCGATGACCGTCCGGCTGGAGGGCCACTTCCCGGTTTCAAACCGATGAAGCCAATGGTGTTCAGCGGTCTCTATCCGACGGATTCCGGGCAGTATCAGGCATTGCGCGACGCGCTGGAAAAACTGCGCCTCAACGATTCTTCCTTCACCTACGAGCCGGAGACGTCACAAGCATTGGGCTTCGGCTTTCGCTGCGGATTTCTCGGCTTGCTGCACATGGATATCGTGCGCGAGCGGCTCGAGCGCGAGTTCGGCCTGAGTCTCATCACCACTGCAGCCACGGTGGTTTATCGCGTGATTACCACGGCGGGCGTCACATTCATGATCGACAATCCGGTGAAGCTGCCGAACGAGGGCGAGATCGAGAGAATCGAAGAACCGGTGATCCAGGCAACCTTGCACTTGCCGCAAGAATTTCTCGGCGCCGTGCTCAAAATCTGCGAGGAGAAGCGCGGTACGCAAAAGGAAATCCGCTATCTGGGTCCCAAACGAGTGATGCTGGTCTATGAGCTGCCGCTAAACGAGATTGTCGTCGATTTCTATGATAGGCTCAAATCAGTCAGCCGCGGTTACGCTTCGATGGATTACGAGGTCGCCGGCTACCGGACGGCGGATTTGGTCAAACTGGACGTGCGCATCAACGGCGATCTGGTCGATGCCATGTCGATGATCGTCCACCGCGACAAAGCCTACTATCGAGGCCGCGACCTCGTGCAGAAGATGCGGGAGCTGATTCCGCGCCAGCTTTTCGAAGTGGTCATTCAGGCCGCCATCGGCAGCCGCGTGATTTCCCGCGAGTCGGTGAAGGCGCTGCGCAAGAACGTCACCGCAAAATGCTATGGCGGCGATATAACGCGCAAACGAAAACTTTTGGAGCGTCAGAAAGAAGGTAAAAAACGCATGAAACAAGTCGGCAAAGTCGAGATACCCCAAGAAGCTTTTCTTGCGGCACTCAAAGTGTAGCAGCGGGGGTTGCTAATGGCAGTGGAAAAGGTGAATAAAGTAAAAGAGCAAAATGTGATGGATAGTTCGGCAACGGCGAAGACGAAGTCCACCTTTCGCGAATACGCGGAAGCGATCTTGATGGCGCTGATTTTGGCGCTGTTTATCCGTACGTTTATCGTGCAAGCGTTCAAGATTCCGTCCGGTTCGATGATTCCGACGTTACAGATCGGCGATCACATCCTGGTCAACAAATTGTCCTACGGTTTGCGCATGCCTTTTCTCGAGCGCTACCTGGTGGAATATGCCAACGTGCAGCGCGGCGACGTGGTCGTATTCATCTTTCCGGAGGACCGCTCCAAAGACTTCATCAAACGGGTGATCGGCGTCGCCGGTGACACGGTCGAGGTCCGGGCCAAAAAGGTTTACATCAACGGCAAACAAGTCGAAGATTCGCATGCTCATTTTGCGGGGTACGATCCGCAGGGGGGCGCGGTGGGAAACGGCGACGATTATGGGCCAAAGGTGGTTCCGGAGAATCATATCTTCGTCATGGGCGATAATCGCGATCGGAGCTACGACAGCCGCTTTTGGGGATTCGTCAATCTCAACGATGTTCGCGGCAAAGCCTTTTTGATCTACTGGTCCTGGGATGGCACCGACCGGTGGGTCCGCTGGGAGCGTCTCGGTGACTTGATTTACTAGCGCGACAGCAAATGAGTCCCATGACCAAAACAGTAAAAATCATTTCGACCACTTTGTCGGTACTGATTCTGCTATTGGTCATCGTCAATATTCTGATCGGTCTGGGAAATCAGTCGATCCAAGCCGAAGTTGCCGAGCGCCAACAAATGATCGCGCAGACGATCCAGCTCGAAAATCTCAATCGCCAATTGATCACCGTGTTGGCCAATCTGGCATTAAAAACCAATGACGAACAACTTAAGAAGCTTCTGGCGGAGAGCGGCATCAATCTGTCGGGAGGACCGGAAGCCGCGCCGCCACCGCCGGCGAAGAAGTGAGGTCGTATGGCCGACGAAGTTGAAAACGTTGCCGCTGAACCGGTAGAGGATCGCGAAACTGCTATAGTCGTGAGCCCTGCTTCGAATTTGCCGTTTATCATTACGCTGGTCGCGTTGCTGCTTTATTTCGGATTTCAAACCCTCCAACTCTTCGTTGAGCGGGGCAATCTGAGCATGATGAAGAGCAGCCAAGACTCGGCGCTCCAAGAAGCGCAAAAAGTCCAAGAACAATTCAAGAATCTCGTCTCGAAAACCAATCAATTAGCCGATCAAGGCCACGCCGGCGCGAGGATGGTGATGGAAGGCCTGCAAAGGCAAGGTCTCGGCGCCCCGCCTGTGCCTGAAAGCAAAGCTCCGAGCAAAGCGGAAACAAAACCGACGAAGTGATTTCGTCTCAGCCGTTACCTACACTGCTTGGCCATAGAACTCTGCGATTGATTTGTCGGTCACATCATTGCCGCATCAACCTCAATCCAGCCTAAGCTAGCACCCCTACAACGCACCGCTTATTGGTGGATGTATATTCCAATTACCTCAGATAGACCGGTGTTGTGGTCACGCGTATTTGGGACGTTGGCGTTTATTACGTGCATTCTGGTTGGCGTCAATATGTATCTGTTTTCCGGTAACCAGGGATTGCAACGCGAAGTCGCGGAACGTCAGCAGTTCATTACTCAGAGCATTCAGATCCAGGCGCTGGCGCGGGAAATCGTGACGGCGCTTGCAAATCTGGCGACGAAGAATAATGACGAGCAAATCAAGCAACTGCTGACATCGCACGGCATAACGTTCTCGGCAAATCCCTCCGCTGCAGCGGAGAGCAAAGGGAAGTGACGATGGAATCCACAGAACAACGCGGAGTCAGCGTGACACTCGCCCTCGTCGTCATCTCCTGGTTTGCCTGGGTGGTTTTTCAGACGACGCAATTAGTGCGCGAACGCGGCAATCTGGAGCAAGTGAAAGCCAACCAAGAAAAACCATTTCAGGATTCGGTCAAGGCGAGAGCGCAGATCGATGCAATTACCGCGGACACGGCTAGATTGGCCGCCCAGGGCAACGCCAGCGCGCAACTCATCGTTGCCGAGCTGCAAAAACGTGGCATCAAGATCGATCCCAACGCGAAAACCGTCCCGCCGGGAAGTAGGTAGTCCGGTCCAGTCAGAGTTTCGCCTGGATTCCCGCTAAAAACATGCGGGAATGACGGACTTAGGAATCGCCCTAATGTAGCGTGCATCATCGCGAAGCCGCTTTCGACTTCGACCCCCACTTTCGTAGACAGCGCTCGTATCCACTAAGACTTGCGCCACCTTTTTCGCTCCCCGTCGGCCAAATAGTGATCGTGACGTAGAGAGACATCTCCTTTGAACCTCGACCAATGAGCTCCCACATAGGATCGTGGGGTCCAAGAGCTTTTGTGTCCGAGACCTTATGCAATTTGAGATACTCTCCTTCGCTTTCCACGACGAGGTAGTCATCTTTGGTAATGCCTAACTTTCGACGTAAATCTATGGGAAGAGTAACTTGCCCCTCCCCAGTGACTTTGATGATCGCCATATTCGCGCACTCCGTAAGGAATTCTTACTAAGCGTATACTATAGCGCTGAGCGATCAAAATTACTTCTATTGACCCGCAGGCAATTTCCCTTTAGCCTGAATTTCTCTGTGGAGAACTTTTTTGGAAACATCCTTCCACCCGTTAGTTTGGCGCTGGTTTACCCAGCGCTTCCAGAGTCCCACACCGCCACAACAACAAGGTTGGAATTCCATCTCTGCTGGTAAATCGACGCTGATTGCCGCGCCGACGGGCTCGGGCAAAACGCTCGCGGCGTTTCTTTGGTCTATCGATCGGTTGATCAAGCGTGCATTAAACGGTGGGCTCGATGACCGCACCAGCGTGGTTTATGTTTCGCCGCTCAAAGCGCTGGGCAATGACATCGCCAAGAATCTTCAGGCCCCACTGGACGAGATCTATAATCTGGCAGGACGGGAGGGCATTCTGCTGCCCACGATTCGCGTTGCCGTGCGCTCGGGCGACACGCCGGCTCGCGAACGACAGCTGATGGTGCGTAAGCCGCCGCATATTCTAATCACCACGCCGGAGTCGCTTTACATACTCCTCACGGCGCCGCGCAGCCGGGAATTCTTGAAAACCGCCGAAACCCTGATCGTCGACGAGATTCACGCGGTCGCGCAGGACAAGAGGGGCGCGCATCTCGCGCTGTCATTGGAGCGCTTGGATGCTTTGGTGGGCCGGCCGATGCAGCGCATCGGTTTGAGCGCAACGCAGAAACCGGTCGAAGAAATCGCGCGGCTCCTGGTCGGCACTCGGCAAATTTCAGATAACGGCGCGCCGGACTGCGCCATCGTCGACGTCGGTCACCGGCGCGAGATGGAACTTGGCATCGAGGTTCCGGACGAAGAGCTTGGTCCGATCATTCGCCAGGATATCTGGACGGCGGTCTACGACAAGCTCGTCGAACAGGTCCATGCGCACCGCACGACTTTGGTCTTCGTCAACACGCGCCGTTTGGTCGAGCGCGTGGCGCATCAATTGACCGAAAGGCTCGGCGAGGGCAAAGTCGGCGCCCACCATGGCAGCTTATCGCGCAAGACGCGTCTCGAGGTTGAAGAGAAACTTAAGTCGGGCCAATTCCCCGTGGTCGTAGCCACTGCGTCATTGGAGCTCGGCATCGATATCGGCCACGTCGATGTTGTTTGTCACATCGGCTCGCCGCGAAATTTGGCGGTCTTGCTCCAACGGGTGGGCCGCTCCGGCCATTGGCTCGGCGCTATTCCCAAGGGCATCCTCTATCCACTGACCCGCGACGATCTCTTGCAATCGGTGGCGGCGATTCGCGCCGTCCGACAAGGCGAGCTGGATAAGCTTACTGTCATTACGAAGCCACTCGATGTCTTGGCCCAGCAAATCGTCGCAACGGTTGCCAGTTTGGAATTAGCCGCAAAGGACGCCAAAACGATCGGGGGAGAGGCAGGAATAGGCGAAGAAGCCTTATGGCAACTGATCCGTTCCGCCTACCCGTACAAGGAGCTGACGCGAGAGGAATTTGAACAGCTCTTGGAAATGCTCACCGAAGGCGTAGAAACCCGCCGCAGCCGACGGAGCGCCTACCTTCACCGCGACCGAATCAACAGGATGCTGCGCGCGCGCCGGGGCGCGCGCCTGACCGCGATCACCAACGGCGGAGCGATCCCGGATACCGCCGACTACGATGTCGTTGAGTTTCCGAGCGAGATGTTCGTCGGCAAAGTCAACGAGGACTTCGCTATCGAAAGTCTGGCCGGCGATATTTTTCTATTGGGCAATCGCTCGTGGCGGATCAGGCGCGTTGGTTCGGGAAAGGTTTGGGTCGAGGACGCCCAGGGGCTACCGCCGAGCATTCCATTTTGGTTAGGCGAAGCACCGGCCCGCACCCTTGAACTGTCGAAGGCGGTTTCGGATTTGCGGGTCGCAGTCGCCCAGACACTTGCGGATCGCACCCAGGCGACTCAGTGGGTCATGGATCAAGTATCGATGCCGCAGAGCGCCGCCGAGCAGATCGTCAATTATGTTGCCGAAACGGTTTCGGTTCTGGGTACGGTGCCGGCTCAAGAGAAAATTATCGCCGAGCGTTTTTTCGACGAGGCGGGTGGCATGCAATTGATCCTTCATTCGCCTTGGGGTGGGCGGATCAATCGCGCCTGGGGCCTAGCGCTGCGCAAGCGCTTTTGCGTGAGCTTCGACCGCGAGCTCCAAGCGGCGGCGACGGATGATGGCATCTGCATATCGCTGGTCGAGCAGCATTCTTTTCCGCTGGCCGATGTATTTGCAATGCTTCGGCCGTCGATTGTCGAAGACAATTTGACGCAAGCCGCGCTGGCCTCACCGATGTTTACCAACCGTTGGCGCTGGAACGCGACGCGGGCATTGGCGGTGATGCGCCACAGCGGCGGCAAAAAAGTACCCGTCGCTTTGCAGCGCATGCGCGCCGAAGATCTTCTGGCCGCGGTGTTTCCGGAGCAGGTGATGTGCCAGGACAATCATCGGGGCGGATTGGTGGAAATCCCCGATCATCCGCTAGTAAAGGAAACTTTAGGTGATTGCTTGCACGAGGCGATGGACATCAATGGCTTGGCTGAAATCCTTGAGCGCATGGAAGCTGGCGCGATCGCAACTCTGGCGATCGATACTCCGGCGCCGTCGCCGATGGCCCATGAGATTCTCAATGCCAATCCCTATGCATTCTTGGACGACGCGCCGCTGGAGGAGCGGCGGGCGCGCGCCGTATCGCTAAGACGGGTCGACCCTTGGATTGGGCGTGAATTCGGCCGGCTTGATCCGGCGGCTATCGACGAAGTGCGCAAACAGGCTTGGCCCGAAGTGCGCAATGCAGACGAGCTGCACGATTTGTTGCTCGGCGTCTGTTTGCTGCCGATCGACGTTCGTCCGGACTGGCACCTACTAGCTCAAAAGTTGATTCAAAATGGTCGCGCAACCATTGCCGCTTGGCAAAGCCCGGCCGGCGAGCATCGCGCCTACGTCGCGGCCGAGAGATCGGATTTGATTCGCTTGGCATTGACGAGTGTTTCATTGACTCCAGCGATCGAGCTTCCGCTCGGCTTCGTGGAAACGGTCACATCCGAAGAGGAAGCGATCAAAAAAATCGTCCAAGGCTGGTTGGAAGTCAGTGGACCGGTCACCGCGGTCGAACTCGCATCTCGCTTGGGGATGCCGGCCGACAAGATTGAGGCGGCATTGATCGCTCTGGAGAGCGCCGGTGTTGTGCTGCGCGGCGAATTTACCGCCAAGGGCATAGCCGGCGGCGAAGTCGAGTGGTGCGATCGCGTTCTGCTGGCGCGCATACATCGCTTGACGTTGGGTCGAATGCGCCGCGAGATCGAACCGGTGTCAGCGGCGGAGTTCATGCAGTTTCTGCTGTCCTGGCAACACCTGACGCCTCGGACTCGGCTCCGCGGCCGGGATGGCGTGTTAGAAGTGATTCGGCAATTGCAGGGTTTGGAACTGCCGGCGCCGGCGTGGGAACAGCATGTTTTACCAGCGCGCCTTGAACGCTACGATCCTGCAGATTTGGAGCATGTCTGTCTGGCCGGTGTCGTCGCTTGGGGTCGGCTGCGAAGCGAAACCAATGGGACGGAGCCGTTGTCGGGAGCTTCAATCGTCGCGAAAAGAGGCCGCCGGCTATTGGCGCCCGCGCGGAATGCGCCCCTGGCGTTTCTCCTGCGCGAAGAGCTCGATGCCTTTCTTGAAGACAGCCGCCTGCGCTTCGATCAGATCGACACGCTGTCGCCGATGGCGGTGGAGGTCGCGCGCTATCTCGACCGCCACGGCGCTTCATTTCTGACTGACATTGCGCGCGGCACCGGTCTACTCAAAGTCAAAGTCGAGGAGTCTTTGTGGCAGCTCGTCGCTCACGGCATTGCCACAGGCGATGGAATCGCCGGACTGAGAGTTCTCTTGACGCCCGATCATAAACGTCTGGAGCGGCGGCGCAGTCTCCGCGTCATCTCAGGCGCTAGAAGTCGCGAGCGTGCCATGCCTGTGGGCCGCTGGTCGCTGTGGGGCGACCCATCGCCTGATGATCGCTTGAGTAGCGACGCGGTATTGGAGCGGCGCGCCAGACAGTTGCTCGAACGCTATGGAATTGTCTTCCGCGATCTGCTCGCGCGTGAGATGAATATGCCGCCCTGGCGCAGTTTGCTCGGCGTTTATCGGCGTCTGGAAGCGCGCGGTGAGATCCGCGGCGGGCGTTTCGTCAATGGGTTTGTCGGCGAGCAGTTCGCCTTATCTAACGCCGTTGAGGCAGTGCGTGAGATGAGGCGCAGAGCCTCAATGCAAGATAGCCCGGTCATTGTGTCGGCGGCCGACCCGCTAAACATGGTGGGAATCATCACGCCAGGGGCCCGGGTCTCTCCTTATTCAAACCAGGCGATCGCTTATCAAAATGGCCTTGCGATCGATGTCGGCTCATTGGGCGAGCTCTTGAGCCGGCTGCAGCACCTATCGGTTCAAGGCAGATCTAGCCCGTGTTTTTACCGCTGAAACAACAACTTCGTGAACAAAACAAACTATTAGATCAATTTTTGCGCGCGAGGAAAAGTCCATTCCTGCGTGCCCATCATCACGCAGTTCTGAAATAAAAGGTGTGTCTGTGGTCGGCGCTGTGTTGGCGATTAAGTGCGCGCCTGGCCGTTGGGTCGCGGCAGCGGTGAACTCAAGACTTCTTTCAAAACGCGAATTTCAACCACGTCCTCCTGGAGCCGAGTCAATCCTTCTTTAGCTCGATGAATTTCCGCCAGCATGGAATCGAGCTCGCCCATGGATATGGATTCGAGGGCTTGGCGAATTTTGCGGTTCATGCCAAAAAGGTTTTGCACGCCGCCTTTATCGGAGATTTTGTTGTCCAATTCTAAATACACGCGAGTAACGCCTTCCATTTGGCTCTTAACGTCGTCCACGAGATTCCTCCTTAATAATATGTTGAATATACTTGCGACGAATGGTGTGTTGTTGTAACTACCAGAAAACATAGTTGTGCATGGAAAACAAGTGAACGCCGAGCAAAAAAAAATTTTGTAACTACGAATTAATATTAGAATGGAAATCGCAGTCAGTGGTTATATTTTAGTGCGATAAAGTATCGAGGTGGAGCGACATGATCGAGATAAGAAGTGTCGGTATTCCCAGCCCGAGAGTCGAGGGCGAGCAAAAGGTTGGCGGCGCCGCGGTGTACGCCGTCGATGTCACGCTGCCCGATATGCTCTGGGCAAAAGTACTCAGAAGTCCAATCGCGCATGGTCGCATAAAAAAAATCGACTCGTCCAAGGCGCTGGCATTGCCGGGAGTTAAAGCTGTGTTAAGCGGCGCAGACCTCGCCGGCGCCAAGATCGGCAAGAAGATCGTCGATATGCCTCTGCTGGCAGACCAGGTCGTTCGTTATATCGGCGAGAAAGTGGCCGCCGTGGCGGCCGAGAGCGAGGCGATCGCGGAAGCCGCGCTGGATCTGATCGACGTTGACTATGAAGAACTGCCCGTTGTTACCGATGCGCTCGAGGCGATGAAACCGAGCGCGCCGATCATTCATCCGAACCTGGCCGAGTACAAAGGGCTGCTCCACAAGATCGATCGGCCGACCAACGCGTTCGTGCATCTCACGTGGAAAAAAGGCGATGTGCAAGAAGGGTTCCGCCAATCGGACGTGGTCGTTGAAAATACTTTCACGGTTCCCGCAGTGCACCAGGGCTACATCGAGCCGCATTCATCCTTGGTGCGAATCAATCCCGACGGCACCGCCGAGATCTGGTCGTCGAACAAGAGTCCCTTCGCGCTACGCGATGCGGTGGGCAACGCGCTGCAGGTGGCGCCGGCGAGCCTGGTCGTCCATCCCTGCTACGTGGGCGGCGACTTCGGCGGCAAGGGCGACGGCAACGACGTCGCGCTCTGTTATGCGCTGGCGAAAAAAAGCGGCCGCCCCGTTAAGTTGTTAATCGACTACACCGAAGAATTGATCGCCGGCAATCCGCGCCACGGCGCGGTGATCAAGGTCAAGACCGGGGTGAAGAAAAACGGCATCTTGATCGCCCAGCAGGTGCAATTCTTTTTCGACAGCGGCGCTTACGGCGCTTACCGGCCTCAGGGCTTTCTCGTCGGCGCCCATGACGCGCCGGGTCCCTACCGTGTGCCGAATTGCTTGGTGGAAGAGGATTATATTTACACCAACAAAATGCCCTGCGGCTACATGCGCGCTCCGGGCCATCTGCAGGCCATGTTCGCGTGCGAGAGCCAAAGCGACCTGGTCGCCAAGCGGTTGGGCATCGATCCGACGGAGTTTCGCCGCATGAACTTGATGCAGGACGGCGATACCTCGCCATTGGGCGAAGTCATTCCGCACGTGAAGGCGAGCGAGACATTGACCAGAGCGCTCCACGAGTCGGGCTATCGCCAAGCCAAACCAAAAAAGGTCGGGCGCGGTTGTGCGATCGCCGACTGGGTTTCCAAAGGCGGGGAATCTTACGCGCTGGTAAAAGTCGATGAGAATGGCGTGATCACCCTTGCCTCCGCGGTCACCGATACGGGCCCGGGAGTTTTTACCATGATGCGCCAGATCGTCGCTGAAGAGCTCAAGGTACCGCTGGATTCGATCCGCGTAGAAATGCTCGACTCATCGAAGGTGATCAAGGACACAGGAGTGCGCGGTAGCAGCAGCACCCGGGTGCATGGCAGCTCGGCGCTCGATGCGGCCCGAAAGCTGCGTGATGAGATCCTCAACGTCGCGGCGCAGTCGATGAACGCGGCGCGCGAGGAGTTGATCCTGTACGATGGTGGCGTGACCCATGGACGAGCCGAGCG